>TARA_R110002124_G_scaffold155710_1_pt1 | contig 56021 bp, 57 predicted proteins | sample TARA_R110002124 | Tara Oceans TARA_R110002124 (sample SAMEA4397445) | marine metagenome | biome: Polar Biome; feature: [SRF] surface water layer (ENVO:00010504); material: water (ENVO:00002006), including particulate matter (ENVO:01000060) such as... | depth 5 m
CAGGTTCAAATCCTGCCCCCGCAACCAACAATATCAACGCCTTAGCCCCAAACGGCTAAGGCGTTTTTGTTTTTATGGAAGCAATGCGGAAGCGAATAAGTTTAATACGACAACGAGGCAGATGACTTTTAAGTCCCTCTCGGGCCCCAAAGTATAATCGCGGCACCGAGTAGACAGACTGCTGCGCCAATGAAATCCCACCGGTCAGGCGTCCGACTTTCTATTATCCAGAGCCAGAGTATCGATGCGGTAATATAAACGCCACCGTAAGCGGCGTAGGCACGCCCGGCTAAGTCACTTTCGATATGGGTCAGAAGGAACGCGAACAGAACCAGGCTGATCACGCCCGGTGCGAGCCACCATGGGGATTTGTCCAAGCGGAGCCATGCCCAGAAGGCGAAGCAGCCAGCTATCTCCGCGACGGCTGCACCGATGTAGACGCCTGCCGTGCCTATCATGATGCCAATGTCTCCAATACCGGGCATTCCGGCACCTCTTCACCGGAGCACCGTGCCGCCGTATCGGCGAGCACTTTTTCTATGCGCCTGAGGTCTGCGATCTTGGTCCTTACGTTCGCAAGATGTCGTTCAGTTAACGCCTGCACCTCGGCACAGGTCTGGGTGCCACGGTCAACGAGGCTCAAAAGACCACGTAGCTCCTCGATTGAAAAACCGAGTTCACGACCGCGTAGAATGAAGCGCAGGCGCGCAACATGAGTATCGTCATAGATGCGATATCCCGAGGCCGTGCGCGGTGGCTCGGGCATCATGCCGATCTTCTCGTAGTAGCGAATGGTCTCCAGATTGCAGCCTGTTCGCCGCGCGAGTTCAGAGCGCTTTAGCCTCTTCTCAGAAACGAGATTGTTCATGACGAAAAAACCTTCTTGAGTCTGTAGTTACTACAGACCGTATCTTAACTCCCGAACGAAAGCGAGGATGGATACGGATGAGCACAACAGAGTCAGATACTGAAATTTTGCAGGGCCAGGGAGCAGCGGGCGACCGGAAGCGGACCGTTTTCGCATCGGGCGGCGTAATCGGGGCTATCCTTGCCTCGACCTGCTGCATTGTGCCGCTAACGTTCGTGATGCTGGGCATCTCTGGTGCATGGGTCGGCAACTTGACCGCGCTCGAGCCGTACAAGCCTTTATTCGCAAGTGTCGCGCTCGTTTTTATCGGCCTCGGTTTTCGGCAGGTCTACTTCAAAGAGAGACCTTCATGTCACGACGGTAATTATTGCGGCAAACCGCAATCGGCCATCATCACCAAGGTTGCGCTCTGGGTTTCGACAGTCGTGGTCTTGCTCGCGCTGACAATCAACTGGTGGGCACAATTATTCTACTGACCTCAAGCATAGGAGTATCCCACATGAAACGATCTGCGATTCTGGCGGTGGCGCTATTGATCATCGGTGGACTCGGTTGGACGACCGGGAGTGTCATTACATCCGTCGCCGCGCAGCCCATTGCCGTTCAAGTTGCTGCCAATCAGACGACCACCTTTAATATTGAGAACATGACCTGCGCACTTTGTCCGGTCACTGTGAAGAAGGCAATGGAAGGTGTTGCCGGGGTGAAATCGGTGGCGATCGATTTTGACGCCAAGACGGCAATCGTGACTTTCGACCCATCAATTACGTCTCCCGATGACATCGCCGCAGCCTCCACCAATGCGGGCTACCCGGCGTCGGTCAAAGGCTGAGAGCGATGATGGCGGCTCCGATCCTCATGTCCGGCATCACTGCTGCGAACGTGGAATCACCTTGATGACGGGGGAATATTCCACATGCGCCGTTCGGAAAGACCTTGGGCAGTACCTACGTGAGGCCCACTTTTTGGCCGACAAACCTGAACTGGCGCCACTGACCTTGGCGATATACAGGCAACTCGGGAACGGGCATCCCGCCACCCTAGCCGGCCTTTCGGCGAGCCTCGCCCTGTCCTTGGCAGAAGCAGAGGCTTTGGTCGCTGAAATTCCCTCCGCGACGATTGAACGGGATGCGAGTGGTGCGGTCACCGCTGCGGGCGGACTGAGCCTTCACCCCGCCAACCATGTTTTACAGGTCGGCGATCTCACACTTCATACTTGGTGCGTCTTCGACGGTCTGTTCCTGCCGCAAATCCTCGGCAAGTCAGCGACTTTGATCACGCGGTGTCCGGTGACGCGCCGGAAGATCGAAATCTCTCTCACCCCTGAAGCCGTTACCCACGCGAATCCGCAAAATCCCGTGATGTCCATCGTTACGCCAGACAAGGAAGCCAGATGTGCGAACCTGCGCGGTGTCTTCTGCAATCACGTCAACTTCTTCGCCGACGAAGCGGCGTTCCTGGATTGGGTGGCCGATAAGCCCGAGGTTGCTCGGGTATCCCTTTCAGACGCCCATGAACTGGCGCTGGCGCGAAACCAATTTCGGTATGGCGATCTGTTGGTGGCGTCCTAATTCCATCACACGGAGAAATAAAAATGAATGACACGGTAATCCTCAAGACAGGAATAATAGGTGCGGTCATCGCTGCGATTTGCTGTGCGACACCCATACTTGTCATTGCACTCGGCGCGCTCGGCCTGTCGGCCTGGGTGGGCGGACTGGACTATGTGCTGCTGCCTACGCTCGCCATTTTTCTCGGCCTGACGGTCTACGGCCTGTGGCGGCGGAACCGTGCGGCGAACTGCTGCGATTCAAACATTCGAACGAACGATAAAGGAACCTGATATGTCAACCTGCTGCCCTCCCAATCTAAAGAATGGTTCAACTTACGATCTTGCGGTCATTGGCGCAGGGTCTGCGGGGTTTTCTGCAGCCATCACAGCGGCTGAACAAGGCGCCAACGTGGCACTGATCGGCCACGGCACTATCGGCGGTACCTGCGTTAATGTCGGCTGTGTTCCTTCTAAGACCATGATCCGGGCGGCTGAGGCGCTGCATGGCGCACGGGCAGCAGAACGTTTTCCAGGTCTGTCGGGCGACGCGCGGGTTGACGACTGGCGACGCCTGCACGCCGCTAAAGACGAACTTGTCTCCACGCTGCGGCAGAAGAAGTATGCGGACCTCCTGCCCGAGTATAACAACATCACCTATTTGGAGGGGGCTGCACGACTGAATGGTGCGAGCGTGGTCGTGGATGGCTCGGCCATTGAGGCTGGCGAGACCATCATCGCCACAGGTGGACGTCCCTCCGTGCCGCCTATCCCCGGCATCGACAAAGTGAACTACCTTACCAGTACGACGCTGCTGGAACTGAAAGAGCTACCTGAGAGCTTGATTGTCATCGGCGGCGGCTATATCGGAGCCGAGCTTGCCCAGATGATGGCACGCATGGGTGTCTTAGTGACGGTGATTTGCCGCACACGGTTACTTCCCCAGGTCGAGCCGGAAATCTCTGACGCCTTGGCGGATGCATTCCACTCCGAGGGCATTATCCTTCATTGTGGTATCGCCTATGATGCTTGCCACGAGGACGAGACCGGCATTACCGTTTGCGTCGAGGAAGGTGGTTCGCTCATAGAGCTGAAAGCAGCGCGTCTGTTGGTCGCCACGGGGCGTACACCCAATACCGAGACGCTAGGCCTCCCTGATGCGGGCATTGAGCAGAACCAGCGCGGCGCCATTGTCGTCGATGACCATATGCGCACGTCCAAGCCACACGTCTACGCGGTGGGTGACGTGACTGACCGCGACCAATTCGTCTATATGGCGGCTTACGGTGCAAAGCTGGCGGCTCTCAACGCACTCAATGGCGATAGCCGAACCTATGACAACAGCGCAATGCCCTGGGTGGTGTTCACCGACCCTCATGTGGCGGGCGTAGGCCTCACGGAAGCCGCGGCGAAAACCGCTGGCCATGAGGTCAAGGTATCGATTGTGCCGCTTGATGCCGTGCCGCGCGCATTGGCGGCCCGCGACACTCGCGGTCTGATCAAGCTGGTGGCGGATATCGAGACCGACCGTTTACTTGGTGGCCAAATTCTCGCCCCCGAAGGTGCTGACAGCATCCAGACATTAAGCATGGCGATAAAGTTTGGCATGACAGCCAAGGCACTCGGCGAAACAATCTTCCCGTATCTCACCACTGTCGAAGGGCTGAAGTTGGCTTCGCAGACTTTCAACAAGGATGTGAGCAAGCTCTCCTGTTGTGCCGGGTAACCGGCATGTTGTAGATCGCCCACGGTCGTATAGGTCTATAGGGCACGCTTATGAACTTTGATCACAAAGTGGATGGATGATAGAGGGCAAAGACGTTACAGCCGGTATGGCAAAGGGTTATCAGCCGACGGCCTATGTTGTCGCTGGGTATGCACGCTTTCGATTCCAAAGTAGAAATAAAGGATTATAGATTCTGTTTTGGGCAGGGGGATTATTTTGGGAGCCAAGCAGCAGAGGGATTATTCGCTATCGGACTCCTTTACTGCCCTGGGGCAGCGTTTGTTTGATCAGCAATGGAGCGGCCAGGAAATCGAAGCCAGCAAGGTCCAAGACCCTGAGGTTATTCGGCAACGCCGGGCTCCTTTCGAAGCCGAGATGGTTGAACTCAACCTCTTGCGCCAAGCGAAGGATGCCGAACGCCGGGAAGCGGTCAGCAAGGACGCCCTGGGCAGCATAAATTCCGACCTGATCGAGATCGAACGTCGGCAGCAAGAACTTTTCACCTGTCTGAATGAAGTGGGCATGGTGAGAAAGTTCGAGGTGGAAGACCATGCCCGTTGGGAGCGGTTCGAGCGGACAGAATCGGAACTCTTGCGGGCGTTCCGTGAAGGCGAGCTCTTTGTTTTTGGAGCAAACTCTTCCAGGGTAGAGCCTCGCCTTTGGATTGAGGTGCCAAATGGTTTTGGCTGGAATTGGGCCTTGTCTTTGATCTTCTGGCCCCCTGACAAATCCGCCCGGCCCGTGGATGCGGGCAAGATCATCTGTGCCGAATTTGAGGATTGGCTCGCCCGGCAACTGCCGGTCGTCGAGGGTGCAAACGTTGATCAACTCCCGGCGAAGCAACGGTTCACGCTTCACTTCCGCAAGTTGGTGAAGGCCGGGCCCAAGCCTGCATCCAGGGACAAGATGAAACGGGCGGCGATGCAGGAGTTTGAGGGGTTGTCCGAACGGGCGTTCTTGCGTGTCTGGAATGCCGAAGCGCCCGATTCGTGGAAGAAAAGTGGCAGGCCTAAGAAGAAACGCTAATTGCCGCATTTGCCTAGACAGGCCGCTGCGATTTCCCGTGTTTCTTCAAAAGCCCCATAATACCGCCGCTGTAATTGCCGCTCTTTGCCTGCTGCAATTAATTCAATTCGTGCAGAATTTTTCACCCCGAAAATGTGTGAACGATAGGAGGCCATCGCAACTAAGCGAAGACGGGCCGGGGTCATGGTGATCGAGAGTCTTTCTTCGCATAGGAGAAAAGCTCGATGGTTGAATTCGAACACCTAACGTACATCCTAGCCCGTGATCGGGATTACCTAGATCGCATGATCCCTGAACATGAAGCAGCGGACTTCACAGGGTATACCGTCCGCGCCTTGCAGAACTGGCGGCTTCGTGGCGGCGGGCCGAAGTTCATCAAAGTCTCGGGCCGGTCGGTTCGTTACCGCCGCCGTGACCTGATCGAATGGGCGGAAAGCCTTTTGGTTGCTTCGACGACGGAGGCGGCCAATGACAACTAGAAAACACCGCATTAACTTCAAGAAAGTGAACCGGAAGGCGCTTCGACGGTTGCCGGAACTCTTGGCGAACTGGACAGTCAATGGCCGTCTTATCTCGGGTGAATGGGTCGCTAAGAACCCAACCCGATTTGACCGCCATCCCGGTTCCTTCAAGGTGAACATCATTACCGGCAAATGGGCCGACTTCGCCACGGGCGACCGGGGGGGGGACGTGATCAGTCTTGCGGCCTACTTGGCGGACATCAGCCAGGCCGAAGCGGCGCGGCGGCTCGCCGACTACCTGGGGGTGCGCCATGACTGAACGAGCCTATGATAATGCCGGGACCGGCTACCCCCGCTTGCCGGTTCCGGTGGCAGCCCCTGAGGGCTTTCCCAAACTCGGCAAGCCCGATGCCCGTTACGTCTACGTGGACGAAGGGGGGCAGGGCGTCTGCGTCGTTTACCGCTATGACAAAAGCGACAATAGCGACGATAGGCCCCGCAAGACCTTCCGGCCCTACGACCTTGAGCGGTCGGCTTGGTGCGGGCCGGTGGTCCGTCCGCTTTACCGGCTCGACCTGATCCAAGCGACGGCGGCGGAAGGTGATCCGCCGCCCGTCGTCATGGTTGAGGGTGAAAAGTGCGCCAATGCGCTGAACGATCTCGGCATTCTGGCGTCTACGGTGTTCGGCGGGTGTAACGGTGTGGCCAGGGCCGACCTCTCGCCCCTTAAGGGACGGGCGGTCATCATCTGGCCGGACATCGACGCGCCCGGCTTCAAGTTCGCGGACCAGCTCGCCGAGCGCCTTAACGTAACGGGGGCGGCCTCGGTCTGGGTCCTGCCCATGTCGGAGGCCTTCCTACGTAACGTAACGGGACGAGCGGCCCTAACGTTAACGTATACGTTACGTAAGGGCTGGGATGCGGCGGACGCCATCGCCGGGGGCTGGGGGGTGGATGAACTTCAATGTCTGTTACGTCATGCGACCGGCATCGACGCTTTAGCTAAAGCTAAAGGGGCGGCCAGCGCGGAATCCTTTAAAGGGACCGATCCCTTTAAAGGGGATTACCCCCTTAAGGGACCGGACGCCTTTAAAGGCGATTCCCGTTTAAAGGATCCAGCCAACGACGACGGGTCCGGTTCCCTTAAGCTTAAAGAGGAAGGCGGGGCGGACCAGGGCCTTAAGCTTAAGGGGACGGAGCGCCGGGCCATCGACCTTTTCCCCGATGCCGCCCCTGAAGGTGAAGGGGCGGTATGGGGTGAGCCGGATATGTCGGTTCTCAATCCCCGGCGGCGGCCGCCCGCATTCCCGGCTTCGCTGTTCGGCCCGTTCTGGTCCGGCTGGATCACGCGCCACGCCGAGGGCAAGTCCGCTCCCGTGGATTACGTGGGCGTGACGTTGCTGGTCACGGCTTCGGCGCTGATCGGCAACGCGGTCCGCGTGAGCCCGTGGGAAAGCTGGCAAGAGCCGGTGCACCTGTGGGCAGCCCTGGTCGGCAGTCCGTCCAGCGGCAAAAGCCCGGCCATGGAGCCTGTCCTTGACCTGATCGGCGACCTGGAAGCGGAGGGGGCGGATGCTTTCAAGGACCGTAAGGCCGAATACGAGGCCGATGCGCTCGCGGCGAAGTTCGCCCGTGAGGAATGGGAGAAGGCCGTCAGGGCCTCGGTTAAGGATGGGGGGCAGCCGCCGGCGATGCCGGACGCGGCCAGGGAGCCCTTAAGGCCCGAGCGGCCCCGCATCCGCATCGGCGATGCGACGACGGAGGCGATTGTCACTGTTCTCGCCCATCAGCCGAAGGGCATCTTGATGATGCGCGACGAACTGGCGGGCTGGCTTGGCGGTTTCAACCGGTATTCGGGCGGCGAGGGTGGCGACCGTGCCTTTTGGTTGGAAGCCTGGGGCGGGCGAAGTCACGTCATCGACCGGGTGAAGAACGGCGAACCCTTGATCATTCCCCATCTCTCCGTTGCCGTCCTGGGCAGCACCCAGCCGGACCGGCTGGCGTCTACGTTGCTTAAAGGCGACGACGACGGATTGACGGCGCGTTTCCTGTTCGTCTGGCCCGATACCGTGCCCTTGGAGCGACCTAAAGGGATTCCGCAAGGGGTGGAGGCCCGGAACGCCCTTAAGGCGCTCCATGGACTCGAAATGGCTTCTGACCCGCACGGCAATCCGGTTCCCCGTGTCGTCAGCTTGACGGATGAGGCCGCGGATGTCTTCGCAGTCTGGTGGAAGGCGCAACGGGACGAAGAACCGGACGGCCCCTTGGCGAGTTGGTGGGGCAAGATGCCGGGCGTGTGCTTAAGGCTCGCGGCGACCTTCCAAGGACTGTGGAACGCGGTCCAGGGGGCACCGGTCAGCCAGGTCGAACGGGCGGCGGTCGAGGCGGCGACGGTGATGATCGATGATTACTTCAAGCCCATGGCTGCAAGGGCTTACGGCGATGCCGCTTTGTCGCCCGCCGACCGCAACGCGGCGGCGCTTGCCAAATGGCTGCAACGGACTAAGCCGGACAGGATCAATCTCCGCAACTTGCAACGGGGCGGCGGCATTCCGGCCCTTAAGGAACGCGAAGCCTTAAGGGACGCGGTGGACGTTTTGGTGGAGGCGGAATGGCTGCGACCGGCCCCGAGCCGGACCGGCGGGACGAAGGGGCGGCAGAAGGTGGATTACGTCGTCAATCCGGCGATCATTGCTTAAGGCGCAAGGTCGGTCCTAATGGCGCTATTGTCGCTTTTGTCAGACAGGGTTAGGCCTTTGTCCCGTTTAGGTGGGCCATGATCCCGCCGCTGGTCTTGTTGGCCGCTTCTTCTGCGACTTTCTCCGCAAGGTGTGCATAGCGGGCCGTGGTCTGCACCTGGGAGTGCCCCAGCAGCTTCCCAATCTCGGCCAGCGAAAGACCACTTGCAAGACCGAAGGACGCGAAGGAATGCCGGAGGTCGTGAATACGAACGTCCGGCAGATTCGCCTTCGTGCGGATGCGCCGCCAGGGCTTTTGCAGGTCCGTCAGATATTGGCCTTCGACGTTGCCGGGAATGACGTAGGGGTTATCCTCTTCCGGTGAGATGCCCTTTAGAAGCTCCCGCACGTCCTGGCCGATATAAACCTTCTTGGCCCCGGTCTTGGACTCGGGCAGATAGATGCCGTCCGGTTTGATAAACTCCCATTTCAAGGTCTGTATCTCGCCCAGGCGGCAGCCTGTGAGAATCAAAAGCCGGAAGGCGTTGCAGGCGGCGGCGCTTTCGCTTCCGTCCGCCTCGCAGGCGTCCAGGGTCGCCCAGAGGCGCTTTAGTTCGTCCTCCGACAAGAACCGTTCCCGCTTCTTCTCAGCGTACTTCTTCACATGGCGGCAGGGGTTGGAACCGTCTGGCCTCAAGCCCCAAATCTCGCACTGATTGAACATGACGGAGAGGACGCCCAAGGTCCGGTTCGCCTGATAGGGCTTGGATCGGTAATCGTGGTGCAGCTTGGCAATCTCTGTTCGGGTGATATCCGTGATCTTGCGTTGGCCGATGGCGGGCTTGATGAACAGGTCCATGGCTCGCTGGTATTCACTCTCCGTGCTGGCCTTGCAATGGGTCGGGACATACTCCGTCATGAATCGGTCGCATATGTCCGCGACCGTGGGCGTCTTGCGGTAGTTCTGGATATCGTCCGCCGGGCTGGCACCCTTGCCCGCCGCCGTCAGAAGGTTGCGGGCTTCCTTGCGGGCTTCGTCGGGCGTCATGACGCCTGCCCGCCCGAAGGTCACGCGCCGGGTGCGCCCGCCGTGGCGGTACTGGACCATGAAGGACTTCTTGCCGGACGCCATGACGCGAAGGCCGAAGCCCGGCATGTCGCTATCCCAGATGAAATAGTCCGTGTCCTTGAGCGGGGCAGTGTCGATAAGGCGTTTGCTGATCCGGGGCATGAGGCTCGCTTCCATGAAAACAACGGAAGCAATATGGAAGCAATTTGTGGAGAAATGCAAGGGTGGTGAGCGTTAATGATGAATCCAAAAGTGAATATAAGTACATATAAAACAACAAAGAATGAGCATTCATGGAATATGAGCGTAGTCCGTGATAAAGGGCATAAGCTATCTCATAACCTGAAGGTCGCAGGTTCAAATCCTGCCCCCGCAACCAACAATATCAACGCCTTAGTGGGTAACCGCTAAGGCGTTTTTTGTCGTGGGTAAGCGGGAAGAGATGAGGGGTGCCAGTGATGCCCGTCATTTCCGGCTGATACGGAAGGAGGTATGGTGTACCAGTAATTCGCTAGCCGTTTTGCGTTTCGAGCGTCGCATGGCACGATCCGAAATGACAAGATGGAGGAGTCTGTGTGGCCTATTTGAGTAACCATACGGTTCTGGCGTCTGAAGATCTGGACGAAGTGCGTGAGTTTCTTTCGGGGTTGACCGCGCCGCATGAATTCGATGTTCGTGGCAACAGTGCCGGTCTGTCCACCAATGTCGCCGTGGCGCCGTTCGGGAATCTCAATCTTCTTCATTTCGGTTACGGTGATGTTCGGATCGACGTTTCCTCCGGCGAGGAAGGGGACGACGGGCTGTTGTTCTATGTGGTGACGGGGGGAGGCGGGAGCTTTCGCCGCGGCAATACGGACATTGATTTCTCAGTAACGCAAGGCGTCGTGCGGGATCTATCGCGCCCGATTGCGGTGACACAGTCGGGGTTGTCGGCTTTCGCCTTGCCGTTGTTGAAAGAGCAGCTGCGCCAGCATGCCCGGGCGGTGATCGGTGCCGACGTGGGGGGGGCTCCGGTGGTCTTCGATCAGGCCATCGATATGACGACGCCGGGCGGGCGCCAGTTCCGAAATACGTTGCAGTTTATCGCGAACGCCTTGGATGGCCCACTGCGGGAAATGGAAAATCCGATCCTTACCCGGCAGATGGAAGAACTGCTCCTGACTCAGGTCCTGACGTTGCTGCCCAACAGTTATTCCGACGCAATTGCGGGATGCGCAACGCAGGTGGCCTTGCCCTATCACGTCAAGCGGGCGCGCGATTACATTCATGCCCATGCCCATACGGTGGTTGGCGTCGCGGATATTGCCGCGGCGGCCAGATGCGGTTATCGAACCGTGCAAAATGCCTTCAAGGACGCCTATGGCATGTCACCCATGGCCTATTTGCGGCTGGTCCGGTTGAAACGGGTTCACGGCGCATTGCTTACCGAAGGTGAGGATGGGGCGACAATTGCGCAAATCGCCCGGGCCTGGGGGTTTGGGCATATGGGACGATTCGCCGAAATGTACCGCCGCGAATTCGGCGAATTGCCTTCGGAAACGGTCCGAAAGCGGACCTGAGTTTCCCCGCCATATCCATAAACTGTATCCCGTATCCGGAAAGCGCCGAATAAAAGGATGGAATGACCCGTGCGCGTTTTCCAGAAGGTCTTTCATACATAAGATGCCCTTATCTAACGATGCCTTTCATTCTGATAGGCGTGCGGCGTGGGCTGACATTTTCTGACGGCCCTTGTTTCGTGGGGGCGAAGCACGGAATTTCGCCGATGCGCGGCAGTCGGCAGGTAATGGTGAAACGATAAGCGTTATTGAATCGAGGAACGGTCGATGAGGATCTCTTTCAAGTCTGCACTCTTCCCCATCCTGGTGCGGGGAGCGTTGCTGGCCCTGGTCGCGTTCGCGGGCATGGCGAGCCCGTCCGACGCGACGGCGCAACAGACGCAGGCGGCATTTTCCGAGGGGCATGTGATCTGCGGCGGGGTTGATCTGAAGACCGGCCAGCTTGCGCAGCCCTGCGGCTTTGAAAAAGCCAAATATACCGGTAAGGCCGTCGGCAAGTGCCCGAGCGGGTCGTTCTTCGATATCGGCACCTGGGCCTGCTTCACATGCCCCAGCGGCTACAACCGAACGGGATTCGCGGTCGATACTCCGCAAGCCTGTTCCAAACAGGTCAGGGCTGAATACAAATACGCACGACGGGTCGGCGGCCACAAATCCTGCCCGAACGGGACGTTCAAGGACCCCCGCAACGGCGGCGAATGCTGGAAATGCCCGTCGGGGTTCGGCCGGACCCTGTCCGCGGTCGACGCCTGGGATGCCTGCGGCAAGTTTGGCGCAAGCGCGCGCCGGGCCGAATTCGTCGACCGGGTCTGCCCGGAAGGCACGATCACAGATCTGAACGGAAGCTGTTATTCCTGTCCCGAAGGGTTCCGTCGCACCGCCGCCGCGGTCACCGCCAACAATGCCTGTTTCCGTAACGAGGACCTGAAGCCGGCCGAGCAAACGGCGGCGCTGACCTGCAAGGCCGGCGAGCATTTCGATTTCATTGACGGCGGAACCTGCTGGGAATGTCCTAAGACTTCGGTGCGCTCGGTGTTCGGCGTAAAAACGAACAAGGCCTGCGAGTTCACGACCATCGACTGGGAAGCGGCCAAGCGTACGCCGAACGGCTTGTTCAAGGTGCCGGGCGGCCACGAGATCGCGGCTGAGGTCATCAAGGAGCGCACGCGGATCGACAAGATCATCGAGGGGTCCATCGAGGCGGAAAAGCTGACCGGTGCCAGAGCCGCCGAATTCAGAGACGAAACCTGGAAGCATATTCTGACAGGGCCTGAAAGTTCGCCGATCCTGATGGCGGCGGTCTACACACGCGTTTTCGATCTGATCAAGAACGGCCCGAGGACCAAGCCCGAACGGGACTTGCTGAACTACATGGCCGTCTATATTCAGCAATCGCGCCAACTAGCCGCATCGGAAATGAACAACATCTGGCAAAGTTGGACCCGTGGCCAGGAGGCACGTACATCGGCACTGGCCACAAGAAGTATGCACAGTGCCTATGACGTCGGCGTCGCCCCACCGGATTTGAAAAGCCTGATCGCCAACGTCATGCATCTGGCACCCAGCGCGGCGATGGCGACTGCGTTCCTCGGCGCGTTTGCGCTCGAAACCGTGTCGCCCGGGTTCGCTCAGCTGACGGCCCGCGCGGCGATAGCAATAAGACCCTTCAATTGGGCGCAGAAAATGGCTTCGATCCAACAAAAAGCATTGAAGACCGGCGCGGCGATTTCCAAGGCCGCCGCCGCCGCCGAGGCCGGAGCGGGGGTCATTGGCTCCTTTGCCGTTCCCTTCGCGGTCATGACGGCCTCGGCGGTAATCTTCAGCATCGCGACGGACAACGCCTTGGCGCAGAACCAACAGATCGCCGTCGTCAACGACGCCCTTGAGACGGCGAGGAAGCCGGTGAACTTGTCCCGCCTGATCATGACCCCAGAAGGCCGGGTGGAAGTCCTGAGCAACTGGGCGCTGATGACCCAGGAGTACTACAAGCCCACCGCCCGCACCTGGGCCGCGCTGTTGCCGACGCAGTCGATGCCGAGCAACACGGCGACCGTGAACGTGAATGGCACGAACATCGTCATGGACGTTCCCGCCGTGTCGGGCACGACCCTGGAGGGCGACCGCGTGGTCGTGAGCAGGGCAACGGGCAGCGCGCCGAGCTGGGAGAAAGTCGCCGGTGCGGCCCGCGATGTCGCGGTCGGCTCCGACGGTACCGTCTATGCGATCGGCGTGAATAAGACGAACGGCGGGTATCAGATGTTCAAACGCGCCAGGACGGATAGCAGGTGGACCAAGATTATCGGTGGCGCGCTTCGCATTGCGGTTTCCGGGACCGAGGCTTGGGTGGTGAACGACAAGGGTGGAATCTATGTTCAGTCCGGCACCCGGTGGCGGAAGGTTTCCGGCCCCGCGGCGCAAGACATCGGCGCCAGCGCCAAAGGCGTGTGGATTACCGGTACCGATGACAAGATTTATCAACGCGTCGGCAACAACTGGAATCTCGTTTCGGGTAAGGCCCAGCGGATCGATGTCGATGAGGACGGCCGCCCCTGGGTCGTGAACAACAAAGGCCACATCTTCGTCCACGACAATAACTTGAAGTGGCAGAAGCTGCCGGGCGCCGCCACGGATGTGGCGGTCGATGCGCGGGGCGCGGCATACGTCGTCGGCACGAGCGGCGGCGTGTTCGTGTTCAATGGCACAAAGCGCGATTGGGATCGAATTTCTGACGACAAGGATTCCGTCGCCATCGGTGTTGGTGGTGGTCAGGTGTGGCGGGTTTCCAAATCGAACGAAACCTATCAGTTTAACTAGGCTGCCCGGCGCTCATTCTACGATGATGATGCTCGGCGGCCCATGGCGGGCCGCCGGCGTATTATGCAGCAGTAGGCGGCGTCGCTATTTCTGCCGGTACACCTCGGTTTTGGGGCCCAGGTGCCAGATTTTGCCCGCACCCATGGCGACCGCCGAGCCGTCGCGGCCTGTCGCGACCCAGTTGTTGGTCGCAGGGTTGAAGATTTGCACCTTGCCCTTGGCATCGACCACGGCCGGTGTGCCGAAGCCGTCCACCGCGATGTCCTGTGCCGTGCCGTTGAAGGGCTGCCATTTGCCGTTGACCAGGGCGAAGATCTGGCCGGCCGCGTTGGTCAGCCAGGGATTGCCGTCGCGGTCCACGGTGATGCGGGTCCCCCAGGCCGACTGATCGCGGAGCCATTGCTTGCCGGTCCAGCGATAGACGGCGAAGCTCCCCTGCTTGGTCGGTTCCGCCACGGCCCACACACCCTTGGCGCTGGCGCCGATATCGACGGCCTTCATGATCTTGCCACCGGCCAGGACCGGCCGATTGGCCCAGGTTGTGCCGGTACGCTCGAAGGCGATGCCGCCGTCGTTGACCAGCCAGGGCGTGGTGTCGGCCACGGCGATGCGCACGGCGCCGCCGGGCAGGCTTCCCCAGTCCTTGTCCTTCGGCCCGCGGAAATAGATCCCGCGCCCCCCCGGCAGCTTGTTGTCGCCGATCACCCAGACAGTGCCGTCGGTGGCGACGGCGATGTCACGGGCGCGGCCGTCGATCTGATCCCATTGCAGATTGCCCAGGGATAGGCTGGCGAGTTCGTTGCTGGACGGCTTGGGAATGGAGGTCACCGGCTGGCTGCCCCCATCGATAACCGTTGTCGGTGCCTGGACGTTGGTCGCAGGACCAGTGTTATGGCCGAGCGCATCGGCGGCAATGGCTTTCAATTCCGCGGTCACGGCCGTCGATGGCCGTACAGAGCCGGAGACGGCGAGTCCCCAAAATCCCGCGAGCATACCGTATCCAGAATCGGAATCGATCATGCGCGCCAATTGCGGCGGCTGCTTGGCGTCGGCCAGAAGGGCCAGCAGTTTGGGGCGGGCTTCCTCGATGGCGATCAGCTTTTCGAATTGATGAGACGCGATTTCGATGGCGAGGGTGATGATGAGCTGCGGGCCAATCGAACCCATCGCCTTCATCACCGACGCCATGCGCTGAATTGCTTTTGATGTCGCTTGGAGCCCTTTTTCAACGACCTTCTGCGCGACCTTTCCGGTTCCTTGTTCTGCCGTCATTTGCGCCTTCTTCAGGGCCGCTTTCACAAGACTTCTGCTGTAGGGAAACACCTTTTTGAAAACGGCGGGGTTGGCTATGGCTGCGGTGTACCCGGCGCTGACACCGATGCCGGCACCCAAGCCGACGAATACCCCGGCATGGATGACGTCGTAGAAATCGGGTGGTGCTATGCCTGTATCCAAGGTGGCGAAAAGGCCGCTATGCTGCGCCCGCGACCCCGTGCGGCGGTGTTGTTCCGAGCGCGCCCAGGTGTCATAGGCGTTGAGAGCATCTTGGGCGATATAGGTTCGACGGGCGATCATGTATTTGGAAAACCCGGCGACCAGGGCCTTTTGGCCCGGCGTCGCCCTTTGCGGGCTTTCAATCGCCGCCATCAAGGCGGCCTGGGTGATTGCCATCAGGACCGCGCTTTTTTCCGGCTCGGCACCGATTTCTTCCCACAGATTTTTGCGCAGTTGCGCGACGGGCGTCTTGGTGTCGTCGGCAAGCGCCTGGATGGCAATCTCGACCGCCTGCCGGTCACGCACCAATTCAAGGATCGCGGCTTCGGCACCCTCGACGCCGAACAGACCGGGTTCCTTGTAGGGAGCCGTATACCAATCCATGGCGGGGCGGGCGCAGGCATTCCCCGCCTTTACGTGGCTCGTCGTCCGCTTGTGATTGGTCGGACATGACCAGCAGGTGCCGCTGGCGGCCGGTTTGGCGGACGGCGGCGCCAGATTGGCGCCTTTCAGATTACGCAGTTCCTGGTCGTTCACGCCGATGAAATCGAAATGTTGTTCGGCCGGGCAGGACACCGGGCTGTCGAGGCTCGCCTTGAAGAATTCCAGCCCACCGTCCTTTTCGCAGGCGGCTTGGCCATCGACAGGGAAGGTCGTGCGGTCCCATTCCGCGGGGCATTTCCAACAGCCGCCACCGGTATCGGGGTTCTGTACCCCCGGGATGCGGTCATCATGGAATTCACCAGCTTCGCATTTGGCGAGGCCGACACGGGTTGCGGAGGCTTGTTTTTCAGCAATGACCTGTCGGCAGGCCTTGGCATCGTGGACATGGGTGCCGGTGCGGGCATAACCGGCAGGACAACTCCAGCAATGGCCATCGACGCTGTCCCAAAATTGACCACCGGGGCAAGACAGGCCAACAGCGGGATTGTTCCGGATTGCGTAGCGGAATTGTTCAGACGCGGGCACGTAACAGGCATTGCCGGCGTCGATATGGGCGGAGGATCGACTGTAACCAGCCGGGCATTTCCAGCATTCACCGCCGCGCACACGGTCGTAGAACGATCCCGCCGGGCAGCGCGTGCCACGGAACGACGCGGGGCCGAATGCGCCGCGGGCTTCCGGGTTTTTGCGCGCGCAGGCACGGGGTTCCGTGACGGCGACGCCGGTGCGGTAATATCCCGGCGGACAGCGCCAGCATTCCCATTTGCCGACGTCGAAGAATGCGCCGGGCTTGCATTCGGCCACGGCCGCACCTTCGTATTTGGCCCAGGTGCCGCCGCAGGCAGGGAGCTCCTTGCCGTTGACGACGGCGCCGCAGATCGGGGCGGACTGCTTCGGCGCCTTGGTGGTGTCGAGGAGGATGACCTGCGCGGCGGCCGGTGACGGGATGGCAGAGGCGAGAGCGCATCCGACCGCAAGGGCAACAGGAACCATGACCAAGGCGCGGAATGATGAGCGCATTGTCTCGCCGGTGACAACAAGACCGACCAAGACCGGGACCAGGACTAGAATCAACGTAACCGTGGCGAAGCCGACTTCAACCATAATTCTCTCCCCCTGATGCGGGCGTTCACCCGTTTTTCAGTCCGCGCATTTCCTTCGAGAGCTGCCGCGGGTTCAATGCCCGCCGAGACGAGCCAGAACCGCCACAGCGCGCACAATGCCCTCACCGTCTTGTGCGGTGATTACGCGGCTGGGATTACTTTTCCCACGATGGGGAGAGGGCGCAAGATGCGCGTTATATGATAAAAGGCTTCACTATGAACAATAGTTCAATAATGATCAGTGCTAGTCATTGGTGTGTCTGATCGTAGGTGAATTCAGATAAGCTCAAGACACGAGCATTCGCATCAGGCCACATGCCGAACTTGTAGAAACAGTGTTGATTTCGTCCCATGCCAAACAACGTGGAATGGCTCCTGCAAGAGGCGACCGGTGATCGCAGCCTTCAGGTCAGCGAGCGGACCGAAATTGATGACGATCATTGGAAGGCCGTGATTGAGCGGCTGGAGATCGGGCCCGGGCTCAGGGTCTTTCTGGCCACCGCGGATGTGCGCAAGGATCTGACGGTTCAGCCTTCGGACAGCGAGAAGGACGTTTGGCTGAGCAGCGACGTCGCGGTCTCGGGACAGTTGGATATCGAGTTGTCGGACGGCCCGCGGTTCCAAGTTGGCCCGAACCGCGCGGTGCTGTTCCGCCCGCTCGTCCGTACTGTCGATTTTCATCTCATGGCCGGGCAGCAGATCAAGCTTGCCGGTTATGGCCTGCAGGGTGACCGTATTGCGCGGTTGTTCGATGACGATGTGCCGCCGGAGCTGCGGCCGCTGCTGGAGCCGGACATCCGCGAGAGCAAGGTCTTCACCATGAAGTGCTCGCGCCAACTGCGCAATCTGGCGCAAAACTTGTTTGCCCCGGGCTTGAACGGTCCGCTGCGCACCCTGTTCATGGAAGGGACCGTTTTGCAGTTGCTGGCCGTCCAAGCCGTAGGGCGACCCAGCGGCAAGGAGGCAAGGAACAAGTTGTCCAGGAGTGAGCGCGACAGTGTTCATGCCGCGCGGGACATCTTGCTTAAGGATATGCGGAACCCGCCAAGTCTGGGGGATTTGGCCAGCGCGGTTGGGTTGACGGAAAAGCGCTTGAACGCCGGATTCCGCATGGCTTTCGGCGCAACGGTCTTCGAAGTGTTGCGAAACCACCGCCTTGAACATGCACGTATCGCGTTGACGATGGAATCCACCCCGATGAAGGTCATCGCCTACCGGGTTGGTTACAACCACGTCACCAACTTCATCAATGCCTATACCGCGCGCTATGGGCATCCGCCGGGGCGTCACACCCGGAAAGGCGGCTAGACACGATACGCAGCGCTGTCAAAGAGCCGGGATTATGGGCGCTGACGAAATCCGGCGTGGGTGTCAGGCTGCCGCGTGCGCCGGGTCCGTTCCCTCGGCCAGGAAAGGTGCATCCCCCAGCAGCGTCACCCGGTTCATATGTCGGCGAAAGCCGTGATAGTCGTTGATGGCGAAATGCTGGGTGCAGCGGTTGTCCCAGAAGGCGAGGGAGCCGGGCTGCCAGCGGAATCGGCAGACGAAGTCCGGCTTGCTGAGGTGGGCGAACAGGTATTGCAGCAGCGGCGCGCTTTCCTCGCGCGTCATGCCCTCGAAATTCTTGGTGAAGACGCTGTTGACGTAGAGGGCATCGCGGCCCGATTCCGGATGGGTGCGAATCACCGGATGGGAGGCTTCCTGTTCCACGTCGTCGGAATGCTGGAACCCGCCGGATGCGCTTCCGGGCAATTCCGCCTCCGCCGCCCGTTTGGCGAAATTCTCCCGCGCGCTGTGGAAGGCGCGCAGGCCGCGCAGCATGGCCTTCATGCCGTCGGACAGAGTTTCATAGGCCAGATACATGTTGGCGAACATGGTATCGCCGCCGTAGGGCGGGACCTCCTTGGCATAGAGGATGGAGCCGAGGGCGGGGCGCCGGGTGTAGCTGACGTCCGTATGCCAGCGGTCGCCGATGTTGTTCTTGTGTTGCGGTTCCTTGAGCAGGAGTTGGACTTCCTCGTGGCCGGGCACCTGGGGAAAGAACGAATTGACGTGAAGGTCGCCGAACAGCCGGCCGAAGGCCTTCTGCAGGTCGGGCGTCAGGTCCTGGTCGCGAAAGAAGATGACCAGATTGTCGACCAGGGCGCGGCGGATTTCCGCAACCACGTCCGGGTCGAGGGGGCGCGACAGGTCGACGCCGCCGATCTCCGCCCCGAGGGCGCCCGAGATGGGGCTGACGCTGATGTGGCGGAAATCGGATTGCGGTTGTTCGGTCATCGGATGATCTCCCCTGTTCAGGCTGTTTTGCGCGGCGCCTCGGCAAGGAGGGCCGTTGTTTCGTCGGATACGGGCGCCGTCAGGGCGCCGGCGATGCTGTCGATCAGATTGGCGACGAATAGTTGGGTGCCGCCGCTGCGCCCGGTGGTGCGGCCGCCGGCATCGCGCCGCGCCTTGTCGGCCAGGGCGTGGACGAAATGGGCGACGGCCTGGCGGATGCGCTGTTCGACCACGGTCGCGGGCAGGTCCGAAAGCAGGCCGCGCAGCAGGTCGCGGGTGCGCGCCATGCCGTGGTCGAACTTGTCGCGCACCAGACCGCCCAGATCGACCCCCGGATCGCTGATCACCTGCGCCAGAAAGCGCACGTAATGTTGGCCGCGCACGGTGGGGGCGAGTTGTTCCGCCAGCGGCGCGACCATGGCGGCGACGACGGGGCGCACTTCTGTTATCGGGCCGGCGGCTTCCATCGCGTCAAGCATGGCGACGCGGCGCCGGTTGATGCCGGCCATGCGGCGTTCGAAGATCGCTTCGAGCAGCATCTCGCGGGTGCCGAAATGGTAATGCAGCGCGGCCACGTTCTTCTGGCCGGCGGCGCGGTTGATTTCGCGCAGCGAGACGTTATCGATTCCTTTTTCGGCGAACAGACGCTCGGCGGCGAGGATAAGGTTTTCGCGGGTATCGGCAGGTTCCATGTAACAACTGTATTAAATCACTTGAATTAATTCAAGTGATTTAAACCTGTCCGTTAAGAGCGGTGCCGCATGCAGCGAAATGTTGACAAACGCCCCCGTGAGAAGGCCTTTTCAAAGGCAGACAAGACCATACCAAAAGGAACCATTCATGAGACTTATGATGTTCGAAGCGTCCGGCGGACCGCGCCTGGGCGTGGTCGACGGCGACAAGGTGATTGACGTCGCCGCCGCCGATCCGGCGCTGCCGAAAACGATGCTGGCCCTGATCGAGGCCGGCCCGGAAGCCCTTACCCGCGTTGCCGCCGCCGTTAAGGGAGCCGGTGCCGAAGCGACCCTGGCGCTCAAGGACGTCACACCGGCGTTGCCCATCGATAAGCCTGGAAAATTCATCTGTGTCGGCCTGAATTATGCCGCTCATGCGCGTGAAGGCGGGCATGAGCCGCCGAAATATCCGTCGCTTTTCGTGCGTTGGCCGTCGTCGTTGGTTGCTGCCGAAGCACCGGTGATCCTGCCCAAGGTCTGCGACCAGCTGGATTACGAGGCCGAACTGACCTTCGTCATCGGCAAGGGCGGCCGCGCGATCCCGGAAGACAAGGGCCTGGATCACGTGTTCGGCTACACCCTGTTCAACGACGTCTCGGTCCGTGCCTGGCAGCGCTATACCCCGCAATGGACCCAGGGCAAGAACTTCGACGGCACCGGGCCGCTCGGCCCTGTCGTGGTGACGCCGGATGAGTTGCCAGCGGGGGCGTCTGGCCTGCGCATCACGTCGCGGGTCAACGGCGAGACGCGCCAGGATTCCAATACCGGCGATCTGATCTTCGGCGTCGCGCGGCTGGTCGAAATCCTATCCGAATTCATGACCTTGGAGCCGGGCGACGTGGTCGCCACGGGCACGCCCTCGGGCGTGGCCCACGCCATGAAGCCGCCGGGTTGGATGAAGGCCGGCGACCGGGTCGAGGTCGAGGTCGAAGGCATCGGCATTCTCGGCAATCCCATCGTCGCCGAATCCTAAGCAGAATGATCGGGGAGGGGCGGCGCTTGCCGCCCCTTCACCCGTGACAGGGTGGAATTGCTGGTTATGATTGCCCGAGGCGCCGCAAAGGCGCCGCGAAGGGGAGAGACCGTCATGACCGCCTGCCGCCTGACGACCGCCGCCGTTATCCTTGTCCTTGGCGCCATGATCGCCGTCACGAACCTGGCCCGGGCGGCGGACGGGCGCATCGGGGTGGAATTGAACAAGCTGGAACCGCTGGCCAGCGCCTGCCGCGCCTATCTGGTGCTGACCAACAAGGCGGGCATGGCGTTCCGCGATCTCAAGCTGGATCTGGTGATCTTCGATACGGACGGCATCGTCGCCCGCCGCGTGGCGGTGCAGGGCGGGCCGATCCCCGACGGCAAGACCTCACTCAAGGTGTTCGATATCGACGGCGTGCAATGCGCCCAAATCAGCCGTTTCCTGTTGAACGGGGTCATGACCTGCGACACCCAGGACGGCAAGCATGATGGTTGCGTCGGATTGATCGACACGTCATCCCGCGCGCCGGCACCGCTAATCAAATAGCGAAGACCGCTCCGCCGCTTACGGGAGGTTAGGTCAGGTTGTTGGGGTCGTAAGAATTGACGAGGCCCAGCGTCGGCGCGGTTGCGGCCGGGCGCTCTTCCACGGCAGCGGCGCTCTTTGGTTGGTGCCGCGGTTCCTTCGACAGGGCGGCAAAAGCCGCGACAACGGCCTTCGGATTGAGGGCCTGCCAGAGAAACATGTCAGCCTGCCGTCGCCAACGCGGCCGGTGCCGCGAACAATGGGGCGTCGTCGGTGGCGGTGTCACGACGCGCTTGGCAGATGGCTTCGGAAATCTCGCATTCGCATTTGCCGCAGCAGGGCGCGCAATCGAAATAGGTATGCACGTCGTCCCACTTTTCGGCGCCGGAACGCACCGCTTCCTTGACTTCCGTTTCGGTGATTCCATTGCAATTGCAGACGTACATGGACGTGATTCCCGATGACAGTTTGTTGTTAATAATGAGTATCATTCTTTCTGCGAATGATTGTCAATATCGGAATGCCGTTCGGGAATTTCAAGGCAGGCAAGGCCGTTTGACGAGATTTCTTTTTCGGCCGCCCTATGCGCGCATGTCCGGCACGTCCAACAGGTGGTTGTCCCAGGGGGCGCCGTCTTCGGATGCGGCGGGGGTGGGCAGGTCCGGTCCGCCGACCAGGAAGGCCCCCATCCCGCTGGTCAGCACGAAGCTGCCGTCGGCGGGGCCGGGGGCCAAGCCGCAGCCGTCGGCGATCGCCACATTACCGGCCAGATCGCCCGTCAGAGTGTTCCAAAACAAGACCCGGTTGCCGCGCGGCGCGCTGACCGCCGCCAGTTTACCGCCCCGGTCGACGGCGACGGACCCGCAATAGCCGTTGAGGTTCTGGATCGTCGCCCCAGGCGCATCCAGATCCTCGATCCGGCCCGATCCGGGCCGGTGCAGGCCGACCAGGGTTAGGCCGTCGGCGGCCGGACCCTGATCCTGGCAGGCGAACACCACGCGTCCGTCGTCGAAAGCGGCGAGGTGGCGAATGCTTAGTTTGTGGCGGCGGTCGTCGGGATAGTCGATTGTGTCCTGCAGTTTACCGGATCGGAGGTCTACGTAGGCCAAGTTCGGCCGCATGGTGCCCAGGTTCAGTTTGGCGCGGCCGCTGTCCGGGTGAGTCAGAATACCGCCGTTAGCGACGGCGGCGGTCTGACCATCCGGCATCAGCACAAGTTCGTGGCAGCCGATGCCATGGCTCGGCAGTTCCGCCACCCGCTTGAAGCCATCGGCGGCGTCATAAACCCCGATGCAGCCGCGCGCGTTGTCGAAATCGTTTTCCGTGGCGTACAGGTGGCGGCCCGTGGGCTCGAACACCGCATGGCCCTGGAAATGCCGCCCGGCGGGGGCGTGAAACACCTTGGCCGGCCCGTCGCCATCGACGGCGAAGGCGGCGGCGAAGGTGCCGGGCCGCCGTGCCAGGGCAACAGCAAGCTTACCGTCTGGGCGAAGGGCGAAACCATGGCCGCGCGCGGGCAGGTCGACCTGGCGCAGGGTGTGGCCCTTGGCATCGGCGACGCAGGCCGCGAAACGGAAGGGTTCGCTCCGCCCGTCGCCCAACCGCCGCACACCCAGATAACGCGGGCCGCTTGGGGCCGCCCAGACGCCCGGCGCCGAGAGAAAGACCAGACCACCGGCGCCAATGACGAGCAGGGTTCGCCGTGTCATATCCATGATCAGTCTCCGTCCAGGGAATTGAAGCCGAGGACGAGGTCGAGCCCCTCGGACAGTTTGATGACGACCAGTTCGTGCAGGTCCTGGAGGTCGCTTTTCAGGACCTTGATGCGCAACGGTCCTTTCTTGGTCTCGAGCACTGCCGCGATGGATGGGCCCAGATCGCGGGCGTACTTGACCAGATAGGCGAACTGATGGCGGATCAAATCATCCTCACCCTTGCCGATATGTGCGCCCTTGGCCGTGGCAAGACCGTCGTACAGGTCTTCCAGGGCAACCAGATTATGCACCACGTTGCGCAGCGACCGGTCGCTCAGCCAGTTTTCCGCCCGGCGGGACTTGGTCTTTCCGTCGGCGCCCAGGGGGGCGCCCAACTTCAATTCGGCGACGGCGCCCAGGCCCGTGGCCAGATCGTTGAACAGGTCGGTGGTCACGCGCTTGGCTGGGCGGCCCGCCGCCGGGTCTTTGGTCCAGCGTGCTTCCAGGTCTGTGGCGATAGCGTGCAGGTTGACCGTGATGGCGCCGGCGACGGCACAGGGCGTCACCGGCCCGTCGCCGGATTTCAGGGACGCCAGGGCGTCCTTGGCGAACAGCAGGCGTTCCAGGGCGGGAAAGCCCTGCACGGCGATGGAGACATGGGCGAAACTTTCCGGTTTCAGAATGCCGCCGTCCTTGTTCGCCATCAGGCGCGCCAGATGTTTGTCGACCAGGCTCTTGCGGTCGGGCCAGAACTTGACGCGGATATGGGTGTCCGCCGCCGCCGCGGGGCCCTGGCGCAGGTGTTCGACTTCCTGCCAGGCGTCCAGGGCGTCGTGGAAGGCGTCGCGGGTGGCATTGATCGCGGCGGGCGTGGCGTCGGGACACAGCTTTCGGGCCGCGTCGGCAAGTGCGGCGGTCTTTTCCGTGAACGCGCGATAGCGGGGCAGCAGGTGGTCCTTGACGATCGCGGCGTTAATCGCGCCGTAGTCGATGGCCGTGGCGGCGGCCCGCACGGGCGACGCCAGGGCGCTTGCCACCAGAAGGGCGGTCAGAACCGCCGCCGGGCGCAGCAGAGTACGATGAGGGGTCATAACGAATTCAGGAAGGCGAGCAGGGCCTCCCGCTCCTTTGTGGGTAATTTTCGAACGGCTTCCCGCGCGGCCTCGGCTTCGCCGCCGTGCCACAGGATGGCTTCCAAAAGGTTGCGGGCGCGACCGTCGTGCAGAAAAAAGGTATGGCCGCTGACGGTCTCAGTCAAACCGATGCCCCAGAGCGGCGCCGTCCGCCATTCGCGGCCATCGGCCAAGCCTTCCGGCCGGCCGTCGGCCAAGCCCGCGCCCATGTCGTGCAGCAGCATGTCCGTATAGGGCCAGATCAATTGGTGGGAATGTTCGGGCCGCGCCGGGTCCGTGCGGGTCACGAACTTGGGCCGGTGACAGGCGGCGCAGCCACTGTCGTAGAACACCTTTTTTCCGGCGAGCACCTGGGGATCATCGACATCGCGCCGCTTGGGTACGGCCAAATTGCGGGCATAGAAGGTAACCAGGGCGAGGATCTTTTCAGATGCCTCCATGCCGTCTGCGGTGGGGTTGTCGGCGTCGGGTGTGGTGCCGCCGTCGGGGGCGTTGCGGCAGGCGGTCTGCGCCGCCGTGCAGTCGCCCCAATGGGCGCGGACGATGGGGTTGGACAGGCCGATGTCGGCGGCGAAGGCGTGGCCCGATTGTTGGCGCACAGTCGGGTCGCCGGCCTTCCAGCCGAAGCGGCCGAGGGCGGGTTTGTCCGCATCCTTGTCCCACACCCGCTGCACGCGCCCGGAAATGCCGTCACCGTCGGCATCATCGGGGTCGGCGCCCTGAACGATGTCGGCATCGTCGATCATTTCCAAAAGGCCCAGGCCGATCATCGGCGGTGCGACGCGGGGCGAGACCCGGGTTTGGGGGTGCAGGGGGCCATAGGCTAGGTCGGTGATCGTGTAGGCAGGGCGACGCAGGCGGATGACCGTACCGTCGCCTAAGGTGACAGGCTCCTCGGTATAGGTGATGTGCATGCGGCCTTCGGGATCAATGCCCTGGACCGCGAAATCCTGCAACTGGGTGCCGTAGGTCGGTTCGGCGATGACGGGCGCGCGCAGCTCGGCCAATAGGGTCTTTTGCGCTTCGGTCTCGGGCGGGATCGACAAGCGCAGGAACATGGACACGGCGCTGTCATCGGGCCAGTTGGCCCGGGGCGGATGGCCGCGCCCGTCCTTCAGGTGACAGCGTTGGCAGGACCGGGCGTTGAACAGGGGGCCCAAGCCGTCGGCGGACCGTGTCGACGCCGGGGAGGACACCCAGAGCCGGCGGAAGAATCCGTTGCCGACCTTGAAGTCCAACTCCTGGGAAAACGGCAGATTGGCCGACGAATGGGAAAAAGCGTCGGCATTGGCGGCCTTTTGCGAGGTCGCGGCCCCGCCAGACATGGCCTCGTAGGCCTCGGCCTTGGTGAAGTCCGTGGCCGGCTTCACGACCGCCCGTTCCCTGTCACCGGACGCAGCGGGGGCGCCGGCGGTTAAGACCACCATGGCGGCAACGCTGGCCCAGCGGGCGGCCGGAAACATCTTGGGCAGGTATCCTTGATCAGGCTACGGGTGGCCATCTGTGGCCGGGTCGGAGCAGGCGGCGGTTTCCGGTGGAGGGCGGAAACCGCCGCCCGTTCTCCCCCCTGCTATTTGAACACGGCGGACGGATTGTCAAGGCTGTCGGAGCCTTCGAAGGACACGCCGGAGAGGCCCAGTGGTGCCATCGCGCTCTCGATCGCCTTGGCCTGAGCGACAAGACCATCGACCACGTCCTGGATGATCTTGTTCCCGGCGGCGTTGCCTTCGCCGATCATCTGATCATAGGCCATGACACGGCGGTCGGCCGTGTCCTTCATGATCTGCATGCGGGCCAGGGTGGCGCTTAAGGCCGCGTCGATCTTGGCCGCCAGCTTGGCGTCCTTGGCGGTGATCAGGTCGGCCAGGCTCGGGCCCTGGACGACGGAGCCATCGATGCGGGCATAGCGGCCGGCGTAGATGGACATCATGCCGACCTGGTCGAAGTAGTGAGAATTGTGGGTGTTGTCGGCGAAGCAATCGTGCTCTTCCTCGGGATCGTGGAGCATGAGGCCGAGCTTGATGCGCTCACCGGCCAGCTCACCATAGGACAGGCTGCCCAGGCCCTTGATGATGGCGCCGATACCCTTGGCTTTGTCGGCGGTTACGGCGGTACGCGCCGCCCCACCGGGGGCCCATTGGCCGACCATGTCCTTGAGGTCCGAAATCAGGAGCTCCGTCGCCGCCGTCAGGTACTGGGCCCGGCGGTCGCAATTGCCGTGGGTGCAGTTCTTGGTGTCGAAATCCGTGTGCGGCCGGTTGCCGGCACCCGGGCCCGTGCCGTTCAGATCCTGGCCCCACAGCAGGAATTCGATGGCGTGATAACCCGACGCGACATTGGCTTCGACGCCGTCGACCTCGTGCAGCGTGCCGGAAATCAACTCGGGCGTAATCTTGGACGCGTCGATGGTCTTGCCGCCCAGGCGCAGGGACGGGTTGGCGATGACGTTGGCGGTGTAGAAGGGGTTGTCCTTGGAGTCTTTGCCGTAGGAGGTGTCCACGTAGTCGATCAGCCCCTCATCGAGCGGCCAGGCGTTGACCTTGCCTTCCCAATCGTCAACGGCGGCATTGCCGAAACGGTAACCTTCCGTCTGCTGGTAGGGCTGGCGAGCGGCGATCCAGGCGGCGCGGGCGCGCAGCAGCGTTGCGCGCGAGGGCGACGCGACCAGTTGCGCGACGGCGGACTGAAGGGTTTCAGCGGTAATCAGGGCGTCTTCGTACATGGCATGGGCGATATCGGCATAGGTGTCGAGCACCTTTGCCGGATCCGCCGCCCGGGCGGGCGCCGCGCCGGATGCGGTGGCGGTCAGCATGCAGCCGACGGCGAATGCGGTTATGAGGCGTTTCATGAGTTTCTCCTTTGATATTTTGCGTTTCTGGGCCGCCTTGGCGGCTTGGTCCCGCGAGGGGTGTTGTGAATAAGACGAATGAGGCGACGAAAACCGGTCAATGAATCGTGGATTTTTCGGGGCCGAAGACCGGTCCGCGTGGACGGATCATCAGCCCCGCGCCGGAAAACACGGCTGCCAGATGCCCCGCCAACTCCATCCCGGTCCGCCGCGCGGTCGGGGGCAGGCGACAGGCGAACAAGGTGCTGCCGCCGCGGCCCGGGGACTGCAGGCCGGCGATGGCGTCCATCAACAGGTGTTCATCCGCGCTGATGTCGGCGCAATGTGGGCAGTGAATATCGATGGTATCGGTCGCCGCAGTGGTCAGGACAGTCATCAGGCCGTCGAGGGGCGCATGGGCGGCGGGAACCCCGGCCAACTTGAAACCGGTGCGGAGAATCGTCTGATCGGGCATGTCGTCCCTAAGACCGCGCATCCAGAGCCGCACGGCCCAGAGCAACAGTTGCTCGCCGAACGGCAGTTCGATGAAAGTGGATGGGGCGGCGAAGGCGCGCATGGGGCTTAGTCGGCGCCGGCGGCGGCGTCGAAACTTTCCAATCCGTGACGCAGTCCGGCGACGAAAGAGGCGACGCCGGAACTGCGCAGCGGCACGAACGGTTTCATGGTCTGGCGGCACAGGCGTTTGACTTGCAGCGCCGCGTCGTGGCTGACGCAGTCCGTGGGGAACACCACGGCGTCGGCCTTGACCACCGCACCCGCCAGTTCGTTGATGGATTTTTCCAGGCCGCCGTCATGGTGCAGGAAATGGCCGTTCCAGGCTTCGACCAGGGATTTCAGGCGATGCACGGTCTGCTGTCGGCCGCCGACGTAAAGCAGGCTGCGTCCGCCGAGATCGAAGGGGCAGGAGGTGTCGCAGTCACTGCTGCCGGCGGGGCCGGTGCCGCGTTCGCGGACCAGAGCCGTTTCCAGGGAGCGATTTTCATCCAACAGGCTATCGACGAGACGCGACAGTTCCTCGATGCGGCTGCGTTGTCCGCGCAAGGTGACGTCGGCCTGGGCGGCGCGGATTTCCATGTGGCGCAATTCGCCCTGCAATGCCGGGACCGAGGCGCAGGCGCCGTCGCCGTCCGGCGCCGCCGGGGTGGAGATGCGGATGGCGCGTTCGGGATCGTGGTGAAGCTGATCGCGGAGCGCGTTGATCATCTTTTCTTTTTCGTCCAGGCGCAGGCGGTGGTGGTTCTGCTGCTTGGCGAGCTTGTCGCGCAGGCCGGCGTTTTCTTCCTCCAGGTCCGTCAGACGGCGGATGTCGCCCCGGTTGGAGGCGCCGACCAGATGCGACAGCATGTGGACGTCGGCGAACATGCGTTCCGACAGGTCCGTGGTCGCGGCGGGATGGCTAAGGATCGCCCAGTAGGGTCCGGGAATGTCGCCGGCGGCCATGGCCTCGACCCAGGCGTCTTCCAAGCCCTTGGCGTCCTTGATGCCCTTCAGGCGGCGGATCGCGGCCGCGTGCTTACGGTCCAGAAGCTTGGTCAGCATCTTGGCCGCGCGGCCCGGCTGATCGGCTTCCTTCACGAAAAAACCGTGGAGCTGATAGCCGACGGGAAAGCCTTGGCGGATTTTCAAGGGCAGCTTACGGGCTAGGGCGCGCAGGTCGGCCAGGGTCAGGCATGTGCCCAGGATGGAGCAATGCCATCCGGCGGTCATTTCCCACAACCGCTTACGCCGCGCCGTGGCGTGCAGGTGAAGATCGTCGTCGCCGCAAAGGTCGCACATCGGTGCCTGTGTCTCCGGTAGGCCGGACAGGGGGCGCATGAAGGCTGGCTTGCCGATACGCGCCGTTTCCTGCCGCAGGGATTGATTGTCGACAGCATATGCAAATGATTATCAATTGCACAAGTAAAAATTTCAGTCCTAATTTCCTGGCGCATCTGCCGTCTATGGAAGGTTGTCTGCCGGAATTATCTTGATATCTTTAAAAGTGATATTAAAAGAAATTAGTAATCTTAATTTATGAGTAATCTGCCATGGAGCTTTCCGATCTCCGTATTTTCGAGGCGGTCGTCCGCACCGGCGCCATGAACCGCGCGGCGGCGGAACTGCATACGGTGCAGTCCAACGTGACGGCGCGGGTGCGCCTGTTGGAGGACGGCCTGGGCGCTGCCCTGTTCGAACGTCATTCCCGGGGCGTGCGCCTGACGCCAGCCGGGGAACGCCTGCTGCCCTTCGCCAAGGCGGCGGCGCGGCTGGTCGCCGATGCCCGGCGCGCGGTCGCCGACGACGGCGTGCCGCAGGGCGATCTGGTCATCGGATCCCTGGAAACCACGGCGGCCCTGCACCTGTCGCCGGTCCTGACCGGCTTCGCGGCCGCCCATCCCGGGGTCGATCTGGCGATCCGCACGGGCACCACGGCGGAACTGATCGACGACGTCTTGGAAGGCCGGGTCGAAGGAGCCTTCGTCTGCGGCCCGGTCGATCATCCAGACATCGCGTTCGAGACGGCGTTTCACGAGGACCTGGTCGCGGTCACCGCCCCGGGGGTCGCCGATCTGCGCGACCTGACCGCCCAGGGCGAGGTCAAGATCGTGGTCCTGCGCGCCGGATGCTCCTACCGCCGCAAGCTGGAGGAAATCCTGGCCGCGCGCGGCGTGACCGGCCTGCGCATTCTGGAATTCGGCACCATCGAAACCATTCTGGGTTGCGCCGCCGCTGGCCTGGGCGTGACCTTGCTGCCGCGCGGCATCGCCCGTGATGCGGCGGAGCGGGGTCGCGTGCGCCTGCACGCGCTGCCCGCCCGCGAGGGCCGGGTGACGACCCTGTTCATCCACCGCAAGGACGGCTATCGCGCGCCGGCGATGGCGGCCTTCATGAATCATTTGTATCCAGTCCGCGCTGCGGCCGAGTGAGCGGCAAAATAAAAAGAGCCCCGCCGATGGGCGGGGCTCCTCTGCATGTCAAATTCGATGGACGCGTTACTGTGCCGGCTTCGGCTTTTCCAGATAGCGGACATCCCGCACGCCGTAGGGCAGGGGATTGATGTATTGGAATCCCTGGGATTGCAGATAGGCGATCTCGGGGAAACCGGCGGGGACCACGGTGACGAAGCCATGGAAATCGTCAGCCTTGAACCCGGCGGCGCGAAGCGCATTGTGGCACATGCGGAACTCGACGCCGCTGTCGGCTAGTTCCTTCATCTTGTCCATAACGCCTTGATACTTGATGTAGTTTTCCTTGGCGAAGGCACGTAGTTCCGGCCCGTGGGTGACCACCACCATCTTACCCTTCAACGGCTTCTTCGTGTTCTTCACGAAGGCGTAGAGGATGTTCAGGCTCTTGGGGTCCATGTAGTTGACGTCGAACACGGCGTTCGTCATCGGGTATTCGTGCAGATCGGTCTTTGACGACCCGTAGGGCGACAATTCGTCGTCGGCTGCCCAAGCCGTTACGGACGCCGACGTCACCGATGCCGCCAGCAGCAAAGCCAAAAAGTATTTCATGTTCTTCTCCATCATTTTGGTGAGGGACAATCCTTGGGGTTGGTCATTCTTGGGAATGGTCATCGGTGCCCATTAAAGTCCGCTTGTCTGCCTAGTTCCGACCCTGGAAACCTCGGGCGATCATGCGGGTACACCCCAACGATAACCGTGAAAGTTAACCACGCGCCCGACGCCGGAGAAAGCCAAAAACCACAATAGTCTCCCTTCAGGCGGAACGCGATGGCTTGATATCGCCCGCATCGATAGAACCTATCGGGCAAAACCGTTTCCGCCGTCGGCCCACGGTTGATAGCTTTCAGTGACCGAACCCACCGCCGGAGGACCGCCATGCCCGCCCAAACCACCTTGATGACCCGCCTGGGCATGACCCTGCCCGTGATCCAGGCCCCCATGGCCGGCGGCAGCGACACGCCGGACTTGGTGGTCGCCGTGTCCGAGGCGGGCGGCTTGGGATCCATGGGCGCGACCTATCTAACGCCGGAAGCCCTCCGAGCAGCTGTCGACAAGGTCCGCGGCCAGACCAACCGGTCCTTCGGGGTCAACCTGTTCGCGCCGCAGCCGGTGCCGTCGCTTCCCGACGACGCGGAGACCACCGTCGCCGCCGTCCAGCGCGCGGGCGCGGATGTGGGCGCGCCGGAACCGGTGCTGCCAGAAACCATGACGGATCCGTTCGAAAAAACCTTTCCCGAGGCACTCGACAGCGGGGCCAAGGTGTTCAGCTTCACCTTCGGCCCGATCCCGTCCGAGGCGATCGAGGCGCTCAAGACGCGGGGCACCTTCGTCATGGGCACGGCGACGACCCCGGCGGAGGCGGTCGCCCTGGAACGGTTGGGGGTCGACGCGGTGGTTGCCCAAGGCGGCGAAGCCGGCGGCCACCGCGGCACCTTCGCGGGATCGTTCGAGGCGGCGATGATCGGCACCATGGCTCTGGTGCCGCAGGTCGTGGACGCCGTTTCCGTGCCCGTGGTCGCGTCCGGCGGGATCATGGACGGGCGGGGCATCGCCGCCGCCCTGGCGCTTGGCGCCCAGGCGGTGCAGATGGGCACCGCCTTCCTGACCTGTGACGAGGCCGGCACGCCTGACTGCTACAAGGCGGCGTTGCTGTCCGCCCAACCCGAACAGACGCGCATTACCCAGGCCTATTCCGGCCGTTTCGCCCGCGGCATCGAGAACCGCTTCATGGCGATGATGGAAGGCGACGCGGCCGAGGCCATGCCGCTGCCCTTCCCCTGGCAGAACGCCCTGACCCGGCCCATGCGCACGGCGGCGGCGAAGGCCGGGGATGCGGGCCTGCTGTCCCTTTGGGCGGGGCAGGGGGTGGGCTTGTCCCGGCGCCAGACGGCGGCGGAGCTGATGGCGCGGCTGGCGGAAGAAACAGACGCGGCCATCAGCCGTTTAACCGCCGGTCAGGCCGCCCGGTAGCGGGCCAGCCAATGGGCGTAGGGCGGGGGCAGGGTGGCCCAGGCCGGGTTGTCCACGCCCAGTTCCTGTGCCGCCATATAGGGCCAATGCGGATTGGCCAGCAGCGGCCGCCCCAACATGACAAGGTCGACCTGGCCGCCGCGGATCATCTGGTCCGCTTGGGCCGACTGGCTGATGTACCAACTGGTCGCGGCGGGCAGGCCGGTTTCCCGGCGCACCCGTTCGGCGACCGGCGCCAGGAAGGCGGGGCCCCAGGGAATTTGTGCCTCCGACGTCGAGAAGCCCATGCTGACGTCGATGAAATCCAGGCCCGCTTCCTTGAACCGGTTCACCAGGGCGATGGACTCGGTGAGGGTTTCCTCGTCCCGGCCGTCGAATTCGATGACCCCGAACCGGGCCGTGAGCGGCAAGTTTTCCGGCCAGACTTCGCGCACGGCGGCCAGGGTTTCGATCAGGAACCGACCCCGGTTTTCGGCGCTGCCGCCGTATTCGTCGTCGCGCTGGTTGGAATGGGCGGAAAAGAAGCTCTGTGCCAGATAGCCATGGGCGAAATGCAGGACCAGCCATTTGAACCCGGCGTCGCGGGCGCGTTCGGCGGCGGCGACGAAATCGCCCCGCACGCGGTCGATGTCGGCCTTGTTCATGGCGCGGGGCACCTTGGGCAGGCCGCCGCCATAGGCGATGGCCGAGGGGGCGATGGTCTCCCAGCCGCGCGGATCGTCCGGGGCGATGTGGTCGTCGCCTTCCCAGGGGCGGTTGGCGCTGGCCTTGCGCCCGGCATGGCCGATCTGGATGCCGGGCACGGCGCCCGCGGCCTCGATCTCGCGGGCGACGGCGGCCAGTTCCTCGGCCTGGGCATCGTTCCACAGGCCCGTGCAGCCGGGGGTGATACGGCCTTCGGGCGAGACGGCGGTGGCCTCGACGATGACCAATCCGGCGCCGCCCCGGGCCAGGGCGGGCACGTGGATGCGGTGCCAGTCGTTGGGCATGCCGTCCACGGCGGAATACTGGCACATGGGCGACGCCGCGATGCGGTTGCGCAGGGTGACGTCTTTCAGGGTAAAGGGATCGAACAGGGTCGACATGGGGAAACTCCGTAAATGAGGGGGTGGCTGTATCGCCGTTAGTTCTATAGTTCGATATATTTCGAACAATAGCAATATCAAAATTTATGTGATAGATAATCGGCCATGCGACCGTTCAAACATCCGGACATCGACGCCGTCACGTTGGAGCATCTGCTGCATGCTCTCAGCGACCCGGTGCGCATGGACATCGTCCGCCGTCTGGCGGATGAGGGCGAGGCGAGCTGCAACGCGCTGGACGGCGGCCGCCCAAAATCGAGCATGTCCCATCACTTTCGGGTGCTGCGCGAGGCGGGTCTGGTGTGGACGCGCAACGACGGCACCGTGCACATGAACTCCCTGCGCCGCAAGGAACTGGACAAGCGTTTTCCCGGCCTGATGAAGGCGGTGCTCACGGCGAAGTGAGCCGACTTTGGCTGATCGCCCGATTGGCCTGGGCGGCGGCGGGCGGTAAACTCCGGAATGATGAGCAAGCATTTCCTCTACGTCGCCGACCCCATGTGCTCCTGGTGCTGGGGCTTTTCCCCGGTCATCGACAAGGTCGCGGAAACCTTTGGCGTCGACGCCCCCGTGCGGGTCATGGTCGGCGGCCTGCGCCCCGGCACGGTCCATCCCATGCGTGGCAAGGACAAGGACTACATCCGTGACCATTGGCATCATGTGCAGGAAGCCACGGGCCAGCCCTTCGACTTCGCCTTTTTCGATCAGGATGATTTCATCTACGACACGGAACCGGCTTGCCGCGCCGTCGTCACGGCGCGCAAGATCGACGAATCCCGGGCATTGCCGTTCCTGGCCCATCTGCACCGGGCCTTCTATGTCGATAACCGCGACATGGCGAAGGAAGCGGTGCTTGCCGATATCGCCGGTGAGTTCGGTTTCGACCGTGATGAATTCTTCGCCCTGCTGACGTCGCCCGACATGCGCGAGGAAACCCAGGGCGATTTCTGGTTCGCGCAAAGCTCCGGCATCACCGGATTTCCGACCCTGCTGGCGGTCGAGGATCAGAAGGCCATGCTGGTCACGGCGGGCTATCTGCCCTGGGAAAATCTGGCGGAACCGCTGGCCGGGTGGGTTGCCGCCTAGGCTATTTCCTTTCCTTCTTCCTGCGCTGCGGCTTGCTTTTCCGCCCACCCTTGTCGATGCTGCCGCTCCGGCGTGCGCAACGGTCATGCCGTGAAGACCATCAATAAACGGAATGCGGGACATGGAAGCTCTTCAAGGATTGAAAGTGATTGAACTGGGCCAGTTCGTGGCCGGGCCCTTCGCGGCCAAGACGCTGGCTGATTTCGGTGCCGACGTGATCAAGGTCGAGGCGGCCGGTGCCGGCGACGGCTTGCGAAAATGGCGCATCGTGCAGGACGGCACCTCGCTGTGGTGGGAGATCCAGTCACGCAACAAGCGTTCGGTCTGTCTTGACCTGAAGTCCCCGGAAGACCGTGACGTGGTTCTGGCGCTGGCCAAGGAAGCCGACGTGGTGATCGAGAACTTCAAGCCGGGCACCCTGGAGAAATGGGGCCTGGGTTGGGACGACCTCCACGCCATCAATCCCAAGCTGGTCATGCTGCGGATCTCCGGCTTCGGCCAGACGGGCCCCTACAAGGACAAGCCGGGGTTCGGCGTTCTGGGCGAATCCATGGGCGGGCTGCGCTACATCACCGGCGAGCCGGGCCGGGTGCCGGTGCGGGTCGGTATTTCCATCGGCGACACCCTGGCCTCCATGCACGGGGTGATGGGCCTGATGTTCGCCCTGCACCATGTCAACGTGAACGGCGGCGAGGGCCAGGTGGTCGATGTCGCCCTCTACGAAGCCGTGTTCAACGTGATGGAAAGCACCCTGACGGAATATACCTCCGCCGGGGTCGTGCGCGAGCGCACGGGCAGCGCCCTGCCGGGCATCGTGCCGACCAACGCCTATCTCTGCAGGGACGAGCAATACGTCCTGATCGCCGGCAACGGCGACAGCATCTTCCAGCGCCTGATGACCGAGATGGGCCGCCAGGACCTGGCCGATGATCCGGAACTGAAGCATAACGACGGCCGCGCGCGGCATGTGGAGCGGATCGACGCGGCGATCCAGGAATGGGCGGCAACCATGACCTGCGACGAGGTTATCGCGAGACTCGACGCCGTCTCCGTCCCCGTCGGCAAGACCTATACCATCGCCGACATCGTCGCCGACCCCCAGTACCAGGCGCGCGACATGATCCTGGATACGGTGACCTCCCACGGCAAACCCATGAAGACGCCGGGCATCGTGCCGAAGCTGAGCGCCACGCCGGGCCGGGTAAAACATCCCGCGCCGACCCTGGGCCAGCATACGGACGACCTGAAGCAGCCGGGCTGGCCCCGGCGCACGGATTGAGCGCGCCCGGCATAGGCACAGCAGACGAGGATCAGATGGGAAAACTCCAAGGAAAAGTCGCGATCATCACCGGATCGACCGGCGGCATCGGCCTGGGCGTCGCCCGCCGCTTCGCGGCCGAGGGGGCGACGGTCGTCGTCTCCGGCCGGTCGGAAGAAAAAGGCCGGATGGTCGTCGAAGCCCTGCGCAAGGACGGCGGGACCGCCGATTTCGTCGCCGCCGACGTGCAGTCGAAGGCCGATATGGACGCCCTGGCGGCCCATGCGGTGCGGGCGCACGGCCAAATCGACGTGCTGGTCGCCAGCGCCTCCGGCGTGCCGTCACAGGACACCAACGACCCGAGCGTTCGCGGCATCTTCAACGAGATCGACGTCGCCGCCGTGACCGAGGTCGTGTCCCGCGCGACGGCGGCCAAGCTGCTGCCGCTGCACGCGGTCCTGCCCTATATGATCGCGCGCGAAAGCGGCAGCTGCATGTTCGTCACGTCGGAAGGCGGGCGGGTGCCGACGGCGGGCCAGACCACTGTCGCACTTTATGCCGGCGGGCTGGTGATGACGACCAAGGTGATCGGCAAGGAGATGGCCCGCCACAAGGTGCGGGTCAACTGCATCGCCGTGACCCTGATCGGGGAATCGCCGTCCTGGGACGGCTTCGAGGGCAAGATCGAAATGACCGACCTGCACCGGGCGCAATACGCCCGCATTCAGCAGCGGGCCCCGTTAGGAATTGCCAATCCCGAGGACATCGGCGGCGTCGCCACCTTCCTGGCGTCCGAGGATTCGGCCTATCTCACCGGATCGACCCTCAGCCCGACCGGCGGCTTGACCTTTCACTGACCGGGGGCGGATCAGACCGTCCCGTCGACCACGATTTCCAGCAGGTTCGGCCCCGGGTTGGCGATGGCGTCCTGCAGGGCCGGGCGCACGCGCGCCGGGTCGGTGATGCGCTCCGCCGTCAGGCCCATGCCCGACGCGACCGCGACGAAATCGATGGGCGGATCGACGAAGTCCATGGCGATATAGTTTTCCGAGCCGTGGAAGGATTTCAGGCGCTGCTTGATGATGCGGTAGCCGCCGTTGTTGGCAATCACGTAGGTCAGGGGCAGCTTCATGGCCGCCGCCGTCCACAGGGCCTGGATCGAATACATCGCACTGCCGTCGCCGATTACGGCGACCACGGGGCGGTCGGGCTGGGCGATCTGCACGCCGACGGCGGCCGGCAGGCCCCAGCCGATGCCCCCCGACGCCAGGCCGTGATAGGCGAAGCGATCGCGGAACGGGAACAATTGGTCCAGCAGCCGGGCCGAGGTCAGGCCCTCGTTCACGACGATGGCGTTGTCGGGCAGGACGTCGGTGATCATCTTCGCCATGTGGCGGGGGTCGATGGGTTGCGGCCCGTCGCCGTCGGACAGCTCCGTGATCAGGCGGGCGCGCCGGGCCGACCAGTTGGTTTTCGCCAGCGCGTCGATGGCGGCCTTGGCGCGCGCCTGATGCGCGTCGCCGCCGATCCTGGCCAGCATGTCGGCGAGGGCGGGCAGGGTGGTCTTCAGGTCGCCCAAGGCCGCGACCTCGACCGGATAGTTCTTGGCGATGTCCCATTCGTTGAGGCCGATCTGCACGATCTTCATGCCGTCGGGCAGGGGGTCGATGGGGCTGTAGACCGACATGGTCAGGGGATCGGTGCCGAGGGCGATCATCAGGTCATGGGGTTCGAGCGCCGCGCGCGCCTGTTTCTGGCTGCGCTCCAAGGCACCCATGAAGCAGGGGTGTTCCGACAGGAACTGGGCACCGTAAGGCGTCGACGACTGAAACACGGGCGCGCCGAGGATTGTGGCAAAGGCCGCGGCCTCGGCGAGGGCGTCGCTTTTCACCATTTCGTCGCCGACCACGACCACCGGGTTTTCGGCCGCCAGGATGCGCTTGGCCAGGGTTTCCAGCACGTCGTCGGACGGGCGCACGCGGGTGTCGATGCGGGTGGCGGCGCCCAGGTCCAGGCCCGCCTCGTCGTTCAGGATGTCGCCCGGCAGGGACAGGAACACGGGCCCCGTCGGCGGTGTCATGGCGACCTTGGCGGCGCGGTGGATGATGCGCGGCAGGTCTTCCAACTGCGTCACCTCGACCGCCCATTTGACCAGCGGCCGCGCCATGGACACCAGATCGCCGTACAGCACCGGCTCGGTCAGGCCGTGGCCCTGTTCCTGCTGCCCGGCGGTCAGGATCATCGGGGTGTTGGTGAATTTTGCATTGAACAGCGAGCCCATGGCGTTGCCCAACCCGGGCGCGACATGAACGTTGCAGGCGACCAGCTTGCCCGAGGCGCGGGAATAGCCGTCGGCCATGGCGACGACGAGCGCCTCCTGCAGGCCCAGGACATAGGTCAGGTCCGGATGGTCGGCCAAGGCATGCATGATCGGCAGTTCCGTGGTCCCTGGATTGCCGAACATGTGGGTCACCCCTTCTTGCTTCAGCAGTTCGAGAAAGGCCGAACGGCCCCAGATTTTGTTGGCGCTGGTGGTGTTGGTCATGGTGGTCTCTGCCTCGGCTGGGGGGTGGAACTGTATACAATCCGGTCTGCGCACAAAGTAACGCGCCGGGCCGGGCGGTCAATCGGGATTTGCGCAAACGATGGACAAATGCGCCACCAATCCCCAAATTGCCCCCATGTCTAATGACCGAAAACGCATCCTTATCGCCATCACCGGTGCCTCGGGCGCCATCTATGGCCAGCGCCTGTTGGAAATGCTGGCGGAAACGCCGGATGTCGAAAGCCATCTGGTGATTTCCAAGGCCGGGCGGCTGACCATTTCGGCGGAGCTTGACCGCGACGCGGCCGAGATCGAGGCCCTGGCCGATGTCGTTCATTTGGCGGGCAATGTGGGCGCACCCGTGTCCTCCGGTTCGTTCCGCCTGGACGCCATGATCGTCGCCCCCTGTTCCGTGAAGACGGCATCCAACATCGCCTACGGCAACACGGGCGACCTGATCACCCGCGCCGCCGACGTGATGCTGAAGGAACGCCGGACGTTGGTGCTGGCCGTGCGCGAAACGCCGCTCCATGCCGGGCATCTGGAAACCCTGACCAAGCTGGCGACCCTGGGGGCAGTGATCTTCCCGCCCGTGCCGGCGTTCTACCAGAAGCCCCAGGCGATCAGCGACCTTGTGGATCAGACCTGCATGCGCCTGTTGGATCAGGCGGGGGTGCATCTGGACACGGCGCCCCGCTGGGGCGAGGCCGGGGGCATCGCGGCGATCGGCGGTGACAAATCGTGACGAAACATTCAGAAGAACGGACGACCTTGCGGATACTCCTGGTGCTCGTCGGATTGATGGCCTGCCTGCATCTCGGCACGTCGCGGGCGGCGGCCTACGACCTGGGCGACTTCGACTGGTGCTTCAACAATATGCCCAAGGTTTACGACCGGGCGTTCGACGCCTGCGTCGATGCCAACTGCACGCGCATCAGCAACAAGAAGGTGTCCCAGAAACGGGGCTGTTATCAGACCTGCAAGGGCACGGCCGTGGACGCCTGCCTGTCCCAGCGGGCCCAGGGCCCGGTTCCCAAGGCCGTAACGCGGGCGGTGCCCGTCAAGCAGGCTGCAACACCCACAGCCCCCGAAAGCGTCGCGGCGGTGCCGACGGCGCCGGCCGAATCCGCGGCGCCGCAAACGGCCGAACGGGCGGGTTTCTTCTCCCGCTTGCTCAGCGGTTTCGGCGGCGAGCCGGATCAGCCGGCCGCCCCGCAGGCCGGGGCCGTTCCCAACGCGCCGCCTGCCGAAACATCCGAAGGCGATGGCAAGCGCGAGGGTTTCTTCACGCGCATCGCCAAGGGTTTCAACGAGGGCATCACCGACGGTTTCGACGCGGACTACAATTGGTGCCGCGATCATTCGGGCGGACATTTTCAGGACTTGCTGCAGGACTGCACGCGGGGTTGCCTCGCGGGGCCGTCCGGCAGCGCCAATAAGCGCCAAGGTTGCATCCAGTCCTGCCGCTCCAGCTCCGTCCGCGCCTGCATCGCCAAGCGGGACGGGAAGTAAGCCGTCCCCTTTAGAACCGATAGACCTCCTTCGCCACGGCATAGGTATTGGCGTAGGCCTGGACCGACAACTCGATGGGGTTGGCATAACCGCCGCCCAGGCCGAGAGCGACGGGGATGCCCCGGCTTCGGCATTCCGTGAGCACTAGGCGGTCGCGCTTGGCGAGGCCGTCCAGGGTTAGCGCGAGGCGGCCCAGGCGGTCTTCGGCCAAGGGGTCGACGCCGGCCTGATAGAGCACTAGGTCCGGGCGGAAATCGAACACGGCCGGTAGGTGTTCGGCGAGAGCTTTCAGATAGGCCGCATCCTCCGTGCCGTCAGGCAGATCCACGTCCAGGTCTGACGGAACCCGGTGATGGGGGAAGTTCTTTTCCCCCTGCATGGAAAACACGAAGACGTCCGGATGGCCGGTCAGGATGGCGGCGTTGCCGTCGCCTTGATGGACGTCCAGGTCGATGATGGCGACGCGGGCGGCCCAGCCCTCGGCCAGGATCTTCAGCGCCGCGATCGCGAAATCGTTGAAAATGCAGTAGCCGGCGCCGAAGTCGCGATGGGCGTGATGGGTGCCGCCGGCAAGCTGGCCGGACAGGCCGAATTCCAGCGCCGCTTCCGCCGCCGCCACGGCGCCGCCCATGGTCGCGGTCACGCGGTCGACCAGGTTGCGGCTCCACGGCAGGCCGATGCGGCGCTGCGCCTGGGCATCGAGGCGGCCGTCGCGCACCGCCGCCATGTAATCGGTATCATGGGCGCGGGCGATGTCGTCCGCTTCGGCCAGGGGCGAGGGGAGGATGCTGTCCGCCGCCAGGATGCCCTCGCGCACCAAGTGTTCGCGCAGCAGGATGTACTTCCGCCCCGGAAAGCTGTGGCCGTCGGGCAGGGGAATGACAAAGCGGTCGGAGGTGAAGAAGCGCATGGCGCGATCCTATCGCCCCCGGCGCCGTCCCGTAACGGGCAATTGCACCGCACCATTGAAAAACCGCGCCCAGGGAAGACCCCGCCCAAGCAGATTCGGGCGGGGTCTTCGCCGGTGGTCAGGCGGGGAGGAATTCCCGGGTGGTTATTTCTTCTCGTTTTGCAGGGCGATGTGCAGCGCCGTGGTCGCGTCGACCTTGGCGGCGGTCGAGTTCATTAAGGCCTGATTGACCTTTTCCTCGAGCGAATGAAGCTTCATCTGCTCGTCCTGCGACGCGCATGCGGACATGCCGAAAACAAGGCCGATGATGGCGAATGATTTGATGATGTTCAGGCGCATGGCGCGGTCCCTCCTGTCGTTTCCCCCGAAAAATCCGGCCTGAAAGAAACCGGATTATCCGCGCCGTCGGGCGGCGGCAACGGACGTTTCATGGGAAAGGTGGCCCACCATTGTTAGGTTTTTGTTGCGACACGGTTTAACTCCGGTGTTCCTGTCACGTCAATTTCGTGAAACCGCTTTGACGCGGTGGCAAAGACATTCTACCTGTTACAATTCCGTCACGGCCGACCTCCCGGCGCCCCCGACGCAGAGACCAAGGACCACGCGATGTCGGCGACCCGGCTTATCTTTGCCGTCTTCATGGCGCAGCTTCTGGCGCAGATCGGGGCCTATACGGTGCCGGCGCTGCTGCCCATCTTCATCACCGAATGGAACCTGACCAATACGGAGGCCGGCTGGCTGACGGGCATGTGGGCGGCGGCCTATGTCTGCGCCGTGCCGATCCTGGTCAGCCTCACCGACCGTATCGACCCCAAGCGCCTCTACCTGGTCTGCGTTACCCTGACGACGCTGACCCATCTGGGCTACGCCTTCCTGGCCGACGGTTTCTGGTCGGCGCTGTTCCTGCGCGCCCTTGCCGGCATGGCCTGGGCCGGCTGTTACATGCCGGGGCTCAAGGTGCTGTCCGACCGGCTGGAGGGCACGGCCCAGACGCGCGGCGTGTCCTGGCATGCCGCCGGGGTCGGGTTCAGCGGCGCCCTGTCGTTCCTGTTCGCGGGCACGATCTCCAGCTTCGCGCCCTGGCCCTGGGTGTTCGGCGGCGCCAGCCTGTGCACCGTGGCGGCGTTCCTGATCATGGCCTTCGCCGTGCCCGGCCAGTCGGCGAAACCGGCCCCTGCCGGGGCCTCCGTACCGGCGCGCCCGGCCCTGTTCGATTTCCGCCCGGTGCTGCGCAACCGTTCGGCGCTCGCCTATTCCATCGGCTACGGCGTTCATTGCTGGGAGTTGTTCACCCTGCGCTCCTGGGGGGTGACGTTCCTGACCTTCACGGCGGCGGCCTGGGGCGGCGGCGAGGGGTTGCTCGCGCCGACGTCCATCGCCTTCGCCATGGGCGTGCTCGGCACCTGGTCGAGCGTCGGCGGCAACGAGATGTGCATCCGCTTCGGCCGCCAGCGGGTGGTCATGGCGGTGATGGCGGTGGCCATGGTGTTCGCCCTCAGCATCGGCTGGGCGGCGGCCGTGGGCTACGGCCTCGCGGTCGCCCTTTGCCTTATGTACAACATCGCGGTCTACGCGGATTCCTCGGCCTTGACGGCCGGCACCTCGGGCAGCGCCGAGCCGAGCCGCCGGGGCGCCACCCTCGCCGTGCATTCGACGATCGGCTACATCGGCGGGTTCTTCGGGCCGCTGGTGTTCGGCATCGTGCTCGACCTTGCGGGCGGGAGCGGGGTCACCGGCTGGGTCCTGGCGTTCGGGCATCTGGCCATCATCACGCCGCTGGGCATCGCCGCGTTCTTGTACCTGCGGCCCCGCGATCTGCCGGGCGACCGGACGGTGAACGGACTGAAGGACGCGGACAGCGACCAGAAGGACACTGCGAACCCGGCTTGATGTCCCGCCGAAGGGCGCTATCCTCAACCCTCCTGCAACGCATTTCGTGTCCGGATCCATGAACCTGGTTCTCATCGGCGGCGCGATCGGGGGCATCGGCCTTTTCCTGCTCGGCATGCGCCTGATGACCGACGGCCTGAAATTGGCCGCGGGCGCCATGTTGCGCGACGTGCTGACGCGGTGGACGCGAACCCGGGGCCGCGCCCTGTGGTCGGGCGTGCTGATCACCGGGATCGTGCAGTCCTCAAGCGCCGTCACCGTGGCCTCCATCGGTTTCGTCAACGCGGGCGTGCTGACCCTGGGCCAGGCCATGTGGGTCATCTTCGGGTCCAACGTCGGCACCACCATGACCGGCTGGATCGTGGCTCTGGTCGGGTTCGATATAAAGATCGAGGCCTTCGCCCTGCCGCTGCTCGGCATCGGCATGTTTCTGTCCCTGACCGGGGTGTCCAGCAGGCGCGGCGCATTCGGCGAGGCATTGGCCGGGTTCGGGGTGTTCTTTCTTGGGATTGCGACCCTGAAGACGACCTTCGCCGGCCTGGGGCAGGCCGTCGACCTTGGCGCCTTCGTAAGCGGCGGCATCCTCAATGACATCATGTTCGTGGCGATCGGCATCGTCATGACGACCCTTGTCCAGTCGTCCAGCGCCGTGATCGCCATCGCCCTGACGGCGGCGGCCGGCGGCATCCTGACGGTGGAGGCGGGGGCCTCACTGGTGATCGGCGCCAATGTGGGGACGACCACCACGGCGGCGCTGGCGGTGCTCGGTGCCACATCCAACGCCCGGCGCGTTGCCGTCAGCCATGTCGTGTTCAACGTCCTGACGGGGATCGTGGCGCTTTTGTTGCTGCCGGTGCTTCTGGTCATCGTCGACGCCACGGAAAAGACCCTGGCGGCGGGGGTGGGGTCGACAGCGGCCCTGGCCGTGTTCCACACGGTGTTCAACGTGCTGGGCGTCGTGCTGATGTGGCCCTTGGCGCCGCGCCTGGAAACCTGGTTGGCGGCCCGGTTCGTGACGGCGGAAGAGGACGAGGCCCGGCCCCGCCACCTGGACGACACGGGGCTTGCGCTTCCGGCGCTGGCGCTGGATGCCATCGTGCTGGAACTGGGCCGCGTCGCGGCGGTCGCCTTCGGAATCGCGCGGGCGGCGTTTCTTGACCCCGCGGCATCGGCGGATCGCCTGCGGCGGCGGCGCGGGATCATCGACGCGCTGAATGATGCCATCGTGGCCTATGTGCAGAAGCTGAGCGCGGCCAACAACGCCCAGGCCGTGGCCGAGGCACTGCCGCATCCGATTCGCGCCCTCATGCATTTGTCCGGTATTGCCGACCTGGGGCTGGCCGTCGCTGGACGCCGGGCGGAAATCGCGGCCCTGCCGGACGACGTGGAAAATCAGATCATCAGTTACGCGACCCTCATCGTGGGCCAGATCGACGCCGCCGAACAGCTGTTCGGCGCAGGGGCCGGCAGTCTGCCCACCGAAGACGCGACCCTTCCGGTCTACAATCGGCTGAAGGTTGCGTTTCTAGCCGCCGCATCACGCGGCGATCTGAGCGCCGATCAAACGGAGATTGCCTTGGACACCCTGCACGACCTTAAGGAAACCGCCCATCTGATCGATCGGGTCTGCAAACGCATCGCCGCCATCCATCGGGCCGCCGCCGGCGACATCGACGGTGAGCCGGCGGGGGAAGGCACATGATCGCCGCGACGCATTGGCTTGATCGCGCGCCGGGGCTTGGAACCTTGGACGGGGAAACACGCCGGCAGTTGGAGGCCATCCGCCCGATCACCATCCCCAAGGGCCACGTGCTGTTTCGTCCCGGGGACGAGGTGACCTGTTTCGGGGTGCTGATCGGCGGCCGGGTTGACGTCTACCTGACCGGCGCCACCGGGCGCGAAATCCTGCTGTACAGCATCACCCCGGGCGAATCCTGTGTGCAGAGCACATTGGGCCTGTTGGGCGAGGACGACTATTCCGCCGAAGCGGTCGCCGAAACGGACGTCGAAGCGGTCATGATTCCCAGGTCCCTGTTCCTGAGCCTTCTGGGAACGTCCGAAGCCTTCCGCACCTTCGTCTTCCAGGCCTTCGCCAAGCGCCTGCAATCGGTCATGCAGGTGCTGGAGCGGGTCGCCTTCATCCGGATCGAAGCACGCCTGGCCGCCGCCCTGTTGGAGCGCGCCGATGACAGCGGCCTGGTTCGCGCGACCCATCAGGAACTGGCGACGGCGATCGGCTCCGTGCGGGAGGTGATCTCGCGGCGGCTCGAAACCCTTTCCAAGAAGGGGCTGGTTTCGCTCGACCGCGGCACGATCCAGGTTGTCAGCCGCACGGGACTGGCGGCGTTGATCACCTGAGCGCCGCCCGCGGCCTATGTGACCAAGTCACGGACGAATTTTCTCGTTTCTGATTGACTGTGATCAATGCGGCGTTCCGTGCGGAGCGTAGGATTGGTCGCATGCCATTCGAACGAGAAGGAGTTCCGTTCATGTTCAAGAAAAATGTCGGCGGTATTGATCGCCTGTTGCGGATCGTTGCGGGCGTCGGCCTGCTTGCCCTGTTCTTCCTGTTTCCGGAAGAGCCCTGGCGTGTGTGGACCCTGATCGGCGTCGTGCCCTTGGCGACCGGTCTGTTTTCGACCTGTCCGGCCTATTCCCTGTTCGGGATCTCGTCCTGCCCGGCCAAGAAGGCGCCGTAAGGCTTAGCGCCTTTTTACCCATAGTACGGAGGATTGCGGGATGATTTTATCCTGGAAAACCGGCGGCATCCTGCTGGGTGCGGTGTTCTTCGCGGCGGTCTTGCTGGTCAAGCCTGTCGGCGTTTCGACCCAGTTCGTGATCTTCGACGGCATCCTGTGGGACGCGGTCGATGATACTGCCGTGGTCGCGTCCAAGGACGCCAAAAGCGGCTATGCCAGCCCCAACGCCTATCTGAATAAATCGGGCGGCAAGTACGCCAAGAACGTGGCCAATCCCTGGAACTACAGCTTCGTGTTCGTGCTCGCCGTGATGGGTGGGGCAGCGCTGTCGGCGCTGCTGCGGGGCGGTGTGTCCCGTGAGGAACGCGTGGCACCGGCCATCTGGCGGGCCAACTTCGGCGATGCGGCCTGGAAACGCCAGGTCGCCGTCTTCGCCGCCGGGTTCATCGTGCTTTACGGCGCGCGAATGGCCGGCGGATGTACCTCCGGCCATATGATGAGCGGCATGATGCAGACCGCCATGTCGGCCTACATCTTCACCGCCGGTGTGTTCCTGGCCGCCTTACCGGCGGCGATCCTGACCTACCGGAAGGAGGGTTGAACCATGACCACTCTGATCCTCGCCATCGTTATCGGCGGTGCCTTCGGTTTCGTGCTTGATCGTATCGGCGCCACCAACCCGAACTTCATCATCGGCATGCTGCGGCTGAGCAATCTTCACCTGATGAAGACCATCTTCCTGGCCATCGGCACGGCCTCGGTCCTGCTTTATGCCGGGTTGATGCTGGGTTTCGTCGATCCCGGGCATCTTGACGTCAAGGACGCCTATTGGGGTGTGTTCATCGGCGGCGTGCTGCTGGGTCTTGGCTTTGCCGTGTCCGGGTATTGCCCCGGCACCGGCCTTGCCGCCGCCGCCACGGGCCGGTGGGACGGGGTTGTTTTCGTCCTTGGCGGATTGGCCGGGGCGGGCGCCTACATGGCGACCTACGCCTGGGTCAAATCGACCGGTGTGCTGGACCACGTATTGGGTGGAAAAGCGACCCTGGGGCCGCTTTCCGGCACCGACTATCCGGCCGTGCTGGACAGTGTCCCCGGCGAATGGATCGGTCTTGTCCTGGGTGCCGCCTTCATCGCCGTCGCGGCATTGCTGCCCGGGCGCCTGCGCGCCGGCCCGCCGAAGGCGGACTGACGCGGGGGCTCCCGAAGGCGGCAGACCTGGACTAGGCGAATTCGACCAGGGTCAGTTCGAACGTCAACGCTTTGCCCGCCAGGGGATGGTTGGCGTCCAGCGTCACGTCCTCGTCGTTGAATTCGAGCACGACCAAGTGCATCGGATTGCCCGTCTCGTTTGTCGCTTCCAGGACGGCGCCGACTTCCAACGGAATTTCCGCCGGAATGGTACCGCGCCCCACGGTTTGGACCAGGTCCGGGTTGTGGTCGCCGAAGGCGTCGTCGGGCTCCAGGGTGACTTTTTTCGTATCGCCCTCAGCCATGCCGGCCAAGGCGGCCTCTACCCCGGGAAGGATCTGCCCGCCACCCAAGGTGACTTCCATGGGGGCGCGATCTTTCGAGGTGTCGAAGGTCGTGCCGTCATCCAGGGTTCCCGTATAGTGGACACGCAGGGTATCCCCGGTCGCTGCTTGCTTCATTTGTTCGCTTCCTTTTCGTTGTCATCGGCTTCAACAGAACGTCACCAAGCAACGAGACTTCGAGACGACGGTGGACAAGCCACGCGTACCCGGAGCGGACCAATTGAAGAATCAGCCCAAGGGTACAAGGGGAGGCCCAATAGGGAAACCCTTAACCCGGGAAAAAGTTCAGCAATTGAATGGGATACCGGCGGGGTTGAGGGGAAAAATCAGGGTTCGACGAGCCTGCCGCCCTTGACCACGGGGCCGGTCCGGGCCGGCGGGGCCAGCGGGAAGCGGCGTCCGAACGTCTCGAAATAGAGCGCATGATTGGGGCCTTCTCCGACCGCCCGCAGGCGGCGGCGGAACTCGGCCTCGTCGATGCCGTCGGGCAGGTGGCAGAGGGCGTCGAAATCCTTCTTCGACCAGGCTGGCCCCGACCACTGAGCATCGAGATGGGGCAGGGGGCCGTCGACCGTCAACAGGTCCGGGGCCATGCGCGTAAGTAGTCCCGTGACCAGGTCGCGGGCCAGGGTTTCCAAGGCCAGGCGGTCCATTGCAGGGGTGATGGCTGCTTCGTCGACGGCGACGATGGGGCCGGCGTCGATCTCCATGGTCAGTTCGTGCAGGGTCGCCCCGAAGCGGTCCAGCCCTTCATACAAGGCGAATACCGAAGGATAGATCCCGCGCACCCAGGGGGGGCCGGGATGGACGTTGTAGGACGGGCCGGGCAGGCGGCCCAATACCGCCTCGGGCACGATCACGTCGGTGCAGAAGGCGATCAGGCGCAAGTCGGCGGCGGGGGCTGCCGTTGCCTGTTCCAGTTCGTCGCGGCTGCTGACGCCCTGGATGTGTGCGTCAGGTGCTGCGTCCCAGAATATCCGCGTCAGGCCCGGCAGTTCGTCGGCGTCGGCCAGCAGCAGGATGTGCTTCATATCGGCCCGCTCTCCCAGGCTCAGCCCGTGTTCCGCGCGAACAGGCGGTCGGCGACGTAGGGATTGCTTTCCCGTTCATGCCCGAAGGTCGACAGCGACCCGTGGCCGGGCACGAAGGTGACGTCGTCGCCCAGCGGGAACAGGTTTTCGCGGATGGACTTGATCAGGGTGTCGAAATCGCCGCGCGGAAAGTCGGAACGACCGATGGAGCCTTGGAACAGCACGTCGCCGACGAAGGCGACGCGCTCTCCCGCATGAAAAAATACGACGTGGCCGGGTGTGTGCCCCGGACAGTGCAGCACGTCGAAGGTCTGCTCGCCGACCGTGCAGGTGTCGCCCTGGTCCAGCCAGCGGTCGGGGGTGAAGGCCCGCAATTCGCCGAACCCGTATTCCCGGCCCTGAGTCGGCAATTGGTCGATCCAGAACTTGTCTTCCGGGTGCGGCCCTTCGATGGGCAGGCCGAATTCCTCGGCCAGATCGGCAACGGCGCCCGCATGGTCGAGATGGCCGTGAGTGACCAGAATCTTCTCCAGCGTCACGCCGGCTTCGTCCACGGCGGACTTCAGGCGATCGACCTCGCCGCCGGGGTCGACCAAGGCCGCCCTCAGGGTGTTTTCGCACCACACCAGGGAACAGTTCTGCTGCAAGGGGGTGACGGGGATGACTGCGGCTTTCATGTTAACCTGTTGATTTTGTGGGATGAAATTTATCTAGTGAGGCTGGTCACAGCGGCGGGGGCGGGAATCTGGATAAAATTCAGACCGGTGAACCATGCATATGCCGGTAAAGACCCTACAACAACCCTGGGCGGCCTGCATAATGAAAGGGTGAGAAACATGAGCGGCATGACGGCCTATTTAGGCATAATCCTGGGCGCCGCCGGTATCGTTTTCGGGGTCATCGCGTTGATGGTTTCCACGGAAATGTCCCGACGGGTGACGGCGTTGATCGACGCCCGGTTCGAACAATCCGAACTGGAACTTCTTAAAAGCCTCGACAAGCAAGACCAGGAACTGAAACGACAGCGCCGTGTTCTCGGGGATGCCCTGAGCGAGATGGAGGAGCGGTTCAAGGCCACGTCCGCGGGTGCGGACGACCTGCGCCAACGTTTGAACGCCTTCAGCGACACCCTCGACGATGTGCGCAACGTGCGCCGGGTCATTCCGACGGACGAGGAACGCGGATTTACGGCAAAAGCGAAGCCTAAAGAAAGTTTTGTTTCAGCATCGCCTTTCGCGGACTAATATGTGTGGACGCTAATCCGTTGCCTTGTCCCGGCATCGGGTTGCGTGCGTGCATGCCTGGCTCTTAAACGGCCGGGTTCGGGGCCAGAATGGCCGTAACGATCTATCCCGCCGTCATAAAATCAGGCGTGGAAGATAAATGTTCGGGGTGATGGAATGGGTGAAGCCTCGTCTTTCGCCGATTTGGCGACCATAGCTGCCGGAATCGCGGTGATTATCGGCGTCGTTGCCTTGCTGACATCAGCCGAGGTCGCCAAGCGCCTCCAGGCCCTGGTCAATCAGAAACTTGCGGATAACGAAGTCAAACTGGCCGTGGCCCTGCAGCAGCAGGACCAGCGGATGACGACCCTGCGTCAAATCATGTCGCAGAACGCCGAAGACCAGGAAACGGCAATCCGCACCATGCGCCAGGATATCAAGGAACTGAAAGAGTGCGTCGGCCTGATGCGCGAAATCCTGGATCGCATGGACACCCGCAACGCCCACGATCCCAACGCCCCGCGTCACCGCCGGGCGTCGAACGGGTAGTCCGCAGCGCGGTCAGCCCCGGGACGTTACGTCGCCGGTCAGGTCGTATTCATCCGCGCCCGTGATCCGGACTTGGACCATGTCGCCTGGGCGTAGGTTTTTTCCACCCTTAACACGCACGGCGCCGTCGATTTCCGGCGCATCCGCGTAACAGCGCCCGACGGCCGGGCCGTCTGCGTCGCCGGCTTTGTCGATCAGCACGTCCAGATCGCGCCCGACCAGCCGCGCAAGGCGCTTGGTGCTGATGTCCTGCTGCACTTCCATCAGGCGTTCCCAACGGTCCTGCTTTTCATCCTCGTCCAGATGATCGCCCAGCGCCTGGGCCCGGGCCCCCGCGACGTTTTCGTACTTGAAGCAGCCGACGCGGTCGAGCTCGGCCTCCTGCAGCCAGTCGAGCAGAAAGTCGAAATCGTCCTCGGTCTCGCCGGGAAAACCGACGATGAAGGTCGAGCGCAAAACCAGGTCCGGGCAGTCGCGGCGCCAGCCCTTGATGCGCTCCAGCGTCTGTTCCTGATGGGCGGGGCGACGCATGGCCTTGAGCACGTTGGGGCTGGCGTGCTGAAACGGGATGTCCAGATAGGGCAGGATCTTGCCCTCGGCCATCATGGGGATCACCTCGTCAACGTGCGGATAGGGATAGACATAGTGAAGCCGGGTCCACAGGCCCAGGTCCGCCAGGCCCTGACAGAGGTCGAGGAACCGGGTGCGGTATTCCTTGCCGCGCCATTCCTGCCGGGGGAACTTGGTGTCGATGCCGTAGGCGCTGGTATCCTGGGAGATCACCAGCAGTTCCTTGACGCCGGCTTCGGCCAAGCCCTCGGCTTCCTTCAGCACGTCGCCGATGGGACGGCTGGTCAGCGGGCCGCGCAGGCTCGGGATGATGCAGAAGGTGCACTTGTTGTTGCAGCCTTCGGAAATTTTCAGATAGGCATAATGGCGGGGCGTCAGCTTGATGCCCTCGGGCGGCAGCAGGTCCACGTAAGGATCATGGGCCGGCGGCAGCGCCTGATGGACGGCGGACATCACCGATTCATACTGGTGCGGGCCGGTCACGGCCAGAACGCCCGGATGGATTTCCCGGATCAGGTTTTCGTGCACGCCGAGGCAGCCGGTCACCACGACCTTGCCGTTTTCGGCCATGGCCTCGCCGATGGCTTCCAGGGATTCGTCGCGGGCCGTTTCCAGGAACGCGCAGGTATTGACGATCACCAGATCGGCGCCGTCGTAGCTGTCGACCAGATCATATCCCTCGGCGCGGAGCCGGGTCATGATGCGTTCGGAATCGACCAACGCCTTGGGGCAACCCAGGCTGACCAGGCCGACCTTGGGCGCGGCCGTTTTGGGCGCTTTCCGGCGCGATTTGGCGGCGGATGTGCCCACGGCATTCAATGGGGAGGTGCTCATGGCGCCTCTATTATCCCAAAACGCGTTTCCTGTCTGGAAATTTTAAGGGCTCAGGTCGTCGCCCGCTGCCGGCCCGCGACCGCCAGGGACAGGGCAAACGCCCCGCATCCGCCCGCCAGCACCGTGCCGCAGATCAGCAGCAGCTTGGCGTATTTGTGAGCCAGCCCGAACAGGGGTTCGATCAGCGCCACATGGCCGCCGGCTTCCAGCATGTAAAGGGCACCCCCGGCAACCGCCAATGCAAAGGCGAAACCGTAGGCCAATGCTTGGATCCGCAAGCCGCCCATGACGTTGAACAGCACCACGGGGGCCAGGAACATGGACGCCGTGCCAGATACGGCGACGGCGGCGAACAGGTCCTTGTTGCCGAGGAACAGGAACCCCAGCCCGCCCAACAGAAACCCGGCCATGACCAGGCGCCCATTGCGCACGGAGGGCGCCATCACCCGCATGTCGGCGGCGACCAGTTTGGACGCGCTGGCGAAGGTTGAATCGAGGGTCGAGACCGCCGAGACCACCAGCGCCAGGTTGAACACCAGCATGGCCGGTTCGCCCAGCAATCGGGTCAGGGTGGCTACCATGGCCTCGTCCTCGCCCTTGTTGAGGCCGGCGTAGACACCGATCACGCCGAAAACCAGGATCCCGGCGATGGAAATCCAGGCCGCGTGGCGGAAGCTTTTGCGTGTCGTCGCCCGGTCGGCCAGGAATCCGCGATCCATCATCACCGGATCGTGGAGCGGGTAGCTCCAGATCTGCAGCAAGGCGACAGCCAGCAGGATCCAGCCGGGGCCGCCCGCATCGGGGCTGGAGCCGACGATGGCGGGCAGGTCGAATTCCGGCCGTGTCACGGTCAGGGCCATCAGAGCCGCCAGCCCGACATAAAGCAGAGCCGTCTGCATCACGTCCGTGCGCAGCGCCGCGCGCAGGCCGCCCATCATGGAATAGCCCAGGGTCAGCACCGCAATGCCGATGATCGCCAGGGTGTAGCCGGTGGTCCCCGCCGCGCCGAAGATGATGCCGATGACCAGCAGGTTGGCGAATACTTCGCTCAACAGGCGGACGCCGACCACCAGGTTGTAGGTCCAGCGGCCCATGCCGCCGTAATGGTCGGTCAGGAATTCCTGCACGCTGCCCGCCCCGTGGTGGAAGCGGATGCGGTCGACGATCATGCCGCCGGTCAGAAAGCTGAGGTAATAGGCCGCATAGGCCAAGGCCCCCGCGATCCCGTAATAAAACCCCAGGATCGCTGCGTTCATCAGGGAGCGCGCGAAAATCCAGGTCGTGACCTGGGACAGGGTCAGGGTCAGCAGGCCGGGCGCGCTGCCGTCGTCATTGGCGCCGCGGAAAAAGCCCTCGGCGGTTCGGACCTTGGGCGACAGCAAAAAACTGACGACGGCGACCGCGGCGATGGCGGCAATCAGGTAGGGCGTCATGGGGGAAGGGGCTCCGGCGGGTCTAAGAAGCCCCACCTTTAGCCGAGGGGCAAGCATCGGAAAACGCACGTTTTCTTGAACGGTTTGTGAGTTCGCGGCGGCTTGAGGCCCGGCCCCAGGGGCGAATTGGGCCCGCGATTGAAAAAAATCCTGCGTTATCGGGAATTCCCTTTGCCGATCCTGCGTCTTACAATATTGACATCAGTCAAGGACGTTTGCTCCGCATACGCCTAAAAATGCGCGAATTCGGGGACATTCCGGGCCGGGTTGCAATCGCCCGCCAACAAGGCGGTGCGCAGGAGAACACGCGATGAACTACGAAAAAGTATTCCAGGACGCCGTCGACAAGGTGAAGGGCGAGGGTCGCTACCGCGTCTTCGCGCACCTGGAGCGTCAGGCTGGTAACTTCCCCCACGCGACCCGCCACCATCCCGACGGCACGACCTCGGACGTCGTCGTCTGGTGCTCCAACGATTACCTGGGGCAGGGCCAGAACCAGGACGTCCTGGCCGCCTTGTCGGAAGCCGGGGCGCGCATGGGCGTCGGATCGGGCGGTACGCGCAACATCGCCGGCACGACCTATCTGCATGCCGAACTGGAAAAGGAGCTGGCCGATCTGCACGGCAAGGAAGCGGCCCTGCTGTTCACCTCCGGCTACGTGTCCAACGACGCGGCGATCTCGACCATCGCGCAGCTGATGCCCGACTGCATCATCGTGTCGGACGCCTTGAACCATGCGTCGATGATCGCCGGCATCCGCCATTCGGGCTGCGCCAAGAAGATCTACCGCCACAACGACATGGCGCATTTGGAAGAAATCCTCAAATCCCTGCCCAAGGCCGCGCCCAAGCTGATTGCCTTTGAAAGCGTCTATTCCATGGACGGCGACATTTCGCCCATGAAGCAGATCTGTGATCTGGCCGACAAGTACGGCGCCATGACCTATCTCGACGAAGTCCACGCCGTGGGCCTGTACGGCGAGAACGGCGGCGGCATTTCCGAACGCGAAGGCGTGGCCGACCGCATCACGGTGATCGAAGGCACCCTGGCCAAGGCCTTCGGGCTGATGGGCGGTTATATCGCGGGTTCCGAAGCCATGGTCGATGCCGTGCGCTGCGCCGCGCCCGGCTTCATCTTCACCACCACCCTGCCGCCGCCCCTGGTGGCGGGCGCCATCACCTCGATCCGCCACGTGCGCGCGACCAACGAATTGCGCGTGCAGCATCAGGAACGGGCCCAGCGCCTGAAGGACCTGCTGACCGCGGCGGGCCTGCCGGTCATGCCGTCGGTCACTCATATCGTGCCGCTGATGGTGGGCGATGCCGTGCGTTGCAAGCAGGCGACGGACATGCTGCTTGACGAATACGGCGTCTATATCCAGCCCATCAACTATCCGACCGTGCCGGTGGGGACGGAACGCCTGCGCATCACGCCGTCGCCGTTCCACGACGACGACGTGATGGACGAACTGGTCACGGCGCTGAAGGACGTATGGATGCGTCTGCAGCTGCAGAACGCGGCGTAAGGGCGCGACCATGCGCCTGCAGCTCTCCACCTGGCCCGAGGTCGAAACCTATCTGACCCACTCCAAGGGCGTGATCATCCCCGTCGGCTCGACGGAACAGCACGGCCCCACGGGCTTCATCGGCACGGACGCGCTGTGCCCGGAGATTCTCGCCTATGGCCTGTCGGAACAGCGGCAGGCGGCGGGCACCCCCGTGATGATCGCCCCGACGCTGTCCATCGGCATGGCGCAGCATCACCTGGGCTTCGCGGGCTCGGTCACGCTCAGGCCCTCGACCATGATCGCCATGGTGCAGGACATTGTGAATTCGCTGGCCAAGCACGGGTTTGAGCGGTTCTTTTTCCTCAACGGCCACGGCGGCAACATCGCGACCCTGAACGCCGCGTTTTCGGAAATCTATGCCGAGCATTCCCTGGGCCGGGCCGGGGACAATCGCCCGCCGGTGCGCTGCACCCTGGTCAACTGGTTCGACTGCGACAGTGTGGTGAAGATTTCGGCCGAAGCCTTCGGCGACGATGACGGTGCCCATGCGACCTGCGGCGAGGTCTCGCTGACCTATTTCGGATTCCAGAAAGACGCCGCCCGCGTGAAGGGGGCCGAGATGACCCCCGGCCGTGCCGGCGACGGCCCGATCTTCGATTGCGACGACTACCGCCGCCGCTTTCCCGACGGGCGCATCGGGTCGGACCCCAGGAAGGCGACCATCGAGGCCGGGGAGGCCCTGTACAACGCCGCCATCGACGAGATCGGCACGCGCTACGACGCCTTTGTCGGCGCGGCCTGAGGCATCCCGGTCCGCGCCATGCAGGACCGTACACGCATCCTCCACCTGACGGACCTGCACCTGCGTCACGCTCTGGCGGGTACGGCGAAGCGGCCGGAACGCCTGTCCCGCGAGATGCCCGCCGTGCTCGGTCGCCTCGCTGGACGGATCGACGCCCTGGCTGCCGACGTGGTGGTGGTCTCGGGCGACCTGCTGGATATTCCCGACGAATACATCGACGGCACGAATACGGACCCGGACTGGCGGGCGGAAACGGCGGCGGCCTCGGTCGCCGATTATCGCCTGTTCCGTGATCTGCTGGAAAACCTCGGGCGGCCCTTCGTCGCCGTGCCCGGCAACCACGACGTGCCGGACCTGTTCGACACGGCCTTCGCCGATCAGGTCCCACTGCGCGACGTCGCGGGCCTGCGCTTCGTCTGCTTTCGCGATGACCTAAACGGCGACCGGGCGCCGGTGCGCGGGGCCGAAAACCGCACCCTGTTCGAAACGGCGCTGGCAGATGGCGCGGATGGCCCGCCGCAGATCCATGTGCAGCATTACATGATCGACCCGCCGACCTTCGCGCAATGGCGCTATCACTACACCGATGCGGATTGGTACCGGGACCGCATCAACGCCTCGGGCTGCGTGCGCGCGGTGTTGTCCGGCCATTACCACCCCGGCAGCCATCTGGTGTCGGACACGGGCGTGCATTATTCCGTGCCGCCGGCCTTCTGCTCGGCACCACATCCCTTCCGCCTGGTCGATGTCGGCCCGTCGGGAGTGCTTGGCATCGAGGACCACAGTATGGACAATGGCTGATCCGGGTCAGTCGAACGGAGGGCACCCCATGAAAAAAGCGATCATCATCTTCTTCACCGGCGGATTTTTAGGCGTTTTCGCCGGGGTCGCCCTCGGCATCTTCGCTTACCCTTATATTTTCCTGGCCGATGTCGTGGCCCAGGAAGCGGCCCCCGCGGATGCGGTCACTGCAAAGGTCGCCACGGGCACGTTCATTCACGCCAACCCGTCCGACCCCATCCATTACGGAAAAGGCGGGGTCACGGTCTACCATCGCGCCGTGCGCCTGGAACCGGATTTCGAGGTCGGCCCCGGCCCCAAGTACCACGTCTATCTGGTGCCCCTCGATACGGTGACGCCGGACACCGAGATCGATAAGACCATGTTCGTGGACTTAGGGAGACTCCGCGCCTTCAAGGGCAGCCAGAACTTCAACATCCCCAAGGGCCTGGACCTCAAGGCTTACGGCCATGTGGTCATTTGGTGCGAACAGTTCGGGGTTTTGATCTCGCCGGCGAAGCTCAGTTTCAACAACTGACGCCTGGGCGGGAGGGCCGCTTTAGGCCCATCGCCGCCATTGGCGCAGGAGAGGTCATTCGGTCAGGGCTGGGTATACGCCGTCCTCATCATGCACCTCCAGGCCCGTCAAGGGCGGGTTGAAGGTGCAGATCATGCGCATCTCTTCTTCGGCGCGCAGCAAGTGCTTTTCATTGCCGTTGAGAGCGTAGAGCGTACCTGCCTCGATGGGGTAGGTGGGGCCATCGGGCAGCACCTCGATCTCGCCTTTGCCTTCAATGCAATAAACGGCTTCCAGGTGGTTTTTGTACCAGATCAGCGTTTCCGTTCCGGCGTGGATCAAGGTGTCGTGCATGGAAAAG
>TARA_R110002124_G_scaffold51649_5_pt1 | contig 55706 bp, 53 predicted proteins | sample TARA_R110002124 | Tara Oceans TARA_R110002124 (sample SAMEA4397445) | marine metagenome | biome: Polar Biome; feature: [SRF] surface water layer (ENVO:00010504); material: water (ENVO:00002006), including particulate matter (ENVO:01000060) such as... | depth 5 m
GGCAAGATTGAGGATGCGCGCGCCAGCAAGATCATGGCGTTCCGCGGGCTTGAAAGGGAAACCATCTCTGAAGCCCGAGCAGGCGACATTGTTTCTGTGGCCGGCCTCTTCAAAACGACCGTTGCCGATACCCTTGGCACACCTGACGAAACTGAACCGCTCGACGCGCAACCGATTGATCCGCCAACCATTTCAATGACATTTGCGATTAATTCCTCGCCTCTTGCCGGCCGCGACGGAGACAAGGTGCAAAGCCGAGTCATTCGCGCGCGCCTGATGAAGGAAATTGAAGGCAACGTCTCCATCCGCGTTGTCGACAGCGCCGATGCGGACGCGTATATCGTCTCTGGCCGTGGTGAATTGCAACTCGGCGTCCTGATTGAAACCATGCGACGCGAAGGGTTCGAGCTGTCCATCAGTCGCCCCAAGGTACTGTTCCGCGAAGGTGAAAACGGCGAAACACTTGAACCACTTGAAGAAGTCGTCGTTGATGTGGATGACGAATATTCCGGGGTCGTGGTCGAGAAAATTGCCCTTCGCAAGGGATCAATGACCGATATGCGCCCCTCCGGTGGAGGCAAGACAAGAATTACCTTCCTGTGCCCCACCCGTGGCCTGATTGGGTACCATGGTGAGTTTCTGACCGACACGCGCGGAACCGGTATCATGAATCGCCTGTTCGATTCCTACGTCCCACACAAGGGCGAGATTCCCGGTCGGCGCAACGGCGTTCTGATTTCAAACTCTACGGGTAAGTCCGTCGCTTTTGCGCTTTGGAATCTGGAAGCACGTGGCTTCTTCTTTGTTGGCAGCGGTATCGACGTTTATGAAGGCATGATTCTCGGCGAACATAACCGGCCGAACGACCTCGAAGTCAATGCTTTAAAAGCGAAGCAGCTTACCAATATTCGTGCGTCTGGCACCGATGAGGCCGTCCGGCTTACGACGCCCCGAAAACTCAGTCTTGAGCAGGCCATCGCTTATATCGACGACGATGAACTGGTAGAAGTGACGCCGAACCATATCCGGCTACGCAAGCGGCATCTTGATCCACATGAGCGGAAAAAAGCTTCTCGCGAGAAAATAGCCAGCTAACACTCTGGCAATATCCGAATGCTCTGATCGCTCTCTAAAAATAAGGGTGGCGATTAAGCGCGTCTTGTGGAAACATATACTTACCTTAAGAACAACAATAACCAAATGAGGATAAGATGGCGCTGATCGATGTAATTGCGGAAGTAACGGGAAAAGTCTGGAAAATTGAAGCCGCAGTCGGGCAGGAACTGGAAGAGGATGACGATGTTGTCATTCTTGAAAGCATGAAAATGGAAATACCTGTCGGCGCACCGGAAGACGGCACACTGAAGGAGATTCTGGTCGGTGAAGGTGACTCGGTATCTGAAGGTCAGGTCATCGCACGAATTGAAACCTGAAACCTCTTTCTATTCCACCTGAAAAGATTACCAGAGCCATGTCGCGGGGTCGGGGATACCTTCCTCGCGCGCATGGAGCTTCAATCCTTTTGCGCATCGAACGATAAACCAGATATAGGCCGCCAGAATAATCAGAAAGCCGATCCCGACAAAAGTCAGTAGTGAACCAATCACAAAATAAAGAAACAGCATCCAAAAGCTGCGAATCTGATAGCGAAAATGAGTCTCCACCCAAGGCGATCCATCGCCCTTGTTGATGTAAGCCATTACGACTCCAACCAAATGCGCAATTGGAATGATAAGCCCCGCCAGATAAATGAAATAAATGATCTGCACCATCTTTGCGGCACTATTCATTCGGGCGTTTTCTTCAGCATCGTTTGTGGTTACTTCATTCATTTTTATCTCCTGAGGGATCCTATTCCAGACCATCCAGTGCTTCTTGCAGCAGCAGGTAGACCTTACCGACATCCGCTGTGATAAAGGCATCCGATAACAACTCCGAATGGTCAACAGTACCGGCCTCGGTCATGATCTCGCGGAATTCGGATACATACTGATCGGCAAAGCGGCGGAAATCCCCATCGTCACGGTATCGTGAGCGAATTTTTTCCGCATCACGCGATTTAAGGAGTTTCCGAGTGAAGATGCTCTTTTCGCCCTTGCGGTAGCGCCGCCAGAGTTCTTCAGACAGGCTGCTGTCCATAATACGATTTAAATCGATCGTCAGAGAATTTAGATTTTCCATTATAAAGGACGTTGATTTCATGAACTGTTCATTCCGAATCTTGTCCTTTCTCTGCGATAGCGTCTCCGCCTCCTGCTTCGCCCGTGTCGCCGCTGCGGAGAGACTTGCTGTCTGCTTCTCTATCTTGTTCCCGGAAATAAGAGCATCCTCAGCTGCTTTCTCCGCGGCCCGCATGAAGGCTTCGCTCTCATCCTTCAGAATTCCCGCAGAATGGCTCAACGTTTCCTCAACTTGCTTTACAGACAACGTCAGTCTCTGATGCTGGCTTTCAAACTGCTCACCAAGCAATCGGGCACTGTCATGGGCCTTGGCAGTAAAACGGATCAGATCTTCTGCCTGCCCATGGAACAATTCCGATGCACCCGATCCCGTTTCCTTTACCTGCTTGCTGGCTTCGGAAATTTTCGCTGTAACGCGGTCAAGGTCCTCATGGATATGACGTCGCGCGTCGTCAATTTCCGTTTTATGTTTTGCCAGCGCCTGATCAGCATACTGAATGCCCTTGATCATCAACTCACTGGCGCGGGCAAGTTCAACGGAACGACGATGGAACCTGTCACTTGCCTCTGAAGCCTGATCGACAGACTGATCCAGCATATAGGATCTTTCAGAGAGGGTTTTCTCCACTGTTTCCACCTGCTCCGTCAATTGGCGGGCAATGTCGGCAAGAGCCTGGGTTTCCTGCTGGAGGATTTCCTCCATCGCTTCCGCATGATCTTTTGCGCGGACGGAAATATCCGCCAATTCCTCCATATGCACCTTTGCCGAACCGCTCGCTTCGCTGATGTTAGCGAGAGACGACCGTGTCACATCCGCAAGGCGGCTACCCTGACTTTCCGCCTTCGATGCCGCCATGTTCAACTGCTCGATATGATCAGATGCCTGATCCCCCATGGCACGCAGCTCGGCAGAGGCCCGTTCTGCGGTTTTGGCAAGTTCCGCCGTCTGGGAATGCGCCGCCTCACCTGATTGCCGCGCCTGTAGCGTGGCCCGCTCCGCGGTGGCCATAAAGTCCTGATGGTATCGGATCGTTTCCTCGATTGCCGCAGCCAGTTTGCCTTTTGAATGATCTGCAGAGGTACCGATTTCCTTTTGCTGTTTCGCCAGAGCTTCACTCGCCGAAGCAAGCGTGCGCGAGGCTTTATCAGCACTAACTTCGATATCTGACCCTTCGCGCCGCAGTTCTTCTCCCGCCTCGCGCATCCGGTTCGTGACCGTATCAGACGTAAGCTTGAGATCTTCTGCCTGCTTTTGAAGATTTGTTCCGACTTCCGAAATCCGACTGTTCGTATCTGTGCTCGCATCGGTCAGCAAGATCACATCTTTCTCGAGGCGGGAACTAATCTCCCGTGACATCTCCAGTATCTGCTCAGATGCCTGTTCAAGCACGGAAATCTGGTTTCGAAGCTGCTCCTGAATGAGGGTCGTCCGTGCGCCCGTTGTTTCGGAAGCTTCATTGAGAGACGCCGCGTGACTTGCCAGCTTTTCGCCAAGCTGGTCCGCATTGCGCAGTGATTTCTCGCCAGCGGCATCCAGCAGTTCGCGCCCCTGTCGGAGGCTCTGGTCTATCGCCTGTAAGCTGTTTCCGGTTGTTTTTAGGACTTCATCAAGCGCGACGGTTTCATCTTTCAGCTTCAAGCTGCTAAGAAGCATCTTCTCCGTCATCGCACTCGTTATGACCGCAAGATCTTCTGTATTCTGACGTAGCTGCTCCGCTGAATTACGAGCGCCGGTTTCAGCATCTTTCGCGACCTGCAACAGTCCGCCTTCCCGGCTTTCCAGCTGCTCCAGTGCCTTATCAACCTCAGAAATGCTGGTCATGAGTGTATTGCGCAGGGCATTCAGTCGGGTTACCCCTTCATCACTTGCAATACTCAGATCTGTGGTGCTCTGTAGCAGGATATCGGCGGTTTTGGATAGCTCGCTCGATGAGTTACGGGATATATCGGCAATCTCCTGACCGCGCTCGCCAAGCTTCGCCGTTCCATCATCAAGTTTCTGGCGCAGCTCGTCCGCCGCTTCTTCGAGACCTTTAATCTGGGTATCCAGAGCGTCCCTCGCCTCATTCGTTTTATCAAGAGTGCCGGTCGCCGTAGAAAATATTTTCTCACTCGTATCCGCAAGGATTTTTGCGATATCCTGCGATTTCTCATCCGCAGTGCGAACAGCATTCTCTAAGGCAGATATCTGAGCAGTCAGGGCATTTTGAACAGCCTCACTGCGCATCTCTGTCTCACTCGCCGCATTATTCAGGCTATTTGTTTGCATGGCGACAGCATCATTGAGCCGCCTTCCCTGCTCATTAATTTTCTCAATCAGTGAGCCAATTTCTTGCTCTCGCGCCTCAAGGTCGCTTTTTAACCTGTCTGATGTTTGTAACAAGCCATCCGTCGCTGACTTGGCCCCGTCGCCCTGTTTTTCCAGACGGCCCGTTGCATACTCAATGCGGCCAGCGGCCTTGTCGGTTGCTTCCTGTACCTCTTTTGACTGGCGTTCAAGCGCAGCTGTCAGGCTGGCAACCCTGGCTTCCGCCTGTGGGCTGGGATAACCAAGATTCATCATGAGCTGGTCGAGCGCATTCCCTTTCAGCCGCGCCTCATGACCACGATGAAAATAGCCAAGCAACAGCCAGAGGAACGAGAGGGGGGCAAAAGCGCCAAGCAGCAGAATACCAAGCCCGAAGGGAGCGACCTGCAAAACATCAGGCCAGCCGATTCTTGTATAAACATAGCCGCCAACGGCAAAAAGCCAACCGAAAGTCAACAGAACCCCCACGGCAAAAAGCCAAGCAGAGCCTGATAACCCCTTATTTTTTACCGTTTTCTGCGGCTCAGCAACAGATTTTGGCGCCGGCGAATTCTCTTCGCTGCGTGTTTGCACATTCTGATGTTTTTGCAACATCACCCCTCTCCTACTAAACTATGACTGAAGGGTTCCGTAAAACCTCCGCTACGTCAAGTTTTCTGAACATACAGGTTGCCTCTCAAAGGCAGAAATCCCTGTAAGAACGGTTACTTGATAACTCCCGCAGAGCGCAATTCCTCAATCGACGCCTCATCTATGCCCCAGTCGAGCATAGCTTCCGTCGTGTGCTCGCCAGGTAGGCAGGGTGGACTCTGGATTGATGCCTCCGTACGGCTGAAGCGAGGTGCCGGAGCTGGTTGAACTATTCCGTCGTATTCAACAAAAGTTTGCCGGTGCCTATTATGCGGGTGCTGTGTCGCCTCCATGATGGATAGAACAGGCGCATAGCATACGTCTGTGCCTAACATGATTTCATCCCACTCATCGCGGGTCTTGGACTTGAAAACTTCAGTCAGGCGCGCCCTGATCACAGGCCAGCTTTTCGGTTCGATTTGCGGCGGCAGATCTTCTTTGTCCAGGCCCGTTCGCTCCAGAAGCTCTTGATAGAATTTTTTCTCGATCGATCCGAGGGATATATATTTGCCGTCTGCCGTCTCATAGACATCGTAGTAGTGCGCGCCGGTGTCCAGAATATTGACACCGCGTTCGTCCTTCCAGTTTCCCGCCGCCATCAGACCGAAGAACATAGTCATAAGAGAAGCCGCACCATCGACCATCGCCGTATCGACGACCTGTCCCTTGCCCGATTTCTGCGCCTCAAGGATACCGCAGACAACCCCGAGCGCCAGATAAAGCGCACCGCCGCCAAAATCCCCAACGAGATTGAGCGGCGGGACCGGTGCCTCACCCTTTCGGCCAATAGCGTGAAGAACGCCGGACAGAGCGATATAATTGATGTCATGACCGGCCGCGTTTGCCATGGGCCCATCCTGACCCCAGCCCGTCATCCGCCCGTATACCAGTTTCGGGTTGCGCGCCAACGCTTCTTCCGGTCCCAGACCCATCCGCTCCATCACGCCCGGACGAAAGCCTTCAATCAGGCCATCCGCCTGTTCGATCAGCTTGAGGACAACCTCACGCCCGGCCTCAGACTTGGTATCCACAGATATTGACCGGCGGCTGCGCATCATAAGGCTATTACGAGAGCTTGGCATACTGCCAAGTCCAGGGTCCGTCAGGCGGTCAATACGAACGATATCCGCACCGAGATCAGCAAGTAGCATGGCACACATCGGTCCCGGTCCAATGCCACCCATTTCAACGATTTTATATCCGGCTAACGGTCCCATTTTCTTTTCCTTTTCTTTATTCAGGCCCAAAATATTTTGTACAATCTAAACTGTTCCGGTTTGATCTGTCATCTCTTAATGCAACAACTTGTTTGTCGATAATCGCAAATAAAGGCCTATCAAAAGAGCCCCGACGCACAAGCCCGCCATAACGAAATATGCCCCGCTGGCAAAAGCTTCATAGAGATAACCGGACACAAATAATCCACCCCCCATGATGAGTCCCAGGGAAATTGCCGAATAGAGCCCCTGAGCGCGGGCCGATACTTCCACCGGCAACTTCTCTACGATAAACCGCATCGCGCCAAGATGCGTTGCCGCAAATGTCACGCCATGAAGAGTTTGTATTATGACGAGAACCGGCAACTCTGGAGCAATCCCCATCACAACCCATCTCAGCAAACCGGCACTTCCCCCGAGAACAAGGAGCCGCAATGGCGTAAAAGAACTAAATACGCGTCGCGCAACGGCGAATAGAATAATCTCGACGATAACTCCCTCAGCCCAGAGGAGCCCGATTGTGGTGTCGTCGATACCCTGCTTTTGCCACTGCAGGGTCCCCGATGAATAAAGAATGGCATGGCTGCCTTGAATGAGCCCGGCCATGACCAGAAAAGCCATGAAATTAGAATTCTTCAGAAGCCGTCGGAGGCCTTTCCGCCCTGTTTCAGTTCGTATTATCCGGACTTCGGGCAACATCAGACAACACAGAAAGAGAAAGAGAAATGCCGCCGACAACATCAGCGGGACAAAGTCCGCACTACGCCCCGACAGCAGCTGCCCACCCCAGAAGGCCGCAACAATGAAGGATACCGAGCCCCATAGGCGAATTCTCGGATAATCGATTTTCTGCGTCCGCGAGAGCGTTAAAACGAGATTGTCGCCCAGCGCCGTAAAAGATGAGAAAAATATCCCGATCGAGATGGAGAGGATCAGAATCTGCCAGAATCCGTCTGCGAGGAAATAAAATTGAAACAGGCCAAAACAGATGGCCGACATGATTACCAGGGGCGCACGTCGGCGGCCCGAATAATCCGCGAGCGCCGCAATCATGGGCGTAAAAATAATTTTTGCCCAAATCGGCGCAGAGAGGACAATTCCGATTTCTTCTGCCGTAAGGCCCTTGAAGGACAGCCAGACAGGCCAGAAAGGCAGTTGAAATCCGACGATCAGAAATAACGCGACATAGAACGGGGCGAGTCGTAATGACGTCAGAATATCGTTTGAGAAAACTAGAGGCACGAAAAACGCCTTTCAGCCAAACAGGTTGAGTTTATCTCTAGGTGAGTGGCCCCTTCCTGTAAAGCTGCCTGTAAAGCGACATGGTTTCATCGGGATAAATATTTGCCTATCGTCATAATCTCTGGCTTAATCAGCGGGCTGGAATTTGCGCAATTTCAACGAGGAGAACAGGGAAATGGGCAAAATAATTGGCGGAATAGTTATTGGCCTGATCGTTATTATCGGCATCGCGGTCGGTGTCCTGTATTTCAATCTCGACAAAGTCATTATTGCCGCGGTTGAGGAATATGGTTCTGAGGTCACGAAAACCGACGTTGTGCTGAATGAGGTAGATTTGGACCTGACCAGCGGCAAGGGCGCATTGAAAGGTTTCAGCGTTGGCAACCCCGAAGGTTTCGATGAAGACCACTCCATCCGCTTTGATACCGTCGCCATAGAGATCAATACATCTGAAACAAATGATGAATTGATCCATATCCGCGAAATCCGCGTTGAAAATCCATCCATTGTCTATGAGGTCAATCAGACCACGAATAACCTGGATACAATCCGTAATAATGTCGATGCCTTCATGAAAGAGAGAGGGTTATCCGGTGGCGAAACGGCGCAGGAAGACAGCTCCGAAGAGGGGCCAAAAGTCATTATTGACAATATTTTTATCGAAGGCGGGCAAGTAACCGTCAAGGCAGCGATGCTCGGCAACCAGAAAGTCGAAGGCAGGCTACCCAATATTCAATTGGCGAATATCGGAAAAGATGAAGGGGGTGCCACTCCTGGTGAGGTCGCCGCAGAAATTATTGATGAGCTGACCAGCAAAGCGATGAACGTTGTCACAAACCTAGGTATCGGCAAGAATATCGGCACATTGTTGGATAACGCGGGTAATCTTGTGAATAAAGCCGGCGTGGGCGAGGCAACCAAGGGTGTGACACAAGGCGCGACAGATGCCGTCGATGGCGCCAGCAAGTCTATCAAGAAGCTGTTGGGCGATTAAACTTCAATCTGAGTAACCCGTTATCATGGAAAATGTGAGTGAGAATATCGACACCGTCTCGATCTGGATCGATTTTGCTGTCGATTTTGCGGTGGAATACGGGTTTCAGATTCTGGGCGCCCTGGTATTCCTGGTTTTCGGGCTTCTGGTCGTCAACTGGATCGGCAACCGCCTGATTAACCTAGCACTTGCCCGAAATATTGACGTGACCCTGTCCCAGTTCATGGGAAGCGCCATCAAATTTGTCCTTATCATCCTGCTGATTATCATCACCCTTGGCAATTTCGGTATCAGTATTGCCCCACTTATTGCGTTGGCAGGTGCCGTTACTTTCGGCGCAACCCTTGCACTTCAGGGGCCAATCTCCAATTTCGGTGCCGGTGTTGCCATAATACTGACCCGTCCGTTCGTCGTTGGAAATGTCATTACTGTGCATGGGGTCAGCGGTGTCGTTGACCGGATTACACTGGGTATCACTTTCTTGACGGGCGAGGACGGGGAACAAATCGCGGTTCCCAATAAAGAAATTGTTGGTCAGGTGATTGTCAATTCAATGGAGATGCGCATTGTGGAAAGCAATTTCTGCATTGCCGCCACCGGGGATACGGACCGTGTCATCAAGCTTGTTCAAGAAGCAATCGAGAAAGTGGTCGACGCTGATAGCCCCCATCAGCCCCAAGTGGGTATTCAGGATTTCACATACGGTGGCCTCGTAATTGGCACCCGCGTCTGGGTCCCGGGTCTTAAATACTTTGAAGACAGGTATGTTATCAATGGCGCCATATATGCGGCCCTCAAGGAGAACGATGTTGAACTGATGCAATTTCAGGGCGCAGGTCTTACCTTGCCACCTCTCAACGAAGGAACGGGCCCCACTGCGCCGCCCCCCATATTGTAGGGACAGCCATTTATAAACTTTGGATGCATGGCGAATTTGTAAGTTCAGATAATATTTCTATCTTTAAGGGATAGGAGAAACTACGAGAAGAATAACGTTCAGGAACCGATTGTATGAAATACTTAATAATGCTGGGTATCGTTTTCCTCGCCGCTGGATGTGCGAATTTCTCTATTGATAACCCCAACCCCTACAGCGTTTATAATTACGACTACCCCGATTGTTGCCAGCAGGACAGCCGACAACGTCCGTAGCAAAATCCCATAGAATCTAAATTGATGCAACAGGGGCAGGCGAACGGAATGTCAAACGGCCGACATATTGGATCTGATTGATCGAACAGGTGTCGTTCTTACTCACAGGATCCATCCCAGGGAATTGACACAAAAACGGTTTTTCCATTGGCGCCCGGGAAATCCTGAAACAAGGCATCAAGCACTTCATCGAACACGCCCGCAAGTGTCGGGCAGCGGCCGGCGGACTGCGCACGACCTTCATATACTCGAACGGGACTGTCCGATTGGGCCGTTCCCCCCTCAACGATGTCTATCGCGATATAACGATTATATTCGGACCACGTCTGGGTGTTATAGGTCCGCCCGACTGACCCGTAAAAAGGGGACCTCCCAACACCGACGCCAAGGCCAAAGCCTCCGAACGCGGGAGAGGCGGTTGTAGTAGAGCGCTGCTCAGTCCCGTCCACACCATAGGAGACAAGGGCGATGTAATCCGGATCAGCCAAATCTTCGCGAACATCAAAGCCAACAAAATCAAGCTTTCTGGCAATTTTCGGACGATAGTTCAAGAATTCGAGGCTCGTTTCGTTCGCCGCCGATTCAGCGCGCACCGCGATTGTTTTACCGGCAATACTGCTTAACTCCGGTGTATAAAATGTTGTGACATTTGCGTTTATTTCGGGCTTTGCGCAAGCTGCCAGATATATGCAGGCGAATATTGCAATCAGGACTCTCATCAAGTAGCTCCAACGAATTTGAAGACGGACTAGCCTTCTAATATTGTCCACATGATCCACGCATTCAACATTAGCACCGTTAAAAGCCGAATTTATGTCCGTTTCGCAAAGGCCAGTATTAACCATAGCTGCCAATTATTTTTACTTCTGCGCATATATTCGATATAATTTAGTTATTATTTTCCGGAGCGGATACCGGTCTGTATCAATTTTAGTTATAAGCAATCTTAAAGAAAAATAGCGTCAATTATTTTCGACGCTGACGAGAAAATAACGGGAAGTTCTAAAAGCTGATTGCTAAGTGGCAGTTTTTTCGTGCGAAGAAAAGGCGGAGTAGATATGAACATAGATCTTATTGGTAAGCCTGCATTCCTCTCAGACATAAAGTATGGCGATTTGTTTTATACGCAGATTGGGGGAAGAATTTATCCGTGCATAAAGGCTTTTATGGTTAAAAATGATACCGAAATCATCGACTATGTTGTCTCTTTCATGCCCTCCGAAAGAGATAGGGCCAAACTTCCCAGATTGCTGGAAGAACGGACGCTGACAGTGAAATCCGCCTATCGCGTTTCGACGCCGGTGTTCCGGTCACTCATCGCAGAGAGTTCCATCCTGATGGACAATGAATACTGGCCTTCGCCGGGAATTGTCATCGAAAGCTCGGATGCGACATATCTGACGGTCAAATCCGGCCGAATGTCACATAATCTGATGTACTTAAATATCAGTACAGGCGAGATAATTGCCAACCCGCCGAAAGCACCTTTCGTCTTTGTTCTTGAATGGAAAATCATCCTGCAGCAGGAGGGGCCAGAACAAACTCTGATCCGCTTCCCGCAAACAAGCCCGACTTTATTGAAAAACGCAGTTGCACAATAAATCTGGCTGCTGAGTTCAGCGGGAATTCCACGCCGTTTGCCTCACCAGAAACAATTTACATGGCGTCCAGAGAGAAATATCTGGGCGTCATTGTGTTCATACTTCGCTGGATTGGGAATGGTGGGCGTAACAAGATTCGAACTTGTGACCTCTGCGATGTCAACACAGCGCTCTAACCAACTGAGCTATACGCCCTCACAGTCGCATTAATTTCGACCAAAGTTGGCGACTTATAATCTGCTGCGAAAACCATTGCAAGCCTAATCTAGGCTATATTGGATAAAGAAAAAATGAAGGGGGATCAGGAGATCGCCCGGTCCTCAAGGGCATTTTGCACAGCATCCACAAGAGAATTAAGGTGAAAGGGTTTGGAAAGCACCTTGCTCACCCCGTCTACTGCATCCAGCGCCTCCATTGCGACCGCTGAAAAACCGGTAATAAAGATGACCGGCAAGTCTGGTTCCTGTTTTCGCGCATAGCGGGCCAGCTCAATTCCATTCATTCCCGGCATGACGAGATCAGATATGAGAATATCCACCTCACCGACATTGAGCGCGGGCAAAGCGTCCTCCCCATCACTGAAAGCGAGGACTTCATGACCTGCATTTTCAAGGCTGCGAGCAAGGAAAGGGCGCAGATTATTGTCATCTTCTGCGAGCAAAATACGGGCCATGGTAAAATCTATATAATTGTCATTCAAATACGGGTACGAATTAGACTATACTATTCAAATTCTGCTGGCAAAACGCCAATGGACGAATTTTTAGGACCGGCAAAAAAAGAGAGCTAACCGATCATGGCGGCCTTTACATCCCCTGTAAAGATTAACTGGCCCGAAGTATGGCGTGTTCCGTTTGTTTTTTCGTCCCCCCACAGCGGACGCAACTATCCAGACAGGTTTGTTGAAAGCTCGATGCTGGAGTTCGACCACCTGCGCCAGTCTGAAGACTTCCTTGTTGATGAATTGTTTGCATGCGCTCCGGAGTATGGTGCCCCGATATTAATGGCTGAATTTCCCCGCGCCTACTGTGATGCCAATCGCGAAGCGTTCGAGCTCGACCCGCATATGTATAATACGCCGCTACCGGACTATGTGATGACAGCGAGTCCCCGCCTGGCGAGCGGCATTGGTACTATCCCCCGGGTTGTTGGCGCCGGTCAGGAAATCTATTCCGGCAAACTCGATTTCCAGGAGGCCCATCGGCGCATCAACGAATGCTACTTTCCCTATCACCATGCGCTGCGTCAGCTACTGGAAGAGGGTGTAAAAAAATTTGGTTATGTCTATCTCATAGATTGCCATTCAATGCCCGCTGCGGCACCCACGTCTGACGCGAGCCGGACATCTCTCGGCGTGCAGCGCCCCGATATTATTCTTGGCAATCGCTATGGCACTTCCTGTGGGCCGCAGCTCTTTAATGCAACACTCGCCAGCTTGGAAAGCTACGGATATAATGTCGGGCAAAACACACCTTACGCTGGAGGCTTCATCACGGCTTGCTACGGTAAACCAGACAAGAACGTACATGCCTTGCAGATCGAAATTAATCGGGGCCTCTATATGGACCAGAAAAACCTCACAACAAATGAGGGGTTCAAAAGGCTCCAGCAAGATATTGCCGCCTTTATCCAGGACATGAGCGAAGGTCGCAGCTCATTGTTGACGGCCTGAACACGCCGATGTCATCCGGTGACATAATTGTGCGTCCCTCAATGTCCGATGATATGGACGCTATCACGGACATCTACTCCGTGTGCGTCAGGACCGGCTTTGGAACCTTCGAGATTGAACCACCCGACGTCATGGAAATGACGGCAAGGCGCAACAATGTGCTACAGCAACAACTTCCTTATCTGGTCGCAACGCGTAACGAAAAAGTGGTTGGATATGCGTATGCGGCCCTCTATCGAACCCGTCCGGCCTACGAAAATACTGTCGAGAACTCCGTCTATGTTCGAGAAGATGCGCAAGGTAGCGGTGTCGGTAAAGTGCTTCTCACTGACTTGATTGAGCACTGTCGGCGTGCTGAGAAAAAGCAAATCGTTGCGGTGATTGGTGACTCGGAAAATCGTGGTTCTATCGGACTCCATCGATCCCTTGGCTTCAGGCTTGTCGGCATTCTGGAAGCCGTTGGCTACAAGCATGGGCGCTGGGTTGATACCGTGATCATGCAAAAAAACCTGGCTGACGACTAAACCTCAAAAACTGGCGCGGTTATTGCTTCCTTCTAGGCAGGAGGAAATAAATGCGTATTTTGATCTGGACAATAACCTTTATCCTGATGGCAGTTGGTACGATGCCCGCCAATGCGACCAGCGTCATCGCCAAATCGCCGGAATATGCGGCTGTCTGTACCGAAGCGGTGGCCGCAGCGGAACGAGAACACAGGCTTCCCAAACGCCTTTTGGCGGCAATTTCCCTGACCGAGAGTGGCCATTGGCACAAGGAAAAGAAGGAAATGATTGCCTGGCCCTGGACAGTATATGCCGAGGGTCGCGGCCGATACCTGCCGAACAAAGCCGCCGCGGTCAAAGAAGTAAGAATGCTGAAAGCAAAAGGTGTCACCAATATCGATGTCGGCTGTATGCAAGTTAATCTTTACTATCATCCAGAAGCCTTCGAAGATCTGGAAAGCGCTCTGGACCCAACCCAGAATACGCATTATGCCGCACAACTCCTGAAAAGCCTTCGCGATGAAAGTCGCTCGTGGAACCTTGCCATTGCTCACTATCATTCCCGCAACAGCAAGTTTTATGTTCCCTATCGCCAAAAAGTCATGAAAATCTGGCAAAAGGAAAGACGCAAGGCCACCGATGCCCGGATGAATGCCGCCCGCAAGGCCTATAAGCTGAAACGGGAACAATTGGCCGAGCGGATAAAAGAAGCAAGCCAGCGCCGTTTTACTGAGGAAAACGCTCGCAAATTGACATCGGCGCCAGCGTCCTGACACATGTCATAGCGTCGCTTCCCACTCCCGTAACGCTTCCTTTCGTTCAAGTCCCCATCGATAGCCATGGAGTTTTCCATCCGTGCCGATTACACGGTGGCAGGGAACAATCAATGAAACGGGGTTGGTCGCGCAGGCCCGCCCCACCGCACGCGCAGATTTAGGAGCCCCCAACTCCTCCGCCAGTTCACGATAGGTTTTCGTTTTACCGGGTCCAATATCAAGCAGTGCTTGCCAGACACGTCGCTGAAAGGCGGTTCCATACATATCTAGCGGAATTCCCGGAAGTGCCTCAGAACTTTTCTGAAGAAAATCCACAATTGACTTCGACCAATCCGCCAGGCGTCCAACATCAGCCGCAATTTCCGCATGAGGAAATTCGCGCATCAACTCATCCAGTAACGCCTGCTGGTTATCACCAAAATAAACAGCGCAGACACCGTTACGCGTGCCCGCCACTAGCATCAGACCGAGAAAGCAATCCGCAAAGGCATAGGCAATTTCCGCCCCTGCGCCTCCCTTGGCATAGGATGCCGGCGTCATGCCGAGCCGAGCATGGGATTTCTCGTAGAGCCGTGATGCCGAACCGAAGCCCGCCCCATAAGCCGCAGCGGCGATGCTGTCTCCTGCCTTTACGTTCTTCTTGAAGAGCTGTGTCCGTCGGTTGTCGTAATAGTCGATTGGTGAAACCCCGAGAATCTTCTTGAAGCTGCGGGAAAGATGATCCTCACTATACCCGGTTTCTTCCGCCAACCAACCCAATGTGACCCTGGAACCTTGCTCGGCAATAATATGCCGCTCAATCAATTGGCAAACCTGGCGGACAAGAGACAGCCCCGGATCAGCGATTTTCACAAGATCTGGCCGACAGCGGCGACAGGCACGAAAGCCCTCTGTTTCCGCGATTTCCGGCAATTCAAAAATTTGGATATTTTCCGGTTTTGGATTTCGCGCCGGACACGACGGACGACAATAAATGCCTGTCGTTGTCACACCATAAACAAACTTGCCGTCCTGGTCTCTATCCCGGGATAAGATCGCCTGCAGCTTTGCTTCTTCTATCATTTTAAAACTCCATCTCATTCGTCATTAAGATGAAAATAGGAGAATCAGACACTGCCAACTATCCGCTTTCCGTGATGAATACTGGCTTCATTGCCCCAACCAGTTCAAGTCGAGGTTTCTTCAAGCTTCGGAGCCTTCTTTTCTTCCTCCATATCCGGATTCTTGCGGCGGATAATAATATCGCCATTTTCATTCATTACCGGCGCTTCATATTGCGGTATGGAGGCAATAAAGGCGCCAAGCGCATCCATTAACCTGGTAATCCCCTCTACGGCCAGATTTCCCGGATCATCCTCCTTGTTATCCGCCAGAGCTGGCTGGGCAAAGGAGACAAGAACTATTACCGCGGATGCCAGCAAGACATGTTTCATCGCATATTCCTTTTGCGGTTGAGTATAATCTGCGTCCTCTTAATGTAGTCAATTACGCGACAAAATCACTTGTTTATCATAACATAATTTTCCTTATCATTACGGCGGCCTTTGCCGCAGAGAAAGACAATGTTTGATCTTGTGATCATGGTGGACTGGTCAGCGGCGGCCTCTGCCGGCCCAGCCAAACCTTCGCCGGACCGATGCTGGCTAGCATGGGCTGCCGGCGGTTTTCGATCGGATGCGGAATATTTTCGAACCCGCCGCGACTGCATGAAGCGCATTCGTGACCTGCTTGTCAGTCACGACACTTCCGCCTGTGTCGGATTCGATTTCCCTTTTGGCTATCCGGCGGGAAGCGGTCTGGGCGGCGGAAGAACCGCAGCCGCGCGAATTGCAAAAACTTTACAGTCGGATAAGCAAGACAGAAACAATCGTTTTGACGTTGCGGCAAGGCTGAATGCAGAAATTTCTTCATCGCCGGGCCCTTTCTGGGGATGTCCGGCTGCGTCGGCATCGCCTCAACTCACCATCAAAAAGCCTGTTTTCTCCCATGATAACTTCCATGAATGGCGCATCGTCGAAAAGTATCTTCGTGAAAAAAAGAAACAAACAACAATTTCATCTGTCTGGAAACTTTATACAACCGGATCCGTCGGTAGCCAGTCCCTCACCGGCCTTAAAGAACTTAGCGACTTTGCTCAAATTCCGGAAACTGCTCATCGCGTCAAATTCTGGCCGTTTGAAACAAACTGGGAAGCAGACATTAATGGCATTGTCCTGACGGAAATCTGGCCGAGCCTGAACAATCATGGGTGTTATGATCATCCGATCAAAGATGCAAGGCAAGTTCTGGCCGCTCGTGATTGGTTACTTGAAAAAATCGCAGACGGAACAGCGCAAGAAGCGTTTTCCCGACCTGCCTGGCTTTCCACCGAAGACGAAAAGAAATGCCGGATGGAAGAAGGATGGATTTTAGGCGTCCGGTAAAAATTCACGAATGAGCGCTGCTTTGGAGAGTTTAAAGCCGGAAGCGATCCAGCGTGCTTCCATTTGTTTCAGGAGGCGCCCGAGGGCCTCACCTTCTGCCATGCCATGGGCCAGCAAATCTCCGCCGTTGACCGGAAAAACAGGAGCCGTCCAACGCGCTGCATCTTCAAGGTAAGGTGTAAGATCATACTGAGAGCCCTCATCCACCCAACGCATCAAAGTCTGATCGACGAAACCGAGTGGCCCAAGCTGGTATAATGCGATATTGCGATCTTGCGGTGACATATTTTCCGTGACCTGACCGGCACACATCACAGAAATTCGCTCTTTCTGTTTGTTTGAGAAACGGAGCTTGTCAACCATAGAATGAAGCGATTTCTGATTCCCCTTATGCAGAACAGCAAACCGCTGCACTGCATCACTTTCAATGTTGAGGGAAAGTAACCGTTTTAGCTTCTGAAGGTCCACAGGGCCGACGAGCGCCTCAAGAACTCCGGTTTCACTCATCAGAACCAGCGCCGGATAGGGGTCCTCCGCCGCGAGCAGAAGCATCAACTCTTTCTGGACTCTCTCCACTGAGAGATTGCCAAGTTCACTGGCAGAATTCGCACAGGCTTGCAACGCGTCTTTATCCGGGTTATCTGCGCCAAAGCCCGCATAAAAACGAAAGTACCGCAACACGCGCAAGCGATCTTCGCGAATTCGTGCCCTTGCGTTCCCGATAAAGCGAACGTAGCCCGCTTTTAAATCTGCAAGCCCGCCGACAGGATCAACAAGATGTCCCGCCGGATCGAGATAAAGGGCATTAAATGTAAAATCACGACGCTCCGCATCCTGTTGCCAATCAAGAGTAAAGGCCACATCAGCATGGCGCCCGTGTCCCTTGGTATCAACGCGGAGCGTCGTTATTTCAAAATGCTTTTTTCCCATGACCGCTGTCACAGTGCCATGTTCAATTCCTGTGGGAATCGCGGTGATATTCGCCTTTTCAAGTTGCTTCAACACCTTATCCGGCAACAGGTCTGTCGCAATATCAATATCCTCCGTCACGATATCGAGCAGGGAATCACGAACACAACCCCCAACAAACCTTACACTGCCGCCATCACTAGTTAGCGCCTCAATGATGGCTTCGGTTTCGGGCCAGCGGCGCCAGCGCGGTGGATGTTGATGAATATCGACAAGGTGCCTTGATATCGGCATTAAGCCGTCAGTCCTTGTTGTCTGCAGGCAGAATTTGCGAATCTATGATACGCCCATCTTCAAACCGGGGTGGAACATAGATTGTGCCTTCACTCGATTCCCCGCTTACCAGCCCAAGCGTGATCAGACTAATCGCCATTAAAAGAAGGCCGGAAATGGTGGCAATCGCAAGGGAGGTTTTCCCCCAGCTTTTATCGCCTCCTGCCCGCGCATTGAAATACAGGTATACGCCATAAACAACGAAGGGAAGAATGAGAGGAATTATATGAAAGAGTATCGCCCTGATCATTTTAATATTACCCGTTCTGACAAATCCTTGATCATCCCTGCCGTTGCACCCCAGATATAATAGTCTCCAAACGGGATTGCATACCAGAATCTTTCAACACCATTATGAAAGCCGCTATGTTTTTCCCGATTTTGCTGGTCCATCAAGAAATCAAGCGGAACCTCGAATATCTCTGAGACCTCTCCCGCTTCGGGGCGCAGTTGAAAGGAAGGCTGCACCAACCCGACAACCGGAGTTACGGAATATCGCGTCACGGTGATATAGGTTGTCAGGGATCCGACCACCTCTACCAGATTTGGATCCAAAGAGATTTCTTCCTGCGACTCTCGCAAGGCCGTCGTAACGGCATTTTCATCTTCCGCATCCGCCCGCCCGCCCGGAAAGCTGATCTGGCCGGCATGCTTGGTCAGATGAGTGGCGCGACGGGTAAGAATAACCGTGGGTCCCGTGTCATGTAAAACGATCGGCACCAGAACTGCGGCGGGGATAAACGGCAGCTCCCGTGACGGCGCGCTTGCGGGGTTGAGGTCATGATCGCCCCGCACCTTCCCGTCCAGACTTAGCGCTGGCGATAATTCTGTTGGCACAGGCCCCAGCACTGTGCGCAACTTCCTTATTAGACCCTGCTCTTCACTTACCAAAGATGTCATTCACCAATCCGAGTTCGAAAAACTGTCCGCTGCTCCAAAATCCGAAACGGGCTTTCCCGTCTATCATCTCTTCGCCAGCCAGATTGACAAGATCATAGAACACCGGACGATTAATCAACGCATCAAGATTTGTCCGAACACGAACATAGGGGGACGGCTCCTTCGTTTCGGGATCAATTTCGAGGCGAAAGGGGTGATCTTCATCCATGATCACGAAATCGTCAACATTCGTTCGAAAGCTGATTATCCGATCGCGCCCTTCCCCTTCGACAAACATTTCAACAGCAACAAACGGGACATCGTCAACGGTGATACCAATCTTTTCCACCGGTGTAACTAGATAATATTTGTCATCATCATCCAGCCGGATAACCCCGGAAAACAGCTTTACAAGCGGCTTTCGGCCGATCGGGGAGCCCAAATAGAACCATGTTCCATCTCGCGCAATCCGCATGTCCAAGTCGCCGCAGAAGTCGGGATTCCACAAATGAACGGGCGGGTGTTTCTGCCCATCAATCTGCTTGATGATAGCGCTTAGTCCGTCTTTTGTATCTGCTGTTGTCATAATTTTTGGCCTTAAACCCTCATAATTTGATACTATATCTAGGTTAGTCGTCGCTGGCTGCCAAGTCGCCAGTCTAGCTTAACCATTTTTCGCTGAGGATGACAGGCTCGCATGAATACCACTCGCATTACGGAACAGCAAATCCTTGCAAAAGTCGATGACCTGTCTGGAAAACTTTCCGCTCTGAAATCTGGCATTGGTGAATTTATTTTCGGTCAGGATCAGGTTGTCGAATTGACTTTAATCACGCTGCTGGCCCGCGGTCACGCATTATTAATCGGGGTGCCGGGGCTTGCAAAAACACGCCTGGTGGAAACACTCGGAGGTGTTCTTGGGCTGGATGACAAACGTGTTCAGTTCACGCCCGATTTGATGCCCGCCGATATCCTCGGGTCTGAGATTCTGGAAACAGCGGAAGACGGCAGTCGACACTTCAAGTTCCTGAAAGGCCCGGTTTTTGGCCAGATCCTTATGGCCGACGAGATAAACCGTGCGAGCCCGAGAACGCAGTCGGCCCTTCTGCAGGCCATGCAGGAGGAGATGGTTACGGTCGCCGGGCAAACCTACCCATTACCGACACCCTTTCATGTTTTGGCGACCCAGAACCCTATCGAGCAGGAAGGTACATATCCGCTACCAGAGGCGCAGCTAGACCGCTTCCTGATGCAGATCAATGTCGGATATCCTGACCGGGCGACTGAGCGGCGTATCCTGCTCGAAACCACAGTAAATGATGAAGCGCGCCCAACACAGGTCCTGTCACCGCAGGAACTAATGGAGGCGCAACATTTGGTTCGCGAAATGCCGGTCAGCGATGCTGTCATTGACGCCATCCTAAAGCTGGTGCGGGAAGGCCGACCCGGCGAGAGTGAAAACGACCTGGTGAACAAGTATGTTTCCTGGGGTCCGGGGCCCCGCGCGAGCCAGGCCCTCATCCTTGCGGTGCGGGCACGTGCGTTGCTCGAAAAAAGATTGAGCCCCTCAATTGACGATGTCGTTGCCCTGGCGAAACCGATCCTGCGTCATCGCATGGCGCTATCATATGCTGCGCGCGCCGAAAATATCACGATGGAGAATATTATCGATTCACTTACCGCCCCGTTGGAGTAATGGATGTTCAAACCGCGCCCTGTAGAAGCCCGAACACCGGACGAAAGGGATAGCGCTGAGAGCCTTGCGCAAACTCTTCCACCCTTGGTGTTAGCCGCAGAGCATCTGGTAAATGCATTTGATATGGGCGTCCATGGCCGCCGCCGCGCCGGAACCGGTGAAGATTTCTGGCAATTCAAGCGCTATGGCCCGGACGATTCGACAACCAGCATTGACTGGCGCCAAAGCGCCAAACGAGAACATGTTTATATTCGCCAGAAGGAACAGGAAACGGCTGAAACAGTCTGGATCTGGCGTGACGAGGCCCGGACCATGGCTTACGGATCAGAGACGAACGGACCGTCGAAACTTTCCCGAGCGACGGTTTTGAGCCTCGCGCTCGCCCTGTCTCTTTCAAAAAGTGGGGAAAAGTTTGGCCTGCTCGGGCAAGAGGAAAAAGCGTCTACCGGGCCTGCTTCATTTAACAGGCTTGTTGATCGCATTGTCAAAATGCAAACTCCGTCTCTTCGCGAACTTACATCCGCGAACCGTCTCTCCAATAAGTCCACAATCGTGCTTATCAGTGATTTTTTACACGAATTACCGGAAATCACGGAAACAGTCCGTCACTTCGTTAATCTTGGCTGCAATGGTTACTTGCTTCATATCGCCGATCCTGCGGAAGTTGATCTGCCATTTCAGGGCCGCACCCGATTTCTCTCGATGGCCGCAGAAGACAGTCTCACCCTTGGACGCGTAGAGGCTGTGCGCGAGGAATATCAGTCGTTATTTGAGGCACATCGCGCAGCGATTATGTCTCTGACGGAGAATGTTTCATGGGACTATGACTTTCACCGCACGGATGAGGCCGCAAGCAATGCCTTTGCCCGATTATATGAAGCCCTTAACATTAGAGGGGCCACCAAGTAATGTTGGCACTTTCCTCCCTCTCCTTTCTGTATCCATGGGTCCTCACAGCCCTGATTGCACTGCCGCTTATCTGGTGGTTGCTGCGAATCGTCCCGCCGCAGCCAAAGTCCGTTACCTTCCCGGCAATCCAGTTTCTCTATAATCTGAAAAAGGACGAGCAGTCATCGGCAACAACCCCTTGGTGGCTTCTGCTGCTGCGACTTCTAATTGCGGCGCTGATCATCATTGCAATTGCCAGCCCCGTTATCAATCTGCCTGAACAGCGAAATAGTTCTGGCGATGTTGTTATGATTGTTGATGACGGCTGGACTGCCGCCGAATCATGGGAAGGCCTGAAAACTACTTTTAGCAAGCTGGTAACCGAGGCCAATCGGCAGGAGCGGCAAATCTATGTTGTAACCACCTCGGCTCTGGCGACCGGCGTACTCCCCGATCTTCAGCCGCTTGCAGATAGAGAAGCACTTGGCATCGCGACATCCATTGAACCAAAATCATGGCCATCAAGTTATGATGATCTTTCGCAACTGATGCCACGTCTGGAGACTCTCGATAACCCGGAATTCATCTGGCTTTCCAGCAGCGTTCTGCCAGAAGATGAAATTTCAGGACTGGTTGAATTTTTCCAAACCATTCGCGCGCTGGGGCCGCTGACGATTTTCCATTCTGAAGAGCTGATCGTCTCGCCGGTTATCGGAACACCGGAAATTGCGGGTGAGATATTGAGTATACCGCTTAGCTTGCCAACTGGCGCAACGGGTACGAGCGGAGTACTGACGGCGCGGAACGGATCGGGGCAGATTGTCGCCTCGGCACCCTTCGTATTCGAGGCAGGCGAGGATAGTACAACCGTCGCCCTTAATGTTCCCAACAAGGTTCGAAATAATATCCGTCGCCTTGAAATAGCCAATAGCCGGAATACGGGCGCGCTTTTCCTGCTTGATCAACGATGGCAGCGACGGCAGGTGGGGCTGATCAGCAGCGATTCTACCCAGCTTGATCAGCCCCTCCTGAACGAGACACATTATCTTGTTCAAGCTCTGGAGCCCTTTTTTGACATTGCAGAAGGCACAGTTGAGGAGCTTCTGGAAGGCGAACATTCTCTCATCGCGCTTGGTGATACGGCAAACTTACCGGAAGGGGTTGAACGGTCACTTGCTGACTGGGCGGCAAAGGGTGGAGTCCTCGTTCGCTTTGCCGGCCCGAAACTTGCGAACTCTACCAGCACCCTAGTCCCGGTTGATCTTCGTTCCGGCAATCGCAGCTTGCAGGGGGCCATGTCATGGAATCAACCCGCGCCGCTTGGTCCGATTCCACAAGACAGCCCGTTCGCCAGCCTTGATATCCCTGACGAAATCACCGTAACAACGCAAGTACTGGCGAACCCATCGCCTGGCCTTCTCGACAAGACATGGGCCCAACTGGAAGACGGCACGCCCCTGGTAACTGCGGCAAGGGAAGGAGCGGGCTGGCTGGTCTTGTTCCACACGACCGCGACACCGGAATGGTCAAATCTGGCTCTCTCCGGGCTGTTTGTTGAGATGCTTCGCGAAATTGGAAATCTCGGGCAGTTCACTGGCCAGAATCTATCGGATCAGCGGAGTTTGCCCCCGTTCCAGATGCTGGACGGATTTGGCCAACTAGGCACCGAAACAGGAGCAGCGGAACCTCTTGATATGTCAGAAATGACAGGGGCATCGTTAAACGCAAGCCATCCCCCCGGCTATTATGGGGATGAGAATTTCAGCATTGCCCTAAATATCGGCCAGTTCGATACAGTTTACTCGGTTATGGATGCCAGCGAGTTTCCGGCAACCGTCCAGTATTTTGACAAGTCCGTGGTGATTGAGCTCGTTATGGCCCTGTTAGTCGCGGCATTACTGCTGGTATTGATCGATCAAATCATTTCACTCCATTTGCAAGGAAGGCTTCCCGCCTTTCGAACAACCGGCAAGGTCTCAGCCATACTCCTTTCTGTCGGCCTCGGTCTTGCCATCTTCCCAATCAATAGCGAAGCTCAGGATGCCGATCTGAGCGGAGATGCCAAGGCATTGGCGGCCACGCTTGACACACGTCTTGGCTACATTCGCACGAATGATCAGACAATCGACGTAATGAGCCGGGCCGGTCTTGTCGGATTAAGCCGGCAACTTCGGAACCGGACTGCAGTGGAGGCAAAGGATCCGATTGCCATAAATATTGAACAGGATGACCTGATTTTCTATCCCCTGATCTACTGGCCGATCACACCTGACTTTCCGACTTTGTCAGAGCAGGCCATCCTCAAGCTCAATGACTATTTCAACGGCGGCGGAACAATCCTGTTCGACACACGCAACCAGAACAGCGTCAGCAGTTACGGCATGGATCTTTATAATAGTCCGGAAAATATCCGACTTCGCCAACTAACGGCACGGCTGGACATACCGCGGGTGCATCAGGTGCCGCCGGATCATGTTGTCACCCGCGCGTTTTACCTAATGCAGGCCTTTCCGGGTCGTTATGACGGCGGCGAAGTGTGGATTGAGGACACCAGCGGAAATCAGGGAAACGACGGGGTCGCATCCGTTGTGATCGGCAGCAACGACTGGGCTGCCGCTTGGGCAATCGATGAGGACGGCCGATATCAGGCCGCAGCACTCCCGGGGAACGAACGTCAAAGGGAACTGGCCTACCGCTTCGGCATAAACCTTGTGATGTATACCCTGACGGGGAATTACAAAGCGGATCAGGTCCATGTTCCTGCCATTTTGGAAAGATTGGGACAATGACGGAAGAAAACTTCGTTTCCGCGCTCGATTTTCATCCCTACATGCCGTTGGGTTGGCTGATCGCACTGGCGATTATTTCCGCTATCATTATCCTTTTCGCATTTTGGCGGCGAGGACGGGGAGCATTCCTGCGGACTGCCTTGCTTTCCCTGCTATTGTTGATGATCGCCAATCCAGTTTTATTGACCGAAAAGCGGAGTTTTCTGGACGATGTTGTGCTCATTGTTCTGGATGAAACCAACAGCCAAAAAATCGGCACCCGCAACGAGACGTCCAATTCTGCCTTTGAAGAACTTAAATCCAGACTTGAAGCCACTCCCAACCTCCAGGTTGAGACCGTTACAGTAAAGAACGAGGCGAGCTCCCTGCAGGGAGAGGAAGACGGTACCCATGCGTTTGCCGCCCGCGAAGAGGCGTTGAAAAATCTTCCGCCAGAACGGATTGCAGCGACCATTTTCATTACGGACGGACAGATACATGACGTACCCGCAGAGGACAGCATCCGAAAAAGCGAGGGGCCGGTTCATTTCCTCCTGTCCGGAAGTCCAAATGAGAAAGACCGTGTACTCCGCATTGTGAAAGCCCCCGCCTTTGGTATTGTGGATCAGCCGTTGCAGCTGACGCTCAAGGTGGAGGATTTTGGACTGGATGAACCAATTCAAGCCGCGCGTGTCTCCGTCAAACTGGATGGTGATCCCCTCGCATCGGAACTCGCAACGATCGGCTCAGAGCTTTCCATAGAACTCACGCTTACCCATGCCGGCGCCAATTTCGTCGAGATCACTGTTGATCCAATGGAAGGAGAGCTCACGGAAAAGAACAACAGCGCCTATATTACCGTCAATGGTATTCGCGACAGGCTTCAAGTGCTGCTGGTTTCTGGCGAACCGCATATGGGGGAACGGGGGTGGCGCAATATCCTGAAGTCGGATCCATCTGTTGATTTGGTTCACTTTACAATTTTACGACCGCCGGAAAAACAGGATGGAACCCCGATAACAGAGTTGTCCCTGATTCCCTTTCCGATCCGCGACCTGTTCGAAAAAAAGTTAAATGATTTTGACCTGATTATCTTCGACCGATACCGTCGGCGCGGTGTCCTGCCGTCCAGCTACCTTCAGAATATCTCCCGCTATGTACAACAGGGCGGCGCCCTTCTTGAGGCGGCAGGCCCCGCCTTCGCCACACCGCTCAGTCTTTATCAGACCCCGTTGTCGGAAGTGCTGCCCGGTCGCCCAACGGGTTACGTTTTTAATGAAGGTTATGTACCGGCCGTGAGTGACATCGGTAAACGGCATCCTGTGACTGGCCTGTTAAAGGCTAAGGCGACAGCCGACGAAAGCTGGGGGCGCTGGTTTCGCATGATCGAGGCGGAGGCTCTTGGCGGAAATACCTTGATGACCGGACCGTCACAACAACCCTTGCTTATTCTGGAACGCAGCGGCGAAGGCCGCGTTGCCCAGCTCCTGTCCGATCATGCATGGCTCTGGGGACGTGGCTATGAAGGCGGCGGACCGCAATCGGAATTGCTGCGGCGCATATCTCACTGGCTGATGAAGGAGCCGGAACTGGAAGAAGAACAGCTGAAAGCTATCGTATCCGGTGACATGCTGAGAATTCAACGGCGCTCTCTCGAAACCGCGACAGCCCAGGTGACAGTGACCGATCCGGACGGGAAAGTCACACAAACGGATCTCTCTGAAGGTGAAAACGGCGTTCAAACCGGGTCGGTGCCACTGCAAACAAGCGGCCTGCATGTCCTCGATGACGGCGCCCGGAAATCACTGGTGGCGGTCGGAGCTCTCAACCCGAAAGAATTGCATGAAATCAGGGCAAGTACAGAGAAGGTTATGGGCGCGGCAAAGGCAACGGACGGCGGAATTCGGTGGCTGGCGACGGATGGATTGCCTGATTTCCGCCGCACAAGACCGGACAACCGTCAGTCCGCCGATTATTGGTTTGGTCTTCGTGCAAACGAAAATTATGAAGTTACCGGCTACAATCGGCAAGCAATGCTGCCTCCTCTGGTCGCACTGCTTCTTGCGCTGACATTTCTATGCGTCGGCTGGTGGCGAGAAGGCCGCTAGTTGTCCTGTCAATCGCTCTGTTTCAGCTTCCGTCGCAACACGACCGGGCGGTAATGACGTGAGCGGCGCTCCGGCAAGCATTCCCGAAACGTCTTTCAAAGCCCCTTGGACACATTCCTTCACCAGAAACCGACGCTCTTCTACCGGTCCCGGCAACAGAAAACCACGTCTGGCTGCATTTTCGAAGCCAAACTGGCCGTAATATTCCGGATCACCAACAAGTACAATAAGACGATGCCCGAGGTCCTGTGCAACTTGCAATGTTTCACGAATAAGCCCAACGCCAATCCCCTTCCCCTGTAGCCGAGGCGATACCGCGATCGGCCCAAGAAGCAAGGCTGGCGTCTTGCCGCCAATGGTGATTGGCCAATACCGTATTGTTGCGAGAAGGCGCTCCCCATCGACAGCGACATAACTTAATTCCGGTTGTGGCGCTATATTCTCACGAACTTTATACGCGGTCTTTTTAAACCGGTCCGGGCCAAAGCATTCATCAAGCAGCGGCTCAATCAGCGCAGCGTCACCGGGGCGTTCTTGAATAAATTGGGGCATGACGGGGTTCCATTTAAATGTCGGGTTGGACGAAAACGCCTCTTAATGAAGCCCCGAACCGTCACGAATTCTCAAATGACCAAAGCAAAGGCAAACTTAAGCGGCAGCACTAAAAAGGGCGGCAGCCTGTCGTCGTCGTATGATCAATTGCATATCCATATGTCGCAGATATCACAAGCATGAGGGCATTGAAAGAAAATAAATCAGAGCTTGCCCCTGCCAAATACAGGGATTAGGTTTCAATGCATCTGAAATGAACCGGGCGCGCAACCCTTCCATTCAATTGGAGAATTCCTGAATGTTTTATAAACCTTCCGAACCCCATGGCCTTAAGCATGGCCCCTTCAAGGCAATAGTTGCTCCGCGTCCCATCGGCTGGATCAGCAGCCTTGCTGCAGATGGAACCATCAATCTTGCGCCGTTCAGCTTCTTCAACGCAATGGCCGAAAATCCGCCGATTGTTGCGATGGCAATCAACGGCAGTCACAGCGAGGGCGGCGCCAAGGATACGTTGGAAAATATCCATGCGACAAAGGAATTCGTTTGCAACATGGTATCGTATGATCTTCGTGAAGAGATGAACCGGAGTTCAGGCATGTATCCGAGGTCGGTTGACGAATTTGACCATTCGGGATTGACGAAGGAACCTTCAACGTTGGTCAAGCCACCGCGCGTTAAGGAAAGCCCAGCCCATCTGGAATGCATTCATTACAAGACCATTGTCTTGCCATCTAATAATGCGAATGTCGTCAACACCATGGTTCTTGGAGAGGTCATCGGTATTAATATCAGTGATGACATTATCGTCGATGGCATGATCAACATGCAGAAATATCGTCCGCTCGCCCGTCTTGGATATATGGACTACTGTCATGTTCAGGATGTCTTCGCAATGCAACGACCGAAGGTCTAACACGCTGCGGGCGGAACCTGCTAGACACCCTGCCAGGTCCCCCGGATTTCCCGCGCGAGTTTTTCGGCGATCGCCCGGGAAAAATCTTCATACCCTTCGGCTTTTTCAGTGAAGGCGCCGATACCGCCGATCACGCGATCCCGATAGTAGGTTTCGAGTTCCGGCTCATCGTTCAGGATTGGCAGGCCGTTGATGATGACGCCGGCAGCAACTATGCGGTCGCGCGCGACCTCCGGGGCACGGCCGATGGAAACGACGCCGTCTCCCGAAATATCAATGACCCGTCTTGCCGATAGGTTCCGGTCCCCGGCGAAAAGGGAAAACGCATGATCAAGGGCGCCGGCAATCGCGGTTCCCCCATAGGGAAAGCTGCGCGGCACTCTGTCAAGCTGGTCGGCATAGGCACGGGCATCGTCGCCGGATGCAATAACCTGCCAGTCCAGGATTGTTTGCTGTTCCCTTAGACCCGCCCAGTGAGTGGCCGCAATACTGATCCGTCCGCGCGGCCCAGCGGTAATCGCCTCAATCACCAGATCATCACGAAATGCAGCGGCGAACCCTCGCATTTGCAGATTATATTCATCATAGTTCACACTGGAAGAAACGTCGATCGCCAGCACAAGCTGCATATCCACTTCTTCTGCGGTTGCCTGTACCGTCAAGCCAACCAGGAAAAATGATATAAAAACCGCGGAAAGCCGTTTCCTTGCCAACCCTGTCTCTCCAATCCATTAAATGCAAGCCTATGGAAAAGTCTAATATATTTCACGGCAAAAGTATGACGAATATTCCAAAGGATCATGACCCGCCATAACTTTTATGGCATGATCAAAAAATAGTCACAAACTGGTGGGAGACTAAGACCATGAAAAAAGCCTTAATTGCAATCGCCGTACTGTTGGTGCTTATCGTCGGTGTAGTGGTGGCTCTCCCGTTCCTGGTGCCCACGGACCGTATTAAGCAGGAGTTGATCCTGGCTACCCAGGATGCCACCGGTCGTAATCTCTCGATAGATGGCGACTTCAGCCTTTCCGTCTTTCCGACATTGGGGGTCACGGCCAATACGGTAACTTTCTCCAACGCGGAAGGTGCGCGTGATGCAAATATGGCGGCCATCGACAGCCTCGCGATCAAGCTCAGCCTGCTCCCCCTTATTACCGGAAATGTTCAGGTTGACGAGTTTGTTCTGACCAACCCGGTTATCAACCTGGAAGTCGACAAGAATGGTAAAGGAAACTGGGTGTTCGATACTGCGGCGAGCGAAGCGCCCAAGCAGGATGAAAAAGCGAGTGAGGATAGCGGCGCGCCCAACCTCGGAATTTCTGACTTGAACCTCGGCGATGTTCGGATTGTCGACGGCGTCGTAAATTTTATCGATCAGAAAAGCGGAACTGACATCAATCTAGATAAAATCAATGTTGAACTTGTCTTGCACGGACTTGATGAACCCTTTGAAGCGAAGGGAAGTGCCGTCTGGAACGAAGAGGAAGTAAATCTGGATGCCAAGGTTGCCGCCCTTCGGGCCATCCTTGAAAATCGCGAGACATCCGCATCGTTCAATGTCGCCTCGACAAATATCAACCTCGATTTCGATGGTTCCGTCAAAAGCACCAAACCGCTTGCGCTCGGCGGCACAACCAGCCTTGATATTCCGTCGGTGCGGGATCTGGCCGCCTGGACGGGAACACCGCTGGAAATGGCAGGCAACGGGTTTGGCCCCCTTAAGATCACTGGTGAACTTGGTGTGAATGACACAAAATACAGCTTCTCCAAAGCGAATATTGACTTTGATGATATTACAGGTGTTGGTGACTTCAGTGTGGATCTCGGCGGGAACGTTCCGGACATTGTCGGCAAACTTGCCCTTGAGACACTCGATCTAAACCCCTATTTGCCTGAAAACAAATCCGAGGGTAACGGCAATGCTCCGGCGGCGCCCGCACAATCAAGCGGAGGCGAGAAATGGGATACAACGCCAATTGATCTTTCGGCCCTTAAAACCGTCAATGCCAAGTTCGATCTATCCGCGCAGGAAATTCTGTTTCAGAAAATCAAGATCGGCAGCAGTGCTCTTCAAACCGCTCTAAAGAGTGGCATTCTCGACGTCACACTCAGTGAAATGAACCTGTATGACGGGACCGGAGAGGCGACAATCCGAGTGAATGCACAGAATCCGGAACTGAAAATTACAAATAATATGACCATCGAGAATATCCAGCTTCTGCCTTTGCTGACGGATGCCGCGGATTTCGATAAACTTGAAGGCAAAGGGATGTTCCAGACGAGCTTGTCCACAAGCGGCAAGTCACAGGCGGATCTGGTTGGAGCGCTTGGTGGTGATGGCCAAATCTTGTTTGAAGACGGCTCTATCTCAGGGATAAACCTCGCCGCAATGGCGCGTAATGTAACCAGTGCCTTTACCAATAGCGGCGAAGCACAAAAGACAGATTTTGCCGAGATTTCGGGAACCTACCAAATCAAAAGCGGCATTCTCACCAATAATGATCTGAAAATGCTAAACCCGTTTGTCCGCCTGTCCGGCGCGGGTACGGTAGAGTTGCCGCCCAAAACCCTGAACTACCGGATTGAGCCGAAGCTCGTCGCGACAACCGAAGGCCAAGGCGGGTCCGAGGCGAGCGGGGTCGCTGTTCCAATTATCGTCAGCGGGCCATGGGATAATCTTAAATTCGCGCCCGATCTCGCGGGTGTTCTCAAAAATGTCAGCAACCCCGAAGGAGCCAAGCAATTGCTTGAGGGCGTGAAAGGTTCCGGCGATGGTGTCAAGGAGACCCTTAAAGGCGTCAAGGAAAAGGATCCTGAAGCCGTAAAGAACCTGCTTGACGCAGCCGGTGGGTTACTCGGCAAGAAGAAAGAGTGATCTAAATCAGATACTAACCCGCGAATACCCTGCAATGGCACTTTCAACCATTGCGGGGTTTTCTTTCTTCAATGGGCCCGTCATTTTCTCTCCAGGCGGTAAACCCGCCTTCAAGATGGCAAACATTTGCCAAGCCCATGTCCTGAACGGCCTTGGTCGCCAGGGCGGAGCGCCATGCTGATGCACAAAAGAAAACGAAACGATCACCACTGGCAAACAGCTCTCGGTGATATGGGCTGTCCGGATCTACCCAAAATTCCAGCATACCGCGCGGAGCGTGAACGGCCCCCGGTACCTGCCCCTCACGTTCAAGTTCGCGGATATCACGGATATCGACAAAAGTTACACCCTCCTGCCCGAGAAGCGTAAGAGCATCCTCCACTGAGAGGGTTTCAATTTCGCTATTTGCCTCTTTAACCAGCTGTTTTACAGATTTTTTCATTTTTATTACTCCTTCTCGCCGATTTGGCGAAAACAGACTTGTCTTTCGCCCTATATATAATGTTAGAATTTAACATAACATGGCGCCCATAGCGTCCGTCGAGATAAAAATAATACGAGGGAGAAAATGGACCTTTCATTCACCACTCAGGATAACGCCTTTCGCGATGAAGTACGGCAGTTTTTGGCAGATGAGTTCGATGACGACCTCAAACAAAAGATGGCGGAAAACAGAAACAGCTACTTGCCGAAGACGGACCATGTCAGGTGGCAGGATTCTCTCGCCAAAAAAGGATGGCTGACACCAGACTGGCCGGTGGAATACGGCGGACCGGGCTGGAACACAACACAGAAGTACATCTTCCAGACAGAAATGGCGAATGCCAATGCGCCGGGCATCATGCCATTCGGGATCAGCATGTGCGCCCCTGTCATCATGAAATTTGGCACGGATGAGCAAAAAAAGCGCTTTCTTCCCGATATTCGGGAGAACAAGGTCTGGTGGTGCCAGGGATATTCTGAACCGGGATCAGGATCCGATCTTGCCAGTCTGCAGATGAAAGCGGAAGACAAGGGCGACCATTTTCTTTGCAACGGGTCAAAGATATGGACAACGCTCGCGCAATATGCCGACTGGATATTCTGCCTTGTCAGGACATCGAACGAAGGCAAGCGCCAGGAAGGTATCTCTTTCCTCCTGATCGACATGAAGTCGGAGGGCGTGAGTGTAGATCCGATCCAGACACTGGACTTGCCCATCAAGGGTGCGCAGGAGGTCAATCAAGTCTTTTTCAGCGACGTAAAAGTGCCGAAGGAAAATCTTATCGGAGAGCTCGACAAAGGCTGGACATGCGCAAAATACTTGCTTGAATTCGAGCGAGGCAATGCCTATGCCGGTCGCCTGAAACGCGGCGTTGAAAAAATACGGGCGATTGCGTCAAAGGAAGTCGATGGCAATGAACCCGTTATCAGGAATGCCGACTTCAACGCCAAGCTGGCGCGGCTCGAAGTTGCTGTTCAGGCTCTCGAAATGACTGAACTCCGGATTTTAAGCAAACTTGGTGCTGGCCAGAATATGGGTCCGGAATCCTCGCTCATGAAATGTCGAGGCACAGATCTCTATCAGGAGGTAGTCGGAATGGCGCTTGAGGCAGTCGGCACCTATGCCCAGCCCTTTACGCCGCTTTATCCGGGGCAAAACGAAGAGCCGGTCGGGGCCGATTATGCGAGCGGTGTTGCTCCTCGCTACTTCAACGCCCGAAAGGTATCTATCTATGGAGGATCAAATGAGATTCAACGTAATATCATGGCCAAACTGATCCTCGGGCTTTAAAATCCCGGCGGCGCCAATCAGAGAGCTAAAAGGGACCGGACCATGACGAATACGGCAGACACAGTCCGTATTTCGATGTGGTCCGGCCCGCGTAACATTTCCACAGCTATGATGCGGTCGTTCTCCAGCCGCCCGGAATACCGGGTGGTGGATGAGCCGTTTTATGCATATTATCTTGCCAGAACGGGCTTGCCGCACCCCATGCATGAGGATGTGATTGCCAGTCAGTCGACGGACTGGCGCGTCGTTGCGGATGAGCTCAATGCACCATTACCGGACGGAAGCAGCCTCTATATCAAGCACATGACCCAACACATGCTTGAAGAAGTCGATGTTGGCGTCTTCCGCGCTCATGCGAATGTTTTCCTTATTCGTGATCCGAAACTTGTCATCGCTTCCTATGCTGCGAAGTGGGATCGAATCTCGACAGACGACATCGGTATTAAGCGGCAAACGGAAATTTTTGAGGAAATCAGAAAGCTGACGGGTTCTCCACCCCCTGTTGTAGAAGCCGAGGACATATTGAAAAACCCTGAAGCAGCATTGAAAAAGCTCTGTGCGACGCTCGATCTCGAATGGCGATCGGAAATGCTGAGCTGGCCAAAAGGGCGGCACCCGGAAGACGGTGTCTGGGCAGACCATTGGTACGCTTCGGTAGAGGCGTCGACAGGTTTTGCACCATTTGAAGAACGTGAAGTTACATTAAGCCCAGAGCAATCGGAACTCCTTGAAGAACAGCTTCCTTATTACGAAAAATTGCGGCGTTACAAAATCTGATCGTCGCGCTTCTTGATTTCTAGGTCCAGCTTACGCATCCAGTCTTTCACCCGCGCCTCATTAACCCCAAAATCACGATATCCGTAATGGGCCCGGCTGAAGACAGCCAGAGTAGAGTTTCCCTCCCCCAGATCAATAAAGCGAACCGTAATTGTATCCGGATAGCCAATAAGTTTGGAGTATTGCACATAGTCAACCTGAAGGTCCGGCTCCAGTTCACGGCTGGTAAGCTTTTCCGTTCGCGGCTCCGCCAGCGCCACACCTTCAAACGTTGCGGCCAGGTCCTGCACTGGTATATTAAAAATCGGGCTGATTGTCTTGGGTGGATATTCACAATAGTCCGGAGGGGACATAAGGTAAGTGTTAGGTTTACGCGGTTTCTTCAGGGTTGGAAAATCCAGCTCAGGCCTCTGGACATTTTTCAAAAGATTCTTCAACATTGCTTAGGTCCACTTCGAAATATGCCTTGCTTTTCCAGATTGAAAATACAGATTAGCGAATTATCGCAAACAAGTTAAAATAAAAGTCATGTTGATACGCGAAGAAATTAATCGAGAACGAATAGACAACCTCATTCGCGAAGCCAAACGCCATGGACCCTTCCATGCCTTGACCCATGAGGAACGGGATGAGACGAGGCGAGAGTTTCTTGCAAATGCAAAGCTGGACGACGGCCTTTGGGTTTTTGGTTATGGGTCGCTGCTCTGGAATCCCGCGTTTCACTACACGGACTGGCAGCCAGCTCGCCTCTATGGATTCCGGCGGCGCTTTTGTCTTGCGGCATCAATAGGACGGGGGAGCCCGGAAAAGCCGGGCCTGATGCTGGCACTCGATCATGGTGGCTCCTGTAACGGACGCGCATTTCATATTGCGCCCGAGAAAATCGAAAGTGAAACGGATATCCTCTGGATGCGGGAGATGATTTCCGGATCCTACAATGCGCAGCATGTCCGCCTCCGCCTGCAAGGAAAAACCGTGGATGGATTGACATTTGTCATCAATCGGGCACACCCGCGTTATATCTCTGACATGGACCTGCGGGAAACAGCGAGGCTTCTTGCCTCCGGCGAAGGACATCTCGGAACCTGTCGCGAATATCTGAATAATACGATTGCGCATCTTGATGAGATGAATGTCAGGGATCGCTATCTCCACGAGCTCCAACAGAAATTACGGGAATTCGACGAGCAGGAAATGTCGTGACAGGCATTCTTGGATATCTAGGCCGGGAAGCCAAAGTACGCAATCAGCTTGATCCCGCGCCTCACATCGCTTAACAATCCGGTTTTATCAAACCAAATGCGGTGAACATTCTTGCAGCCTTCGATTTCAGAAACCTTGCCACCTGTCTTTGTCATTAACAGACTGAATGACGACCATCGACGCGCGGATATGACAGAACGTCTCGCCAAGGTCGGGCTCAGTGCCACTTTTATTGAAGCCGTTGACGGTTATCAGCTCGATATAGACAACCTTCCAGAATACGATAGAGAAAAGCGACGACGTTATTTCGGCAAGGATTTGAAAGCCGGGGAAATCGGATGCCTTCTCTCTCACAAGAAAATCTATGAGAAGATGGTGGCGGAAAACATTCCAAGGGCGCTGATCCTTGAGGACGATGTCTTCCTCGCTGATAAATTCAAGGACGTTCTGGAAGATATCCAGCGCACATCCCTTCCCTGGGACCTGATCCGATTTGTCGGCCATGGCAAAGTCTTTGACATCGGATTTCGTCGGCTCGCGGCGCTGCGTCATGACTACAGCATAACCCGTGTCCCCACTTCTCCAAGCGGTGCATATGCGTATCTGTTGACACTAGGTGCCGCCAATAGACTGCTCAGGTTTATGCAGAAAAATTGGGTTCCAGTGGATATTATTCACAGCCGTGCCTGGCAGACCGGACTGGAAACCCTTCTCATTCACCCCTCGCCCATTACGCCCGACCTTGACGGTCCGTCTACGATCGGAGATGAACGTTTCGACAGAGCAAAGCAAATAACGGGATTGACCAAGCTGCTCCACCCCTTTTATCGCTTCTGGTACAAGCTCAGCAACGGTGTCGGCAAACGACTAGTCTATCTTTTGACCTGGTTTCGGGATAGTAAATATCCATTGAGCTGATTAGGGTAGGCCCTTACTTCTGAATTGTGGCACTGCCTTAAAATGGTAAGAATCCAATTATCAGCAAAGCGGCACTTGAAGCCCCGCCCATAACCGGAACCCAGATTGGCACAACAAAGACACCTTCCGAGGGTTGATCACTGGTCATTTTCAGTCGAATCAGAGAGAGGTTTACCAGAAAAAATACGATTAGAACAATTGTGGACGTAGTCTGGGCCAACCGACCGATAGGTAGCAACGTTGCAAATATCAACACAAGGGCAACAATCAGGGCAGTCGCAACAATCGGCGTTCTGGTCGCCGGATGAACCGCCGCTAGGAAAGATGGTAAATTCTGCTGCTTGGCTAATCCGTATATCACGCGTGACGCCATGATGATCTGAATTAAAACGCCGTTGGTTGTCGCAACGATTGCAATCAGGTGAAAAATTCCACCAGTTGCGTCTCCTGCTTTCTCAAAGACAAGGGCAAGCGGTGCAGCAGAGCCCGCCAGATCCGCCATCGGTACAACAAGGACAACAACAGAGACGACGAGGAAGTATGCAATCGTTGCAACAAGAAGCGTGAGGATAATTCCCAACGGCATTGTTTTATGAGGTTCAACAACCTCCTCCGCCACGTTCGCGATATCTTCGAAACCGACAAAAGCGAAAAAGGCCAATAGACTCGCAGATAGAATTCCGCTCCAGATAGACACCTCAAATGGCGGGACGAGATCACCTAGCTCAGTCAGGATAGCGGGATCGGAACTGATCCCATAATAAATCACCAAGCATAGCCCACCAATCTCAACAAGCGTAAAAACTGCAGCAATAAAAACAGATTCCAATATGCCCCATACCGCCAACGCTCCAACAATCAGAATAATAGCCGTCGTCAGCAGAATCGGAGACAGGGATACAATTTCGCCAACATACGCGGCGGCACCGATTGAGACGGCAGCAGAGGAGACAATTCCAGACGCTGCCACCAGCAACCCGACGATTAAGGTCAAGGTTCTCGAATTCAAGCCAGCGCGCACATAGGCAGCCTCCCCGGCGCTGACCGGATAGCGTGTCGACAATTCTGCATAGGTAAATCCGGTAAAAGAGACAACAACTGCGGCGACAAGAAATGAGACTGGCGCATAGATCCCGGCTTGTGCGGCAGTCGCGCCGACCAGCACATAAATCCCGGCACCGATCGTGACACCTAGCCCGTAAAGCACCAGCAGCGGCAGGGTCAGTTTTCGGACAAGGCCGACCTTTTCCTCTGTCATATTAGCGTTTTCAGTATTTATCATTCTATACTTATACAGACATCACGAATTGAACGAGAGTGACAGAGCTTGCCATGATTATTGAATACATAAAAGTGGATGGCGACTGACGAAAAGCGGCTCCAAATTCCCGGGATCTTCCATAAAGGGGCCACCAGCCGTCATCACAACAATGCACTCCGTAGATGACAGGCTTTTAATAAGCTCCACGCCGTCTGTCGCTGCGACTTGAGCCACATAGACACCGCCGGTAGCGTTCTCGGAAGGATCTGCGTTTAGAGTTTCGCCCATTCTGGATAGTTCCTTCTCGTCTTCAGTACTGAGGTTAAAGGGGACGAGTGTGACATGCGCCGATGACCCGCCAAGAAGATTGGATGCGGCCCTCATGCCCCGTTGAGCGGCATCAAGGGTATCACATACCACGGCCACTTCAGGAGCCAGGCTCTTACTTCCTTTCAAAAACAGGGTCGGACGAAGCAAGCCTACCATAGAGAGGCGGGTGGTAAGATGTCCCCTGAAATTGCGGGAATGCAGACGGCCAGTACTCTCGACGATGACCAGATCAGCATCCTGAAGCTCGTCTTCCTCCGTTTGGACATCACTGCGGATTGCGCGAAATCCCACTGATATCTTACGCCGCCCTCCTTCTCTCTCCAACTGACGCTGAACACTGCGCGCCATGGCCCTTAGCTGTGCCTCAACAGTAAGAGTATCCAGACTATGACCTATCGGAGACGAAAGTCGGAACTCACGAACAAAACCAAGTGTTCCGGCCGCTGCGAGATTACTATCTTGGATAAATATTCCTGTCAGTTTGCCGTCCAGCCGCGCAGCGATATCCATAGCTGTTCCTATCGTCTCACGGCAATGCGTCGCCGCGTCGATCTGAAGCAATATCCGCCGATATGTGTGAGTCATAAGTTCAGACATCACCTGTCTCCGTTTTTGTCACATCACGGCCCTGTCTATTATGTTTTCGCGCAGAGTCAGCGAAGGCCTCAAGACGCGCCTTGACCCTGCCGTTGATCGTATCCGGCGGATAATTACCGGACTTATCTGGTTGTCCCGCAGATGCGTCCGTCAGAATTTCAATCCCCTCGTCAATGCTCATAACCGGGTAGATATGAAATTTCCCCTTTTTCGCAGCTTCCAGAATCTCGTCTTTCAGCATGAGGTTTTTGACATTTGATTCCGGGATCATTACCCCTTGATCACCGGTCAATCCACGAAAGTTACAGAGATCGAAGAATCCTTCAATTTTCTCATTAACACCGCCAATCGCTTGCACCTCGCCAAACTGGTTTACCGACCCGGTCACCGCCAGGGACTGTTTTATCGGAATATCCGACAGCGCAGACAACAGGGCATATAGCTCTGCAGAGGAGGCACTATCTCCATCCACTCCGCCATAAGACTGCTCAAAAACCAAACTCGCATTCAACGATAAAGGCTTGTCCGCGCTATAACGGGCAGCGATAAAGTTTGAGAGGATCAAGACACCCTTGGAGTGGAGCGGTCCGCCAAGCTCCACTTCCCGCTCAATATCGATCACACGGCCACGGCCCAGATGAACCCGCGCCGTTATCCGGCTCGGACGGCCAAAGGAAAAATCTCCAAGTTGCAGAACGGAAAGACCGTTAATCTGGCCGACTTTTATCCCAGAGGTATCCAGCATCATCGTCCCGCGCTGGAACTGCTCTTGTGTTCTCTCCCGCATCCGATCAGAGCGATATATATGGGCCTGAATTGCCTGATTGACATCCTTTCCCTCAATCCGGCTGACCCCACGGGAGGACGCCCAATGGTCCGCTTCCGACAATAGGTCAGAAAGAGAACGTGTATGATTGGAAAGGCGCTCCGAATCCCCTGTAAGGCGGGTCATCCTCTCCATTACCAATTCCACCGCTTCGCGTTCCAACGGCAATAACTTATTCTTTCGTGCTTCAGTTGCAATGTACCGGGCATAAAGACCAATAGCGTCATCGTTAACCTTTAAGCGATCATCAAAATCAACCGGTACTTTAAAGAGATTGTGGAAATCGGGATCATTCTGACTCAGCATGTAATACAGGAACGGATCCCCGATCAGAATAACCTTTACATCCAGCGGAATGGTCTCCGGTTGCAAGCTTACGATACTCCCGAGCGACATCATTTGAGTCAGCGATTCAATCCGAATTTCACAGCTGCGCAACTCACGCTTGAGTGTTTCCCAAGCGTAAGGTTGTAACAGCAATCGGCGCGCATCCAGAATAAGGTAACCACCATTGGCCCGATGAAGCGCCCCCGGTTTGACCAGACGAAAATCAGTCACAAGCGAGCCGAATTCCGAACGGTGCTCAATCCGGCCCAGCAAGTTTTCAACTGTCGGATTATCCTCATACACCACCGGTGCGCCACCATTAGAGTCATGGCTGACAAGCACATTCACTTGGCAATTACCTATGATGCGGTCCTGTTGCTTCACAAAATCCGCGGCCATTTTGGCCGGGATGGTCTCCACAGCCTCATCCCGGCTAAGGCGAAATACGTCACTATGATCGATAACGTAACCCTGCACTTCGTCAAGGAAAACGACAACCGCTTCACAATCGCGCCACTTCTCCCGGGTCTCATCAATCAGATGATCGACGGCAAAACTGGTAACCTCCCTGTTTAGTTTCTTAATCTCCTGGCGCTGCTGTCGTTCCAGTTCCGGCAACATGCGGACAGCTGCTTGGAGTTCCCCCTCTAACTCACTAATTTCCTCTTTAATTCGCTCCTGCTCTTTTGAAGGCAGCTTGGAAAAGACTTCCGGGTCAACAACCTTCCCGTCCCGTGACGGAGCCAAAGCAAGCCCCATAGGCGTTCGTACAAGCGAAATATTTTTCGCCGCCGCCTTTTTTTGCAGATCCTCAAACGCCTCTTCCTGTTGGAGCTTGAATTGCTCGGTAATAACGTCAAACCGAGTACGATAATCTTCACTTTCATAAGCGGCTGAAATCACAACCCGGACCTCTTCAGTGAGGCTTTCCATTTGTCTTGCGAGTTCTCGGCCCCTTCCAGCGGGAAGACGCAATATTTTTGGATGGTCCCGCGCGGTAAAATTGTTCACATAACACCAATCCTCGGGAACTGGTAAGGATGACGCTTCGGGCTCTAGATAATGATGGATTATTTCTGTTTTTCCCGATCCGGGAGGACCAAAGGCGAATAGATTGAACCCCTGATGGCGCACGCCGATACCAAAGCGAATGGCCTGTATGGCGCGATCCTGTCCCAATGGCTCGTGCAAGTCTTCAAGGTCTGACGTTTCCGTAAAGCCCAGTGTCTTCAGATCATATTTTCGGCATAATTTTGAAGCGGGCAGGGCCTTGCTTTCCGCCATTGATCGGTTCCTCTGCTTTTTCACTGGGCTAATACTAATCTATTTATCTATCGCGCAAAATGAGCCAAATCAACTGAGCGAAGAAAAATGCAAGAATTAAGCGATAAACGACTGGTCTTTCTTGCGCAAGATATCTGAAGCTAATTCTCACTCGACAGTCTGGCCTTAAAGTGCGACCCTTTTTGTCGATAAAAAAGACCTAACTGAAAATAAGAAACGAAGCCAGGGTCAAAGAAAGAAACGCTACTTCTTAACAGCGGAGAGGTTAATTCCATGAAAAAATTACAGAAATTTGCGGCAGGCGCCATATTTGGTGCCTTAATGGGGACAATGGCAATTCCGGCGACCCCAGTGTTTGCTGAGACACCCCCGGATATGCTCGTCATTGCCAATCGCATTGACGATATTACCACACTAGACCCCGCCGAATCCTTTGAGTTCGCGGGTAGTGACGTTATCCGAAACGTCTATGGCCGTCTGGTAAATTTTGATCCGCTAGATCTCGATAAAGGATATGAACCCGATCTTGCGGAGAGCTGGGCGGTATCAGAGGACGGCCGCACCATCACTTTCAATATCCGTGAGGGCGTGAAATTTCATTCCGGCAACCCGGTAACTGCAGAAGACGTTGAATTTTCCTTACGCCGGGTTATAACCCTTGCGAAAACGCCTTCCTTTATCCTGACGCAATTCGGCTTCACTCCTGAGAATGTTGGGGAAACGATTGTTGCCGATGGCAATACACTCAAAATCACCACGGACAAAAAATACGCCACATCCTTTGTTCTTAACTGCCTGACAGCGACTGTCGGGGGCATTGTCGATAAAAAGCTGGTGATGGAGAACGAAAAAAACGGTGATCTGGGAAACGAATGGCTCAAAACCAATTCGGCCGGCTCTGGCGCCTATAAGGTCGTCAGCTGGAAGCCGAGCGAATCCGTCACACTGCAATCAAATGATGATTTCTATCTTGGCGCACCGGCCATGAAGCGTGTCATCGTCCGCCATATCCAGGAAAGTGCGACGCAGCGTTTGCTGTTGGAAAAGGGAGATATTGATGTCGCGCGGAACCTGAACCCGGAAGATGTCGCCGGCATTTCCGGCAAAGAAGGCATTGAGGTCGACAGCGAACTACGTGGCCGCCTCATGTATGTCTCGCTCAACCAGAACCATCCGGTCCTTTCCAACCCAAAGGTTGTCGAGGCGATCAAATATCTGATTGATTACAAAGGCATGCAGGACAGCTTCCTGAATGGCCAGTACACAATTCATCAATCCTTCCTGCCAAAGACCTATCTCGGGGCCATCGATGACAAGCCCTACACACTTGATGTCGAAAAGGCGAAAGCCCTGCTGAAGGAAGCGGGCGTTGAAAATCTTGAGGTTGAAGCCGGCGTTCGAGAGGCACAGGAACGTGTGGAGATTGCCCAATCCCTGCAAAACACCTTTGGGCAAGCAGGTATCAAGCTCAACATCACGATAGGAACGGGTAAACAGACATTGACCCGCTATCGGGCCCGCGATCTTGATGTCTATATCGGTGCCTGGGGGCCGGATTACCCCGATCCGCAGACAAATGCGGGTACATTTGCCTATAACCCTGATAATTCAGAAGAAGCGAAAGCAACAGGCCTGCTTGCCTGGCGAAATGCCTGGAACCCCGGCGACTTAACAGCGAAGACGGAAGCCGCTGTCATTGAGGGGGATCGTGACGTTCGAAAGAAAATGTATGAAGATATTCAGCATGAATTTCAGGCAAAAGCGCCGTTCGCCGTCATGTTCCAGAAAATTGAGCAAACCGGCCGTTGGAGTAATGTAAAAAACCTCAACCTGGGTGGCGCAATTACAGCGATTGCCTACTGGCCGGTTACCAAGTAACGCAGGATACATGACCGTAGCCACAGAACCGGAGCAAGGGCGGCGAAAGTCGTCCTTCTCCACCCTCCTGTTCTCCATATTGCGAACAATCGGGACAATCGCCGTGACGATGCTCGGCCTGCTGTTCGTGACGTTTGTTATTGGCCGCGTTATGCCGATCGATCCGGTCATTTCCGTCGTTGGTGAGCGTGCAAGCAAGGAAACATATGAAGCCGCTTATCGGGCAATGGGACTGGACCAACCGATCATTGTCCAGTTTTTCTACTATATAGGAGACATCCTTAAAGGTGACTTCGGACAGTCACTTCTCAACGCCCGCCCGGTCGCAGAGGATATCAGGCGCGTCTTTCCGGCAACGCTGGAACTCGCGACCCTTGGAACATTCATCGGCGTTATCATCGGCGTCCCGCTTGGCGTCCTCGCGGCAGTCCGGCGAGGCAGCTGGATAGACCAGATTGCCCGTCTCGTCGCATTAATCGGATATTCCATGCCCATATTCTGGCTTGGGCTAGTGGGGCTGCTCATCTTCTACGGCATACTGGGTTGGGTTGGCGGTCCGGGCCGGGTTGGCATTTTCTACGTTGATATTGTTCCTTCGGTGACTGGCATGATACTGGTGGACAGCCTTCTGGATGCGAACTGGACTGTGTTCAAGGACGCCATGAGCCATATCATCCTGCCAGCGTCTCTGCTGGGCTATTACAGTCTTGCCTATATCAGCCGGATGACCCGTTCTTTTATGCTCGAACAACTAAGTTCAGAGTATGTCACGACAGCCCGGGTAAAGGGTCTTCCTGAATGGACGGTGATCTGGCGGCATGCCTTTCGCAACATCAAGGTTCAACTGATAACAGTCATTGCTCTCAGTTACGCGGGTCTGCTTGAAGGGTCTGTCCTGACCGAGATCATTTTCGCCTGGCCGGGCATCGGCTCCTATATCACAACGGCGCTGCTTTCCGCCGACATGAATGCAGTTCTTGGAGGCACTGTGGTCATAGGCCTCGTTTTTGTCTGCCTGAATGTGTTTTCGGACCAGTTGTATAAATTCTTCGATCCGAGGGCAAAATGAGTTTATCAGGCCTGCCCACAGGAAAACACCCCAAATGGCGTAGCTGGCTGCTAACCGACACGCCAACCTCCCGGCATCACGCCCGCGTCGCATCCCTCTATCAGGGCTGGCTGTCGTTTCGATCGAACCCGATGGCGATGTTTGGTTTGATTATACTGCTTGCGATGGGCTTAATCGCCATTTTCGCGCCCCTGCTTGCCCCTCATGATCCTTTTGTTCAGGACCTCGGAAATCGCCTTGCGCCACTGGGGTCGGACGGACATCTTCTTGGGACCGATTCCCTTGGCCGCGACATTCTGAGCCGATTGATTTATGGCGCCAGAATTACACTCTATATCGTCATCCTTGTTGCCCTGATCGCACCCGTCGCCGGGCTTTTTGTCGGCACCGTCGCCGGATATGCAGGGGGGTGGGCGGATACAATCCTAATGCGAATTACCGACATATTCCTTGCCTTTCCCCGCCTCGTTCTTGCGCTTGCCTTTGTTGCTGCCCTTGGCGCAGGAATTGAAAATGCGGTGATCGCCATTTCCCTGACAGCCTGGCCGCCTTATGCACGCATCGCCCGCGCGGAGACCCTCACCATACGGAACTCGGACTACATCAGCGCTGTAAAATTACAGGGCGCCGGTCCCTTCCGGATTATCACCCGGCATATCTGGCCCCTCTGCATCTCCTCTCTGATCGTAAGGGTCACACTAGATATGGCCGGAATTATACTGGCGGCGGCCGGTCTTGGCTTTCTTGGTCTCGGCGCTCAACCCCCGTCACCAGAATGGGGGGCAATGATATCGGAGGGACGGAAGTTCATTCTGGATCACTGGTGGGTGGCAACGGTTCCCGGTCTCGCCATCTTTCTTGTCAGCCTAGCCTTTAACCTTCTGGGGGACGGCTTGCGGGATGTGCTTGATCCGAAGGATGGCGGCACATGACACGGCTTGACGTTGAAAACCTCTGGGTGAAATTTCCAACGCGAAATGGCATTTTCGATGCCGTGCGCGGTATCTCCTTTTCACTTGGAGAAGAACGACTTGGCATCGTTGGCGAGAGCGGGTCCGGAAAGTCAATGACAGGCCGGGCAATTCTCCGGCTTATTCGAAAACCGGGCCAGGTAACCGCCAACCACATCTCTCTTGACGGCGAAGACCTCCTCAAAATGAGCGAACGGGGAATACGCAAAATACGCGGCCAGCGGATTTCCATGGTCATGCAGGACCCCAAATTCTCCCTCAATCCTGTGATGACCGTCGGAGATCAGATGATGGAATCCTATATGATTCTCGGAAAGAACTCGCGGACGGAAATCAAGAATAAGGTTATTGAGGCATTGAAGGCCGTTGCAATCCGCGACCCAATGCGGGTTTTCAATGCCTATCCCCATGAATTATCTGGCGGCATGGGACAACGTATCATGATTGCCATGATGTTGATTCCAGACCCGGATATCCTGATAGCCGATGAACCAACATCTGCGTTGGATGTCTCCGTGCAAATTCAGGTACTCGGTATTCTCGATAAGCTCGTGCAGGAACGCGGTATGGGGCTTATTTTCATCAGCCACGATCTTAATCTCGTCTCATCCTTTTGCGACCGGGTGCTGATCATGTATGCGGGGCGGATTGTTGAAGTCTGCGCGGCGGACAAACTGCATGAGGCAACACACCCCTATACCCGCGGCCTTCTGAAATCGCTGCCCCGGCTTGATGCCCCGCAAGAACGGCTGACGGTACTCGCTCGTGACCCGGAATGGGCCCGCGCAGAAAGTGTGAGCGGTGTTAAATGAGCGGCATTGTCATAAAGAACCTGGACGTCTGGTTTGATGGCAAAGAAGAGCGCGTCAATGCAGTGAAGGGCACAGATTTATACGTCGCAGAGGGAGAGAGCTTTGGCCTTGTCGGGGAGAGTGGATCAGGGAAATCGACCATTCTCCGGGCGTTGACCGGCCTTATCCCCACATGGTCTGGGGAAATTGATGTTGCCGGTGAAAAGCTCGGTCGTCATCGTAGCCGCCAATTTTACAAAAAGGTCCAGATGGTTTTTCAGGATCCTTATGCCGCCCTTCATCCCCGCCATTCAGTAGACCAATTTTTAAGCGAAACGCTCCGCCTTCATGGTTTTTCCGATATCGACAGACGTATTGGCAAACTCCTCGATGACGTCGGACTTGGGCCCGCCTTCCGGTTTCGGTACCCGCATCAGTTATCCGGTGGACAGCGTCAGCGCGTTGCCATCGCACGTGCCCTTGCGCCGGAGCCTGAAATACTGCTGCTGGACGAACCGACCTCGGCACTTGATGTTTCGGTACAGGCGGAAATCCTGAACCTTCTGCACGACTTACGCCGTGCGCACAATCTCACCTATCTAATGGTATCCCATGATCTTGCCGTCGTCGGCCATATGTGTGAACGCATTGCAGTGATGCAAATGGGGGAAATTGTCGAGATCATGACCATTGAGCAAATGCGCGCTCTTGATCCTCAGCACCCTTATTCCCGACATCTTCTGGAAAGCTCACTCGGTTACAAGCGCCAACCGGACTAAAGCCTCCATGCAGCAAAGCGGTCATTCTTCTTTTGGAGTGGCCTTATCAAGATTATTGGGGGCGAAGACATCGCCAAAAGCACCCTTGCCGGGGCTTTGCGCCGGTTCGTTCACTTTCGGCTCCGTAGTGGATTTATCCAGGTTGCCCGGCTTAAAAACATTTCCGAATGCCCCCTGACCCGGACTTTGTGTCTTCGATGGGGCGGCATTATCCCCACCGGATGCGCCCGATCCTTGCTGCTGCTTTTGCTGCATCTCAAGCTGGCGCTGTTCCAGAATAGCCCGGATACGCTCTTCCTGAATAAGGCGTTTTTGCTCCCGGACATCAACTTTGCAAACATCCGGGCTATAGGTCTGGGCAAACCAGATGGTCGAGAACCCACCCAAGGCAAGAAGAATGAGAATAATTGCGGCCGGATTACCGCGTAACATCCTGGGAAGTTGAAACCGGCCAGACACGGCCGACACCGGAGCGCCGTTGGCCAGCGCCAGCTGCTGGCGGCGGCGATAAACCTCATGAATAAGGGCGCCGAAAACGGTCAGGGCAATGATGATAAATGCAAGCGAGGAAATGGACGGATTAATGCCGTAGCGCACCTTTTGCGCAAGTTCGATCGTCAGGGTTGGAAACTTGCCGAAGGTAAAGGTTGTTGTATTGTAATTTTCAAAAGACGCTAGGAACGCAAGTACCGCAGCGGAACCAATTGCCGGCTTCATGAACGGCAACAGGATTTTCCAGAAGGCCTGTACATGCGTCGCGCCAAGATCCAGCGCCGCCTCTGTCAGGCCCGTATCAAACCGCTGAAGCCGTGCGACGAATACCAGCATGCAATAGGAAGCAATAAAAGTGGATTGTCCGAGAATCGTCAGGAATATTCCGTTATGCAGAATACTGCCTGTACTCATGCCCAGCATCACACTGATACGATCCCAGAAAACGAGAGTGGAAATACCAAGGACAACGCCGGGAATAAGGATCGGCGCAATAACAACTGTGTAATATGTTGCCCTGAGCTTCGGCCATATTTGCGTCAGCATCAATGCTGCGGCGAGCCCCATAATAACGGAGAGGATAACGGTTCCAACGCCAATGATCAGACTGTTCTCAATGCCGTTCAATATCCGGGTGTCATTCGCAAGAACATCAAACCATTCGAACGTCAGGCATTCCCACGGCGTCATTTTAGGGAAGGACGGTGAATTGAACGCCGTAACGCTCATGACAATCAGCGGGCCCAGCAAGTAACCGAAAAAGACGACGAGATATGCACCAAGCATGATTTTCAGGAAGACATTTTCGGCTCTCATTTGCCAATATCTCCTATCCTGACCTTGAACAGGCGCATCATCGACAGGACGATAATAATACAGGTTACCAGCAGAACAATCGCAAAGGCGGCACCACGCGGCCAGTTGCCCCCCTGATTAAACCATTGATAAATAATCTGCGTAAACCAGAGGCTCGACGGGCCGCCCAGAATCTGTGGCGCAGCCAAAGCACCGGCGGTCAGCATGAACACCATGGTGCAGCCCGACGAAATGCCAGGCTTGGCATACGGGATAACCACACGCCAATGAATACGCCACCAGGGAGCCCCCATATCACGGGCGGCTTCAATCTGGTTGCGATCCAAACTCTCGATGACATTATAAATCGGGAATATCATCAACAGGATATAGGCATAGCCAAGACCCGCATAGAGCGCGACATTAGCGCGGATGAAATCGATCGGGTTATCAATCAGACCCATCGTCATCATCATTTCATTGATGAGGCCGCTGTCTCCAAAAATAATGCGGAAAGCGAAGGCACGGAGAATCTCGTTAATCCAGTATGGAATAATGAGCAGCAATACCAAGACCCGTATAAATCCGCCGCCTTTTGACTGGCCGAGATAATAAGCGAGCGGATAGCAAAGCACGAGATCGAGGATAGTGACGAAAAATGCGGCGAGCAGGGTTCTGCCGAATACACCAAGATCGACGACGTTATATGATGTATCTGCTCCCGGCGCCCCCAGCACCAGATATTTGTAATGCTCCAGCGTGTAGGTATCCTTTGGTCCGCCCATTTCCGGCGGCGGAAGGTGATGACGGAAAGAAAAATCCAGCATCGACAGCTGCGGCAGAATGATCAGGACAACGACCCAGAACAATACCGCCACCAACAGGAATGTGCCAAGGCCGATACCGTTTCGGGTAAAATAGTTCCTGAAAAACTGCGCTATATTCATCAAGCAGTCCTACTCACTGGCCAGTTCACCAGCAGGCAAAACGACGGCTTGTTGCGGTTCATACTCCAGCGTCAGGTTATTCCCTTCAGCCGAGGCCCGTTGCTTTCCGATATTCACAAGGGACATCTTGATTTCCTTGCCTTCAGAGCCTTCAAGGAAAACATTATATATCTGCCCTTCAAATTCCTCATGTTTAACCTTGGCAGAAAACCGGTTGGCGGCAGGCGAAGTATCTGCTGCTATATCGCAAGCTTCAGGACGAATGAACATCATCGCAGAATCACCGACCTTCAGCTTTCCTTTTGCCGAAGTTGCAATCCGCGAAAGCAGCTCCCCGGTACGATTCGTACTAACAAGGGCCATATCGCCATCAATTGACTTTATGGTCCCCCGGAACACGTTGTTCTCGCCCACAAACGACGCGACAAAAGCTGTTGCAGGATCATTATAGATTTTGTGTCCTGTTGCAATCTGGTCGATGACCCCGGCCCGCATCACGGCGACATTGTCAGACATTGTCAGGGCCTCGCCCTGATCGTGGGTAATGTAGATGAAGGTAATTCCAACACGCTGTTGAATTTCGCGCAGTTCTGTCCGCATATGCTGCCGGAGTTTCAGGTCGAGTGCAGAAAGCGGCTCATCAAGCAACAGAACATCGGGCTCCGCGCAAAGTGCGCGGGCAATGGCGACCCGTTGTTTCTGGCCCCCGGAAAGCTCTGAGGGGAGCTTATCTCCCTGATCAGACAAGGCGATCATATCAAGCAGTTCATCTGCGCGTTTTCGCCGATCGGCCTTACCGATGCCTTTAACTTCAAGGGAAAAAGTAATATTTTCCCAAACTTTCATTAGCGGAAACAATGCGAGATTCTGGAAGATAAGAGCAGTTGGTCGCTTATTGGGACCGATCCCAGCCATATCCTTGCCGCCAATCCTCACCTTGCCTTGGCTTGGCTCCAGAAAACCGGAAACGGAGCGTAGAATGGTCGTTTTACCGCAACCTGATGGGCCGAGGAACGAGAAGAATTCACCGCCCTTGATATTTACATTGGCTTCGCGAACAGCGACAAAATCACCAAACCTGATCCAGACATCCTCCAGATCAACGTCTACCCCTTTGGTCATAAAGCATTTCCTGACTGGCACTCTTTTTTCATCGAGACCCCCTCGGTCCAGAAGAAACAAATAAGAGCGCCGACCATCTGCTCGACAGCCGACGCCCTGTCACTAAGCCTAAGAGCTCTTGAACTTGTTGACATACTCCGTACGAATAGCGGCATACCACGGAGCCTGAGGCGGCCATGGATTCAGATTGCTGAGGGAATCGCCCGGATAGGCATCTGCAAAGTTCTTCTTATACGCATCCCCGGCAAATTGATCGGCCCCGAGAACCGGTGAGTTGTATCCATGGGAGTCAATAGCTTTACCCGCATTTTTCGGATTGTACGAGAATTTGATAAATTCATAGATCTGATCGATATTCTTCGCACCGATGGGCATGGACATACCATCAACCCAGGCCATAGCCCCTTCAACAGGCGCCTGATACATAATCGGGTCACCCGCTGTTTTCAGTGCCATTGGCGGCCCGTCCCAGGTTTGGCCAACAATAACGCCTTCGTTCAACAGCCCATTTTTCTGGGTATCAGCGTCATTCCACAAAAGCTTGATGTTGCCTTTACGGGCAATACACCAATCCGTCACCTTTTCCCATATCGGGCGCATGGTCTCTTCAGATTCATACGCCTTCCACATATCGCCGGGATTCAACTCACCGATCGTCTCCATATAAAGGCCGGCGCATAGCATCATTGAATGCGGACGTCCCATGGTCTTCCCTGCATTTTCCTCGGACCAGACATCCCCATAGCTGGGGGCGGCACCTGCCGGGGCCCATTCATCGGTCCGCCATGCAATGCCTTCTGTTCCCCAGATATGCGGCAGCCAATGGGACCCTTTTCCGTCAAAATTCCAATCCTTTGTACCTATCGACGTCATTGCAGGATTCACGGCATCGACCGGAACGCGGCTTAAATCCCACGGCTGCAGCAATTCAAGCGGTCCCCATTCCAGTCCCTGGTTATTTGTCGGCGAGACAATATCAAAGCCCTGACCCTTATTCGCCTTCATCTTGTTGATGATTTCCTCGTTTGAGCCGATACCCGTGTAGTTGATCTTGATGCCCGTCTCTTTCTCAAAATCTGCGAGAAACGGCTCTGGTAGATAATCGGACCACATCAGGATATTGAGCTCGCCAGATGCAGAGAGTGCATTTTTTACGATCGCAGGCCCGGCCGCCGTAAAGGCGCCGACAGCAGTTGCTGTTTTCAGGACGTTCCGTCTGCTGAAAGTTTTTGCCGATTTCACATCAGCAGGGGCGGATTTCTGAGTTTTTTGGATCATTCTTCATTTCCTTCTTATGAGCATTGAGATCACTAATAAATGCACGATTTCAAAGACGCTTTTATTACAAACAGGCTACGGCAAGAACCAACTCAATGGTTAATCTGAATATCATGATAGCCTATCTGCCAATAAATCAAAGTATATTTGTTGCAGCGCCAAAAATTTGTCTTGTTGCGACAAAAGGGGATTTATTCTTTGTGCTTCAATGCTTTAAATTCTAAAAACATTATATGGGTCTATCTTGACCACATCAGACAAGCAAACTACGAGAGCGTCAGGATGAATCTGATTTCGACAGCGCTTCCATTGCTTCGGCCGCTATTTCGAACGCATGGAGGCGAGCCTGATGATCAAAAATCTGGGCCGTCAGAATTATCTCGTCAGCCTCCGTTTCATACTGAAATTCCCGCAATCTCTCTTTTACATCACGGGCGTCACCAAGAGCCGTATGTGTCATAAATCGCGAGATCGCCGCTTTCTCTTGGGGGCCCAGTCTCTCCGCAAATCCATCGACTGGTGGCGGTAGCTTTATCGGCATGCCCCTCGCCAGACCAAGAACCCCTTGCATCAGGGACGTGACAATAACATCTGCTTCTTCACGGGTATCCGCAGCCTGGAGATTCATCGCCGCCATGACATAGGGTTTTTCCAATTGCCTCGAAGGCTTGAAGTTTTGCCTGTAAAGATGAAGCGCCTGCCTGAGGTCTGTCGGCGCAAAATGTGAGGCAAAGGCATATGGCAATCCGAAATGAGCGGCGAGTTCTGCGCCGTAAAGGCTCGACCCCAGTATCCAGAGCGGGACATTCAGACCGGCACCCGGAACCGCCTGAACTCGCTGGCCCGGCTCAGGATCAGCAAAATACTGCTGAAGTTCCAGCACATCCCGCGGAAAATTATCAACGCTTCCGTTCAATGACCGTCTGAGCGCCTGAGCTGTGATCCCGTCCGTTCCAGGCGCTCGACCCAGTCCCAAATCTATCCGGTCTGGGTAAAGTGAGGCGAGTGTCCCAAACTGCTCCGCTATTATCAGGGGGGCATGATTTGGCAGCATCACACCGCCGGAGCCGATCCGGATTTTCGTTGTTTGGGCGCCGACATGCGCGAGGAGAACCGCTGTTGCGGCGCTTGCAATCCCTGGAATATTATGGTGCTCCGCCAGCCAGTAGCGATGGTATCCCAACTTCTCGGCAAGCTGCGCAATTTCAACCGAATTTTTAAACGATTGCGCGGCCGTGCTTCCTTCCGTGATCGGAGCCAAGTCCAGGACAGATAATCGGGTCATTTTTTATCACCGCCTTTATTATTAAATAGCCCCACGACCCGGTTGCTGCGGTGAGTCGTCAGGTAAAGGTTGGTTTCACTCGCGTTAATGCCGTCAATTAACCGCATCTGCCGCAGCACCTTGTCGAGATCCGCCAGTGTTTCTGCCCCGAATTCAACGATAAGGTCCCAACGGCCGTTTGTCGAATGAATAGCCTGTATTTCCGGAAATCCACGCAAGCGGGTAATAATCCGTTCGTTCCCCTTGCCCTCGATTTCGATCAGAGTTATGCCGCGAACGGGCATGTCAGCCATGTCCTCTTTCAGCACAACCGTGAAGCCAAGGATTTCTTCTTCCGCCAGCAAACGATCGATCCGTGTTCGAACAGTGGCACGGGACAGCCGGAGAGAGAGAGCAAGCTCCGACACGGATGCGCGCGCGTTCTGCCGCAGGGCACTCACTAGCTGTCGATCAATATTATCCATAGTGATTAATTTTCATATCCAATTTGATAATAAGAGTGTCAATTTTTAACATTTTTTCCAATTGATACTTCCACTTGATAAGTTCAAATTCTCAATATGAAAAATACAGCAATTAGAGAAAATGGCAAATGAGCAGCAAATCAATATTATTGGTTGGCGTTCCGGCCGATCACGGCAGTTGGCGAAAAGGGTGTTTGATGGGACCCGATGCCCTTAGAACCGCCGGAATTATGGACATGCTGGAACGCCTTGGATATGAGGTGACAGATAGCGGAAATCTGGTGTCAGAACCATCTACGGAAATTCACCATTCAAATCCTCAGGTCCACCATCTCAGCGACTATGCCGCCCTGATTTCAAGCCTGGATCAATTCTGCCAAACGGAAGTTAAAGACCAGCACCTGCCGATCTTCATTGGCGGTGATCATTGTATTGCAGCCGGCATACTTCCCGCGCTCGCCCGACAAAGTGACGACGCTGGTCAGGAGCAGTTTGTCCTCTGGCTGGATGCTCATACGGATTTTCAAACTCTCGAAAGTACGGATACGGGAAATCTACACGGTACGCCCGTGACCTATATGATAGGCGATCCAAGTTTTAAAGGTTTTTTTCCGGCGCCCGCAAAACCTATCAAGCCAGAGAATATATGCATGATGGGTATCCGCTCTGTCGATCCGGCGGAACGGGAGCGCATTGCACGTACAGGCATTGATGTTCACGATATGCGGGCCATTGACGAGTTTGGCATTGCGCCGCCTCTGCGCCGCTTTATTGATCGGGTCCGGCGGGCCAATGGGCGACTTCACGTCAGCCTTGATATTGATTTTCTGGACCCCGGAATCGCCCCAGCTGTCGGCACAACGGTTGCGGGCGGCGTCAACTTCCGTGAAGCCCATCTGATGATGGAAATTCTATACGACAGTGGCTTAGTAACGTCTCTGGATATTGCCGAATTAAACCCATTTCTCGACGACCGCGGGCAGACCAGCAAGCTGGTTGTTGACCTAATCGCGAGTCTTTTTGGCCAGCGCGTTCTTGATACCCAGACAAGGAGCATCTGATCATGACTATCCATCCCCCGAAAGACATCAATATTGTCCCCTTTGTCAGCGTGGACAACATGATGAAGCTCGTCTTAAGCGTTGGTATCGAGACGTTTCTGGCTGAGCTTGCGGACTTCATCGAAGCGGATTTCCGCCGCTGGGAATTATTCGACAAGACACCCCGTATAGCCTCCCATTCATCGGAAGGGGTGATTGAGTTGATGCCAACGAGTGATGGCGAGGTATATGGATTTAAGTATGTCAACGGCCATCCAAAGAACACACGAACCGGACTGCAGACGGTCACTGGTTTTGGCGTCCTCTCGAATGTTAACAACGGATACCCGGTGCTGCTGTCAGAGATGACGATCCTGACTGCCCTTCGAACGGCGGCGACCTCTGCCGTGGCGGCAAAATATCTGGCGCCGGAGGACGCAGACTGCATGGCGATTATCGGTAACGGAGCGCAGGCTGAATTTCAGGCGATGGCCTTCAAGGCGCTCCTCAACATAAAAAAGTTAAGGCTATTTGATATCGACCGACGTGCCACGGAGAAATGCATTAGAAACCTGGCCGGTCGAGGTTTTGATATCACACCGTGCAAAAGCGCAGAGGAGGCCGTTGAAGGCGCACAGGTGATTACAACGGTCACAGCGGACAAACAATATGCCACCATCCTGACCGATAATATGGTGGGAAGCGGCATTCATATCAATGCGGTAGGCGGCGACTGCCCAGGAAAAACGGAGTTGCATTCAGACATTCTTCTGCGATCCGATATTTTCGTTGAATTCCCCCCGCAAACAAGAATCGAAGGGGAAATTCAGCAGCTGGCCGAGGATCATCCGGTCACAGAGCTCTGGCGGGTTATTTTCGGCGATACTCCCGGTCGGCGCAGCCAGGGCCAAACGACACTGTTTGACTCCGTTGGTTTTGCCACAGAGGATTTCTCCGCGTTGCGCTATGTACGGAGCAAATTGCCGGGAACGCCATTTTTTGACAGCCTCGATATGGTGGCCGACCCGGATGATCCGCGCGATCTGTTCGGCATGGTGCTGCGCGCCGCCAAACCGTCCTAACTCATTGAGTTAACCTGACCGGCACCGTTTCATCTTGATATTATAATAATTGAGGGGTACTGTCGCGGCATCTTTTACTATGGGAAGTTTATACTATTTCCAGTTTTTCCGGACAGGGACAGGTTACGCCGTCCACCGACACATCGCTCTTCGACATTAACGCTAGCAGAACATTCGATCGGAAATGGTCGGAAGTTGCTCGGACTTTCGCCCGTCCGGATGCCAAGCGTGGCATTTTCCAGTTACTGACAACGGTTATTCCACTGATCGCGCTTTGGGCCGCCATGATCATTATTGTGGATGATGCTTATTGGCTTGCGCTTTTGCTGTCTGTTCCAGCTGCTGCCTTCACCGTACGGCTTTTTATTATCCAGCATGATTGCGGGCATCATTCTTTTTTCCGCTCACCCCGTTTGAATGACTTGGTGGGCCGCCTGATCGGGATAGTTACTCTGACACCGCACGAATATTGGCGGCGTTCACATAACACCCATCATGCAACATGTGGCAATCTGCAAAAGCGGGGAATCGGTGATGTCAGTTTGCTGACCGTTGCCGAGTATCAAGCTCTCGGCCGCTGGAAGAGACTTGCCTACCGGATATATCGAATGCCTGCCGTCATTCTCGGGATTGGGCCTCTTTATCTTTTTGTCATCAAATACAGGCTGCCTCTTGATCTCATTCGCCAGCGCCCGGCATTGCTAATTGGCATTATGGGAACAAATCTTGGAATTTTGGCCATATTGTTGACACTCGGCTTCAGTTTCGGATTTGTAGACATCCTGATGGTGCAGATACCCGTGGTAATCCTTTCGTCGACGGCAGGAGTCTGGTTATTCTATGTTCAGCATCAGTTCGAGCATACTTACTGGCGAAATAAAGAAGACTGGAATATTCACGAAGCCTCAGTGATGGCAAGCAGCTACTATGATTTACCACAGCCGCTCCGCTGGTTTTCGGGGAATATCGGCATTCACCATATTCATCATCTCTCCTGCCGCATCCCCAATTACCGGCTAGGTGCCTGTCTAGCTGAGATTCCGGCGCTCAAATCCCTTAATCGCATCGGCATTCGCGACAGTCTTTCCTGCCTGCGACTGGCATTATGGGATGAAAATACACAACGCCTTATTTCCTTTAAGTGCCTTCGAAAGCTCGCCCCAACGTCATAGTTATTTCGAGTATTTTCACCAGCATGCAACTAATTCCTTGAATTTAGCTGCATATGCAGCTAAATAATCAAAATGAACGATAATTCGATAACTGACGCGACACCTGCCTGTATTTGCCTGCGATTCCGCAAGGCGGCACGTCGCGTAAGCCAGATTTACGATCAACATCTGGAACCCTACGGACTTACCATTACCCAATATGGCCTACTCGGACATATTCACCGGTTTGAAGGGATAGGTGTTGGTGCGCTCGCGGACAAGCTAGTGATGGACCCAACAACTCTTACCCGGAACCTGCGGCCGTTGGAACGCAAGGGTTTTGTCCTCATGACGCCGGATGAGGATGACCGACGGAGCCGCAATCTGAACCTGACGACATCCGGAAGAAGAATACTTGATGCCGCCCGTCCGGGATGGCGCGCAGCCCAAGAAAAGATCAGAACTGTTCTCGGGCCCGACAACAATAAGCTGATGATCGATACCATTGATCAAATGATCGATGACCTCAGAGAATAATTTTTTTCTCAATTATCTGCATATACAGACAAATAACAGGAACTCATATGACTCAGGAGAGTGCAATCGTCGTAGAGGCAGTCCCGACAAAAAGCAATCCGCTGCT
>TARA_R110002124_G_scaffold36451_15_pt1 | contig 55703 bp, 49 predicted proteins | sample TARA_R110002124 | Tara Oceans TARA_R110002124 (sample SAMEA4397445) | marine metagenome | biome: Polar Biome; feature: [SRF] surface water layer (ENVO:00010504); material: water (ENVO:00002006), including particulate matter (ENVO:01000060) such as... | depth 5 m
ACCCCCTGGCACCGGCATAGAAAGGCGCCTACCCCACTTCGCTCAGCAGCTTGCTCGCCGCCGCGCGGGCTTCGTCGGTCACCTGCGCCCCGGCCAGCATGCGGGCCACTTCCTCCTGCCGGGCCGCGCTGTCGAGCGGCTTGACATGGGTGCGCATGAAGGCGCCTTCCTTGACCATCTGCTTTTCGATCAGCAGATGGCGCTGGGCGCGCGCGGCCACCTGTGGCGCGTGGGTCACCGCCAGCACCTGCACCTTGCCCGCCAGCCGCGCCAGACGGCGGCCGATGGCATCGGCCACGGCCCCGCCCACCCCGGTGTCGATTTCGTCAAAGATCAGTACCGGCGCCGAGCCGCGGTCGGCCAGCACCACCTTGAGCGCCAGGAGGAACCGGCTGAGCTCGCCCCCCGAGGCGACCTTGAGCAGCGGCCCGGCTGCCGTGCCCGGATTGGTCTGCACGTGAAAGGCGATCTGGTCGAAGCCCGAAGCGGCGACGCGAGCGGGATCGACCTGGTGATCGACGATGAACCTGGCCGCGCCCAGCTTGAGATCGGGCAGTTCGGCGCCGACCGCCTTGCCCAGCGCCCTGGCCGCCTTGGCGCGTCCGGCGCTCAGCGTTTCCGCCAGCTTGCGATAGGCTTCCATGGCCTTGGCCTGGGCCGCTTCGAGCGCCACCAGCCGGGTTTCGCCGCTGTGCAGGGTTTCGAGGTCGGCGCTGTATTTGGCCAGCACCTCGGTCAGCCCGTCGCAGCTGGTCTGGTGCTTGCGCGCCAGCGCCCGCAGGGCGAACAGCCGCTCCTCGACGTCTTCGAGTTCGGCCGGGTCATAGGCCATGGAGCGCTTGAGATCCTCGAGCGCATCGCCGGTGCGGTCCAGGCTGGCCAGCGAGGCATCCAGGGTATCCACGATCGGCTGGAACAGCGTGGCGCCACCGTCGATCTTGCGCATCAGCCGCCGCATCAGGCTGGCCAGGGCCGGCGCCGGCGCGCTGGGCCCATTGAGCATGTCGTCGATTTCCCCGACATCGGCGGCCGACCGCTCGATCTGCTGCAGCTGCGTCCGCCGCTCGGCAAGCTCGTCTTCCTCGCCCAGGCGCGGCTTGATCTTGGACAGTTCCTCGACCGTGTGCCGGGCAAAGTCCTCGGCGGCCAGGGCATCGGCGACCTGGGCCTTCTGCTCGGCCACCGCTTCCTGCGCCTCGATCAGCGCCGCCCAGGCATCGCGCAGCTTCGCCACGCCGGGTTCCAGCTCGCCAAAGGCATCCAGGGCCGCGCGGTGCGTCGCCACATCCACCAGGGCACGATCGTCGTGCTGGCCATGAATTTCCACGATCTGGCTGCCCACGCGCTGCAGCAGCGCGGCGGACACCGGCTGATCATTGATGAAGGCGCGGGTACGGCCATCGGCGAACTGCACGCGGCGCAGAATGACGTCTTCGTCGTCGGGAATGGCATTGTCGCGCAGCGCGGCGCGCGCCGGATGGTCAGCCGCCAGCTGCAGCACCGCCACCACCTGCCCGCTCTCCTGCCCGCTGCGCACCAGCGAGGCATCGCCGCGCCCGCCCAGCGCCAGCGTCAGGGCATCGAGCAGAATGGACTTGCCGGCGCCGGTTTCACCGGTCAGCACGGTCATGCCGCCATCCAGAGCCAGATCAAGCTGGTCGATCAGAACGATGTTGCGAACCGAGAGCGCGTTCAGCATGCGCGGTTTCATCCCAGATTGCGAGGACGGCGGCACCAGGCCGAGCCGTTACACCAGGCAGGTTATCACCCCGGCACCGATCCGGCGAAAGCCGGAATCCCGCTTTCGCACAGGAAGGGGAACTGTCGCCGCTGCGCCAGCCCTGCCGCAGTCCGCCATGTTACACAAACGAACCGGGGCGCATCATAGCGCCCCGGAACAAACTAGCAACAAAATCTTGCAAGGCTACTTGCGATAACCCGCCATCCAGCTGCCGCTATTGGCCGTCGGCGCCAGTCCCTGCTTGCCGAGCAGGTCAAACGCCTGCTTGTACCAGGTGCTGGACGGATAATTGTGCCCCAGCACTTCGGCAGCCGTCATGGCTTCATTGGTCAGGCCGAGCAGCAGATAGGCCTCGGTCAGGCGATAGAGCGCCTCCTCGATATGGGTCGAGGTCTGCCAGGTCTCCACCACCACGCGGAAGCGGTTGATGGCGGCGGTGTACTGGCCATTGCCCAGATAATAGCGCCCCACCGACATTTCCTTGCCGGCCAGCTGGTCATAGGCCACCAGCAGCTTTTCCTTGGCATCCCTGGCGTAGTCGGACTTGGGATAGGTCGAGATCAGCAGCTGATAGGTCTCGATCGCGTCGGTCGACAGCTGCTGGTCGCGGGTAATGTCCTTGATCTGGGCAAAATAGGAATTGCCCTTGAGATACATGACATAGGGCGCGTCCTTGCCATTGGGATAGATCGCCAGATAGCGGTCCGCCGCCAGAATGGCTTCATCGAGCTTGTTGGCACGGTAGTTGGCGAACACCTGCATCAACTTGGACTTCTCGACCAGCGGATCGCGCGGATGCTGACGGTCCAGTTGCTCGAGCGACTTGATGGCCGTGGCGAAATACTGCCGGTCAATGTCGGTCAGCGCCTTCTGGTAAAGCGTCGCGGCGGGGATGATCGGCTCTTCCTTGACCTTGGGGGGGCCGAACAGCGAACAGCCGGCCAGCACCGCAGCCAGCACGGCGATCGTCAGGAACCGGGCGGCCCGGCTGGTGAAACCACCAAAAACATCAACTGTCACGAACTGCCCCGTCTCTCATACGAAAACCGCATTGTGGCGGCCTATTCAGGAATTGGATCAAAACTGTGGCGCAGCACCAACTGAACGCCTAGCGCACCGACCGCAGATAGTGATTGACCGCCAGCCCTTCGGGCTGCTCGTCAAACGCCTGATACTCAAGCGGCAGGTCGTCCGCATTGACTATCTCATAATTGGCTTCACTGGAAAACAGACCGGCCAGCACATGCGCATTGAGCGCGTGGCCGCCCTTGTAGGAGCGGAACCGCCCCCAGATTGCCAGCCCGCCCAGCGACAGATCGCCAATGGCGTCCAGCAGCTTGTGGCGGACGAATTCGTCCTCGTAGTGCAGCCCGCCCGGATTGAGAATGCGATCGTCTTCCACCGTGATCGAATTATCCAGGCTCGAGCCCAGGGCGTAACCGGCCTGGCGCAGGATCTTGGCATCGCGGGCAAAGCCGAAGGTGCGGGCGCGCGAGACATCCTCGTAATAACGCCGCGGCGTCCAGTCGAAGATCATGCGCTGGCGGCCGATAACCTTGCTGTCGAAATCGATCTCCAGATCGAGCGAGCGGCCGTTATAGGGCTCAAGCGCGGCAAAAGCGTCGTTGTTGCGCACCGTCACCGCGCGCATGACCTTGAGCAGCTTGCGCTGGGCCGGCTGGATTTCCATCCCCACCGCCAGGATCGCTTCGGCAAACGGCCGCGCACTGCCGTCCAGAATGGGGCACTCGCCGCCATCGATGGTGATCAGGGCATTGTCCACGCCCATCCCGCTGAGCGCCGAGGTGACGTGCTCGATGGTCGCCACGCTCACGCTGTCGCCCAGGTCGAGGGTGGTGCAAAGCGTGGTCCGGCTGACACGCGAGAAGTGCACCTTGACCGGTGCGGTGGTCACGCCGTTTTCCAATGTGCGGCAGATCAGATAGCCACTGTCGGCTGGCGCCGGCCCCAGTGTCAGGCTGACCGGTTGACCACTGTGGACGCCATAGCCGGAAAAGTCGACTGCGGCCGCGAGCGTACGCTGTCGCGTGCTTAGTTTTTGCATACTCGAATTACTCCGACCCCAAGCCTATTCGTCTTGCGCCTGTACTAGCCAAAAAAAACTCGGTGCGAAAGCCGCACCGAGCAATGTTTCAGAAAACTTGAGATATGTGATCAACCGTGCTTGCGCAGGAATGCCGGGATTTCCAGGCTCTCTTTCTGCGGTGCTGCAGCGGGTTGACGGCCATGCGGATCGAGATTGCCATGGGCACCATCGACCGGGGCAGAAACGCGCGAAGCCCTTGCGCCACCTGTCTCAATGGCGCTGCGAGCGGCCGCGTCATCGGCTGCCGAGAACGCCGGCGCTTCCTTTTCGGCAGGCTGTGGCTGCCCCAGATTCAACCCCACATTGGAGGCCAGACGCTTGAACAGGGCACGCGCATTGCGCGGCTCGGCATCAGCACGTTCAGCCGGGTCCTGTGTCCGCCGCGCAACAACTGGCAGCTCCTCGGTACGCGGCATGCGGCGCTGACCCTCGGGACGAACGGCATGCGACGGCACATAAGCGCTTGGCACAGGTGAGTCGTCGGCCATCATCGGCTCATCCTCGTCCTGCAGCGTAGCGGCTGCGGCGGGGACATAGGGCTCGACCATGACGCCGTCATCATCGTGCACCGAACTGCTCGGCGCGACGGTGTCGAGGGCAAAGGCCTCGGCGAAGGCGGACTCGACCTGGTGCTCGATCTGCTGGGCCGCGGCAGGCGTCGAGGCGACGCTGGCGCGTTCGGCAGTAGCACGGCTGGGCTCGACAGGCACATGGCGACGCACTTCGAGCGGCGTGCGCGAGGCATGCGGCTTGGCGGGCTCGAGCGCCTGCACCATTGTCGCATCCGTCCCCGTGGCCACGACCGACACGCGCAGCGTGCCCGTCAGGTTCGGATCATAGGTGGCGCCCAGGATGATATTGCAGTCGACATCGACTTCTTCACGAATGCGGCTGGCCGCCTCGTCGACTTCATAAAGCGTCAGGTCCGGACCACCGGTGATCGAGATCAGCAAGCCGCGCGCACCGTGCATCGAGACATCGTCCAGCAGCGGATTGGCAATGGCGGCTTCCGCGGCGTGGCGGGCACGATCTTCACCCGAGGCCTCGCCGGTCCCCATCATCGCCTTGCCCATGCCGCGCATCACGGCGCGCACGTCGGCAAAGTCGAGGTTGATCAGGCCTTCCTTGACCATCAGATCGGTGATGCAGGCGACGCCCGAGAACAGCACCTGGTCGGCCATCGCGAAGGCGTCGGCAAAGGTGGTCTTCTCGTTGGCAACCCGGAACAGGTTCTGGTTGGGAATGACGATCAGCGTATCGACATGGCGATGCAGTTCGTCAATGCCGTCTTCGGCCAGACGGGCACGGCGATTGCCTTCAAAGTTGAACGGCTTGGTGACAACGCCAACGGTCAGTATGCCCTGCTCGCGTGCGGCCCGGGCAACAACGGGCGCAGCGCCCGTACCGGTGCCGCCGCCCATGCCCGCGGTGATGAACACCATGTGCGAGCCGCTCAGGTGATCATTGATCTCGTCCCAGCTCTCTTCGGCAGCGGCACGCCCCACTTCGGGGTGCGAACCGGCGCCCAGGCCTTCGGTGATACCGACGCCCAGCTGGATGATGCGTTGCGCCTTGGACAGGGCCAGCGCCTGCGCATCGGTATTGGCGACGACAAAATCCACGCCATCAAGACCGGATTCGATCATATTGTTTACGGCGTTGCCACCGGCGCCACCACATCCGAAGACTGTGATGCGGGGCTTCAACTCCTGGATATCCGGGATGGTGAGGTTGATGGTCATAAAGGGCCTCATGGTGGCAGTGTTGGTAAATATTTACCCCCTCAAACGTTAACCGGCCCCTAACAATTGTCTCACCAGTGTTAACGTGATCGCAAAATGCGACTCCATTCGGTTACCAATTGGGCGGCGGTTAACCATACCGGTTCCGCCGCGCCGACAGGGGTATGCGAGCGGTCCGCATGCCGGCGGGGACGACAGGCGACCGCCCCGCTCGATCATCGGCGATAAAGTGCTTTTGGACCGCTCCCCGAACCGCTAGCTTGCGGGCATCGCCGGGGGGGATTCCACGCAGATGCTCAAAGCCTTTTTCATTGCCTGGCTTGGCGTGGCGCTCGCCCAGGTCTCGCCCGGTCCCAACATGATGGCTGTCATTGCGGTCGCCCTGGGCCAGGGACGGCGGCACGCCGTGCTGGTCGCCCTGGGGATTGCCAGCGGCAGCCTGGTCTGGGCCGCCGCCGTGGCGCTGGGCCTGGGCGTGCTGTTCGAAGCCTTTCCCGTCAGCCTGACGCTGCTCAAGCTGGTCGGCGGGCTCTATCTGCTGGTGATCGCGATAAAGGCGTTGCGCGCCACCCTGGCGGGCGGCAATGGCGCGGTGGCGGCGGCCCGCGCGCCCGTCTCGGCCCTGGGTGCCTGGCGCCGGGGCTTTTTCGTGGTGATGACCAATCCCAAGGCCGCGCTGATGTGGTCGGCCATCGCCACCTTCCTGTTCGGCGCCGGGCTGGGCAATGCGCAGGTCCTCAGCTTCGGCCTGGTGGTCGCCCTGTCGGCCATCGTCATCTATGGCGGCTATGGACTGGTCTTTTCGACCGGCGTGGCAACGCGCGCCTATGCCCGCTTCTGGCGCGCCACCGAGGCCGTCTTCGGCCTGGCTTTCGGCGCGCTGGGGGTAACGCTGCTGGTTTCGGCCGTGCGGCGCTAGGGTCCTAGAAGCTGCTGCGCAGCCAGTTGCCGACGCGGGCAAGATAGCCGTCCGTGCCGATCAGCCGGTGGCTGCCGCGCGGCGCGGCATATTCCTTGGCGCAGACCTGGGGGTAGATCAGCATGCCCGCGACCGTGGCGAAGGCCGCGCCCTTGGCCATTTCGGGCAGGCCGGCAATGCCCATTGGCCGCCCCATGCGCACATTGCGCGCCAGGGTGCGCCGCGCCACCTCGGTCAGCCCCGTCATCTCGCTGGCGCCGCCGGTCAGCACGAAGCGCCGGCCGCACACATCCATCATCGCGGTCGCCTGCATGCGATCGCGAATGGCGGTAAGGATTTCCTCGATACGCGGCCGCATGATGCGGGTCAGCACCGAACGGGCCACCTGCCCCGGCGCTTCGTCATGGCTGGCACCGACCGGCTGGATCGGGATCATGTCGCGCTCATCGGCCTGGCCGGGCAGCACCGAGCCGTAAAAGGTCTTGAGCCGCTCGGCATCGACCACGCTGACCGACAGCTGCCGGGCAATGTCGAGCGTCAGGTGGTGGCCGCCAATGGCGATGGCATCGGCATAGACAAGATGGCCCTCGTTGAACACCGACACCGTGGTGGTGGCGCCACCAAAATCGATGCAGGCCACGCCCAGCTTGGCTTCGTCATCCACCAGCGTCGCCAGGCCCGAGGCATAGGGCGTAGCGATCAGCGCCTCGATCTGCAGGTGGCAGCGGTGCAGCACCAGTTCGAGATTGCGCATGGCCAGGGTTTCCGAGCTGATCACGGCGACATCCACGCCCAGCTTGTCACCCACCATGCCCTTGGGATCGCGAATGCCCTTCTGCCCGTCAATTGCGTAACCGATCGGTAACGCATGGATGATCGAGCGCTCCGGCCGCACCGAGCGTTCGTTGACCGCGCGCAGCACGCGACGGATATCGGCTTCCTCGACCTCCTGCCCATCCAGCGAGACCGCCGCCGAGAAGGTCTCCGAACCCAGCCGGCCCGCCGTCACATTGACGATAACGGATTCGAGGGTGAGCCCGGCCGAGCGTTCGGCCATGCCCACCACCGAGCGGATGGTCTGCTCGGCCTTTTCGATATCGGTGACGACGCCGCTCTTGACGCCGGCCGAGGGGCCATAGCCAAAGCCGATAACCTGGGCCTGGTGCGAGCGGCCCTTGAGCGCCTTGCCCTCGGTCCGTGGCGTCAGCCGCGCGATGACGCAGCATATCTTGGTCGAGCCGATATCGAGCACAGCCACCAGCGTCGTCTTGCCGGGTTGCACGGGTCGCAGCCGGGAGGTCATGGCATCGGTCATCATTGGTCGTCGGTTTCTGCGTCAGGTGTGGTGGGGCGCACCGCAACGATCCCGTCGACCCGCAGATCGATGATGGTCACGTCGCGATCAAGCAGCTGGTAGTCTTCCTGGTAGAGCGCCAGGTGGCGCAGCGCGCCGGCAACGCCCAGTTCGGGCAGCTGCACGCGCAGGCCGGTGTCATAGATCAGGTCCCAGCGGCGGTCGGCAATGCGCGAGAGCGCCACCAGACCGTCATTGAGCGTGGGATAGCGCTCGAGCGCGCGGATCATTACCAGCGCATCGTCATTGGCGCCGTCCCCGATCACCAGCGGCAGATCGCCATAGGCGCCGCGGTCTTCGCCGATCTGCTCGCCGCTGGCATCGACCACGAAGGTGATGCCGTCGACGCGCCAGCGGGCAACCGGCTGCTTTTCGGTGACCGTGACCACGATATCGCCCGGAAAACTCTTGCGGACACTGGCCGAGGCAATGGCGGGCAATTCGGCAATGCGCTGGCGGGCCGCCTCGACGTCAAAGCTCATCGTCGAGGTATGCGGCTCAACGCCCAGGGCATCGAAGATCGCCTGTTCGCTGGTCAGCGTCTGGCCGGTGATGGCAATTTCCCCGATCGCCAGACCGGCATCGGCAAAGCGCATCTGGGCCATGTCGGCCAGGGTCAGCGCGCCCGCGGTAATCGGTTCGCGCAATTGGTAGACCGCCGTCAGCCCCACCAGCACCGCCGCGGCGGCAAGGCCCCGCTTGATCAGCGTGCGGTGCAGCACCCAGGCGCGGCCGACATTATTAGCCAGCTTTCTGCGGGACGAGCGGACAGGCACAGGCAATGTACGGGGATCCACGATCCGCGCACCAGCGAGAAAGGTCTCGCTTTTTACCTGTTGCAACTCGCGTCCTCCACCATCCAGGAAACCAGCTCTTCGAACGAATGCCCGGCATGCAAAGCCTGTTCGGGCACCAGCGAGGTCTGCGTCATGCCCGGCTGGGTGTTGATTTCCAGACAGACCAGTTCGCCATCCTCACCGGCTGCATCATTGTAACGGAAATCACATCGCGTCACGCCGCGGCAGCCCAGCGCCGCATGCGCGGCAAGGCTTAGCTTTTGCACTTTGTCGTAAACATTCGGTTTCAGCTGCGCCGGAATAATGTGGGTCGAGCCGCCCTTGGCGTATTTGGCCTCGTAATTGTAGAAGCCCTGCTCGATCACAATTTCGGTGACGCCCAGCGCCACATCGCCCATCACCGAGCAGGTCAGCTCACGCCCCGGAATATAGCGTTCGACCATCAGCTCCTCGCCCGAATTCCAGTCCTCGCGCAGGATTTCCTGCGGCGGATGGCTGGTGTCGGACTTGACGATGAACACGCCAAAACTGGAGCCGTCGGCAATCGGCTTGATCACATAGGGTGGCGCCATCACATGGGCGCGCCCGGCCTCGGCGCGTGACACGACAACGTGATCGGTCACCGGCACGCCGGCGGCCTTCATCACGATCTTGGCCTGGTGCTTGTCCATGGCCAGCGCGGAGGCCAGCACGCCCGAATGGGTATAGGGAATGCCCAGCAGTTCGAGCACGCCCTGCATCATGCCGCTTTCGCCGAACGGGCCATGCAGCGCGTTGAACGCCACATCCGGCTTGAGCGCGCTCAGGACATTGGCGATGTCGCGCCCGACATCGACCTCGGTGACCTGGTAGCCGGCATTGCGCAGCGCCTGCGCGCATTCGCGGCCCGAACTCAGCGACACCGGCCGCTCATTGGACCAGCCGCCCATCAGGACGGCGACGTGCTTGCTCATGGGAAGGTCCTTGCATAGCTGGCGCGGAGAGAACCCCCACCCTTGATCCCTCCCCACAAGGGGGAGGGAGACGATGGAGCCGCCGGCTCAGATGAAGGAGAAAGGCGCGAAACAGGCTTCCCTCCCCCTTGTGGGGAGGGAATGAGGGTGGGGGTCAGGGTGCGAAAAACCATCACACCGCCCCCGTGAACACATCGCCGTCCAAAAACTCGCGCACTTCCTGCCCGGGCAGGAAATGGCCCATGCGGCGGATTTCCCATTTGAGCTCGATGCCCGAATGCGCCCGCACCTTGTTGCGCACCGTTTCGCCAAGGGTCTCGATATCGTGCGCTGTCGCATTGTCGACATTGAGCAGGAAATTGGCGTGCAGTTCGCTCATCTGCGCGCCGCCGACCCTCAGCCCCCTGCCCCCGGCCGCGTCGACCAGCTTCCAGCTCGAATGCCCTTCGGGATTCTTGAAGGTCGAACCGCCGGTCTTGGCCTTGGTCGGCTGGCTGGCCTCGCGCTTTTCGGTGATCTCGCGCATCCGGCCCAGGATCTCTTCGCGGTCGCCGCCAAAGCCCTGATAGACCGCCGAGACGAACACCGCGCCGCGCGGCCCGTTCGACTTGCGGTAGTGGTAGTCCATCTCGGCATTGCTCAGCGTGATGATCTCGCCCTGCCGGGTCACCGCGCGCAACTCGACCATGCGGTCGCGCGTCTCGGTGCCGTAGCAGCCCGCATTCATGTAGAGCGCGCCGCCAATGCCGCCGGGAATACCGCGATAGAAGGTCAGCCCGTCGATCCCCGCTTCCGCCGCCGCCGTCGCCACCTTGACGTCGGGCAAGGACGCGCCGACGCGGATCTTGTGATCATCGAGCACCTCGATCTGGCCGAAGGCCTTGCCGCTGAGCCGGATCACCACCCCATCGAGCCCGCCATCGCGGATCAGCAGGTTGGAGCCAAGGCCGATCACCGTGACGCGGATATCGGCCGGCAGGTTTTTGAGGAACATCGCCAGATCGGCTTCGTCGGCCGGGGTGAAGAACAGCTGCGCCGGCCCGCCGACGCGGAACCAGGTGACTTCGCTCAGCGGCTGATTGGGGATCAGGCGGCCCCTGATATCGGCAATCCAGGGCTGGAACTGCGGCAGGAGGTCGGGATAGCTCACTTGACCACCTCGCCCATCAGCTCGGCCAGTTCGCCCGGCAGGGCTGCCGCCCACTGGGTAATATTGCCGGCGCCCAGGCACACGACATAGTCGCCATCGGCGGCGCGGCTCGCCAGCAAGGGGGCCAGCGCCTCGGCCCGATCGATAACCCGGGCGTCGCGGTGACCGCGCGCCAGGATGGCACTGACCAGCTCTTCATGCGTCACGCCGGCGATGGGCTGCTCGCCTGCGGCATAGACCGGCGCGACGATGACCGTATCGGCATCGTTGAAGCAGGCCGAGAAATCGTCGAACAGGTCGCGCAACCGGGTATAGCGGTGCGGCTGCACCACGGCGATCACATCCCGCTTGGTGGATTCCCGCGCGGCCTTGAGGGCGGCGGTGATTTCCACCGGATGGTGCCCGTAATCATCAATGATGGTGATGCCGCCGACCACGCCCGTGCGGGTAAAGCGGCGCTTGACGCCGGTAAAGCCCTTGAGGCCCTTGCGGATCGCCTCGGCGGGTACATGCAGCTGATCGGCCACGGCAATGGCGGCCGTGGCATTGAGCGCATTGTGCACGCCCGGCATCGGTAGTTGCAGCCCGTCGATGCGCAATTGCGTCATGCGGATGCGGTCGCGGATCTCGACGGCAAAATGGCTGACGCCATCGATGGTTTCCAGATCCACCAGCCGCACATCGGCCTGCGGGTTCTGTCCATAGGTGATGACGCGGCGGTCCTTGATCTCGCCCACCAGCGCCTGCACTTCGGGGTGATCCAGGCACATCACGGCAAAGCCATAGAAGGGAACGTTTTCCACGAACTGGTGGAAGGCCTTCCGCACGCCCTCGAAGCTACCATAGTGGTCGAGATGTTCAGGGTCGATATTGGTCACCACCGCGACGTCGGCAGGCAGCTTGACGAAGGTGCCGTCGCTCTCGTCGGCCTCCACCACCATCCATTCGCCGCCGCCCAGCCGGGCATTGGTGCCATAGGCATTGATGATGCCGCCATTGATGACGGTAGGATCGAGATTGCCGGCATCGAGCAGCGTCGCCACCAGCGTGGTGGTGGTCGTCTTGCCATGCGTGCCGCCAATGGCGATGGCGGTCTTGAAGCGCATGATTTCGGCGAGCATTTCGGCGCGGCGCACGATGGGCAGCTGGCGCGCGCGCGCGGCCACCAGTTCGGGGTTGTCGCGCTTGATGGCCGACGACACCACGACCACTTCGGCAGCGCCCAGATTGTCGCCGCTCTGGCCGATCTCGACCTTGATCCCCATGTCGCGCAGGCGTTGCACATTGGGGTTCACCGCCGCGTCCGAGCCCTGCACGGTATAGCCCTGATTGTGCAGGATTTCGGCAATGCCGCTCATGCCGATGCCACCGATGCCGATGAAATGGACGGGGCCGATATTGCGGGGCATTTTCATCGCGCGTTTTCCAATATGTTCTTGCCCGAGAGCATTTCGGCCAGGTCTGCCAGCTTCTCGACGGCGCGCGGCTGGCCCAGGGAGCGGGCGGCGGCGGCGGCTTGGGTGAGTGTTGTGGGGTCCGTTAACAGGTCCGTGATGCGCGTGCCAAGCGATTGCGGCGACAGCGTGGCCTGCTCGGCGATCCAGGCGCCGCCGGCCGCCTCCATCACCATGGCATTGTGCTTCTGATCGGCATCGATCGCCCCCGGCAGCGGCACCAGAATGGCCGGACGGCCCAGCACGGTCAGTTCGGCAATGGTGGACGCGCCGGAGCGGCCAATCACCAGATGGGCGCGCGCCATGCGCTCGGGCAGATCGCCGATAAAGGCGGCCAGTTCCACATTGATCCTGGCCTGGCGATAGACCTCGGCCACGCGATCGAGATCTTCGGCACGGCATTGCTGCACCACGTGCAGGCGATGCCGCAGCAGATCGGGCAGCCCGGCAATGGCGGCCGGCACGATGTCCGAGAGGGCCTTGGCGCCCTGGCTGCCGCCAAACACCACGATGCGGATCGGCCCGCTGGCCGTCAGCGCCGGATAGGGTTCACCGGCCACCGCGCGCACCCGATCGCGCACCGGATTGCCGGTTACCATCTGTTCCAGCGAGCGGCGGTCAGCGAACTTGGTGTGCACGAAGCTGAGCGCCAGCACGTCGGCAAACCGCGCCAGGGCACGATTGGCCCGCCCCATCACCGCGTTCTGCTCATGCAGTATGCCCGGAATGCCCAGCAGGCTCGCGGCCACGAAGGGAGGAAAGGTGGGATAGCCGCCAAAGCCGACCACGCAATCGGGCTTGCTCCTGGACAGCTTGCCGAACGCCGCCGCAATGCCGCGCAGAATGGTCAGCCCGCCGGCAACGAATTTGAACGGATTGCTGAGCGAGGGCGTCGCCGAGGGAACGATATGGACTTCCTGGGCGGGGAAGTCCCCGCCATAGCTGTCCACCCGGTGATCGGTCATCAGTTCAACCGTATGGCCACGCCGCCCCAACTCCTGCGCCAGCGCCATGGCCGGGAACAGATGCCCGCCCGTGCCACCGGCCATCAACATGAACTTGCTCATTCCGCTGGCGCCAGCGGCGCAACCGCGCTTCGGAAGCTGGGCAGCCCGGTGGACATGCGCTCCTCGGGCTTGATGCGGGTAAAGGCCAGCATCAGTCCCATGCCAAAGGCAACGGCAATCATCGACGTGCCGCCATACGAAACGAAGGGCAGCGTCATGCCCTTGGGAGGAATCAGGTTCAAGTTCACCGCCAGATTGATGCCAGACTGCATGGCAAACTGGATGGCCAATGTGGAGGCAGCAAGGCGGGCAAACAGGCTCGACTGCCGCTGCGCCGCCAGCATGGCGCGAATGACGATAAAGGCGATCAGGGCAACCAGCACCATGCAGAACAGGATGCCGAATTCGCCGGCCGCGGCGGAGAACACATAGTCGGCATGTGCGTCCGGGATCAGCTTCTTGGCAATCGATTCACCCGGGCCGCGACCGAACCAGCCGCCTTCGAGCAGCGACTGCAGCGCCCTGTCGATCTGGTAGGTATTGCCGCCACCGTCCGGATTGAGGAAGGTGTCGATACGCTTGGAAAAGTGCGGAAAGAACATGTAGGCGCCAAACAGCAGCGCCCCGGCCCCGCCGGCCAGCCCGAAGATCACGAACCAGGAAATTCCGCTCAGAAACAGCAGCACCGCCCACGTTCCCAGGATCAGCGCCGTCTGCCCGATATCGGGCTGCAGCAGCAGGCCCGCGACAATGGACAGCATGACCAGCGTTGCCAGGATCTTGCCGGGCACATTGCGCCGGATCATGGATTCCGAGAACAGCCAGGCGCTGAGCACGGCAAAGGCCGGCTTGACGAATTCGGACGGCTGGATCGACTGGCCGGCAAAGGAAATCCAGCGCCGCGCGCCCTTGACCTCGGTACCGAACCGGAGCGTGGCCCAGAGCAGCAGGACGCTGACCACCAGGGTTGCCAGCGCGGCAATGCGCGCCTGCCGATGGTTGAGCAGGGATGTGACCAGCATGACCGGCAGCGCCAGCGCGCAGAACATGGCGTGGCGGATCACGAAATACCATTCCGAGAGCCCGATGCGCTCGGCCACGGGCGGGCTCGCGGCAAAGCTGAGCACCATGCCGCAGGTCAGCAGCAGGATCAGCCCCCCCAGCAGCTCCCGGTCGATCGACCACCACCATTCCGCCAGAGGCGTTTTTTCGGCACGGGAGAACATCATGGGAGACAACCGGATACTCGATACAAACTACCTTCAATTATAGCAGCCTGTTGGTTACCGATTTGCCAATCGCTGTGGCGTTTTGCGATTCATTGCCCTGCCGGACGACAAGAAGCCGGGGACCAGCCCCGGCTTCCTCGTCTGTCCTGCAGGAAGGATCAGGGCAGGATGGCGATGTCGCCGAGCATGCCGTCAAAGCCGCTCAGCGCGCCAATCTCGGTGGCTGCGCCCGTGTCGAGGGCAACGGTATGCAGGGTATTGTCGATCAGCAGATAGGCGGTGTTGCTGCCTTCGGCTTCGGCCTTGATGTCAAAGGCGTAGCTGCTGCCGCCATCCACACCCAGCTTGCCGATGGCCGCCAGCGTGCCGTCATTGGGCGAAACCTGCTGGATCAGCGCCACGATGGTGGTGTCGATGTCGTACATGGCCGTGGCTTCGGGCTTGCCGATCGAATTGGTATAGGCGGCCGCCGCAATGGCCGGGGCCTCGCCCGCATGCATGTCTGCATCTTCATAGGCCAGCGAACCGTCGACGGTGACCATGCCGTCATCGACATTGACCCGGTGATTGGTGCCATCGCTGCCCATCAGGCGCAGCCGGTCCGCCATGGGATTGAAGTCGACAATGGCGCCTTCATAGCTGGCGAGCTTTTCCGACAGCGTACTCCTGGTGGTGGCTGCGCCGGTGGCCAGGTCGATGGTGACCACGTCGCCGGCCAGCGACACGCCATAGAGCATGCCATCGGCAGGACGCACATCGATGCCGGCCAGCGCGTCGACGCCGGTCACGTCCATCGTGCCGCTGACGGCCAGTGTTTCGGTATCGAACATCACCAGCGTCTTGCCGTCGGCGAGGCCGATAGCGGGCATCGCCAGGGCGGCGCCGGCGGTGGCGATCAGCGCAGTGCTGGAAAGCAGGGCGCGCAGGGCGTTCTTGGATAGGGTCTGCATGGGACGTCTCCTCGTTGGGGTGGCGCTCGATGCGCCGGTTACGAGGGGATTACCCGCCGACACCAGGCTCTGGATGCAGCGGCAAAAAATAAACCTGCACTGCATCCATCGGCCGCGCCGGCGGGTAATCGACAGGCAAGGCGGAATCCACCATGTTGCTGCATATGCCTCAAGCCATCGACACCAACGACCTGCTGCTCCGCATCGCCAAGGGCGAGAGGCCGGCGCTTGCCCAGCTGTTCGCCGATGAATCCGCACGCCTGATCGGCGTTGCGCTCCGGATCGTGCGCCGGCGCGACCTGGCCGAGGAAGTGGTGCAGGAGACCTTTGTCGCCGCGTGGCGCCGGGCGGGCCAGTTTGACCCTGCGCTGGGCCATGGCCGCGCCTGGCTGACCACCATAGCCCGCAACCGCGCCCTCAACCTGTTGCGCGACAGCAGCCGCATCGAATATCACGACGAGGACGTGCTGGCCGATATGGGCGACCGGGTGGGCGACGCCATGGCCGCCTTTCAGGCGCTCTCGGACCGCGACGCCCTCAAGCATTGCCTGGGCCAGCTCGAGGAACCCAAGCGCCGCGCCATCCTGTTGTGCTATGTCACCGGGCTCAATCACGGCGAAGCGGCAGCCTCGATGAATGCGCCGCTGGGCACGATCAAGGCCTGGATTCGCCGCGGCACCATCGCCCTGCAGGAATGCCTGTCATGACCGATGAGCAGATGGCCCAGATCGGCGACTATGTGCTCGGCCTGCTCGAGGGGTCAGAATTGAACGCCTTTGAGGCGCGCCTGAAACAGGACCCGGCGCTGGCACGCGCTGTGGGGCTGATGCAGGCGCAGCTGCAGTCCCTCGACGATACCGCTGCCGCCCTGCCCGCCAGCCCTGAACTCTGGACCAGCATCGAGCGGGACCTGGACAAGGCACCTCTCGAAACCGCAGGCACGGTGGTGCCGTTCTTCCGCCGCAGCCGGCCCATGCCCGCCGCCTGGTTCGGCCTGGCGGCCAGTGTCGCGGTGGCGATGGGTATCGGCTATTTCGCCGGCACGCTGGGCGGCAGCAGCCCCCGCCAGCCGGTAATGGTCGCGGTGCTGCTCGGCGACAGCGATGCGGGGCCCGGCGCCATTGTCGAGGCCTTTGCCGACGACACGATAAGGCTGTTGCCGCTGGAACGCTTCGCGGTGCCGGAAGGCAAGATTCTGCAGGTGTGGACGCTGCCCGATGCGGATACCGGTCCGGTATCGCTGGGCACGCTGACCGATCAGGGCGCCGTCACCCTGGCCGGGCCCGACCTGCCCCTGCCATCCTCCGGCCAGCTCTACGAGATAACGCTGGAGCCCGCCCCGGGCTCGCCCACCGGTCGCCCGACCGGGCCGGTGCTGGTCAAGGGCTTTGCCAAGGCGCCCCTGATCTGATCGGGGCGCCCGGCGTCTGGCGCTTGATCAGCGCAGCTTGAGGGTGCTCAGGCCGATCAGCGCCAGCACGAAGCTGATGATCCAGAACCGGATCACCACCTGGCTCTCGGTCCAGCCCAGATGTTCGAAATGGTGGTGGATCGGCGCCATGCGGAACACCCGCTTGCCGGTCAGCCGGAACGACACCACCTGGACGATCACCGACACGGTTTCGAGCACGAACAGCCCGCCAATGATGGCCAGCACGATTTCATGCTTGGTCGCCACGGCGATCGAGCCGAGCGCGCCGCCCAGGGCCAGCGAGCCGGTATCGCCCATGAAGATCTGCGCCGGCGGCGCATTGAACCACAAAAAGCCCAGGCCCGCGCCGATCAGCGCGCCGCACACCACCGAAAGCTCGCCGGTACCCGGCACATAGTTGAGCAGCAGATAGTCGGAGAAATTGACGCTGCCCACCAGATAGGCGATCAGCGCGAAACAGGCGGCCGCCACCATCACCGGCACGATGGCCAGGCCATCCAGCCCATCGGTGAGGTTGACCGAATTGCCCGCCGCCACCACGACGAAGCCGCCGAACAGAATGTAGAAATAACCCAGATTGAGGGCCAGATCCTTGACGAAGGGGAACAGCAGGGAATTGCTGTAGACGCCCGAATTGAGCTGGGACAGCGCATAGGCGGCGATGCCGGCGATCATCGCTTCGATCAGCAGGCGCTGCTTTCCGCCGAAGCCCATATGGCTCATCCGCTTGACCTTGAGATAGTCGTCGTAAAAGCCGATGGCGCCAAAGCCCAGCGTCACGAACAGCACCACCCAGACATAGCCATTGCTCAGATTGGCCCAGACCAGGGTCGACAGCACCGCGCCCGACAGGATCATCAGCCCGCCCATGGTCGGGGTGCCCTTCTTGGTCAGCAGATGCCCGGCCGGCCCGTCTTCGCGGATCGGCTGGCCCGTCCCCTGCTTGAGGCGCAGCAGGGCGATCATGCCGGGGCCGAACATGAACACGAAAAACATCGCCGTGATCACCGCTCCCGCCGTGCGGAAGGTGATGTAGCGGAAGACGTTGAAGGCCGTGAGGGTGTCACCCAGCTGGCTCAGGAAATACAACATGAAAGATGGTGTCCTCGTTGGCTGGGGTCAGTTTCTTCCGAACTGCGCGGCGATACTTGCGACGATAACCGACAGCCCCACGCCGTTGGACCCTTTGACCATAACTGCGTCGCCATAGGCAAGGTCATTGCGCAGGATGGGCTCCATCTCTGCAGCGGTTTGTGTATGGGCCGTGACGCGCCCGGGCCCCAGCGCTTCGGCCAGTGCCGCCATGGCCGGCCCGACCAGGTAGATGCGCCCGGCGCCCGACTCCAGCACCGCGTCGCGCAGGCTTGCATGCAGGCCCGGCGATTGCGCGCCCAGCTCCAGCATGTCGCCGAGCACCACGGCCTTGCGCCCCTGCGGCGCCTGCTGGGCGGCAAAGACATCCAGTGCTGCCCGCATCGAGGCGGTATTGGCATTGTAGCTTTCGTCGACCAGCAGCAGCGGCCTCTCGCTCGGCCCCAGGATCAGCCGCTGCCCCCTGCCCGCCTGCAGGCCAAAGCCGGCAAGCGCGCGCAGGGCAACGCCGGTCTCGACCCCGGCCAGATAGGACACGGCCAGGGCCGCCGTTGCATTGGCCACCATGTGGCGACCGGGCACATTGAGCACCAGCGCGTGCCGTTCCCCATTGTGCTCGATGGTGGCAAAGCACTTGTCGGCGGCTGTCTCGATGGCCAGGATCTGCCAATCGGCCCCGCGCGCCTCGCCGTAGGTCACCACATTGACCACGCCATCGGCGCGGGCCTGCTCGAGCAGCACGGCCAGTTGCGGATGATCGGCATTGAGCACGGCTGTGCCACCCGGTTCGAGACCGGCAAAGATCTCCGCCTTGGCGCGGGCGATGCCCTCGAGCGAGCCGAATGCTTCCAGATGCGCGGCCGCCACGGTGGTGATCACCGCGATATGCGGCCTTACCAATTGCGTCAGCGGGCGGATTTCGTCGGGCCCGCTCATGCCCATTTCGAACACGCCGAACTGCGCGCTGGCCGGCATGCGGGCCAGCATCAGCGGCACGCCCCAGTGATTGTTGAAGCTCTTGATCGAGGCGTGCGTCTCGGCAGCGGCCTCGAACACGGTCCGGATCGCCTCCTTGGTCGTGGTCTTGCCCACGCTGCCCGTCACGCCCACGAAGATCGCCCGGCTGCGTTCCCGCGCCGCCCGCGCCAGATCCCGCAGCCCCTCCAGCGCATCGGGCACCGCGATGAGCTGCGGCCTGCTGCCCCGGCTCACCAGCGCCGCAACCGCCCCGTTGTCCAGCGCCTGTCCGACGAAATCATGCCCGTCGAACCGATCGCCCTTGATGGCGACAAACAGCGCGTCGCGCCCCAGCTCACGCGAGTCGATGGAGATCGAATTGATGGGGGTGAGCGGGTCGAGGGACGTGGTACCGGCCGTGGCCGCCAGGATTTCGGCGATGCTGTAGAGGGGTTTGGTCATGCTGGGTACCCATGGTTTGGGAAAAGCAAAATACCCCCAGCCCTGGTCTCTCGCCACAAGGGAAAGGGAGATGATGGGGCTGGTGCGGCAGCACAGGCGGGGCCTCTCGGCCGATGGGCGTCCCTCCCCCGGCGGGAAGTGCGTGAGGGTGGGGTGCAGGTGGCAAACCAAAACCCTCCAGCCCCCATTTGCCCCTATCCCTTGATTGCTTCCGCCACGACCTCATGATCGGAGAAATGGTGCTTGGTGGTCCCGATGATCTGGTAATCCTCGTGGCCCTTGCCGGCAATCAGCAGCACATCACCCTTTTGCAGCGACTTGATGGCCGCGGTGATCGCCTCCTTGCGGTCGCCGATCTCCTTGGCGCCCTTGGCCTCCGCCAGGATTTCCGAGCGAATGGTCGCGGCGTCTTCCGTGCGCGGATTGTCATCGGTCACGATGACATCGTCGGCCATGCGCTGGGCGACTTCGCCCATCATCGGCCGCTTGCCCTTGTCACGGTCGCCGCCGGCGCCAAACACCAGGCGCAGCTTGCCCTTGGCGTAGGGTCGCAGGGCCGCGAGCGCGGCTTCCAGCGCGACGGGCTTGTGCGAATAGTCGATAAACACCGCCGCGCCATTATGCTCTGCCACCAGTTCGAGCCGCCCCTTGGCGCCGACCAGTTCGCTCAGTGCGGGAAAGGCGTCGGACTTGTCGACCCCGGTCGACATCGCCAGCGCCGCCGCCACGATGGCGTTCGACACCTGGAACTCGCCGGTGAGCGGCAGATGAAAGCTGAGCTTTTCGCCGACATGGCGCACTTCGACGCGCTGCCCGTAGCCTTCCGGCTTGATCGACAGCACCTCGATATAGGCGCCCTCCCGACCCACCGTCAGCAGCGTCGCGCCCGCGCTGAGGGCAGCGAACATGAAGGGCTCATATTCAGGATCATCCACATTGACCACGGCCGGGCCGCTATCGACCAGCAGGTCGGTGAACAGGCGCAGCTTGGCATCGCGATACTCGTCCATGCTCGCATGGTAATCGAGATGGTCACGGCTGAGATTGGTAAAGGCCACGGCCTCGAAGTGCATGCCGTCGAGCCGGCGCTGGTCCAGACCATGGCTCGAGGCTTCGATGGCCACATGGTCGATGCCCTGCGCCTTGAGCGCCCGCATGGACTGATGCAGCGTCCGCGAATCGGGCGTGGTGTGGCTGCCTTCGATCAGCCGCGTCGCGGTTTCAACGCCAAGCGTGCCGATGCTGGCGCCGGGCACACCGGCGTGGTTCCAGATCTGGCGCACGAAGGAGGCGACCGAGGTCTTGCCATTGGTGCCCGTCACCGCGACGGTAATTTCCGGCTGCGGCTCGAACACGCGCGACGCGGCGCGGGCATAGGAGGCGCGCACATCCTTGACGATGATGACCGGCACGCCGGGGTCCCCGACCGGAGCGGTATCGCTGATGATCGCCAGCGCGCCGCGCCTGACGGCCTCGGCGACGAACTGGTTGCCATGTACCTTGGCCCCGGGCAGCGCAAAGAAGATATCGCCGGGCTCAATCCGCCGACTGTCCGAGTTGAGCCCGAAGACGGCACCCAAGCCCTTTTTGGGACGGGCACCGGAGCCTTCGAGCAGTTGCGTTACGCTGAGTGACACTGGGACAAACCCTTCTGGATCGATCTATCGGAGTATGGACGGAACGAGATTCTTGTCGAGAATTTCGGCGAAATCTGGCGCGATGCCCAGCATGGGCGCAACACGCTGCACGATGCGGCCCGTGACCATGCCGGCATTCCAGCCGGCGGTAGTACCCTGCTGCGCACTTTCGGCCTTGGGCTCATCGACCATGATGATCATGGCATAGCGCGGGTTATCAAGTGGGAAAGCCGAACCAAAAAAATTGGTGACCTTGCTGGACGAATAGCGGCCATCGACGACTTTTTCGGCCGTGCCGGTCTTGCCGCCGACCCGATAGCCCAGTGCTTCCTTGTTCATCTGCGAGCCCGACCCCTCCAGCGCATTCAGCCGCATCAGATAGCGGATCTCGGCGCTGGTCTCGGGCCTGATCACGGGGCGATACAGCGCCTGCGCCTCGGCCTGGCTGCGCTTGTAGAGCGTGGGCGCAATGTAATTGCCGCCATTCACGAAGGCCGCATAGGCGGTGACCATGTGCAGGGGCGATACCGACAGGCCATGGCCGAACGAGGCCGTGGCGGCACCGACATCGGAAAAGGACTTGGGCACCGTCGGCAGCCGCATTTCGGGCAGTTCGAACGGCACGCGGGTATCAAAGCCCATCCGGCTCAGGAAGGCGCGGAAATTGTCCTTACCCATGGCCTGCATGACATGGATCGTGCCGATATTGGAGGAGTATTTGTAGACTTCGGGCAGGCTGAGAATGCGATGCTTGCCATGGAAGTCGTCGATGGTGAAGCGCCCGAAGCGAACCCCGAACCGCGCGTCGAACTGATCGGTTATCCTGACAGTGCCGCTGTCGAGCGCACCGGCCATGGTGACGGTCTTGAAGATCGAGCCAGGCTCGAAAATGCCGGCGGTGATGCGGTTGAAACTGTCCTTGACCAGGGCGGAGGCCGGCACATTGGGATCGAAATCGGGCAGCGATGCCAGCGCGATCACCTCGCCGGTATAGATGTCCAGCATCACCCCGGCAGCGGCAATGGCCGAATAGCGCGTCATGGCATCGAGCAGTTGCTCGTGCATCACATGCTGCACCCGCATGTCCACGCTCAGTTCCACCGGCGTCAGCGCATTGCCGCGCGCCAGCCCCAGATCCTGCAGCAGCGCAATGTCCTCGCCATCCATGTGCCGCTCGATGCCGGCAATGCCCTGGTTGTCGATATTGGTCGATCCCAGGATATGGGAGGCTTCGCTCATGCCGGGATAAAAGCGCTTGGATTCGGTGATGAAGTCGATGCCGGGAATGCCCAGACGCATCACGCGCTCCTCGATGGCCGGCGACAGCTCGCGCTGCACCCAGACAAAGCCCTGATCGCCGGTCAGCCGCTTGCGCAGCCAGTCCTCGCTCAGATCGGGCAGCACGGTGCGCAGCTTGCGCACGGCCTCTTCCACATCGATGATGCGGCGCGGCTCGGCAAACAGCGACGGCACGCGGATATCGACGGCCATTTCCAGGCCATTGCGATCCAGGATCGGTGGCCGGGTTGCCGTGATCAGATCGCGCGCCTGACCCTCGATGCTGGAATCGGTTTCCACCATGCCGAGCTGGACCAGCCGCCCGCCCACGACGGAAAAGCCCAGCACCAGTGCCAGGATCATCCAGCGGATGCGCGCCTGGGTGAGATTGCCGCGTACCTTGCGCGCCCCATCAAGCGCAATGGTGGGCCCATGTCCGTCTGCCGTGACCGCCATTATTCGATACCCTCAAGTTCCAGGATCGCGTCGATGGGATCGATGCCCGCCTCAAGCGCGGTGAACAGGGAGTCCATCGCTGCCGAATTGGGTTTGACCGGCCGCATCGGCAGATCGGCAAAGGCACCGAACTGCTCCTGGCGCACCGGCTCAATGCCCAGTGCAGCCGCATGCCGCTTGACGATGGGATCGATATGGCCGGGCTGGTTGAGCACCGCCTCGTCGGCCTTGAGCAGCGACAGGTCGCCCTGCTGGTCGTCGATCTGGGCGATCAGCGCTGTGCGCTCGCTCGCCGTGTTCTCGATGGAGAACTTGACCGTGTAGACCCCGGCCAGCATCAGCACGCTGGTGAAGATCAGGATGATGTTGAGATTGCGGATCATGCCTGGCGCACCTGTGGCACACTCAGCCCCTCGAGGCTGACCGGACGCGCCGGTGCATCCGAACGGGTAGCGGCGCGCAGAATGGCCGAGCGCGCGCGTGGATTGCGCCCCAGTTCGGCCTCGCCGGCCTTGCGTGCCTTGGCCACGTCGACCCAGCGCCGGGCTTCGCTCACCACCTGCGGCAGATGCCGCGACTGCGCCGGACCGCCCTTGTCGGGATCAAAGAAGCGCTTGACGATGCGGTCCTCGAGCGAATGAAAGCTGACAACCACCAGCTGGCCACCCTCGGCCAGCAGCCGCTCGGCGGCAAACAGCGCCGCCACCAATTGCTCGAACTCGGCATTGACGGCGATGCGCAGCGCCTGGAACGAGCGCGTTGCCGGATGGGCGTCGCCGGGCTTGCGGCCAATGGCTTTTTCGATGATCCGCGCCAGCTCGAGCGTGCTCTGGATCGGCGCGGTCTCGCGGGCGCTGGTGATGAACTGGGCGATGCGGCGCGATTTGCGCTCTTCGCCAAAGGCATAGAGCAGATTGGCCAGCTGCTCGGTCTCGAGCCCGTTGACCAGGTCGGCGGCGCTCTCACCGCTCGGGCTCATCCGCATGTCGAGCGGTCCCTCGCGCATGAAGGAAAAGCCGCGTTCGGCCTGGTCGAGCTGCATCGACGAGACGCCGATATCGAGCACCACCCCATCAATGGGACCATGCGCGGCCGCCAGTGTGTCCAGGGCAGAAAAAGTGCCGGGCACGAAGATGAAGCGCCCCTCGAACTCGGCCATCAGGCTGTCGGCAAACGGCTGGACGCTGGGGTCGCGGTCAATGGCGATGACAATGGCGCCCGCTTCAAGCAGGGCCCGCGAATAGCCCCCGGCACCAAAGGTGCCGTCGACGATACGTTTGCCATCGAGCGGAGCAAAAGCGGCCAGCACCTCGTCCAGCAGGACGGGGAGATGCGGGCCAGCCTCGGCACTGGTTTCGGGCATGGAACGCTTGCCCATAAAGGTCACTACTCCGCGTGCCGGCGCTACATGCCGGTTCGTAAACTTGTCCCTACATTGCATCAGGACGTTTAAGATTCTGTTTCCCATGCGGCGGTTGGAGTGGGGAATTTGGGGTGATATTCTGGCGGCCGACCGAACATAGTTCTCGGGGGGACCCATTGCTACTCGGCAAAAATGACCTCGATTGTATCGACGCAACGCGCGCTATTGCCATTCTATGCCAATTATGGCATATTTCAATTAATCGAGGAAAACAACTCGGACCCAACACCACTTCACAGGAGAGCGCCATGACACAATTATCCAGACACATTTTGAAAGCGCCTCCAAATGAAGCCCACACACTTCGTCGGATCCAGCCTTGCTGACCTGAAAACCTTCCCGGCCGACGTTCTGCGCGAGGTCGGTTTTGCCCTGCACCAGGCCGAGCACGGCGAAAAATCGCTACATGCAACGCCACTCGTTGGCTTCGGTGGAGCCGGCGTGTTCGAAGTCGTCGCCAATTCTGATGGCAAGACCTATCGCGCGGTCTACACCGTCCGACTGAGCGAAGCGGTGTTTGTGCTGCACTGCTTTCAGAAGAAATCAAAGGCCGGCATTGCCACGCCGGCCAAGGAAATGGATCTGGTGCGCAAGCGCCTCAAGGACGCCGAACGCGTCAATGAGGAACTGCGACGTCGAAGGATCCAGGAGAAACAAGATGAAAAACCGTCCGGATAACACGACCGAAGGCACCGTCACCTTTGGAACGGGTGACGTATTCGCAGACCTGGGTCTTGAGCTCACGCCCGAAGACCGCATCAAGGTGCTGATCGCCCGTCAGATTTCACGCGCGATTACCGAGCGCGGCTTCACCCAGGTCCAGGCGGCAGAAGTGTTGGAGATCGATCAGGCCAAGGTATCCAATCTCACGCGCGGTCGCATTGCCGGCTTCAGCGTCGAACGCCTGATGAAGTTCGTCGCCGCCCTGGGTTGGGATATCGATATCGAAATGCGCCCCAGCGGCAGTGAACGCGGCAGCGTGCGGGTACATTCGACAGACAAGCCTCAAGACGAAGAGAAAATCTTCGCCTGAAACAAAAAACGGCCGGGGTTCCCCCCGGCCGCTTCGTCATTGCCCTGCCCCGCGCGCTTACGCGCGGGTCTTGGCTTTCTGCCGCTCGAGCCGGAACTCGGCGGGATCGAATGCCCGGTCGCCCCTGGCATCGCGCAGGCGGGTGGGCAGGCCCATGGCCCCGATCAGTTCGATGAACGGCAGTGGCGGCAGTTCCTCGATATTGGCCATGTGGTGGCAGTCCCAGATACCCTTGGCGATCAGGATGGCCGCGGCAACGACCGGCACGCCCGCCGTATAGGAAATCGCCTGGCTGTTGGTCTCGGCAAAGGTCTCGGCGTGGTCGCAGATATTGTAGACCAGCAATTGGGCGTCCTGGCCGTCGCGCTGGCCCACGATCAGATCGCCGATAAACGTCCTGCCGGTATAATCGGGCGCCAGTGATACCGGATCGGGCAGCACGGCCTTGACCACCTTGAGCGGCACGATTTCGACGCCTTCGGCCGTGGTCACCGGCTGCTCGGAGAGCAGGCCGAGGTTTTTCAGCACCGTGAAGACATTGATGTAGTGCTCGCCAAAGCCCATCCAGAAGCGGATATCGGGCACGTCCAGATTGGCCGAGAGCGAATGGATTTCGTCATGGCCGGTGAGGTATGTCTTGTGGCTGCCCACCACCGGCAGATCGTCGGTGCGACTGACCTCGAACATGGCGTTGGCGGTCCACTGGCTTTGCTGCCAGCTCCACACCGTGCCGGTGAATTCGCGGAAATTGATCTCGGGATCGAAATTGGTGGCGAAATAGCGCCCATGGCTGCCCGCATTGACGTCGATGATGTCGATGCTGGCGATGGAGTCGAAATAATGCCGCGCGGCCAGGGCCGCATAGGCATTGACCACACCCGGATCAAAGCCGGCGCCGAGCACGGCGGTAACGCCCTTGCGCTCGCAGGCTTCGCGGTGCTTCCACTCGTAATTGCCATACCAGGGCGGCGTCTCGCAGATCTTGCCGGGCTCCTCGTGAATGGCCGTGTCGATATAGGCGGCACCGGTGTCGATGCAGGCCTTGAGCACGCTCATGTTGAGGAAAGCCGAACCGGCATTGATCACGATCTGGCTCTTGGTCTGGACGATCAGCGCCTTGGTCGCTTCGACATCGAGCGCGTCCAGGCTGTGGGCGGCCAGAACGCCCGGGCGCTTGAGCGCCTTCTTGTCCAGAATGCCGGCGATGACCGCTTCGCATTTGGAGAGGGTGCGCGAGGCAATGTGGATGTCCCCGAGCACATCGTTGTGCATGGCTGCCTTAAAGGCGGCGACCTGCGCCACACCTCCGGCACCGATTATCAAAACGTTCTTTTTCAATTGGCACGAAACACCTTTTCTTGGGGGATCGGATCAGCGCTCTTAAGAGAGGCTGGCGACGTAATCGGCGTAGTCGAACGCGCGAATGCTCTCAACGTTGCCGTCCAGGCGACGAATGGCGATTGTAGGCATACTTACGCCGTTGAACCAGTTTTTCTTGACCATGGTGTAGCCGCCCGCATTGAGCAGCGATATCCGGTCGCCAATGGCCAGCGGCGCCTCGAAGGAAAACTCGCCGAACACGTCGCCGGCCAGGCACGATTTGCCCGCCACCTGATAGCGGTGCGGCCCGCTATCGGGCGCAATGGCGGCGCTTTCGCGATAGACCAGCAGGTCGAGCATGTGCGCCTCGACCGCGCTGTCGACGATGGCCACCGCCTTGTCGTTCTCGATGATGTCGAGCACGCTGACCTCGAGCGTGGTGGTATTGGTGACCACCGCATCGCCGGGCTCCAGATAGACCTGCACGCCGAATTTCTCGGCAAAGGCCTTCAGCCGGGCGGCCAGCAGGTCGATCGGATAGCCGTCCTGGGTAAAGGCGATGCCGCCACCCAGGCTGACCCAGTCCAGCCGCGCCAGCAGATGGCCCAGGCGATCCTCGATCCGGTCGAGCAGCGCGGAAAGCGCTTCCACCGAGTCATTCTCGCAATTGCAGTGCAGCATGAAGCCGCTGATGCGGTCCATCACGCCTTCGATGCGCCCGAGCTCTGTCTCGCCCAGCCGGCTGAAGGGCCGTGCCGGGTCGGCCAGGTCGAAATGGGAGTGGCTGACGCCCGGATTGACCCGCAGGCCGATCGGCAGATGGCTCGCCCTGGCGCCAAAGCGTTCCAGCTGATTGACCGAATTGAAGATGACCTTGTCGGCATTGGCGATGACCGCATCGATCTCGCCATCCGAATAGGCGACCGAATAGGCATGGGTTTCCCCGCCGAACTTCTCCTTGCCCAGGCGCACTTCATGCAGCGAGGACGAGGTGCTGCCATCCATGTGCGGGGCGATCTGGGCAAAGGTCGACCAGGTAGCAAAGGCCTTGAGCGCCAGCAGGCACTTGGCACCCGAGGCTGCCCGCAAATGGTCAAGCCGCGCCAGATTGCGCGCCAGGGCGGTTTCATCAATCAGATAATAAGGAGTCGTCAGGGGCATCGCGCTTGGTGCACTCCGGTGCGTGTGCCCGCCAGAAAGCTCGGCGGAATGCGGAGCGCACGGTGTATCGGCCCATTCCCGACGATGCAAGAGCCCGCGCTGCTACCTTCCATGCAGTGATCACATGAACACCCCACAAGGTAAACGCCAGTTGACCTGTAAGCCGGGTTCTGTAGGGCACGCGCCCTGCGGCGCGTACGTGGTGACCATTCATCTGCGACGCCTGTTGCCAGACGCCTCATGCAACCAACCCGGATGATCTGGCCTCAAAACCGGCTGGGGCCGAAGCCCCGCGTCATCCCTATTTGGTCTTGCTCCCGGTGGGGTTTACCATGCGGTCTCCATTGCTGGACACCCGGTGCGCTCTTACCGCACCCTTTCACCCTTACCCCGGCACGCCGGGGCGGTTTCCTTTCTGTGGCACTTTCCCTGAGGTCGCCCTCGCCGGCCATTAACCGGCACCGTGTTTCGATGGAGCCCGGACTTTCCTCCAGCAGCAGGTTACCCCACTGCCAGCGGTCACCCGGTCAACTGGCTGGCGAGGTGTAGAGAGGTATGGGCCTCCCCGTCAAGCGCGGCCCTAGACTGACGCCAACAGCGGTTGCTGGATCGGCTTGGTCAGCGCCTGGTAAGCCAGGTTGATCGACTTCATGCGCGCCGTCGCGACATCGATAAGTTCCTCGGGCACGCCACGGGCAATCAGCCGGTCCGGATGGTGTTCGGCAACCAGCGCCCGATAGACGCGCTTGACCTCATGATCGGGCGCATTGGGCGACAGGCCCAGCACCGCATAGGGATCGACTCCGGCTTCCAGCCGCACATGCTGGCTGGCCATCTGCTCAAAGCGCACATCATCGAAACCAAAGATGTCGCTGACCGATTTGAGGTAGTCGAGCTCGGCCGGATGCACCATGCCATCGGCTGTGGCGATGAAGAACAGGCTGTCGAGCACATGCTCGAGCGTTTCCGGACTATCGGCGAAAAACCGCCTGACCTTGCGGGCATAGGCGTCGAATCCGGCAACGTCCTGCTTGGCCAGATTGAAGACGCGGGCCACCGCATCTTCATTGCCGGCGGCAATTTCCACGGTGGCGCGGAAGGCGCGTTCCTCTGACGCGGTGACGATGCCATCGGCCACCGCCATCTTGGCCGCCAGGGCGATCAGCGCCAGCGTGAACGCCGCATCGCGACCGCCCGGCAGCCAGGTGTCGGGATCGAGGGCATTGATCAGCGAACCGGCAAGCCCTGTCCGCTGGCTGAACGAGCCGACGCACTCGGCCAGCCGCTGCCACATATCGGGTTTGTCTTCAGGCTTGCGCTTGCATAACAACACGGGAGCAGCGCCTTTCGCGAACAGGTCGCCGGACCGGAACCCGACGCAACAGGAGTCAGCAGAATACCCGTTTCACATCGCGCGGTCCACCGCGCCACGCGCATAGCCAATCTACCTCAGTCGGCAAACGGGAAAAAAACCTCGTCTGCCGGGCCGATCAGGCGATCGCCTTGCCGGCCGCGATTGGGCCCCTGATCGAGAAAGAACCCATCCGGATCATAATTGGGATCGACAGCGCGGCCGCGCTGCCGCTTGGCCAGAAATTCCGACAGCGGCCCCGATTCCCAGTCCGAGAGATCGTCATAGGTGACCGACGCGCTCGAGCGCGGATTGGCGCTGGGCGATACCTGGATGGACCGGCTGGTATTCTGGTCGGGAACGATGAGGACCGGCTCAGGGCGCATCGAGAGCGGCATCGGTATCGGCGCCACCTTGCCCGAGCCGAGCGTGGCGACCGCGACGGGATCGTCCGCAACCGGCGCCGCCACCGAGGCGGCAGCCTTGGGCTGGCTCGGCACGACAGGCGGCGGCGCGCTGTCGGCGCCGGTTATGTAGCCAGGCAGGGCCTTGCCGGATTTGAGATAATTATCCACCACGCTGCCGGTCTGCACCGTGTCCTCAGCGGCGGGTGCCGGCGTCACGGGCGCAGCAGGCGCGGGGGTCGCGGCAACAACCGGTTCCGGCTTGGCGGCAGGCGCGGCCGGGCGCTCGCTGGCGGCCACGGGGACCGGGGCCACCTGCACCGGCGCGGCAGGCTCAGCGGCCGGCGCAACGGGCTCAATCATGGCGACCTGCGCCGTCTGCCCGCCGACACGCTCGCCCATCAGCTGCGCGCTGACCACATCGGCCACCGGCACCCCGACGACCAGAACAACCCCGGCCCAGGCCAGGCCATTGGTAATGCGGCGGTCAATTTTCATGATCTGACATCCCGTAATGCGCATCGCCCATACGGACGAAAGAGCGCGAAATTCGTGGCCATATTGTGAAAGCACGCCGCCATGATAGCGCCCGCCCGGCTGAACCGGACATGAATGGCGCCGGTCAGGGCGATAGCCGCGCGCAGCGCTCGTCTTGGCACCACTTCACCGCGAATGCAAGATCGCCATCATCCCCGGCACCGTCCGCCCCCTGCTCACTGTTCCGGCCGACGCCCCAGGATCCGGGCCAGCGCCAGCGCCAGCGGCGAGCGGTTATGGGTATAGATGTGAAATTCGGTCACGCCCTCGTCGAGCAGTTCGGTAACCTGCTCGGCCGCCACGGCGGAGGCCACCAGGGCATGGGTTTCCGGCTCATCGTCCAGCCCGGCGAAGCGCTCGGCCAGCCAGGCCGGAATTGCGGTGCCGCAGCGGCCGGCGAAACTGGCAATCTGCTTGAAGCTGTGGATGGGCTGGATGCCCGGCACAATCGGGGCGGTGATCCCGGCGGCCCGGGCGCGTTCCAGATAGCGCAGATAGTCGCCATTGGAGAAGAACATCTGCGTGATGGCGCGATCGGCGCCGGCGTCGAGCTTGCGCTTGAGATTGTCGATTTCCACCTGCCAGCTTTCGCTTTGCGGGTGCTTTTCCGGATAGGCGGCCACCGAGATGTCGAAGTCCCCGATGCGGCCAATGCCCGCGACCAGATCGGCGGCGTTCTGATAGCCCTGCGGATGCGGCGTGAAGGGCTGGCCTACCCCCTCCGGCGGGTCGCCGCGCAGTGCCACGATGCGGTTGATCCCGGCCTCCTGATAGCCGCGCACGACCGCGTCGACCTCGTCGCGCGATGCCCCCACGCAGGTCAGATGCGCCGCCGCATCCACGCCGGTCTGCGTCTTGATCGAGCTGACCATGCGCAGCGTGCGCTCGCGCGTCGTGCCGCCGGCGCCATAGGTCACCGAGACAAAGCGCGGCTTGAGCGGGGCCAGCTTGTGCACGCTGTCCCAGAACTTTTCTTCCATCGCGTCATTCTTGGGCGGAAAGAACTCGAACGATATCTGCAGCTCGGGGCGCTGATCCGCGGTTTGTCGGCTGGCCCGCACATTGTCGTCGATCATCAGTTCTGCTCCGTTCAGATCTTGGTCAGGTCTTGTCGCTGAGGCGCCAGAGGCAGACCGTCAAGCCACGCTCGGTATTCTGGTTGGGAAATTCCTCGACTGCCTGCACCGCCAGATCGGCAGCAGCGGCCCAGTCGCGCATGTGCTCCTGTGACAGCCCCAGCCGGCGGTGCGCATGCTCGCTGCGCAAAAATTCCAGCGCATGGGGGGCAAAGTCCACGATCAGCATGTCCCCACCCGGCTTGAGCAGCCGGCGCGCCTGCGCCAGCATGCGACCGGGATCGTCGAAATAATGCAGCACCTGGTGGATCACGATCACGTCAGCCGGCCCCACCGAGCCATCCAGATCAGCGATATCGCCCAGCCGCACCTGGGCGTGACCAATGCCGGCGCCGGCCAGGCGGGCCCGCGCCACGGCCAGCATCTCCCGGCTCGAATCCAGCCCGATGCCGCGCCGATAGGAACCGGCCAGCACTTCGAGCATGCGCCCGGTGCCGGTCCCCAGATCGACAAGCGTCTCGACCAGGCGCCCGCCCAGCGCCGCAACCACGGCAGCTTCGACCGCTTCCTCGGGCACCTGCAGCGTCTTGAGCAGGTCCCAGCTGCTGGCCACGGTGTCGAAATACTGGTTCGCCAGCGCCTGCTGGCTGGCCCGCACCGCACTCTGCCGCTCCAGATCACGGCGGCGATCGGCATCATCGTCGTCCAGCCGGGCAATGAGCCAGCGCGCGAGATCGGCCCCGTCGCCCTGCTGGGCCAGCCCGTAATAGGCCCACGCCCCTTCGGCATTGCGTCGCACCAGGCCGGCATCGGCCAGCAGCTTGAGATGGCGCGACACCCGCGGCTGGCTCTGCTCGAGGATTTCGGTAAGATCCTTGACCGAATGATCGCCATCGGCCAGCAATGCCAGAAGACGCACCCGGGTCCCCTCACCCGCCGCCTTCAACACGCTCACCAATTGGGTCAACTCAGCCAATGCGATCCTCGCAACAGATATAAAGATCTCTTTATATCCGCTTTGAGTCTGACGTCCAGAGGGAACTTGTCGCTGCCCGGGACACCGCTCAAAGACAACCACCCCCGGGCGGACCGAGGGTGGCGAATGGCGCAGGTTGGCGGCGACGTCCTTAGGCGGTGGCGGCCATGCGGTCTTCGCTGACGGCGCGCTTGCGGAACGAATGGGCGCGCCAGAGTTCGAAGATATTGACCGCCTCTTCGGCGTCCAGTGCCTCGAACCGGCTGAGAACCATCTTGCTGTCCGCCGTCGAGGGCAGATCGCGCCAGGGCACGGTGGCGAACACGGCCTCGAACATGTCGCCGCTGACGCCAAGCGCCTTGAGCGCCACGGTGACCGCGACATAGTCCTGGCTGGCCAGCCATTTGACGAACACTTCGGGGGCGACGTGCAGCATCACCGTCAGCGCCGCCGCCACGTGGTGGCCGTAGCCGAAGCGCACGAAGCGCGCCAGGGCCCGCTCATTGAGCTGCTTGCGATCGCTGAGCGCCTTGACCTGATTATACGCTACCTTCCACTCATTGGAGGAAAAGCCGGCCCGGTTGCGCATGCGGTTGTAGACCACGGCATTGACCTTGCCGGCGGCAACCGGGTCGAACCGGCGGTCGACCTGGCCGAGCGTTTCGAGCACCTTGCTGGCGGCGTCATCGATTTCCTCGCGCAGCGAATTCCAGTCGATATCGGTGCGGCCGCGCAGATCGGCGGCAATCTCGGCGTCCCTGCTGGCGCGTTCGACCAGCTTTTCGAGCGTCACCTTGTGCAGCGTGGCATTGGCATTGCGCACCAGGCGCACCACCGAGCCGGTCTGCCCATGGTCGACAATGGCTTCGCCCACCCGCTCGGCAACGGCAAATCGGCTGGCGATGGCCTCGCGGTGCTGCTCGCTCTGATGGGTGATGATGTCGATCAGATCATCGTCCGACAGCACCTTGGAGAACTGCAGCAATGGCTTGGCGACTTCGATATCGTCATTGGCCAGCTTGACCACGACGGTGCCGGGCGCCCGGTCGAGCTGCGAGAGCAGCGTGGCCACATGCGCCCTGGCCTCAACCTCGACGAATTCGGCAAGCTGGCACAGCACCTCGTCATATTGCGCCACCTGCTCGTCATCGCAGCGATCCGACACATAGGTGAAGAGCTCGGCCATGTTGCGAAACAATTGCTCGCGTTCAGAACCGCTGCCTTCGCCATTGAGTACGCGAAAACTGGAAAATGCCCGCTGTCCCTGGTCAAGTTCGTTCATCGTCATACTCCCGGCTTCTGCCGTAACTTGGGCTTGTACGATGAACCGCTACAATCTTTCAGGCGCTGAACGTGCGCCTGGGCAATTGATTCAAATTTGATGGATTGGAAAATGTCAAAGCGCCCCGGGGGATGAACCCGGAGCGCCTTTGCTCGATCATGGCCGGCCTGCGGCCTGCGCCGATCCCTGGACGGACCTAGCGGGTGAAGCGATCGGCTTCCATCACCTTGCTCCAGGCGGCTATGAAATCCCTGACGAACTTCTCCTGCGCATCGAACTGCCCGTAGATCTCGGCCACGGCGCGCAGCTGGGAATGCGAGCCAAAGATCAGGTCGACACGGGTTGCCGTCCATCTGGTCTCGCCACTGACCCGGTCACGCCCCTCATAGATGCCCTCGGCATCCGCCGATGGGCTCCACTTGGTGTCCATGTCGAGCAGGTTGAGGAAGAAGTCATTGGTCAGCGCACCCGGGCTGTCGGTGAATACGCCATGCTTCGTATTGCCGTAATTGGCGCCGAGCACCCGCAGGCCGCCGACCAGCACCGTCATCTCGGGCGCGGTCAGCCGCAGCAATTGCGCCTTGTCCACCAGCGCCTCTTCGGGCTGCATGAACTGCCGGCCGCTCAGATAATTGCGGAAACCATCGGCCCGCGGCTTGAGCGCCTCGAACGAGGCCGCATCGGTCTGCTCCGCGCTGGCATCCATGCGACCGGGCGTGAATGGCACGTCCATGGCGATGCCGCCGGCCCGGGCGGCCTTTTCGATCGCGGCGGCGCCCGCCAGCACGATCAGATCGGCCAGCGAAATCTTCTTGGCGCCACCCTGGGCCGCGTTGAATGCCTCCTGGATGCCGCCGAGCGTATCGAGCACCCGGGCGAGCTGTTCGGGCTGGTTGACCTCCCAGTCCTTCTGCGGCGCCAGGCGGATACGGGCACCATTGGCCCCGCCCCGCTTGTCCGAACCGCGGAACGTCGATGCCGAAGCCCAGGCCGTGGAAACCAGCTCGGCGATGGTCAGGCCGCTCTCCAGGATCGTCGTCTTCAGGCCGGCGATATCGTGGGCGTCGACCAGCGGGTGGTCCACGGCCGGAATCGGGTCCTGCCAGATCAGCTCTTCAGCCGGCACTTCGGGCCCGAGATAGCGCACCTTGGGACCCATGTCGCGGTGCGTGAGCTTGAACCAGGCGCGGGCAAAGGCATCGGCGAACTGGTCGGGATTCTCGTAGAACCGGCGCGAAATCGGCCCGTAGATCGGATCGAACCGCAGCGCCAGATCGCTGGTCAGCATGGTCGGCAGCTTCTTCTTGGCCGGGTCGAAGGCGTCCGGCACATCGGCCTCGGCATTCTTTGCCACCCACTGCTTGGCGCCGGCCGGACTCTGGCTCAGTTCCCATTCGAACTTGAACAGATTGTCGAAGAAGTGGTTGCTCCAGCGCGTCGGCGTCTGCGTCCAGGTCACTTCCGGGCCACCGGTGATCGCGTCGGCACCAAAGCCTGAACCATGGGTGGAAATCCAGCCAAGGCCCTGGTTCTCGACATCGGTGCCTTCCGGCTCGGGGCCGATCAGCGACGGATCGCCCGCACCATGGGTCTTGCCGAAGGTGTGGCCGCCGGCGATCAGCGCCACGGTTTCCTCGTCATTCATGGCCATGCGGGCAAAGGTCTCGCGGATGTCGCGCGCCGAGGCCAGCGGGTCGGGATTGCCGTTGGGGCCTTCGGGATTGACGTAGATCAGGCCCATCTGCACGGCGCCGAGCCGCTCATCGAGCTCGCGCTCGCCGCTATAGCGCTCGTCGCCCAGCCAGGTCCCCTCGGGACCCCAATAGAGCTCCTCGGGTTCCCACACATCGGCGCGGCCGCCGGCAAAGCCGAAGGTTTTGAAACCCATCGATTCGAGCGCGACATTGCCCGTGAGCACCATCAGGTCGGCCCAGGAAATCTTGTTGCCGTATTTCTGCTTGATCGGCCAGATCAGGCGGCGCGCCTTGTCCAGATTGGCATTGTCGGGCCAGCTGTTGAGCGGCGCGAAACGCTGTTGTCCGGCGCCGGCGCCGCCACGGCCATCGGTGATGCGATAGGTGCCGGCACTGTGCCAGGCCATGCGGATGAACAGGCCGCCGTAATGGCCGAAATCGGCCGGCCACCAGTCCTGGGAATCGGTCATCAGCGCGGTCAGATCGGCCTTGAGCGCATCCAGGTCCAGGCTCTTGAAGGCCTCGGCATAGTCAAACCCGGCCCCCATGGGATTGGACAGGTTCGAATTGTTGTGCAGCACCTGCACATTGAGCTGCTTGGGCCACCAATCGCGATTGCCGCGCGGGCTTGGCGCATGCGCGACCGGGCACTTGCCGCCTGCCTGTGCCGGCGTGTCTTCGGTATTGTGCGGTGCGGTTGCATCATCCATGGCGGAGTCTCCTGAAGTGTTTGCGCCAGTATAAAAGCATGGCGCTCATTAGGCCAATCGATTATTCTTCGGGCAGCAATAAGGGAAACCTATCATGCCGCTCTCCCTCAAACAGTTGCGCTACGCCGCCGCCGTGGCGCAGACCGGCCATTTCGGCCGGGCCGCAGCGCTGTGCAGCGTGTCTCAGCCTGCACTCTCCCAGCAGATCATGACATTGGAAGCACTGTGTGGCGCCGCGCTGTTCGACCGGCTCAAGACCGGCACCATCCTGACCCCTTTCGGCCGGGAGTTCATCGATCTCGCCCAGAAGGCCATCGCGGCGGCCGATGCCGTCAATGCCCTGGCGGCGGGCCGCAGCGGACAGCTGGACCGGCCGCTGCGTTTCGGCCTGATTCCCACCGTGGCACCCTATCTGCTGCCCGATATCTTCCCCGCCTTGCAGAGCGGCCTGCCCGGCCTGGACTTCAACGTCAGCGAGAGCCGCACCGAAGCCCTGCTGGCCGGCTTGATCGATGGCAGTCTCGATGTCGCCCTGATCGCCACCGACACGCCCGAGCATGAACTGCGCCTGGTCAGCACGCCGCTGTTTGAGGATCGTTTTGTGCTGGCCACCAGCCGCGACGAGGCGACCACTGCCCCGGTAGCGCTCAGCACGCTCGCGCCCGACCGCATCCTGCTGCTCGACGAGGGCCACTGCTTTCGCGACCAGACCATCGCCGCCTGCCGCATTGAAAGCGACACCGGTTCGCGCACCTTTGCGGCCACGTCGCTGTCCACCATTGTCGAGTTTGTCGCCAACGGCCAGGGCGTCACCCTGCTGCCCCAGATCGCCCTGCGCAAGGAAGCAACCGATCCGCGCATCGCGATCCACCAGCTCAGTTCGCCCGGCGCCGAACGGCTGTTGCGGCTGGTCTGGCGCCAGGCCACCCCCTTCGCCGCCACGTTCACCCGCATCGCCGAGGTGATCCGCAGCACCAGACCGGCGTCGCGCGAGCCTGCCTAGGCGACCGGCACCACAGCCGGGCGCCGGCGGCGGGCAAAGCTGTCATAGCTGAACACCATCAGCGACAGCCAGATCAGGCCGAAGCTGAGCAGGCGCAGGCCGTTCAGATGCTCGCCAAACAGGTAGATCGCCACCAGAAACTGGATCGAGGGCGCCAGATACTGGAACATGCCGATCGTGGTCAGCCGCAGCCGCCGCACGGCAAAGGCGAACAGCAGCAGCGGAATGGCCGTGGCCGGCCCGGTCAGCACCAGCAGCGTCAGGTAATAGGGGTCAGCGTGAATGCCCGGCCCCGAGGTGACAAAGGTATAGATCACAAAGCCCAGCGCGACCGGCGTCAGCATGGCCGTTTCGGCGAACAGGCCGGTGGCGGGCCCCAGTTGCGCGGTCTTGCGGAAATAGCCGTAAAAGCCGAATGACAATGCCAGGCCCAGCGCGATGAACGGCACGCTGCCCAGCCCGATCGCCTGGATGGCAATGGCCACCCCGGCGATGACGATGGCAACGGTCTGCAGCCGGTTCTGCCGTTCACCCAGCAGCACCATGCCCATGGCGACATTGACCATGGGATTGATGAAGTAGCCAAAGCTGGCCTCCAGCACCTGCCCGGTCTGCACCGCCCACACATAGAGCAGCCAGTTGGCGGCCAGCAGCACAGCCGACAGCAGCGTGCCCCACGCCCTTCGCCGGTCGCTGAACAGCGCCAGCACCGGCCCGAAGCCGCCCCTGAATGCCAGAATGGCGCCCAGCAGCAGCAGCGACCAGACCGTGCGTTCGGCCACGATCATCACCGAACCGGCGGCCTCGACCTGCCGGAACAACAGCGGCAAGAAGCCCCAGGCCACATAGGCGGCCAGCGCCGCCAGCGCACCATTGCGGCCATCCTGCTCCGACGGCTGCGCAGGCGCGCTGATCTGGGCCGGCGCAAGGCCCTCGGGAGCGGATTCGGGCAGTGACATGGCAGACTCCTTGCCGCACCAAGGCGGCCGCGCCCTGATAGCAGGAGGACGGCAGGACCGCCAATCAGAGTTCGTGATCCCAGCCATCTTGCAATGGCCATGATGCAGGCCGACCTTGTGTTGTGGGGTCGGCATCACCGGCGCCACTGGCCATCGTGCCAATCCGATCAACCAGCAGCAGGAGTCCACCATGAAAAAGACGGTCACTTGGATCTTGATCGCCGACGGCGCCCAGGCGCGCGTCCTGGAGAACACCGGTCCCGGCAAGGGACTGCAACAGGTACAAGGACTGGACTGGACCATGACACCGCTGCAGGCACAGGATATTCAGGCCGACAAGCCGGGCCGCAGCTTTTCCTCGAACGGCTCCGGCCGCAGCGCCATGGAGCCCAAGACCGATCCGGTCGAGCATCGCGAAACCGAGTTCTGCAAATCCCTGGCCGTCACGCTCGACCGCAAGCAGCAGGATGGGGCGTTCGACCGGCTGATCGTCGTGGCCGCCCCCATTGCGCTGGGCGACATCCGCAAGGCCATCTCGCCCAATGTCAAAAAGACCATCATGGCCGAGCTGGACAAGGATCTGACCAATCTGCCCACCGCCCAGCTGGCCAATCATCTCGATGGCATCATCGCGGTCTGATTTGACTTGATTTTCAACGCTCTGACGCAAGAGGCCGATTCAACGTTTCAACCCGTTGAATCGGCCTTTCAATTGATTGAATCAGTACACGAACGGCGCCGGGATCGTGCCAAAAAGTTCAGGCTAATCCTCTGATTCGGCGTCACTTTCATCGTCGCCGCCGCCTTCTATGGCGTCGAGAAACTGCAGCAGCATCGAATTGACCAGTTCCGGGCGCTCAAGGCTGGGGATATGGGCCGTGTCTTCCAGCATGGCGGCAAAGGCATTGGGCATTTCTTCGCTCAGATGCTCGTGCCGGTCGATGATGGCGGTGAAATCCTGGTCGCCCACCAGCAGCAGGCTGGGGGCTGCAAGCTCGCCTACCCGGTGCCAGGCATCGGCCAGCGGCTGCTCCCTGGTCAGGGCCGGCTTGTTCAGCGCCAGGGCATTCATGTCCAGAAACAGCGCCCGCGCTTCGCCACCGACCCGGCCGCTCTGCGCCCGTGGCCCGTCGAGCCATTCATGCGCCTGCACCCGGTTGAGCATGTCATTGTCACCGCGCTCGAAGGCGTCTTCCTCGGCCGCCTCGATCATCGATTCCGCCTCGGTGGCATCCCATGGCGCCCCGGTCACCGAGGTGCCGACCAGCACCAGCCCGATCACCCGGCCGGGGTGGCGCAGCGCGAAATCGATCGCCAGCCCGCCGCCCATCGAACAGCCCACCAGCACCGCGGCGTGGATGCCGAAGGCTTCCAGCAGCGCCTCGAGGTCCTTGCCGTGGCTGAAGGCGACGTCGGCGCTTTCGGTCTCGCCATAGCCGCGCCGGTCATAGGCAATGGCGTGCCAGCCCGTATCGGCCACCGCCTGCATCTGGCTGAGCCACATCCGCTCGTCGCAGACCCCGGCGTGCAAAAACACCACCGGCAGCCCCTCGCCGATCTCGAACCCGGCCAGCGTGGCGCCGCCGACTTCAAGCGAAAACGGCTCGAAGGCCTCTGGCACATCCATGTTCATTATTGGGCGACCTGCACGCAAAACGAAAAGCCGTCCTTGCCGCCAACCCAGCAGCCCGGGGCGTCCGCGGAAGGCGTCATCGTGCCCAGCTCGGCGGGATAGGATGTGTCGGGCCCGCTGAGATAGCCCAGCCCCTCGCCATCGCCGACCAGCGCGAACGAGAACACCCGGCCATCGGGCAGCGCAAATGTCAGCCCGCTGCCATCGCGCGCCAGTTCGCAATCAAACGTCCCCAGATCGCTCACCGTGCACCGCGCCGGTTCGGCCATCGCAACACCCGCCATAGCGCTCCACACCAGAGCGACCACCCACAATCTCATTTTGCCCCCACAGCACAAAGGGCGGGCCTTTGGCCCGCCCAGCATCGCATTCCAGTCTAGCGCGTCAGCGGCTTGTAAGTCGCGCGCTTTGGATTGACCGCGTCGGCGCCGAGGCGCCGGATCTTGTCGGCTTCGTAGTCGCCGAAATTGCCCTCGAACCATTCCACATGGCTGTCGCCTTCAAAGGCCAGCATATGGGTGGCGAGGCGGTCGAGGAACATGCGATCATGGCTGATGATGATGGCGCAGCCGGCAAATTCCTCGAGCGCCTCTTCGAGCGCGGCGAGGGTTTCGGTGTCCAGATCGTTGGTCGGCTCATCGAGCAGCAGCACATTGGCGCCGCTCTTGAGCATCTTGGCCAGGTGCACGCGGTTGCGCTGCCCGCCCGAGAGATTGCCCACCTTCTGCTGCTGGTCGCCGCCCTTGAAGTTGAACGAGGACGTATAGGCGCGCGAGTTCACTTCGCGCTTGCCCAGCAGCAGGACCTCGTCGCCTTCCGAGATTTCTTCCCAGACGGTCTTGTTGGGATCAAGGCTGTCGCGGCTCTGGTCGACATAGCCCATCTTGACGGTCTCGGCGACGGTGATCGTACCGGCATCGGGGGTTTCCTGGCCCGTCATCATGCGGAACAGCGTGGTCTTGCCCGCGCCATTGGGGCCGATAATGCCCACGATGCCGCCGGGCGGCACCTTGAAGCTGAGATTGTCGATCAGCAGGCGATCGCCATAGGATTTGCTCAGCCCCTCGATATCGATGACGTTCTGGCCCAGCCGCTCGCCGGCCGGGATGATGATCTGGGCCACACCTGACTGGGTGCGCGCCTCGTTGATCTTGACCAGTTCGTCATAGGCCTTGAGGCGAGCCTTGGACTTGGACTGGCGCGCCTGCGGGCTCTGGCCCATCCACTCGCGCTCGCGCTCGAGCACCTTGGCGCGCGCGGCGTCCTCGCTCTTTTCCTGGGCAAAGCGCTTGGCCTTGGCCGTGAGATACGCCGAGTAATTGCCTTCATAGGGCACGCCGCGGCCGCGATCGAGCTCGAGAATCCAGCCCGTCACATTGTCGAGGAAGTAGCGATCATGGGTGATGATCAGCACGGCACCGGCAAATTCGCGCAGATGGCGCTCGAGCCAGGCCGTGGTCTCGGCGTCAAGATGGTTGGTCGGCTCGTCGAGCAGCAGCAGGTCGGGCTTGGAGAGCAGCAGCGCGCACAGCGCCACGCGGCGGCGTTCGCCACCCGACAGCTTGGTGACATCGGCATCGGCCGGCGGGCAGCCCAGCGCTTCCATGGCCACTTCGACCTGGCTTTCCAGATCCCACAGGTTTTCCGCGTCGATCTGGTCCTGCAGCTTGCTGGCCTCGTCGGCGGTCTCGTCCGAATAGTCCATCATCAATTCGTTATAGCGATCGACGACGGCCTTCTTCTCCTTGACGCCGGTCATCACATTGCCCAGCACGTTGAGCGCGGGATCGAGCTCGGGCTCCTGGCTGAGATAGCCGACCTTGGCGCCCTGCGCGACCCAGGCCTCGCCCTGGAATTCCTTGTCGATGCCGGCCATGATCTTGAGCAGGGTCGACTTGCCCGAGCCGTTGGGGCCCAGCACGCCGATCTTGGCATCGGGATAAAAGGAGAGATGGATATTGTCCAAAACCTTCTTGCCGCCGGCATAGGCTTTGGACATTCCGTCCATATGATAGATGAATTGGCGTGCCATGCAGCGATATCCTCGGCAATTACAGATTTGTGCCCGTATGTAGGGGATGGCGCTCGGGAGAGCAACATGCCGCCGCACTCTCGCCGCATCCATCCACTTACGTGCCGCCGTTGACAGATAATTGCTTCCCGTTTCGGCAGCATCTGGTCTACCCCTGCCGTATCCATTCTCCGGGACCCTGCTGATGATCACCCGATATCCCCTGGCCAAACCCCTTCTGGCACTGGCCTGCACCACCCTGCTACTCCAGCCCGCGCTGGCCCAGGACAGCGCGGCACCAGCCAATGCGGTCGACCATTTCGTGCTCGACAACGGGCTTGAGGTCGTCGTCATCCCCGACCACCGGGCGCCCGTGGTAACCCATATGGTCTGGTACAAGGTGGGCAGCGCCGATGAGCCCGAGGGCAAGTCAGGCATCGCCCACTTCTTCGAGCATTTGATGTTCAAGGGCACCGAGCGCCATCCGGCCGGCGAACTCGATACCGCCGTGGCGGCGCTGGGCGGCAATCTCAATGCCTTCACCACCGCCGACGTCACCGCCTATTTTGAAACCGTGCCGGCCGATGCCCTGGCCAGCATGATGGATTTCGAGGCCGACCGCATGCGCGGCCTGACCCTGACCGATGACGTGATCGGTGCCGAGCGCGATGTCGTGCTCGAAGAGCGCCGCCAGCGCATCGAGGGCAGTCCCCAGGCGCTGCTGGGCGAGGAATTTGCCGCCACGCTGTATCAGAACCACCCCTATGGCATCCCGGTGATCGGCTGGATGCACGAGATGGAGCAGCTCAATCGCGTCGACGCGGTCAGCTTCTATGACCAGTATTACGCGCCCAATAATGCGGTGCTGGTTGTCGCCGGCGATGTCGACGCCGAGACGGTGCGGACCCTGGCCGAGGCCAGCTATGGCCAGGTGGAGCGCGGCCCCGACCTGCCGCCGCGCGTTCGCCCCGCCGAACCTGAGCGCAACACCGGCGCCACCGTCACCCTGCACGATCCGCGCGTCGGCATTCCCAGCTTCCAGCGCGCCTGGGTCGTGCCAACCTACCGCACGGCCGAACCCGGCGAGGCCGAAGCGCTCGACCTGCTCTCGGAAATCCTGGGCGGCAGCAGCCGCAGCCGCTTCTATCAGGAACTGGTGGTCAAGACCGGCGTCGCGGCCCAGGCCGGCGCCGTCTATGACGGGGGCGCCTATGATCCGAGCGGCTTTACCATCTATGGCGCACCCCAGGGCGAGCACACCCTGGCCGAAGTCGAAGCGGCGGTCGATGTCCAGCTCGCCAGGCTGATTGCCGACGGCGTCACGCCCGACGAGCTCGAAAGCGCCAAGGCGCGCTATCTGCGCGGCCTGATCTTTGCCAGCGACGTCCAGCAGAACATGGCCCGCATGTATGGCAGTGAACTGGCCACCGGCGGCACCGTCGAGGATATCGCCGAGTGGCCCGACCGCATTCGGGCCGTGACGCCCGAACAGCTCCAGGCCGTCGCCAGGAGATACCTCAACCCAGCCATTGCCGTGACCAGCTATCTGCTGCCGCCCGCCACCGGAGCGCAATAAGTCCATGACCATCCTTTCCCTGTTCCGCCGCCCGCTGGCCCTTATCGCCCTGGCATCCTCCACCCTGCTGCTGGCCCTGCCCGCCCAGGCCGAGGTCGTGTTCCAGGATGTCACCTCGCCCAAGGGCATCCACGCCTGGCTGGTGGAGGACTATGCGGTTCCCATCATCTCGATCCGCTTCGCCTTTGAAGGCGGCACCACCCAGGACCCTGCCGGCAAGGAGGGCATGGCCAATCTGCTGACCACCCTGTTTGACGAAGGCGCCGGCGACCTGGACAGCGACAGCTTCCAGATCGCGCTCGATGACGCCGGCGCGGAGATGAGCTTTGCCGCCGATACCGACGCCGTGTACGGCTCGATGCGCATGCTGGCCGATCATCGCGACGAGGCCGTCGGCCTGCTCAAGCTGGCCCTCGAAGCGCCGCGTTTCGACCAGAACCCGATCGACCGCATGCGCGCCCAGCTGGTCACCGGCATCATCGCCGCAGCCCAGGACCCCAGCACCGAGGCCAAGCGGCAATGGGCCAACGCGCTCTATGGCGATCATCCCTATGCCCGCCGCAGCGAAGGCACGCCGGAAACCCTGGCCGGCATCACCGCTGACGACCTCCGCCAGATGTACAAGGCCATGTTCGCTCGCGAAAAGCTGCATGTCGGCATTGTCGGCGCCATCGATGCCGAAGCCGCCGCAGCCATGCTCGATACCCTGTTCGGCGAACTGCCGGAGACCCCTGACCTGGTCCCGGTCGCCGATGTCGCGCCTAGGCTCGGCCAGGATCTGCGGGTCGACTACGACCTGCCCCAGACCGCCATCTACATGGCCTATCCCGGCGTCGAGCGGAACGATCCGGCCTATTTTGCCGCCTCGCTGATGACCCACATCCTGGGCGGCGACACCTTTGGCTCCCGCCTCACGACCGAAGTGCGCGTCAAGCGCGGCCTGACCTATGGCATTTCCGCCAATCTGGGCAACCAGATCCACAGCCAGGCCCTGGTCATCGCCACCTCGACCCGCGCCGACCGCGCCGCCCAGACCCTCGAGGTGATCCAGCAGGTGGTCGCCGACATGGCCGAGAACGGCCCCACCGCAGAGGAACTGGCGGCGGCCAAGAAATATCTCATCGGCTCCTATCCGATCGACCAGCTGGGTTCCTCGACCTCCATCGCCAATACGCTGGTCGGCCTGCAGCGCTGGGATTTGGGCATCGACTATGTCACCCGTCGCGGCGACCTGATCGACGCGGTGACCATCGATGACGTCAAGGCCATGGCCAAAAAGCTGCTGACCGTGCAGCCCGCCATCCTGCAGATGGGGCCGGCGCCGGCCTCCTAGGCGCCGGCACTGGTCAAACCGGCAGCCTGCCCCGATACTGGGCGCAGACAGCAGCAAGCCAGGCTGCCGGGGAGACCACATTGACCAAGCCAGAATTTGCCCGCCGCGGCCGCGCCCTGCAGCCTGGCCAGACCGCCGAGCTGACCATTATCAATGCCGATGGCACCGGTCGCACCGTGGTGTTCACGGCCGACGAGGTGATCGAGGCGCCCAACTGGACGCCCGATGGTCAGACCCTGGTCTTCAATGCCGGTGGTGAACTCTGGCGCATCGGCGCCGACGGCGGCACGCCGGTCAGGATCGACACCAGCACCCTGCGCGACCTGAACAATGACCACGTGCTCTCGCCCGATGGCGCCACGGTCTATGTCAGCGCCGATGATGGCCACCTCTATGCCGTCCCGCTTGCCGGCGGCCCGCCACGCCGCGTCTCCAACACCCACGCCACGCCGCACCATTATTACCTGCACGGCATCAGCCCCGATGGCCTCACCCTGGCCTATGTCGCCGTCGAAGCCCCGCACGGCAAAAAGCGCATCAACATCTTCACCATCCCCGCCGCCGGCGGCCCCGATACCCGGCTGACCGATCTGGATGCCCCGCATGACGGTCCCGAATATTCGCCCGATGGGCAGTGGATCTATTTCAATTCCGAACGCAATTCGCCCGGCCACGCCCAGTGCTTCCGCATGCACGCCGATGGCAGCAATGTCGAACAGCTCACCCATGACGACCGCGTCAACTGGTTCCCCCACCTCTCGCCCGACGGCGCATCGGTCGCCTATATCAGCTACCCGCCGGGGACCCAGGGCCACCCCGCCGACAAGGACGTGATCCTGCGCTTCATGCGCCCCGACGGGTCAGCCAGGCGCGATATCATCGCCTTTTTCGGCGGCCAGGGCACCATCAACGTCAATTCCTGGGCGCCCGACAGCACGCGCCTGGCCTATGTCGCCTATCCGCTGGGCAGCTGAACTTTATGGCGTCGGAGGCCGCGTCTGCCGCGATTGTCCAGTTTGAGCATGGGTGAAATGGTCTAGAACGCCAGCCCCAGCGCCTGCTTGATGGCATCATCGGCCTCGGTGCGCTGCACCACCACGCCCCACCAGCCCAGGCCATCATATTCCTGGTAACCCAGCGTCTTGGCGAAGGCGACGATATTGCCCTTGCCATCATAATAGGTCCCGCGCGCCCGGCCCTCATGGCGCAGCTCATAGGTGGCAAAGCGCCTGGACGGGCTGGTCGTGGCGATCACCTTGCCCTTGGCATCGAGCAGCATGACCTCGGTGCGCATGGCGTCCTTGGGTGGCAGCGCCGCCTCTGTCTCGACAATCGAACGGCCCTGCTCCTGCCAGTCGAAATAAACGCCCAGCGTTCCCAGCACGGCGCCATTGCCGCGCCCCTGCGCCCGTACCGCCGTGCTGTAGACCAGCACTTCGCGATCGGCGTGATGCGGGCTGGTCGTCACCTCGCCCACCGCGTAATCGTCGCCGCTCTCGGTCGCCATCGCCGCCCGGAACCAGGCCTCGCGCGAAAAATCCTGCCCCTTGAGTTCACGGGCATGGGCTCCATTGGCACTGGCCACCACCTGCCCCCGCGCATTGGTCAGCACCAGATCGCTGTAGACGCTGTAGAAGCGGTTGATCGTCGCCAGCCTGTCGGCAGCAAAGGCGAGCTTGTCGCTGTCGGGCTCACCGAGCGCTTCCCAGAATGCGGTATCGGTGGCCCACCAGCGCACGTCGGCGGTACGTTCATACAAATTGCGCACGATCAGCTGCACCAGTGTCTGGGACAGATCGATCAGGCGGGCGCCCTCCATTTCCTCGACCAGCGCCTCGCTCATCGTGCGGCCGAGCGAAATCCGCCCCATCAGCACATCTTCAAACCGCGCGGCAACATCGGCAGCGCGCTCGGCCAGGTGCTGCACCTCTTCGGCAACCACGGCAAAGCCCTTGCCCGCATCGCCCGCCCGCGCGGCCTCGATGATCGCATTGATCGCCAATAGTTTGGTCTGCCTGGCGATCTGCGAATTATTGGCAGAAAAACTCTGCAATTCGCGACCGATGCCATCCACCACGATGCGCATGGCGCGCGGTGACGCCACAACCACAGGTTTGCTATGTGCATTCATGACAGTGCCTCGACCGCACCAAGCGCCAAAACAATTTTGCCTAACAATTAGGCACAATAACAGTTACAATCGGCCGTCCAACAAGTAGAACTATGAATCTATACTATCACCACTTCGTAAATGAAGCATTGGCGTGGTCGATCTAGGCGCCAGTGGCCACTTCGGCCAGCAACCACTTGCCGACCGGCCAGGTGGCCGTGAAATGCTGCATGCAGATATCGGCAAATTCGGGCTGCAGCGCCGCGCTCGCCGGCAGGTGCACGCCGGCCGTGAGGCCTTCGTAGAGCAGGAATTCGGCCCGCTCCCCGGGCACCTCAAAACCCGCAGGCGGGCGCTTGCGGGTCTTTTCGCCAATCTGGTAGTCCCCGGCGGCACGCACAGCATCGACGGCGGTCACCAGCGCCTTGCCCGAACGCGGCAGCACGATGGAGTGGCGAAACGAATCCAGCGTTTCCCTGCCCATGCCATGCAGGCCGCAACCGAGATGGACGCTGTCGGCGGTCAGGCGAAACCAGAAGCCCGGGCAATCCCAGCTCCGCTTTTCGCCATGCCAGAACCACAGGTCCAGATGAGTCTTGTAGGGCCGCTTGTCCTTGGAGAAACGCACATCCCGGTTGATCCGCGACTGCGACCCGTTGATCCTGGGCGAGAACTGCATGGTGGGCGACAGCGCGCGCAGGCGCGGCCCCATCTCTTCGACAAAGGCCCGCCCCGCAATGACATAGCCGGCTTCGTACAGCGCCCGGTTTTCGTCGAACCAGGCCTTCTCGTTATGCGCAGCTATCCCGGCGAGAAAATCCAGCGTCGCCTGCCCGAAGGCGGGGTTGCTCATGCACCAGCCCCATCGAGCTCGAGCCGGACATCGACCGATTTGAACGCCGGTGTCTTGCTGCGCGGGTCTACCGCCGTCCCCACCAGCACATTGGCCTCCGGATAGTAAGCCATGGCACTGCCGCGCGGCAGATCAAATGCCCGTGCCACCGCCCGCATCCGCCCGCTGTCGGACGCCAGGGTCACCGCCTGCCCCTCGCGCAGGCCGAACTGGGCCATGTCCTCGGCATTGAGGAACACCGCATCGCGTCCCGCCCCACCGCGATAGCTGTCGGTTTCCTCGTAGATGATGGAGTTGAACTGCCCCTCGCTGCGCACTGTCGCCAGCCGCAACGGCGCGGCGCCACCGGCCGGCATTGGCGTCACCACAAAATGCGCCCGGCCGTCGACGGTGCCGAATTCTGGTGTGTGCATCACGCGGTGCTTGATGTGGAACTCGCGCTTGGCCACCCCGATATCGGCCAGTTCCTCAAGCCCCGGCACGATGGCGGCAATCGCGTCGCGCACCCTGGCATGGGCGCTGAAGGTCTTGAAATCGATGGGACCATCGGGCAGCAGGCGCTGGCCGAGTTCGCCCAGGATCCAGCTTTCGGGTCGCACATTTTCCAGCCGGCAGATCCCGCCATCGCTCAACCGCACATAGTTGAACATGGATTCCTGCGTGGTGGCCTCCCACTCCTCGTCACGCGCGGTAACCGGCATGACCAGCACCTCGCCATCGCCCAGCCCGTGCACATGGCCCATATTGAGCGTCGTGGTCAAAAACAGCTTGAAGCCGATTGCCGCCATGGCCCGGCTGGCAAAGCCGGTGTCCGGGGTGGCATTCCACAGATTGCCGCCCATGATCACGGCGCTGTCGATACCGCCAGCCTCGGCCGTCTTGAGGCACGCCATGGTGTCCATGCCCTTGGCCGCCGGGAAGGTGACGCCGAACGCGGCCTCCATCTTGTCCAGCACATCCTTGGCCAGCACCGGCTTGACCCCGATCGTGCCGATCCCCTGCACATTGGAGTGCCCGCGCAATGGCAGCAGCCCGGCAAAGCGCTTGCCCACCATGCCGCGCAGGCTCGCCAGATTGGCGATCGCCTCGACATTGGCCACCCCGTGCAGGTGATGGGTCATGCCCATGCCCCAGGCGAACACGGCATTCTCCGATCTGCCATACTGCCTGGCGATATGGGTAATCTCCTCGCGGGAAATGCCGCAGGCCGCCGTGATCGTCTCCCAGTCCAGCGCCTGCAGATCCGCGCTGAAACCCTCAAACCCGCTGGTGTGGGCGGCAATGAACGCCTTGTCTTCCAGCCCCAGCTCCAGCACCGCCTTGGCAATACCCTTGAACAGCGCGATGTCGCTGCCAATGCGCGGCTGCAGGTAATCGGACGCAATCTCGCTGCCGCCCTTGAGCATGGAACGGGGTGATTTGGGCACTGCGAACTTGACCAGGCCCGGCTCCCGGGCGGGGTTGATCACGATAACCTGCCCACCCCGTTCACGGCAGTTCTTGAGCATGTGAATGAAGCGCGGGTGGTTGGACGCCGGATTGGCCCCGATCACGAAGATCAGGTCGGCGCCGGTAAGGTCTTCAAGCTCGACGCTCGAGGTCGCCTTGCCGATGGTGGTGGCCAGCCCTTCGCTCGTCGCCTGGTGGCAGTAATACGAGCAATTGTTGACATTGTTGGTGCCATAGGCCCGCGCCAGCAACTGGAAGATGAAGCCCGCCTCATTGGACGAGCGCCCCGATGAATAAAAGAAACTGCGCTGCGGCGCGGTGGCCCCGAGCTTGTGGGCGGCATGGGCCAGCGCGAATTCCCAATCGACCGGGGTGAACCGGTTGGCGCCGCGTGCCTTGAACAGCGGCGTCCCCAGCCGGCCCAGCTGCTCCATCTCGCGCCCGGTCAGCTCGGCCAGGTCATCGATGGTGTGCTCGAAGATTGCCGTGGGAATGGCGGGCTGAATGTCGGTCGATTGCGCCTGCACGCTCTTGTTGCAGACCGACGGGAACTCATCGAGTTCATTGGTCATGCCCCCGCGCTGTCCGCCCATGCCATAGGCGCAGGCCTTGCAGGCATTCTTGGCCGTCAGCGCCTTGGCGGCCTTGCCCACGCCCATCCGGCCGATGGTGGCCAGGGTGTAGAGAACCTTCTTGGGTCCCCCGCCCACGATTTGACCCGACTGTGCCACGGCAAATGCTCCCCTTGTCTGGCTTGCATTGTCGGTTGCAGCGGCAGTCAAGGCAAGCCTCGGCTGCTATTGTCACCGGCTCCGCGCAGGGGAGAAGGGCGGGCCGCTCAGTATCGCGACTTGACGTACATCTCGGGCGGCACCGGGCCGCGCGCATAGTCGGGATGGCGGATGCGTTCGGGCAGCACCACCTCCACCTTGGGCACGTCGGCATAGGGAATGGCCTCGAGCAGATGGGCGATCGTATTGAGCCGCGCCCGCTTCTTGTCATCGGCATCGACCACCCACCACGGCGAATTGGCGGTGTGCGTGCGCTGCAGCATGTCTTCCTTGGCCTTGGTGTAGTCCTCCCAGTGGCGGCGCGATTCCATGTCCATGGGCGACAGCTTCCACTGCTTGAGCGGGTCATCGATGCGCATGCGGAAGCGGAATTCCTGCTCCTCATTGGTGATCGAAAACCAGAACTTGATCAGGATGATGCCTGACCCCACCAGCATGTCCTCGAATTCGGGCACGGTGCGGAAGAACTCTTCGAGCTCATCGGGCGTGCAGAACCCCATGACGCGTTCGACACCGGCCCGATTGTACCAGGAGCGGTCGAACAGCACCATTTCGCCAGCCGCCGGCAGGTGCGGCACATAGCGCTGGAAATACCACTGCGTCTTTTCGCGATCGCTTGGCGCCGGCAACGCCACCACGCGGCACACGCGCGGGTTGAGCCGCTGGGTGATGCGCTTGATGGCGCCGCCCTTGCCCGCCGAATCGCGCCCTTCAAAGATCACCGCGACCTTGAGTTTCTTGTGCACGATCCAGTCCTGCAGCCGCACCAGTTCGTGCTGCAGGCGGAACAGTTCACGGAAATAGGTGCGCCGATCCAGCGAGGTGCGGCCGCTGCGCGCCTGCCCACCGGCCAGCGCTTCCAGTTGGTCATCCTCGAACTGCAGTTCGAGCTCTTCGTCAAAACTGTCGGTGATTTCCTCGCGAATGCGGTCGAGGTCACTCTGATTGGCGAAGTCGGTCATGGCGTGCTCCGGGCTTTGGCGCCACTACACACACCAAGATTGCGGTTTTGTGACACTCCGCACCGGCCGCTTCGCGGCAAAATCGCCTCGGTGGGGCGATTTTAGGTAAGAAGGCCATGAGAGCTATGCTCGAATGGCTAGGCACCGGCCGCTTCGCGGCCAAGCGTGTGCCTATTTGCCCTCCGGCGCCACGCGGATCAGGCGGCCATTGTCCTCATCGGTGATCAGGTAGATCGCCCCGTCCGGCCCGGTCTTGACGTCGCGCACCCGGCCGAGTTCCCCGGCAAACAGCCGCTCCTCGCCCACAATCGCATCGCCCTCGACATCGAGCCGCACCAGCACCTGCCCGCTCAGCCCACCGGTGAGCAGGTCACCCTGCCAGGCCGGCAGCAGCGCCCCGTCATAGAAGTCGAGCCCGGAGGGAGAAATGGAGGGATCCCAGTAGAACAGCGGCTGCTCCATCCCTTCCTTCTGCTGCCCCTCCCCGATGGGCGCGCCCGAATAATCCACGCCATAGGTGATGACCGGCCAGCCGTAATTGGCGCCGGGCTGCGGGTTGTTGACCTCGTCGCCGCCGCGCGCACCATGCTCGACGGTGAACAATTGCCCGTCGTCCCGCAGGGTGGCGCCCTGCGGGTTGCGATGCCCCTTGCTCCAGAGCTCGGGAGCCCAGCCCTCGGGCCGCGGATTGTCCTCCGGCACCGAGCCGTCAGCGGCAATCCGCACCACGGCGCCGGCCAGATCGGTGACGTCCTGCGCCCGCTCACCCTCGCCGCGCTCCCCCAGCGTCACGAACAGATTGCCATTGCCATCGGGCACCACGCGCGAGCCGAAATGCCGGTTGGTGGTGGTGAACTTGTTCATGCGGAAAATCACCTGCTGATCCTCCAGCCGCCCGCTGTCCCCATCCAGCACCAGGCGCGCCGAAAGCACTGCCGTACCCTGCCCGCGCTGCTGGCCGGCATGGGCGGCGGTCTCGGCAAAGCTCAGATAGATCATGCCACTGCGCTCGAAGTCGGGCGCCAGCGCCACATCGAGCAACCCGCCCTGCCCCTGATGGTAGACATCGGGAACACCGCTCACCGGCGCGCCCACCGCGCCGCCATCCACCACCAGCAGCTGCCCGCTGCGTTCGGTGACCAGCAGGCGCCCATCGGGCAGGAAAGCCAGTGCCCAGGGATGGTCCAGCCCCTCGGCCAGCACCTGGGCCTGCAACACCCCCGCACTGGAGCTGGCGGTTTGCGCCAGAACCGGCGACGCCATCAGCAGACAAAACAGCGGGATTGTTCGCAGGGTGCGCATCATTGGACCTTCCTTTGCAGCGTGCACGCTTGAAAGCGCGTGTGGACATGACCATCTTCATTCCCACACCGGCTTGACCGCAACGCGGCAGCCGGGCAATTTAGCGCCGCTCTCCCCTAAATTAATCGTGAAGCGCAGGCCGAACGGATTTGGCTGGGATGAAGCTATTTGACCGACGTGCCGATTGGAGGCGACGAAATGGAAAAGATCCCGATGACGGTGGGTGGCCAGAAAGCCCTTGCCGCCGAATATGAGCACCGCACTGCCACAGAGCGCCGTCGCATTGTCGAGGCGATCTCGGAAGCGCGCGCCCATGGCGATCTGTCGGAAAACGCCGAATATCATGCCGCCAAGGAACAGCAGAGCCTCAATGAAGGCCGGATCAAGGAACTCGAGACCATTCTGGCGCTCGCCGATGTGATCGATGTGTCCAAGGTGAGCGGCTCCTCGGTCAAGTTCGGTGCCACCGTGACCTATATCGACGAGGACACCGAGGAAGAAAAAACCTATCAGATCGTCGGCGATCCCGAGGCCGATGCCTCGGCTGGCCGCATCTCGATTTCCTCGCCCATCGCCCGCGCCATGATCGGCAAATCCGAGGGCGACTCGTTTGAGGTCGCTGCTCCCGGTGGTGCCCGCAGCTATGAAATCCTCAAGATCAAGTATGCCTGATTGCGTCCGTTGAGAGTTTTGTCACCATAAGTGTGACATTTCAGTGCGTTCCACAGGCGCCTGCTCGCTGGTACAACGGTTTGCCTTGAAACAGGAAGACTTCGGCCTTTAACTAGGGCCGAGGGAGTATTTCGAAAAGTCGGAGAGCGCTGCGATGCACGCCAAAGTCGTCATCATCGGGTCGGGCCCGGCGGGCTATACCGCAGCGATCTACGCTGCGCGGGCCATGCTCGAGCCTGTCATGATCCAGGGCCTGCAGCCGGGTGGTCAGCTGACCATCACCACCGATGTCGAAAACTACCCCGGCTTCGCCGATGTCGTGCAGGGCCCCTGGCTGATGGACCAGATGAAGGCCCAGGCCGAACATGTCGGTACCCGCTTTGTCAGCGACATCATCACCCATGTCGACTTTGACAGGCGCCCCTTCGTGCTGACCGGCCATGATGGCGAAGTCTACACGGCCGACAGCGTCATCATCGCCACCGGCGCCCAGGCAAAGTGGCTGGGCCTGCCCAGCGAGCAGAAATTCCAGGGCTTCGGTGTCTCCGCCTGCGCTACCTGCGATGGCTTTTTCTATCGCAACAAGGAAGTGCTGGTGGTCGGCGGCGGCAATACCGCTGTCGAGGAGGCCCTGTTCCTGACCAATTTCGCCTCCAAGGTCATCGTTGTCCATCGCCGCGACGAATTCCGCGCCGAGCGCATCTTGCAGGAGCGTCTGTTCAAGAATCCCAAGATCGAAGTGCGCTGGAACACCGAGATTGCCGAAGTGGGCGGCACTGCCATGCCGCCATCGGTCAATACCGTGACACTGCGTGATCTGGCCGCCAACAAGACCTATGAGCAGCCCATCGATGGCATCTTCATCGCCATCGGGCATGCCCCCGCGACCTCGATCTTTGCCGGCAAGCTCGACATGAAGCCCGGCGGCTATCTGCAGGTCAAGGCGGGCACCTGCCAGACCAATATTCCCGGCGTCTTTGCCGCAGGCGATGTGACCGACGATATCTATCGCCAGGCCGTCACCGCTGCGGGCATGGGCTGCATGGCCGCGCTGGACGCGGAGCGCTTTCTCGCCGAACACGAACTCGCCGAAGCGGCGGAGTAGCTCGACCGACGACCCAAATAGAAAGCGTCAAAAGACATGCTCGACTGGGACAAACTCCGGATCTTTCACACCGCCGCCGAGTCGGGCAGTTTTACCCATGCCGCGGAAAAGCTCGGCATGAGCCAGTCCGCTGTCAGTCGGCAGATTTCTGCGCTCGAAGATGATCTGGGCCTCAAGCTGTTCATCCGCCATGCGCGCGGCCTGGTGCTGACCGAAGTGGGCGAGCAGCTGTTCCGCACCGCGCACCGCATGCACTGGGAACTCCAGCAGGTCGAAACCCAGATGTCCGAGAGCCAGGACACGCCCACCGGGCCGCTCATCGTCACCACGACGGTGGGTATCGGCTCCACCTGGCTCAGTTCGCGGCTCGATGAATTCCTCAAGCTCTACCCGCTGATCCAGCTCGAAATCCGCCTCAATGACGCCGAGCTCGACCTGGCCATGCGCGAGGCAGACGTGGCCATCCGCCTGCACCGGCCCAATCAGTCCGAGATGATCCAGCGCAAGCTGTTCACCGTGCACAATCACTTTTATGCCGCCAAGGCCTATATCGAAGAGTTCGGCATGCTCACCAGCGCCGATCAGCTCGACGACCATCGCATCGTCAGCTTTGGCGAGCCCGTGCCGTCCTATCTGGGCGACATCAATTTCCTCGAGCGCATGGGTCGCGCCGATTCCAGCCCGCGCCGCGCCGCACTCAAGGTCAACGCCATCTATGGCATGATGCAGGCCTGCCGCGCCGGCATCGGCATCGCCATGCTGCCTGACTATGTCACCGAGAAAGAGGACGGCCTGGTACAGGTACTGCCCGAAACCGAGCTGCCGGCCTACGAGGCGTTCTTCGTCTATCCCCCCGCGCTGAAGAACTCCAAGCGCGTCGGCGTGTTCCGTGACTTCCTGGTCGCCAAGGCCCGCGAGTGGAGCTTCTAGGCGGCAGGCAATGGCGCGTATCACCACCATTGCCCTGGATGCCGACGATACCCTCTGGCAGAACGAGCAGTTTTTCCGCCTGACCGAACAGCGCTTTGCCGATCTGCTGGCCGACTATACCGACCTGCCCGACCTCAATGAGCGGCTGATTGCCGCTGTCACGCGCAACCTTTCCTTTTATGGCTTCGGCATGAAGGGCTTTGCCCTGTCGATGGTGGAAACGGCGCTTGAGGTCACCGACCACCGAGTGCCCGGCCCGGTGATCGCGGAAATCCTCGCCGCCGGGCGCGAACTGCTGAACTACCCCATCCAGACCCTGCCCTATGTCGATCAGGCGCTGTCCACCCTGGGCGACAGCTATCGCCTGATCCTGGTCACCAAGGGCGATGCCTTTGATCAGGAGCGCAAGCTCGCCGCCTCAGGGCTGGCCGAATATTTCTCGGCCATAGAGATCGTGACGGACAAGACGCCCGACACTTATGCGCGCATCTTTGCCCGGCACACCGAAGGCCCCGCGCACACGCTGATGGCCGGCAATTCGCTGCGCTCGGATGTTTTGCCTGCCCTGGCTGCAGGCGGCTTTGGGGTCTTCGTTCCCCATGACCTGACCTGGTCCTATGAGCATGCCGAGGAACCGCTGGACGAGCCCCGCTATGCCCGCATTGCCCATCTGGGCGAACTGCCGGCAGCCATCGCCGGCTTTGAAGCGGCGCCCTGACATTCTGGCGCCGGTTGCGCTTGTGTGCCTTGACGCGGCCGCCCATCCGAGGCATCGCTGCGGCATCGTTGACCTACTACGGACCCCGATAGTGAACCCCGACTCTCGAAGTCGATCTACCGCCAGGACGGCAAGCACGCCGAGGTGACGCAGCAGGTCGCACCGGCGCTGCTGCCCGTGCACAAGGACCCCTGCGATGCTGCGTATCTATACCGTTTCCGGCGACCACCTCGCCCGCCTGCCCGTTGAGGCAACCGACAGCCCCCAGAACCTGGATCAGGGCGTGTGGTATGATCTGATCAACCCCACACGCGAGGAAGAGCATCTCGTCGAGCAGTGCCTGGGCATCCTCGTGCCCTCGCGCGACGAGATGAAGGATATCGAGCCCTCGGCCCGCCTCTATGCCGAGGCCGAGGCCGAATTCATGACGGCCACCGTTCTCAGCAAGATCCATGAGCACGATCCGATCAAGGTGCCGGTGACCTTTGTGCTGCGCGGCACTACGCTGGTGACCATCCGCTATGCCGAGCCCATGCCCTTCACCACCTTCGAGGCCCTGGCCCTGCGCAGCAGCGGCCGCGTGCTGAGCACTGGCGAACACGTCATGGCGGG
>TARA_R110002124_G_scaffold21670_3_pt1 | contig 55549 bp, 56 predicted proteins | sample TARA_R110002124 | Tara Oceans TARA_R110002124 (sample SAMEA4397445) | marine metagenome | biome: Polar Biome; feature: [SRF] surface water layer (ENVO:00010504); material: water (ENVO:00002006), including particulate matter (ENVO:01000060) such as... | depth 5 m
CGAGACAGAGGCCCTGATGAAAGTCTGGGAAGACGAAGCTGGTTTCAAGAAAGTCAATGCGGCTTTCGTCGACCATGCACGGAATTTGGTGACCGCCGCGGAATCCGGCGATCCCAAAGCGCTCGGAGCCGCCGTCGGCGCCCTCGGCAAGAACGCCTGCAAGGCCTGCCACGACGGTTATCGGGAGAAGAAAAAGTAGGCCGAATTCAGCCCTACCACTGCCACAAAACCCACGCGACGGGCGCGGCGGCAACGGCCAAGGCCGCGGCCGCCCACCCCCGGCGCGGCAGGCCGTCGCCCAACGCGGGGTCGAGGCCCGGCTTGCGCCCTGTGATCATCGGTTTAACCAGGTTGTCGCCGCGCGCCCAATGGAGGACGACGGCGGCCACATGCAGGGCGACCAGGCCATACATAAGGTTGCTGACCCAGTGGTGCCAAGCGGTCAGCCGGTCGCTGAGTTCCTTGCCCGCGTACTTGAAAAGCGGGCCCTCGACAAAGATATCGTCGTTGGCGAACAGGCCGGTGCCCGCCTGCACCGCCAATGCCAGCAGAAGGACGACCACGGACCAACCGCCTAGCGGGTTATGCCCGGCCGTATGCCGGGCACGCCCCTTGAGAAAATCCACGGCATAGCGAACCACGGTCACCGGGCCTTTGACGAAGGCGGCAAAGCGCGCATGACGCCCGCCGACCAGCCCCCACAACACGCGAAACAGCACCAAGCCCAGGACCGTGCAGCCTGACACCACATGCAGGTCCATCTGCCACAGGCCGCCGGTCAGCCCGGTCGCGACCGACGTGGTGACGGCGACCAGCAGGGTCCAATGGAACAGACGCACGGGCAGATCCCATACTCGGACCCCTGTTTCCGCTGCCTGGCCTGGAGCCGCAGGTTTTGTATTGTCTGGCGCCAAGGGAGAATCTCCTGTTCTGTTTCAAGAAAAATGCCCCCTGGCGGCCGTGCTGGCAAGGTTCCGCCAGATGCCGATTGCGTTGGCGCGTTCGGGCGACTAATTGTGAAGGATCGAATTTGGGGGAAAATCGGGGAGTGCCGCCGTTTTGCGGCATTTGTGAACGCAATGTGGCGTAATCCACTTTTCATCGTCGGGATCGGAATGGTCGTGGTGGCGTTCGCCATCGTCGTCAACCTGACATCGCCCGACGACGGCAAGGACGACGATGCCGCCCGCCCGCCGGCGCAGGCCCTGACCGCCCCCGGCAAGGGCACCCCCGCCACGGCGCCGGAACGCGCCGCCCGGACCGGCGACCCGAATCTGCCGACCTTCGACGTGGTCCGTGTCAGCCCCACGGGCGACACGGTCATCGCCGGCCGCGCCGCCCCCGGCGCCACGGTCATCATCAAGGACGGACAGACCGAAATCGGCCGCATCACCGCCGACGACAAGGGCGAATGGGTCTACATCCCAAGCGATCCCCTGCCGCCGGGCAACCGTTATCTGTCCCTGGAAACCGTCGGCCCCGACGGCAGTATCCTGACCTCGCCGGATGTCGTCGTCCTGGCCGTGCCGGAACGCACGGACACGGGTCCCCTGGTGGCCGAGGAACGGACCACGGAACCGCTCGCCATCCGTATGCCCCGCGAAGGCGAAGGGCCGAGCAGCCTGATCCAGGGCGACGGCCCGCAGAAGATCGAATTCGACATCAGCGCCGTCGACTACACCCCCGCCGGCCGGGTCATCATCAGCGGCCGCGCACCGGCCGGCGACAGCGTGACCCTATACATGGACGGCACGCCCCTGGGATCAGCCCAGGCCGACGCCCGAAACCGCTGGTCCCTGACCTTGAAAGACAAGGTGGCACCCGGCGTGCACAAGCTGAAGGCGGAACGCGTCAACCCCGCGGGCAAGGTTCTGGGCCAGGTATCCATTCCCTTCCGCCAGGACGAGATCATGCCCAATCTGGCGGCCGGACAGGTCGTCATCGTGCAGCCGGGCAATTCGCTGTGGCGGATCGCGCGGCGGGTCTACGGCGAAGGCGTGCAGTACACGATCATCTACCGCGCCAACAAACAGCAGATCGGCGATCCCGATCTGATCTATCCAGGACAGGTTTTCCAGGTTCCCAAGCCGGCGAACTGACGCCGGACGGCGGCTATTCGGCCGGAGACGGGGCCTCGGGCGCCGGCAGCAGGGCATAGACCGCCTTGCTCGCCCCCGCGATCAGCGCCAACAGTTCCAGATACGGCTTGGCCGACAGCAGGAAGGCAACCGTCTTGGTCAGCAGCGACTGCGGCGTCAGGGTTTCATCGAAATTGAATTCGTCGAGGAACAGGATGCGCTGTTCCGAGGTGATGCTGATACGCCCGCCAAGCGCCCGCCCCGCCTCGTGAACGACGGCCCGCATGTTGCTGCGCAGGTCCGGCGCCTCGGCCGTATAGGGCAGATGGCCCAGCACCGCATGGATGCGCATGCGGGTGTGGCCGGGCGCGACCTCGGCCCGCACGGCGAACTGATACCCCATGTAATTGAAGGTGAACCTGATCAGTCCGTCATTGTTCTTGCGGACAAGCTGGCCCTCACTGTCCAGCCCCATGGCCCCCAACGGCATGGCCGTGGCGGGCGTTGTGGCAGAGTCGACGAGGGCTTTGGTCTTTTCGGCGGAAGAGGCTGTAGCCACGGGTGTCTCCTGTCTGCTTGCCGGATTATCGTCTTTTTGCTTAGCCCCTGACAAGCACCCGCAATACAGATCGCGGGTATTTCGACCGGGCATTCCGGGTAAAATATGCTATGTAGGGCGCCCGAACCGTCGGCTTTGCCGGTGGAACGATCGCAACTGACATCAACGGCGGCACATGAAACAGAATATCATCCTGGATACCGTCATGACCCCCATCCACAAGGCGGGCTGGCCGTTCATCGCCCTGTTCGCGGCGGTCACCATCGTCCTGTTCTTCATCGCCGAGGAACTGGGCTGGCTCGGCGTCATCCTGACCGCCTGGTGCGTCTATTTTTTCCGCGACCCGGACCGCATGACGCCCCTGGGCGACACCCTGGTCATTGCCCCCGCCGACGGCGCCGTGCAGATGATCGACCGCGCCGCCCCTCCGCCGGAACTGGAAATGGGCGACGAGGAACGCACCCGCATCGCCATTTTCATGAACGTATTCAACGTGCATGTGAACCGCACGCCCGTGTCGGGCAAGGTAGTCAAGCTCGCCTACCGGCCCGGCGCGTTCCTTGATGCCTCCCTCGACAAGGCCAGCGTGGAGAACGAACGCCAGAGTGTGCGCCTGAAGATCGCCGGCGTGAAAAGCCGGTCGCCGAAAAAGAACGAAATTGCCGTGGTGCAGATCGCCGGCCTGGTGGCGCGGCGCATCCTGTGCGATCTCAGCGAAGGCGACACGGTCAGCGCCGGTGAACGCTTCGGCCTGATCCGCTTCGGCTCCCGCGTCGACGTCTACCTGCCGGAGGGCTGCGAGCCCCTGGTGTCCGTCGGCCAGACATCCATCGCCGGCGAAACGGTGATCGCCGAAATCGGCGCCGAGGGCGCGCGCAAGGCCCAGCGCCGCTAACGGATCGGAAAGCGGAAAACCATGAGCGACGCCACCCCCGATCAGACACCCGATCCCGCCGAACGTCCGCGCCGCCTGCGCCGTGGCCTGCGGGTCATGCCGATCAACAAGATGATCCCCAACATGCTGACCCTGGGAGCCTTGGCCTCGGGCATGACGGGGATGCGCTTTGCCCTGCACGAGCGCTGGGAAGCCGCCGCCTTCGCCATCCTGATTGCGGCGATCCTGGATACTCTGGACGGCCGCGTCGCGCGCCTGTTAAAGGGCTCCAGCAAGTTCGGGGCGGAACTTGATTCGCTGTCCGATTTCATCTGCTTCGGCGTGGCGCCGGCGATGATTCTCTATCACTGGGCACTGGAAGACGCCGGACGGTTCGGCTGGTTCATCGTCGTGCTGTTCGCCATGTGCTGCGCGATGCGCCTGGCACGCTTCAACACCATGCTGGAAGACGACAAAAAGCCCGTCTGGGCGGGCCGCTTCTTTACCGGCGTGCCGGCCCCGGCCGGTGCAGGGCTGGTTCTGCTGCCGATGATCCTGTCGTTCCAGGTGCCGGAAGACTATGTCGGCTACCTGCAGAACCCCTATCTGGTTTCGGTCGTGCTGATCGCCTGCGGCGGGTTGTTCGTCTCCACCCTGCCCACGTTTTCGTTCAAGAACATGAAGATGGCGCGGGCCTGGATGATGCCGCTGATGATCGCCGTAGCGATCCTGGCCGCCTTCGTGGTGTCCGACCCCTGGCTGGCGCTGACGGCGATCCTGGTGCTTTACCTTGCCAGCTTCCCGCTCTCCATCCGGTCCTACCTATGGCACAAAAGTCGCTCGACCAACCCGGTCCCGGCGCCCGGGCCGACATCCGACTGACCGCCTATTCCGCGGGCTGAACCGCGCCGCCGCGCCGCCCGCGGCGCTTCCCCCGCCAGGCCTGGAAGTTGGCCCGCACCATCAGCGCCGCCGGGGTCACGATCAGCGTCAGCACCGTAGCGAAGGCTAGGCCGAACACGATGGCCGTGGCCAGCGAGCGCCACCATTGGGTCGAGGGTGCGCCCACCGTAACCTCGTGATTGACGAAGTCGATGTTCATGCCCAACACCATGGGCATCAGGCCCAACACCGTGGTCACCGAGGTCAGCAGCACCGGGCGCAGACGCTGGGCGCCTGTGCGCAGGATCGCGCCCTTCATGTCCGTGGCGGATTTCGCCAGGCGGTCGAAAGTGTCGATCAGCACGATGTTGTTGTTGACCACGATCCCGGCCAGGGCGATCACGCCGATCCCGGTCATGACGATGCCGAAGGGCTGTGCCGTGACCATCAGGCCGATGAACACGCCGATGGTCGACATGATGACCGCCGACAAGATCAGGAAGGCGGAATAGAAGCTGTTGAACTGGGTCACCAGGATGATCGCCATGATGAACAGCGCCGCCGAAAAGGCCTTGGACAGGAACGCCTCGGCCTTGGCCTGTTCCTCGTCCTCGCCCTTGAAGTCGACGCCGATGTTCGGATCCAGGCCCGCCTGAGCGATCCACGCCTTCAGCGCCGCCAATTTTTCCGCCGCCTGCACGCCGGGCGCCACGTCGGCCTTGACCGCCAGGACCCGCTTGCCGTCGGATCGCGACAGGGTGCCGATCTTGGGCTTCGGCGTGATGGTCACGAAATTGCGGATCGGTACCGGACCTTTGTCGGTGTTGACCTTGATCGCATAAAGCTGTTCGAGGGTGCGGAATTCGGACGGATAGCGGACGCGGATATCGATCTCGTCGTCACTGTCGTCCGGGCGGTATTCGCCGACCTTGATGCCCGTGGTAACCGTCTGCACCATGCGGCCGATCAATTGCACGTTGGCCCCGAACTTGACCGCCTGGGCACGGTCGACCTGCACTTCCCAATCAATGCCCGGAAGCTGGCGGCCGTCCTCGATGTTGATCAGTCCGCCGACGGCATCGAAACCTTCCAGCACCTTCTGCACGGCGGCGGGCAGCAGTTCCGGCAGGCGCGACGTCAATTCCACGTTAACGGGCTTGCCTACGGGCGGGCCCTTTTCCTGCTTGCGCCGGTCGACATGGATGCCGGCCAATCCGTGGGTGCGCTTTTCGACGTCGGTGAGAATTTCATCTGCCGTGCGCCGGGTCGTCCAATCGGCGAACTCCAGCGTGATGGTGCCGATGATGTCCTCGGCTTCCTGGGTTTCCCGGTTCTTTCCCGTGCGGGTGTAGATGCTTTTGAATTCACGCATGTCGAGGATGCGGTCCTCGACCTCGCGCATCAGTTTGTCCTGCTCCCAAGCCGACAGGTTGCCCCGTGCGCGGACCTGAAGTTGCGCCAGTTCCGGTTCCACGTCGGGGAAGAATTCGATCCCGTGACCGAACTTGGCATACCCGACCTGCACCACGACCAGCAGCATCACCGATCCCGCCAACACCTTGGCCGGATGGTTCAGTGCACCCCGCAGGGTCGCGAGATACGCCCCCGTCAGCCCGCCGATGCCCTCCAGGCTGCCCGTGCCTTCATCGTCCTCGTTCTCGGATGCAGCGGCTAGGCGCTTTGCCGTTTCGGCATCGGCGGCACCACCGGCACGGCCGAACGCAGCGCCCAGGGTCGGCACGAAGATCAGCGCCATCAGAAGCGACGCAGCCAGGGTCATCAACAGGGTAATCGGCAGATACTTCATGAACTCGCCGACTACGCCAGGCCAGAACAGAAGCGGCAGGAAGGCGGCAAGGGTCGTTGCCGTCGACGCCGTGATCGGCCAGGCCATGCGCTTGGCGGCCAGGCCGTAGGCAAGCCTGGGCTGTGCCCCTTCGGTCATCTTGCGGTCGGCGTATTCGGTGACGACGATGGCCCCGTCGACCAGCATGCCAACGGCCAGGATAAGCGAGAACAGCACGACGATATTGACCGTCAGCCCCATGGCCGACAGGGCCAGGATGGCGGTCAGGAATGAACCCGGAATGGCAAGCCCGACCAGCCCGGCCGAACGCAGGCCGAGCGCCGCGACGACCACCACCATGACCAGCAGAACCGCCGCGGTCACATTGTTCTGCAGATCCAGAAGCATGGTTCGGACCTGGACCGATTTGTCCTGGATGAAGTCGACCGCGACGACGCGGCGGACTTCCTCGGGCCAACCGGCCTGTTCCTGGGCGACGACGCGGCGCACGGTTTCGATGGTGTCGATGATGTTCTCGCCGGTGCGCTTGACGACCTCAAGCACGATGGCCTTTTCGCCATGGATACGCGCAAAACCGTCCGGGTCCTTGAACCCGCGCCGGACCTCGCCGACGTCGCCGAAGGTAACCACGGCGTCGCCCTTGAAAGCGACGGGCATGGTGACGATGTCGGCAAGCGTTTCGAACAGGCCCGGCACCTTTATGGAGAACCGGCCTTGGCCCGTGTCCTGTGCGCCGGCCGCGACCAGCTTGTTGGAGGCCTCGATAAGCTGCACCGTATCAATTGGCGACAGGTTGTAGCTTTCCAGCTTGATGGGATCGATGAGGATTTCCAGAAGCTCCTCGCGGTCACCGGCGATCTGCGCCGATAGGACGGCGGACACGGCCTCGATCTTGTCGCGCAGATCGCGCGCCAGCTTGAGCAGCAGGCGTTCGGGAACGTTCCCGGAAAGCGTCACCGCGATCACCGGGAACAAGGAGAAATTGACCTCGTTGACCGACGGCTCATCCGTGTCATCGGGCAGTTCCGGCTTGGCCAGGTCGACCTTTTCGCGCACGTCGGTCAATGCCTGATCGGCATTGAATCCGGCCTCGAATTCCAGGGTCACGTTGGCGCCGCCTTCGTAGCCCTTGGCGGTCATCTTCTTGACCCCGTCGATGCCGCGCATTTCCTTTTCCATGGGGCGAATCAAAAGGCGTTCCGCATCCTCGGGCGAAATGCCCTCATGGGTGATCGAGACATAGATGATGGGGATGTTGATGTCCGGTTCGGCTTCCTTGGGGATTTCCACATAGGCGATCGTGCCCGCCACCAGAATCAGCACCAGGGTCAGGATCACCGTTCGGGCATGGCCCAAAGCCGCGTCGATCAGCGCATTCATGATGCGGGGGCATCCTCGCCGGTTGTCAGGCTGCCTTCGTCCACCGGCTGGACAAGCTGGCCTTCGGTGACGAATTCTTGGCCCACGGTAATCAGCGTCATCTTGTCGGGCAGACCGCCCAGCCAGATGCCGTCGGGCGTATGGGCGATGATGCGGACCTTGGAGAACCGGACCCGATTGGCCTCATCCACGAATTTGACGCCGACCTCGCCGGCATCGTTCAAGGTCAGCACGGCGGCCGATACCTTGTGCGCCTTTTCCTGCCCCGCCCGGAACTGAACCTCCATTGTCTGACCGTCGCGCAGAACATGGTCCGGATTTTCCAGCCAGGCATCTACCCGGAAGGTGCGCGTCGCTTCGTCGGCGCGCTGCGCGACATAGCGGATCGCCCCCGCGAAGTCCTGGCCCTGTACCGTGCGGGCGATGGCAGTGTCGCCCGATTTCAGGTTCGGGACATCCCGCTCCGACACCTGGGCCACGACGCGGATAGGATCAGGGTTGATCAAGACCACGATCTTGTCCCCGGATTTCAGATAGTCGCCGACGTTGATGGGCAGGGTTTCCAGGTAACCCGAAATGGGCGCGCGCACGGTCGTGCGCTCGACATCCAGCTTGATGGCGGCCAATTCGGCCTTCGCCTGCGCCAGCTCCGATTCCTCTTGAGCCAGCTTGACCTCGGACTGGAAGCCCTTTTTGGTCAGCTTCTTGGCGGCCTCAAAGCCGATGCGCTCGTAAGCCAGACGGGCTTCGGCCTCGCGCAATTTCGCCTCGCGGTCATCCACGGCGAGTTTCAGGATCACGTCGCCCTTTTCCAACCAGGCCCCCTTGGAGGCCGCGATCTCGACGATCCGGCCCGTTGTCTCGGCCGTCACCTCGGCATCAAGAATGACGTCTGTGCGCCCGGTCACGGTGATTTCACGCACCCGGTCCAACGCTTCCATGCGCCGCACGCGGACCGTGGTCAGCGCTTTTTCGGGGCCGCCGGCGGGGGCAGGCTCGATCGACGTCTTGGTGGCGGCGGGGTCGGCGGCGGTGACGCCGTAATGGCGTTTCGCCTGCTCCAGATTGCCGGAGAAAATCCACGCGATGGCCCCCAAGGCAAGGATCACGGCCGCGATATACGATGGTTTGATGGGCAGTTTCATGAAGCTATCCCTATTCCGCCGCGTCGGCCTTGCCGGACCCTGCGTTCAAAAGCAGGTCACGGTTTTCCGTCATGTAGGTGACCACCGCCTGATAAAACGCCAGCCCCAGACCGCGCACGAACAACCGGCCTTCGGGGACGCCCTCGGGATCCAGGCCCTGCATGATCTCGACCCGCGCGCGATAGAAGGCGAGGTAATCGTCATAGACCGCGTTCAGATGATCGCGATCCAGGAATTCGGCAAAAAACATCAGGAACGCCGCGTCGGACCGGACCTTGTCCGGCATGGGTGCCCGCCCCAACGATTGCCGGAACACCTCGCGCCCGGCCGGCGTCACCGCATAGACCTTCTTGTCCGGATGGCCTTCGCCGGGGGTGTCGGTCACCGCGATCAGGCCTTCCTCGGACAATTTCGACAACGCCGGATAGATCGATCCGTAGCCGACGTCCTGAAAATGGGCGAACGGCCCCTCTTCGAACATCTTGCGGATTTCATAGCCTGAGGCATCGCCCATCACGAGCACGCCCAGACAAAGGGTTTTAGCGTCCATGGTTCCGAAATCGGGCCCGCTCAGCAGGCCCAGTCCTTTGCGGTGTGAAATCGGCGCGGAAACTATATGCAATCTTATACTATATCAAGCCGATATATTTCATCGGCCGTTATTTATTTGCACTCGATACCGATGGCGATGAGGCGGTGCAAACCGCCCCGCCACTATGACTTTTGTCATTATGACGTTCGTCTTGGTCAGATTGGGTTAGACGATCCTCATATCCCGCCAAAGCCGGGTGTTTATGGCTGGCATGGGCATTGCACTTGATACGGGAAATGATCAGGAGCCATCCCATGAATATGTCCGCCTCCGACCTCAATCCCAAGTCAGATATACAAGTGGAGGAAGTCCGTACCTTCAGGTTGAAGAGCGGGCAACCCTTCGCGATCATCGGCCATAATCCGCAGGAACGCCTGATTACTGACTTCTGGTTCGGCAATTTCGAAACGGAGGAAAACTTCCGGCTTGTCGGCAGCCATGTCTGCGAGATGCTGAAAACCGGCGCCTACAGCTATTGGATGGCCGATATGCGCCATCTGACGCAAAGCTTCTATTGTTCCGAAGACTGGCTTGCCAACGATGTGTTTCCGCGCGCGGTTTCCGCCGGTCTTGAACGCAAGGCCATGGTGCTGCCGCCGAACCGCAACCTTCCGGCAGGCTTTGACAGTTTTGGCTCCGCATCAAACGCCATCCGGAAAATCACCGACCACCGCGTGTCTGGTTTCCATGATCTCGACCGGGCCTATAATTGGCTGTTCGACGACAACCTGCAGGCGATGACCGGCTAGCCTTGTCCGGCCCCTGTGTCTTGCTGTTCCCAGGGCGGGTTCTTGACGAAGCGTTCAACCAGCCAATCGATGAAGGCCCGCACCTTGGGTGCCTGATGGCGGCCCGGGGGGTAGACGGCGAACACGCTGCGCCCTTCCTCGGTCTCGTACTCCTGCAATACCGGCACGAGACGGCCGTCGCGCAAGGCTTCCCAGGTCAGGAACTGGGCCGCGCGGATCAGGCCGACCCCGGCGATCGCCGCGTCGTACAGCAATGAAGCATCATTCACCACCAGCGAACCATTGACGTCCATAATGCGGGGGCCGTCCGTACCTTTAAATTCCCAACGGTTGATCGTGGTCTCGAAGCTGACGCGCAGGCAGTTGTGATGGACCAGGTCGTCAGGCGTCTGCGGGATGCCGTGACGTTCGAAATAGGCGGGGGCCCCGGCAACGACCCGTTTGACCGCCGTCAGCCGCCGGGCGATCAGCGAGGAATCGGTCAAGGTGCCGATGCGCAGGCCGACGTCCACACCTTCCCCGACCAGATCGACCATGCTGTCCGAGGTGATGAATTGAACCTGCAATTCGGGATAGGCTTCGATGAATTCGTGCAGATGCGGGATCACCGCGTAGCGGCCAAAGGCCGTCGACGAATTGACCTTAAGAACCCCACGCGGCTCCGCATGCAGTTCGCGCACGGCGAGTTCCGCCGCATCGATTTCTTCCAGGATGGTTACCGCACGCTCAAAATAGGTGCGGCCTTCCTCGGTCAGGCTAATCGACCGCGTGGTGCGGTTCAAAAGCCGCGCGCCCAGACGGTCTTCGAGCCGCCCGACCAGTTTGCTTACCGCCGACGGCGTGATGCCCAGATCCCGTGCCGCGGCGGAAAACCCGCCGCCGTTTACCGCACGGACAAATACCGCCATTTCACTGTCCCGGTCCATATCGTCTCCCAAACCGACTATTTAGTGAATTAATTTCATAAATCATAATCCGTTTATCCTAATTATCAATAAAATCTGCAAAGGTTAGGCTTCCCTCAACAATTGGTGACGCGTTTCGCGTTGATCCGGATTTGAGGAGAACGACCATGCCCATGACACCGCTTGACCTGAGAAATGCCATTCCGCACGCGGAGATCGAAGCCGGCGTGCGCCGAGGCCGGCAACTCCGGGCCGAAGCCATCCGTGACGTGATCGGCCGGATGTTCCGCCATTCGCCAATCGGCGACCGTCAGGCCCGCATTTCCCGGGCTGGTGTTCCCGCACCCTGCTGACACAACCGATGTGCCGCTTGGTTGCCAGCGGCGCCCCAGGGACTTAGGTCTCCCGCCGGCGAGCCCCCCTGCCGGCGAAACGGGGCGGAACGGCGCCATCTCCCTACTTGTGAAGTAGATAGGCAAACTGACGGGCGGCCCCTAAAAGGGCCGCCCTCCTTTTTTGTTTTGTGCCCGCATATGGGCCGCACCGCCATTGCCCCCTTTCAATTTGGCTTTCGGAACCGCACACTCACGGGACGGTCCCTGCGTTGAAAGCCGAGTGAGTGCGCATGACCCTTGACCAGATGACCATTGTCGGACTGATCGCGGCGGCCCTGGCGTTGTTCGTCTGGGACCGCTGGCGCTACGACGTGGTTGCCTTCAGCGTTCTGTTGGCTGCCGTCGTCCTGGGACTGGTTCCCGCGCGCGAGGCCTTTTCCGGCTTCGGCCATCCGGCGACCATCACCGTGGCGGCGATCCTGGTCCTCAGCCATACCCTGGCCCGCACGGGGGCATCGGACATCCTGGCCCGGATCATCGAACGCTCGGCAACGGGCATGGCGCGGCACATCGCCGTGCTGTCGGGCCTGGGGGCGTTAATGTCGTCGGTCATGAACAACGTGGCGGCGCTGGGGCTTCTCATGCCGGCGGCGATCCAGACGACGCTGAAGACCAAGTACCACGCCGGGGCGGTGCTCATGCCGCTGTCATTCGCGACCATTCTGGGCGGGCTAATTACCTTGCTGGGCACGCCGCCCAACATCATCATCGCCGCCTTTCGCGCCAAGGTAACGGGCGAACCCTTCGGGATGTTCGACTTCACGCCCGTCGGCATTCTGGTCGCCGGCATCGGGGTCGCCTTTCTGGCGGTCTCTGCCCGGTTCCTGATCCCCACACGCCGCCTGCTGCAGGACGCCACCCGCGATCACATGGGCATCGACAAGTTCGTGACCGAGGCGACGGTGGTCAAGGGCACGGACGCCGTCGGCATGACGCGGGGCGAACTGCGCATGCTGGCGACCGATTGCGACGTGCTGATCGTCAACATCATCCGCCGCGGCCGACGCATGGCCAAGCTGCCGCAGGGCGACGGGCTGAAGGTCGGCGACAAGCTCCTCCTGGAATCCTCGTCCGAGGGATTGGACCGCCTGACCACGGCCATGGACCTCAAGGTCGGCACAATGAAGGGCACCAAGTCGGAGAACATGATCGACGAGGACATGGACCTGGCCGAAGCCGTCGTGCGCCCCGGATCGCGCATGATCGGGCGCGAGCTTCTGTCCCTGCGCCTGCGGTCGCGCTACGACACGGACATTCTGGCCGTGTCGCGCCAGGGCCGGGCGTTTCGTGGCCGCATGGGCCAGTTCAAGTTCCGTCCCGGCGATCTGGTGTTGTTCTACGGACCGCGCGACCACATGCCCGACCTGATGTCGCGCATGGGCTGCCTGACCCTGCAGGAACGGATTCAGTTCGGCGAGGCCAGCCTCCGCCACGCGCGCATGGCCATCGCCATCTTCGCCGCCGCCGTGGCGCTCACGACCTTCAACATCATTCCGATCACCATTGCCCTCGGCCTCGCCGCCGTGGCCATGGTGGTGTTCAACATCCTGCCCGTGCGGGAAATCTACGACGGCATCGACTGGCCCGTGGTCGTCTTGATCGGCGCCTTGATCCCCGTCGGCGACGCCTTCGATGCCACGGGCACCACGGGGCTGATCGCCCAGGGCATTTTGGACAGCCCCCTGCCGCTCAACCCGCTTGCCGTGCTGACCCTGTTGATGGCCGTGACCATGGCCCTTTCGGCGGTGCTCAACAACGCCGCCACGGCCGTGATCATGGGGCCGGTCGCGCTCACCCTGTCGCAACGCCTGGGCGTCGACCCTGACCCCATGCTGATGGGCGTCGCCGTCGCCGCCAGTTGCGCTTTCGTCACGCCCATCGGGCATCAGAACAACGCGCTGGTCATGGGCCCCGGCGGCTATGCCTTCGGTGATTACTGGCGTTTGGGCCTGCCCTTGCAGGGGGTTGTGCTGGTGGTCGCCGTGCCGGCGATCCTGCTGTTCTGGCCGTTCTGACCCGGCGCCTCAGGCCCTGACAAAGCGCAGCCCGTCGAAGGTTTCCCGCCAGTCGCGGACCTCCGCCGCCATTGCCCCCGGATCGTTGGACGCAAGGGCCCGGGCTATCAGGCCGGCAAGGTTCGGCATGTCGTCCACGGTCATGCCCCGGCGCACCAGTTCCGGCGTGCCGATGCGAAGGCCGTTCAAATCCCCTGAAACCGGGTCCACCGGTAGGCCGATGCCGCAGGCGAGGAAGCCCGCCCGGCGCAGCTTCTTGGCCGCCGTCTGTCCGCCGCCGTAAGGGGCCGCCAGGACCGCGAATTGATGCGACGTGGTGAAACCCTGGTCCTTGGCGAACAGGGGCACGCCCTCGGCGTCGAGGGCCGATGCGAGCGCCTGCGACGTGGCGACCATCTCGCCCGCATAGGCTCGGCCGTATTCCCGCCAGTCCAGCAACGTGATGGCCAGGGCTGCCGACTTGGCGGCATCGAAGTTCGCCGTCATGCCGGGAAAGGCGATGGCGTCCAGCCGCTCGGCCAACTCCGCGTCGTTGGTCACGATCAGCCCGCCCGCGGGTCCCCCTAAGGTTTTGTAGGTGCTCATGGTCATCAAATGGGCGCCCTGGACCAGGGGATCGGGCCAGTTGCCGCCCGCGACCATGCCGCAGAGATGGGCCGCGTCGAACAGCACCTTGGCGCCGACGGCGTCGGCGATGGCGCGGATCTCCGCAACGGGATGCGGGAACAGGTTGAGGCTGCCGCCGATGGTGATCAATTTCGGCCGCACGTCCCGAGCCAGCCTGTCCAGGGCATCGAGATCAACTGTATAGCCCGAGGCATCGACCGGCGCTGGATGGGTCACAAGCCCGAACAGCCCGGCGCAGCCCGCCCCGTGATGGGTGACGTGCCCGCCGATTTCGGACGACGGCGCGATGATGGCGTCGCCGGGACGGCAGGTCGCCATGAAAGCGTAGAGGTTGGCCAGGGCACCCGAGGCGACACGGATTTCCGCGAAGTTCGCCCGGAACACCTCGGCCGCCAGTTCGGCGGCGATGACTTCGATCTCCTCGATCGCTTCCAACCCCATTTCGTATTTGGCGCCCGGGTAGCCCAGCGACGGGCGCGCCCCCAGGCCGGACGCCAGCGCCGCCTCCGCCCTGGGGTTCATGACATTGGTTGCCGGGTTCAGGTTGAAGCACTCGCGGTCGTGGATATCGCGGTTCTTGGCGATCAGCGCATCGATGCGGGCGGCAACCGCGTCGGTCCCGTCCGTCGCCGTGGCGTCGGCGATCCGGCGCACCAGCGCTTCGCAGTCAGTCGGCACCCAGTCACGGGAGATCAGGTTGGCCATGGCCATTCCTTATTGCTGTCGTGGGCCCTAGCCCGTCAGAACCTCGGGGTTGACCACGTTGATGGACGCGCCTTTGTCGAAGGCCACGATCTGGTCGAAGATGTCCGTGAAGTGAATTTCCCATTCGTCGACGGTGACGTAGCCGATATGCGGCGTGCAGATCACGTTGGGCATGTCGACCAGGGGCTCGGAGCCCTTGGTCACGGGTTCATGGTCGAACACATCGACCGCCGCCATGCCGGGCCGCCCGCCCTTGAGCGCCGCCGCCAGCGCCCCCGGCTGGACCAGGCCCGCGCGCGACGTGTTGACCAGAAGCGCCGTGGGCTTCATCAGCTCCAGGTCCGCCTGACTGACGATTCCCCTGGTCGCGTCCTTGAGGCGCATGTGCAGGCTGAGGATGTCGCAATCGCGAAAGAAATCTTCCTTGCTGGCGGCCACATCACAGCCCTCGGCGCGGGCGGCCTCGCGGGACGCTTCACGCGCCCACACCAAAATGCGCATGCCGAAGGCGCGGCCGACCTCGGCGACGGCGCGGGAAATACGGCCATAGCCGTAAAGCCCCAGCGTCTTGCCGCGCAGGGAATGGCCCATGCCCATCTGCCATGTGCCGGCCCGGAGCGAGGCCATCTGCTGCGGGATTTGGCGCATGGCGGCCAGGATCAGGGCCCAGGTCAGCTCCGACGTGGCATAACTGGGCGTGCCTTCATGCTGGGCGGAGCACACGACAACGCCCTGTGCCGTGCAGGTGTCGACATCGATATGCGGCCAGACACTGCGCTGACTGATCAGTTTCAGATTGGGAAGACGTTCCAAAAGCGGTGTGCGGATTTTGGTGCGCTCGCGGATCAGGATCAGGGCCTCCGTGTCCTTCAGGCGTTCGGCCAATGCGTCCGTATCCTGGACATGGTCGTTCCAGATGGTGACGTCATGACCGGTGATCTTCTGAAAACTGGGTAGGGCGCGGATAACGTCGAAATAATCATCGAGAATGGTGATCTTCATGGATGTCGGTCTCCGGTCGAAGGCCCCCCTTCGGATGTCGATACGCGCGGTTCAGACGCCGCCGGCCGCTTTCTGAAGCTTGCGTGCCGCCGCCCATTCGGCCTGCTGCTTGGCTTCCAGCTCGGCGTGATGCTCGGCGTGTTCCCGGGCCTCGGCCATGATCCATTCGCGGAACGCCTTGACCTTGGGCTTGTCGGCAGTTTCCTCGGGCGAGATCAGCCAATAGGCATGGGCGACGGGTATGGTCTCGGCGAAGGGCCGCACCAGACGCCCGGTTTCCAGATCACGCTCGGCGACGGAGGCCTTGACCAGGGCCACGCCCTGCCCGTTGACGGCGGCTTCGACCAGCATCCAGTGGGGCGAGATATTGGGGCCGGGGATCGGCCCCTGGGTGCGCACGCCATGGCCGCGCAACCACATTTCCCAGGTCGGAAAACTGTCGTCGATATCCTGCTGCACGGGATGCAACAGCGTGTGGCTCAGCAAATCACGGGGTTCGCGGATCGGGTTTTCGCCGTTCATCAGCGCCGGCGCGCAGACGGCGTAGACTTCTTCCTCAAACATCTTGTCGACGCGGCAGCCCGCATAATTGCCGGGGCCGTAGCGCACGGCGACATCCGCCTCGCCCATTTCGAACCGCACCTTCAGCGAGGTCGCGACCAGCATGACCTGAATTTCCGGATGCAGATTGGTGAATTTTTCCAGCCGATGAACCAACCACTTGGCGGCGAAGGTCGGCGTGACGGATACGGTGAGGGGCCCCGTGGATTCGGAATCGTACAAAGCCTGGGTCGCGGCCTGCAGCTTGGCGAACCCTTCGCGCAGGCCGGGCAGATAGGCAGCCCCCGTTTCGGTCAGGGCAAGCCCCCGCTGCTGGCGGTGGAACAACTGCACGCCAAGATATTCCTCAAGCCCCTTGACCTGGTGGCTGATGGCCGCTGGCGTTACATGAAGTTCATCTGCGGCACGCGACATGGACAAGTGCCGGGCGGCGGATTCAAAGGCGCGGAGCGCGTTCAGGGGCGGCAGCGTTCTCATGCATCCAGGCTTACCTTATAGATTTTCTAAAATCAAGAGTGAGAAATGGTCGTTTGCGCCATGCCCCTGAAATCCGTAAGTTTTCCTCAACAGAACACGGGAACCCGCCGAACCACAAGGGTTTGACCGGTCAAACAGATAAGTTCGAATAGGGAAAAACCTTCCAAGCCTACCGTTACCAACCCCGGAACCCCATTCGATGCTTAAGGAGAATTAACATGGCTTACAATCGCTACATCGGACATTCCGCGCCCTTGCCGAACGGCGCCCTGCCGACCCAGGAAGAAATGAGCGCCCTGCGCCATCAGGCCTGGAACCGCGATGTCCGCAACGTCCGCAACGTCATCGGCCGTCTGTTCAAGTAAGACCCGCTTCATCGCCAAGGATGGCGCCGACGCCTGACTGCCTGAGATACACGCTTACAACCTGTTACTTGCCCACGACTACCTGATTATCTCCCTACCCCCGGTTCTTACCGGGACTCGACTTCCCACCTTTGGGGTCTGCTTTTTGGATCGCTCCAGCCCCCCTTCGCGATCCTTGAGGCAGACCCCTAATTTTTTGAACGGGCCCTTCGATGGCCCGTGCGTGAGGTCGGCAGGGTCGGCCTTGCGCCGCCCAAGCCCCCCCCCAGACCTCCTCCCCTTTAAATCACGTCGAACGCGATCGAATGGCGGGTGTCCTCGCGCGTGAAGGGCTGGACCCCGTGCCACACATAGGACGGGAACAGGACAAGCTTGCCCGGCTCGGGCCGGACCATGAAGCGCGGGCGGTTGCGGGCGCTGACGTAGGCGTCGGGGGGACCGCCGATCTGCAGGCAGCCCTCACCGGTCTGCCATACTTCGTCCGGCAGGTCGGGAACCTTCACGTAATAGACGCCGGACAGCCAGCCCTCGTTGTGGATGTGGCTGGCGTCGTAGCCGGCGCCGCGCAGGATCGTCGACCAGGCGCCGGTAAACCGGAAATCCGGATTGACGAACCGCAGGAAGGGATGATCGGCATCCTGTTCCAGCCCGGCGATGAAGCCGCGCAGCGCCTTTACGATCTCGGCCTTGACCAGGGCGACGGTGTCTGTCGGCCCGTTGAACAGGTTGTCGGGAATCTGCGTGCCGCCGCGCATGGTCTGATTGATCGGTGGCGGCAGGGCCTTGTGGCGGGCCTCCAGTTCGGCATGCAGGGCGGTGTTGAACACCCTCAGGTCGGCGTAGCCTTCAGGCACATCGATGAACAATTGAGTCACGGCGGCGTCGAAATCGACGATACAGGCAAGGTCCGGATCCTCGGCCTCGGTCATGGCGATGGTCAGCAGGCCGAGCACCCCCGAGCGCCTTGGGTTGCGGACGTGCGCCTTCTTCAGCGGCGCGACCGCCTCGCCATGCCGGCCGGCGCGCAGCAGGGCCTGGCCCTGAAATTCCAATATCTCGGGATCGTCCGGCGCCAGGTCATGCGCCCGCGCCAGGACGTCCAGGGCCTCGCCGTGGCGGCCCAGGGCCGACAGCGCCGCTCCCAACTGGCCCATGGCCGGGGTGTTGTCTGGCGCCAGGTCGAGAGCCCGGCGCAGCACCGGTTCCGCCTCGGCAAACCAGTGATCCGTCACCAGACATCGCCCGTACTGCAGATGCGCCATGGGATTGCCCGGCAGTTCGCGGCACACCCATCGATAGGTGTCATGCATCTGGTCCTGCCGGCCGCTTTCCCACTTCAGGTTCTTGAAGCATTCGTGCGCACCCTGGTGGAAGGGGTCGAGGGCGACCGCCTTGCGGCAGGCGTCGAAGGCGTCGTCACGGCGACCGAGTTCGAAATAGATGGCGCCCAGGCTGGCATAGGAATCGGGCCAGCCGCCGGAAATGCGCACCGCCTGTTCGAAGGCGTGGACGGCCTCTTCAGGCCGGGACGCGGTCTGTAGGGCAACGCCGTAGTTGTGGTACAGCTCGGGATCGCGGGTCTGGCCGGTCAGCGCCGCCTCGAAGTCGCGGATCGCCGCGTCCAAGGCGTCCAGCTTCTGCAGCGCCATGCCCCTGTTGTTGAGGAAATCCGGATTGCCCGGATCAAGCGCCAGGGCGCGGTCGCCGGCCGCCCGCGCGGCGGGAAAATCCTCGGCGTAGTATCGGACGAGGCCCAGGTTGTTCCACCACGCGGCCTTGCCGCCGTCGATGGCCACGGCCTGTTCCAGCATGTCCCTGGCTGCCGTCAGATCGCCGCCCTGCATCAGGGCGACACCAAGCAGATGCACCGCATCGCCGTGTCCGGGATTGGCCGCAAGGAACAAACGGTACATCGCCGCCGCGCCGGTGACGTCGCCGGCCTGATGGCGGGCGAGGGCTTGTTCAAGGGATACGGGGACGGCGTACGCCATCGGCGAATTCCACAACCATAAAGACTCCTTCAAGGAGCCCAATCGCCAAGTAATACAGATTGACGGCGGCGGCAATCCGCTAATTCAGTTGCCCGTTCCGGCCCTTTCGAGAGCGTGGATTTCGGCGGTGCTCAGGGCGAAATCGAAAACGTCCAAATCCTGCGCCATATGGGCCGCGTCCTTGGTCCCGGTCAGGGCGATCATGCCGACGTCGAGGGCGAAGCGGAACACCGTCTGCGCCGGGGTCTTGCCGTGGCCGGCCGCGATCTTCTTGACCATCGCATGATCGACCAACGCCCGGTTGGCCGTAAGCAGGGAAAACCCCTGATAGCGGATGCCTTCCTGGGCGCAGACGTCCCGGATGTCCCGGTCCCAGGCACGCGCGGCATAGCAGCGGTTCTGCACGAAACGGGGTTTTACCGCGGCCCGGGCGCACAGCAGGCGGACCTGCTCCAACTTGAAATTGCTGACGCCCAACAGGCGCACCCGGCCCTGCTTGTGGATCGCTTCCATCGCCCGCCATACCTGCCAGTCGATGGGGTGCAGGCGCTCGCCGATCCAGGGGCCGTGCAGCACCAGACTGTCGATGTAATCCGTCTGCAGATGTTCCAGGGATTTCTCGAAGGACTGGGCGACCTGCGTGGCGGCGGGCGCGTTCTCGTCATAAGGCAGGCGATGGTCCTGGCCGCGGCGAAAGGTGAACTTGGTCTGGATGAACAGGTCTTCGCGCCGCACCCGGCCCGCCTGGACCGCCTTGGCGAGCGCCGCACCGGTCCCGGCCTCGTAGTAATGCTTTCGCTGATTGGCCGTGTCGAAGCCCCGGAACCCTTGTTCCAGCGCCAGGGTAACCAGACGCTCCGTCGCATCTTCCTTCCAGGCCGTGCCGTACAGCAGGCGCGGCACGGTGACCCCGTCGATGTCGATGGTTCGCGCGTCGCCCATGATGATTGCCCCAGGTTAGAGTTTGACCGTCATCCCGTCGGCCAGCGACTGCCGGTAAGCGCCGAGCGCCGGCACCGCCCCCGCCAGCACCCCGGCCAGAACGACGGCCCCCAGGATCGCCAGATCGTGGGCCGTCGGCGCGGAAATTTCCAGGAACAATCCGAAGCGGCTGTCGAGCACGGGGCGGAACGCGGCCAGCGCGGCATAGAACAGGCCGAGACCGGCCGCCGCCCCGGCCGCGGTCAAAACCGCCGCCTCGGACACCAGCAGGGCGAACAGGTGCAGCGGGCGGGCCCCGACGGAGCGCAGGATCGCCATTTCCCTCCGCCGCTCGTTCAACCCGGCCAGCATCATGATCATCATGCCGAGCAGCCCCGCCGCGACCACCGCCACGGAAATCGCGGCCAGCGCCGCCTCGGCCGTGCCCATGAGGTCCCAGAGTTCCTGCAACGCGACCCCGGGCAGCACGGCCAGCAGGGGCTCTGGCCGGTATTCATTGATCGCGCGTTGCAGGGTGAAGGCGGCGAACCGCGATTTCGCGCCGACCAGAACGGCGGTAATGGCGCGGGGCGTCAGGTCCATGCGCCGGACCTGATCGGCCGTCACGCGCATGCCCGGCACGGGAGCACCGCTTTTCCAATCGACATGGATGGCCTCGATGGCCTGCAGGCTGACGTGCACCGTGCGGTCCACGGGCGTGCCCGTGCGGGCCAGGATGCCGGCGACGCGGAAGGGCTTGTCCTTGTGGTTGGAAAAGCCCTCCGCCCCCAGGCCGTGGGCGACGACCAGGGGATCGCCCAGTTTGTAGCCCAGGGCCCGCGCCACCTCGGCGCCCAGAACGGCGTCAAACAGGTCCGTGAACGGTCCGCCGGCGCTGAACGCCAGGGGCTTTTTGCGGGCGTAGCGGTAGTGACGGAAATAATCGCCCGTGGTGCCCAGCACGCGGAACCCGCGATGGGAATCGCCCAATGACAGGGGCACGGTCCAGGCCACGTCGGGCCGCGCGGCAAGTTCCTGGTAGCTTTGCCAGGAAATGTTGTTGGTCGCGTTGCCGATGCGGAACACGGAATACAGCAGCAATTGAACCGAACCACTGCGCGCACCGACGATCAGATCCGTGCCGGAAATGGTGGCGGCGAAGCTGGACTTGGCCTCGGTCCGCAGCTTTTCCACACCGAGCACCAGCATCACGCTGACGGCCAGCGCCAGCAGGGTCAACCCCACGGTCGCCCGGCGGTTCAGCAGGCTCTTGACCGCGAGGCCGAGGATCGGCGCCCCTCTCATGCGGCCCTGCCTTCGGCACCCGCCGCCCGGTTGATCTCGGCCAGCGCCACCACCCGATCAAACCCGGCGTCGAGGCGCCGGTCGTGGCTGACGAACAGCACCGTGGCGCCGCTCTGTCCGGCTTCCTGGAACAGCAGGTCGAGGAAGGCCGCCTGGGCGTCGGCGTCGAGGGCCGAGGTCGGCTCGTCCGCGATAATGACCGGCGGTGCGCCGATCAGGGCGCGGGCGGCGGCGACGCGCTGTTGTTGTCCGGTGCTCAGTTCGGCGACGGCGCGCCCGGTAGCGGCGGCCTCGCCCAACCCCATATGGGCAAGCAGGCGCAGCGCCTCGCCCTCGGCCCCGCCCGGCGCGGCGTCGGCGCGGGCCCGGCGGACGGGCGAAAACCGGCAGGGCAGAAGCACGTTTTCCGTCAGCGACAGGAACGGCAGCAAATTGAACATCTGAAAGATGAAACCGATGCAATCGGCGCGAATGGCGTCGCGGCGGGGCCCCGGGACACGGGCCAGATCCTCGCCCGCGATTTCCACCACCCCTTCCTGGGGCAGGCAGATCCCGGCCAGCAGGTTCAGAAGCGTGGTCTTGCCGCTGCCGCTGGGGCCGTGGACGAACAGCCGCTCACCGGGCCGCGCCGCGAATTCCGCGATGTCCAAGACCAACGGCGCCCCGGCGCGCCAGCGGAAGCGGACACCGGACAGGCGGATCGCGTTGCCGTTCATGCTTGTGCCGTTTCCTCCGGGCGTGAATTCAGACCGTTTAGAAGGTCAGGCGCGAGCGCTCCGCTGTCAACTCCTGGGCTCCCTGGCCCTTCGCCGTGATGGTCCGTGCCTCAAGTTCGCGGGCCGCCGGAAAGGCGGCAAAGTAGCCCAGATCGACATGGCTCAGCGCCGCCGGATCGGTGCAATGGAAATGGTAATGAGCACGGAATTCCGCATGTCCCTCGGCCTCACGAGCATGTCCTTTATCGTGGTCGTGCTTCTTTTCATGGTCATGTCCCTTACCGTGGCCATGCCCCTTCTCATGGTCATGCGCGCCGTCCAACAGGGCGGAATGGACCTCCGCCTCTTCCAGGCGGCACTCGGCCTTGGGCGGGAAGCGGAACAGGCTGCCCCCGTCTTTCAGACGGGCCGCGGCGGCGGTCAGGGCGGCGCGGTCAGCCTCCGTTTCCGCCGCACGCTCGAACCCGACGATGTCCGCCCCCGGCGCCGTGATCTCGATCTCGACCACGTTGCCTTCCACGGCCAGGCTCAACTGACCGACGCCGTGTTCATGGGCGCCGTGTTCGCGTTCGGCCGATGATGCCGGCCCGGCAGCAACGAACAGTCCCGCCAGCAACGTGGCAGAAACAAAAAATCCGGCGCGCGGAACCAGCAGCAAGGACATCGGCTTCATGAGAGCTCCTTTGGCGTGAGATAAAGCGGGGCAAGTATTGTAATGTTATATGATAACATTTTTTGCCTGACAATCGCTCTTTGCCCTGATCATCCGATTATTCAGTCGTGAAAGTGACGGGTACCCTGCACAGCCTATTTTTCCGTATAGGGCTCAACCCGTGTGCCCTGGATCGTGTAGCCGGCTTCGACATCGGCATCGCCGTCAACCAACGTGAGCGCACGCTTGCTCCGCTTGACGGTCATCCGTCCGGTGACCCAGACGGGCTCATACAGTTCCTTGGCGGCGTAGGATTGGTTCAGATGCACCACCACCGTCTGATTTATGGGCGGCGGCGGGACGTGGATACAGGCCCCGACATAAGGCACCAACAGGAATTCCTTGACCGAAGTGCCCTCGAACTCCAGCGGCAGGACATAGCCCGGCAGGCGCACCAACTGGCCGTCCAGATCATGCGCCAGTTCACTATTCCGCGCCGCGACCTCAGCCTGCATTTGCCGGACCAGACCGACCATGCGGTCCACGTCGATGCCTTCCTGGCGCAGCTTGAATTCGATCTCCCGCGCATCCTCGAACATGGGGTGCACTTCGTTCATCAGGCCCGCCGCGACCTGAGACCGGATGGTCGCCAGCATCTCCAGTTCGACCTGCTGATCGATCGGCAGGTATTGGTAGGGATTGTCGACCGGCGGACCGTGGGGAATCAGGCCCTTCCAGGTCAGAACCTTGGGCGTTTCCGCCGCCGACAACGGCGCGGCCACAACCAGCAACAGGCACAGCGACGATATCAGATGGAACAGGCGCGGCATGGGTGTCCTCGAGCGGCGAATGCTGGCCGCAGCTTAGACGCCCCCCCTTGCCTACGCAATCGGCGGCGTATGGCGCGAGACGGCGTTCAGGAAATCGCGCGCACCCGCGTCGGCGGGAAGCGGACGGTGATGGTCGTGCCACGGGATTCGACGCTTTCGATGCCCAGCGACGCCTGATGCAGATCGGCCAGGATGCGCACCAGGGACAGGCCCAGACCCGATCCCTGCTGGCCCTTGACCAAGTGGTTGCCGCGGATCTGGGTATAGGGTTCGAACACGTCGTCGAGGGCGTCCTGCGGAATGCCGATGCCCGTGTCCGACACACGAATGACGATGCCGCCGACCCGGTCCGTGCGCGCCGCGAGCATGATATGCCCGCGCTTGGGCGTGAACTTGACCGCGTTGGACAGCAGGTTGACGACGATCTGGCGAACCCTGCCGGGATCGCAGTAAAGCCCCGGCAGGTCCGGCGGCGTTTCGATCCTGATGTCGATGCCATTCGCTTCGGCCTGGTTCTGCATCAGGCGCCGGCAATCGTCCAGGATCACCGGCACGGGGGACCAGGATTCCCGCATCCCGATGCGTCCGGCCTCGATCTTCGCGACATCCAGCAGGTCGTTGACGATGTCCAACATATGCGCGCTGGTGGCGCGGATATCGGTCAGGTATTCGGCGTACTTGGGGCTGCCCAATTCGCCATAAGGTTCCTGACGCACCAGATCGGCAAAGCCGACCACGGCATTCAAGGGCGTGCGCAGTTCGTGGGTCACGCGGGCCAGGAACTCCGTCTTACGCTGGTCGTTGATTTCCGCCTGCTCCTTACCCTTCAGCAGTTCCAGATTGACGGCGCGCAGGCCCGCAAGCTCACGGCGAAGCTGTAGAATTTCCATCTGCAGCTTGGTTTTGCCCTTGTCGCGGCGGCGCTTATACCCACGCAACAGCCACACGACGGGCATAACCGGCAGAAGGAGAAGCCCTTTGAGTGTCGGCTTCCCGGGCGCACGGTAATGCCGGGCCATCGGCTGTCTGGCACCATAGGGCAGGTCTGAATAATTCTGGGGCATGGTGGCTGTCATCTTTCGTTCAATCACCGCAGTCCGGTCCCCGAATCGTTTTTGTTGCGTCTTTCATAATGTTCGTATTAATTGAAGAGAACGGCAATATTTTTTATTTAAAGTAGTTTTTAGTCAAATAAGTCTAAAATTTTACCCATCGCGAATTTTCCCGCGTTTCCGCCTTCCGCCGTTCGCATCGCGGAATGAAATGGCGTTTCTTGACGGGATGGGGTTCGTCCTTTAAATCCAGCGGATCATTTCTCGCAGTGCAGCAATCAAGGCCGGGGCCCGGCGGGCCCTCGCGAGTGGCTGAATAAGCCTGCAAATGGCTGAATAAGAAGGTGTAAACCATGAAGATCCTGGTCGGCGTCAAGCGCGTGATCGACGCCTATGTGAAGGTTCGCGTCAAATCGGACCACACGGGTGTTGAAACCCAGAACGTGAAAATGTCCATGAACCCGTTCGACGAAATCGCCGTCGAAGAAGGCGTGCGCCTGCGCGAAGCCGGCACCGCGGACGAACTGATCGCCGTCTCCATCGGCCCGGATCAGGCTCAGGAGACCATCCGCACGGCACTCGCCATGGGTGCCGACCGCGGCATTCACGTGGTCGCCGATGGCCGGGTCGAGCCGCTGGCCATCGCCAAGATCTTCAAGGAACTGATCGCCCGCGAAAACCCGGACGTGGTGATCCTGGGCAAGCAAGCCATCGACGACGACAACAACCAGGTCGGCCAGATGCTGGCCGCCCTCATGGGCTGGTCGCAGGGCACCTTCGCGTCGAAGATCGAACTGGGCGCCGGACAGGCCAAGGTCACCCGCGAAATCGACGGCGGGCTGGAAACACTGGACCTCAAGCTGCCGGCCGTGCTGACCACGGACCTGCGCTTGAACGAGCCGCGCTATGCCTCCCTGCCCAACATCATGAAGGCCAAGAAGAAAGAGATCGCCAAGCTGACGGCGGACGAACTGGGCGTCGACACGGCGCCCCGGGTCGAAATCCTGAAAGTGACCGAGCCGCCCGCCCGTCAGGCCGGCGTGAAGGTCGAAAGCGCGGCCGAACTGGTCGAGAAACTTAAGAACGAAGCGAAGGTGATCTGATCATGGCTGTCCTGGTTTATGCGGAACACGACAACGCGGTCCTGAAGGCAGCAACCCTCAACGCCGTCGCTGCCGCCAAGCAACTGGGCGACGTCACCGTCCTGGTCGCCGGATCGGGCTGCCGCGCGGTCGCCGAGGCCGCCGCCAAGATCGACGGCGTGGCCAAGGTGCTGATCGCCGACGACGCGGCCTATGCCAACGAAATCGCCGAGAACGTGGCCCCCCTGATCGCCAAGCTGGCGGACGGTTTCGACCATATCCTGGCCGCCGCCACCACCAGCGGCAAGAACGTCATGCCGCGGGTCGCGGCCCTGCTCGACGTGCAGCAGATTTCCGATATCTCCGCCGTCGAAGGCCCCGATACCTTCATTCGTCCGATCTATGCCGGCAACGCGCTCGCGACCGTCAAGACCTCGGACGGCAAGAAGGTTCTGACCGTGCGCGCCACGGGCTTCGACGCGGCCAACGCCGAGGGCGGTTCCGCCGCCATCGAGGACGTCGCCGGTGAAGGGGCGAGCGACCTCGCGACCTTCGCGGGCCAGGAACTGACCAAGTCCGAACGTCCGGAACTGACCAGCGCCAAGGTCATCATCTCGGGCGGGCGCGGCATGCAGTCGGGCGACAACTTCCACCTGCTGGAAGAGGTCGCGGACATCCTGGGTGCGGCCGTGGGGGCGTCCCGCGCCGCCGTCGACGCGGGCTTCGTGCCCAACGATTATCAGGTCGGACAGACCGGCAAGGTCGTGGCCCCGGAACTGTACATCGCCGTCGGCATTTCGGGCGCCATTCAGCACCTGGCCGGGATGAAGGATTCCAAGGTCATCGTCGCCATCAACAAGGACGAGGAAGCACCGATCTTCCAGGTCGCCGATTACGGCCTGGTCGCGGATCTGTTCACCGCCGTTCCCGAACTGAAGGCCGCCCTGTCTGACTGACGCCGCCCATCCCCCTTTGGCCGACACGACCCGGCGTTCGCTGGCGCTGGGAATCCTGTGCATGGCAGGGTCGGTCGGGGCGTTGGCGAGCATGCAGATGTTCGTCAAGCTGGTGGGCCCCGAATATTCGCCGTTTCAGGCCGTGTTCTTCCGCAACGCCATCGCCACGATCATGGTGGTGCCGCTGATCTTCTATGCCGCCGGGCCGACATCGTTCCGCACCACGCGGCCCGTGGGGCATTTCGTGCGCGCGCTGTTCGGCGTGGTCGGCAATGCCAGCTTCTTTTACGCCTATTCGACAATTCCCATGAGCGACGGCATGTCCATCGCCATGTCCGTTCCCATCTTCACGACCCTTCTGGCCATTCCGTTCCTGGGTGAAAAGGTCGGCCTGCGCCGCTGGGTCGCCATCGCCATCGGCTTCATCGGCGTGATGGTCGCCCTCGACCCCACGGGGAACTTTCAGGTCGGTGCCCTCTTTGCCCTGTTCGGCACCCTGTGCTGGGCCGCCAGCCTGATCCTGATCAAGCAGCTATCGGCCACGGAAACGCCCTATCTGATCGTGTTCTATTACATGATCACAGGCGTCGCCGTGTCGCTTCTGGTCCTGCCCTTCGTCTGGATCACGCCGACGACGGAGCATCTGATCTTCTACATCTGCGCCGGGCTGGTCGGCGGACTGGGCCAGATTCTCATGACCTTCGCCATGAAGTTCGCGCCGGCCGCCGTGGTTACGCCCTTCGAATACACGGCGATCTGCTGGGCCGTGCTGTTCGACCTGTTGATCTGGAATGTCCTGCCCGACCTGACCACGGTCCTGGGGGCGGGCATCGTCATCGCCACGGGCCTGTATATCTGGCACCGCGAGACCCGCGTTCGCCCCACAAAGTGACATTCATATATTTGAATGTGTTTTGCCGTGAACAGCCGTGATAAACCTGTTCCATGATCCCCTTTGATCCCATCTCCGCCCTTGCCGGTGGCGTCCTGATTGGCCTGGGCGCGGTGATTCTGGCCCTGTTCAACGGCCGGGTTGCGGGTATCAGCGGCATCCTGGGCGGCCTGCTGGACGGCGAGCGCGCGAACCTTGCTTGGCGCGCTGCCTTCATCGCCGGATTGGTCGGTGCCGGATTTTTCGGCCTGAAGCTGGTTTCCCCCGACGTCATGATCGCCGCCGACTGGCCCACCCTGGTCATCGGGGGATTGCTGGTCGGCATCGGTACGCGGCTCGGCAGCGGCTGCACCAGCGGCCACGGCGTCTGCGGCATGGCGCGGGGGTCGGTGCGATCCATTGCCGCGACAGCGGTCTATATCTCCGTGGCCGTGGCGACCGTGTTCGTCACCCGCCACCTGATCGGCGGCTGAGGACTATGGCGCGCCTGCTTGTCAGCCTGATCGCGGGGGGGCTGTTCGGCGCCGGCCTGATTGTCTCGCAAATGGTCAACCCGGCCCGCGTGCTGGGCTTTCTTGATATCGCGGGAACTTGGGATCCGACCCTCGCGTTCGTCCTGGCGGGCGCGCTCGCCGTTTCTGTTCCCGGCCACTGGTTGGTTCGTCGCATCGGGACGCCGGTCCTCGACCGCAACAGCCACCTGCCCCCGCCGGGCCGCCCGGACGGCCGCCTGATCGCGGGCGCCGTGCTGTTCGGGGTCGGCTGGGGACTTGTCGGCTTCTGTCCGGGGCCGGCCCTGGCGGCCCTCGGTACGGGCGAGACCAAGGCGCTTATCTTTCTTGCCGCCATGGCCGCGGGCATGTGGCTTTTCGGGCGCATCGCCGGGCGGTGAGGTAAACTCCCCGCCATGACCGATGACCTCCTTCTGCTGCCTTCCATCACCGACGCCGATGCGGACCATCGCGGGCGCGTCGTCGTCTCCGGTTCCCACGGCGGGCTTTATCCCGGATATCTGGCGGCCAAGGCGAGCCTCCGGGCCGTCGTCCTCAATGACGCCGGCGGCGGGCTGGACGGCGCCGGGGTTGCCGGCATCCATGCCCTCGACCAAGCCGGTATGGCCGCCGCGGCCGTATCCCACCTGTCGGCGAGCATCGGTGACGCCGGCGACATGACGGCGCGGGGTATTATCTCCACCGTGAACGTCATTGCCGCCGGTCTGGGTGTCATCAGCGGCATGACCTGTGCCGAGGCCGCTGAGCGCCTTGTCCATGCGGCCCTCCCAACCGGCCGCCTGTCCCCGGTCGACGAAGGGCGCCGCCTCATCACCCGGGACGGCGGCCCCGATATGGTGCGCGTCGATTCGGCGTCTTTGGTCATGGCCGAGGACATCGACAGGATCGTAATCACAGGCTCCCACGGCGGGCTGGTCGGCGGCGATCCGGCGCGGGCCTTGAAGACCGCCGCCGCCCTGGCCGTGTTCAACGACGCCGGCGGCGGCATCGAAGATGCGGGCCTCACCCGCCTGCCCGCCCTCGACGCCCGCACCATTCCGGCGGTGACCGTCACCCATACGTCGGCGCGCATAGGTGACGCCGCGTCGGCTTGGGAAACGGGCGTGATCTCTCACGCCAACGCCGCCGCTGCGGTTTTGGGCGCGCGGTCGGGAGACCGGCTTCGGGATTGGATCGGCGAAGCTTTCCCCGCGCGGCCTTGAAGAATTTCATGTCCGCGCGTCCGGGCCTTACCTTGACGGCGAAACATCTGCTAGGTTCCTTGATCCATTCACGCCGCCCGAGGGGCAAGGCAGGTTTTCATGGCCCTGGAACATTCCTTCCGAAACCTCACCGATGACGAGCGCGAGACCTTGATGCAGGTCGCGGTCGGCCATGCCTACGGTAGCGGCGACACGGTGATCAACCAGGGCGACCGGGTCGAAAACCTGATGGTCGTCGCGCAGGGCATGCTGCGCGTCACCCATGTGTTCGAAGGCGGGCATCTGAGCGAATTCGTCGGCCCGCTCGGCCCCGGCGACGTGGTCGGCGAAATGTCCTTCGTCGACGGCCAGGGGGCCAGCGCCACCCTGATCGCCGATGGCGACACGGAAGTCCTGACCATTCCCCGCAATGCCATCGACGCGCTGATGTCGGAAAATCCGACCTTTGCCGGGCGGCTGTACAAGGACTTGCTGCTGCATCTGTCCCGACGCCTGCGCGCAACCAACCTCAGGGCCGATCCGGGCCCGGCCGCGACGGGCTGACCGGCCTCCGCCGCCCCCAATGAGCCAAGCCAGCTTCAACCGCCGCGTCTGGGCGCTCGCCCTGCCGATCATCGCGACCAACGTCACCGTGCCGTTCCTGGGCCTGGTCGATACCGCCGTGGTCGGCCGCCTGCCGGGGGCGGAATACATGGGGGCGGTCGCCATCGGCGCCGTCATCATGAACGTGATCTATTCGTCCCTGAACTTCCTGCGCATGGGCACAACGGGACTGACGGCGCAATCCTACGGGGCCGGGGACGCGGACCAAATGCGCTCCTGGCTGGCGCGGGCCTGCCTGTTGTCGACGGTTCTGGGGCTCGGCCTGGTTGCCCTGCAGTTGCCGATCCTGGGCGTCTCGCACTGGTTGATGGGGGCAAGCGACGCCGTCTGGCCGCTTACGGAAAGCTATTTTCAGATCCGCATCTGGGGGGCTCCCGCGGCGCTGTTGAACTTCGCCCTGCTTGGCTGGTTCTTCGGCGTGCAGAACATGCGGGCCGCCCTGATCACCCAGGTGTTCCTGAACGGGTTGAACATCGTGCTCGACGTGTGGTTCGTGCTGGGGCTTGGCTGGGGCGTGGACGGCGTCGCCTGGGCGACCATCATTTCCGAATATTCGGCAGGCGCGCTGGGCCTGTGGCTGGCCGTCCGTCAGTTGGCCAAACTGGGCGGACGCTGGCGCTGGGAGCGCATCCGCGACACCTCGCGCATCCGCCGCATGCTGGGCGTCAACCGCGATATCTTCATCCGTTCCATGTGCCTGCAGGCGGCCTTCGTCGTGTTCACCTCGGCCGGCACGCGCATGGGCGACGAGGTTCTGGCCGCCAATGCCTTGTTGCTGCAGTTCTCCATGTTCACGGCCTACGCGCTCGACGGGTTCGCCAACGCGGCCGAGGCCATGGTCGGCCAGGCCGTGGGGGCGCACGACCGCACCCTGTTCCGCCAGGCGGTGAAGATCACGACCGGCTGGGGCGTGATGTTCGCGCTTTTGTTCATGGTCGCCTATTGGCTGTTCGGCAACGCCATCATCGATGCGCTGTCGACCGTATCGGGGGTCCGCGAAACGGCCTATGCCTACCTGCCCTGGATGGTTGCACTGCCGGTCATCGCGGTCTGGAGCTTTCAGTTCGACGGCATTTTCATCGGCGCCACTTGGACCCGCGAAATGCGCAACAGCATGGCGATTTCCTTCGCCGCGTTCGCCGTCGCGGTGCCCTTCGTCACCGCGACCTGGGGCAATCACGGCCTGTGGGCCGCCTTCACCGTGTTCATGAGCCTGCGCGGCCTGACCATGGGCCTGATGCTGCCGAAACTGGCGCGCCGCGTCGGCGTGGGGCCCCGTCCCGACGCAACTGATAGCGACCCGCATAGCGGTCCTTGACCTTCGCCACGGAAGCGCCGATTTTGTGCCCATATCCCCGACAATAGATACAGACCCATAACCCCATGACCGACCTCCGCAGCCGTCCGCTCATCGAAAAGCTCGTGGGCTTCGATACCACCAGCCACTATTCGAACCTCGAACTCATGGCCTTCGTTCAGGACTACCTGAAAAGCCATGGCGTCGACAGCCAACTGATCCATGACGCCACGGGGACCAAGGCCAACCTTTACGCCACCCTGGGCCCGACCGACCGGGGCGGAATCATGCTGTCCGGCCATACGGACGTGGTGCCCGTGGACGGCCAGGATTGGGCGACGGACCCGTTCAAGGTCACGGAAAAGGACGGCAAGCTGTATGGGCGCGGCACGTCGGACATGAAAAGCTTCATCGCCATCGCCCTGGCTTACGTCCCGGAATTCCTCAAGCGCGGCCTGGCCACGCCGATCCACCTGGCATTCTCCCATGATGAGGAAGTCGGCTGCATCGGCGTGCGCTCGTTGATCAAAATGATGAACGAGCAGCCGATCCGCCCGGTCATGGGCATCATCGGTGAGCCGACCAGCATGCAGGTCTGCGTCGGGCACAAGGGCAAGCGCAGCTTCCGCGCCATCTTCAAAGGCAAGGAAGCGCATTCGTCCCTCACGCCGATGGGGGTGAACGCCGTCGACTACGCTGCCCGTCTGGCCGTGTTCCTGCGCGGCATGGCCGACCGCATCGCCGGTGACGGCCCGTTCGACGAATTGTACGACGTCGCCTACACCACCGTGCACACGGGCGTCATGAAGGGCGGCGAGCAGTTGAACATCGTGCCCGGCCATTGCCGCATGGATTTCGAATTCCGCCACCTACCCAAACACGACCCGGATGCCCTGCAGGCCGAGATCATGGCCATGGTCGGCGAACTGGAGGCCGAGATGAAGGCCCATTCGCCGGAAACGGGCATCGAGGTCGAGGAATTGTCCGGCATTCCTGCCCTTGATACCGACCCGACGGACGAAGTCGTGACCCTGGCCAAGCAGTTGGCCGGGCGCAACGACCACGCCGCCGTCGCCTTCGGCACGGAAGCGGGCCTGTTCCAGCAGTCCGCCGGGGTGCCCTGCGTCATCATCGGCCCGGGTTCCATCAACGAGGCCCATAAGCCCAACGAATTCATCTCCCTGGATCAGGTCGCCAAGGGCGAAGGCTTCATGGCCCGTCTGGCCGACAAGGTCTGCGCAAGCTGATCCGCGCGCTTTAGTCCATCCCCCTCACCCCGACCCTCTCCCCCAAGGGGGAGAGGGAGAATTTGTGCGGTCCTTTCCCCGCAAGCGGGAGAGGGAGATCTGCGCGGCGGGAGTTCCCTCGCCCCGGAACGGGGAGAGGGACAGGGTGAGGGGCCTTGGGCCGTGATTCCTGGCCTCAGGGTTCCCCTTGCCGCTGCGCCGGCGGTCGCCGGAGGTAGCGAATGAGCATACGCCCAGGATGCAGGGCCGCCGCGACCTCACGGTCCACGGGGCTGGGTGCCCCCGCCATGGTGGATGCCAGAATTTCCGCCCCCAGAAACGCGGTCTGATAGCCGCGCGACCCCAGGCCCGAGAGCACGAAGGCATTGCGTTGATAAGGTGCCGCCGGCCAATCGCCCCGCTGCCCGTGATGCAGGTCGGCGTAGGCGGCCTGATAACCGGCGACGTCCGCCAGCGGCCCCACGAAGGGCAGATGATCCGCCGTGGTCGCCCGCAGGCCCGTCCAGCCCTTGAGCGGGGCTTTCCGCCAGGCCCCCGCCAAGTCCGGGAACACCTTGGCCAATCCATCCAGCGCCGAGGTCATGTCTCCTGCGTCGAGCCCGCGCCAGCCGTCGCCCTGGTCAGCCAGGTCCCAGCGCCGATAGGACGACCCCAGCACATGCACGGCCCCGCCACCGGCCCCGGTTAATGGCGTTATATGGCCGCCGAAGCTGACCGGCAGGCGCAAACGGGCGGAGGCCGCCGTGGCCGGCAGATGGCACAGTTGCCCCCGATTGGCGCGCAGGCCCGGAATGCCGCTGGGAACCAGCGCCCCCGACCACGGGCCCGCGGCCAGGACCACGGCATCGAAGGTTTCCGTTACGCCGTCTTCAAAGCCAACCCGCCAGCCCGGATCGGCGAGAGACAGCCCGGTGACCCGCGCCGTTCGCATCTCCGATACCAGGACAGTCGCGGGGCCCGCGAACCGCGCCGCCGGATACCACATGCCGCCGCGCGGGGTCTTGATTCCGGCAAGGTCCGAGGCCGTTTTCGCATCCACGGACTGGGCAAGCCCGCCGTCCCAACCCAGGCGGGCCGCAAAATCTTGAAGACGCGGCACCTCGGCCGCCGCCGGTAGATGCAGGGCGCCCGAGGCGGGCGGTAGGCTCCCCTGCCCTTCCGCCTGCAGGAACGCCTGGGCCATGAAGCGGCCATAAACATCGTCCGGGCCGGCCAAACGGGGCGACATCAGCACCCGTTCCGGCTGCGCCGCCACATCGCCCGCGTCGAACAGAACCGGGTGGAAGCCTTCCCCGGCCAGGGCCCGTGCCGCCGCCCGCCCGGCGATGCCGCCGCCGATCACGGCGACCGCCGCACCCGGGCCGAGGGGGGGCGGGGCCGCGTACCAGGGAACGTCCCCGTCTTCCATGGGGGCGGCGTCGAACCGGCCCGCCAGACATTCCAGCTTGCCGGCGAACCCCGGACGCTTGGCCATGACGAACCCCGCCGCCGCCAAGCCTCGGCGCACGGCGCCGGCGGCGGAAAAGGTTGCGACACGGGCGCCGGGCGCGCTCAGACGCGCGAGTTGGCGGAACACGCCGTCGGTCCACATTTCCGGATTGCGGCGGGGCGCGAAGCCGTCCAGGAACCAGGCGTCGATACGGGCGGTCAGTTTTTCCAGCATCTCCCCGACCGGGCCGAACAGCAGGGTCAGGGCGACCCGGCCGCCATCGAGGCGCAGGCGGTGGAACCCCGGTACCCGGCGCGGATAGGCCGCCCGCAGTTCCGCCGCGAGTGGGCCCAGTTCGGGAAACCCCGCATGGGCGTCGGCCAGATCGCCCGGCTCCAAAGGAAAGCCCTCGACCGAGACGACATGTAGGCGCGCATCCGCCGGGGCCGTGCGCCGCCACGAATCCCACAGGGCCAGCACGTTCAAGCCCGTGCCGAATCCCAATTCGCCGACCGTGAACCGGGGCCGCCCCTGCCAGACCTCGGGCACGCCGATGCCGTCGAGAAACACGTGGCGCGCCTCGTCCAGGCCGCCTTTGGGCGAAAAATAGATGTCCCCGAAGTCGGCGGAACACGGCACGCCGTCCCGCCAATCAAGCCGCGCCCGCCCCAGGGGCGGGACGCCGGGTGAGGACATTTCCTGGGTCATGGCTTTTTCTATATCAGGATGGGCGATCTGTCGGCGCTCAATTCCACTCCTCCCCCCCCCTCAATCCTTAAGGTTTTTTAACCAGTTGGTAATTCCTGGCGATTTATCCTGCGCGAGGTGGTCCCAGAAGGGGGCTGAAACGCGGACAGGAGAACAGGTCCATGGGAATTATGTCGAATACGCGGTTCCGACCAGGAACCCCGCAAAACGAACGGTTCGCACGACTATCGGTGGTCGTCGGCGACAGTCAGGATTTTTTCCTGCACCAGACGCGCCGCACCCTGGCCCAGCTTGGCGTGCGCGACATGCACCTGGCCCGCGACGGGGCCGAGGCGCTTGGCCTCGTGCGCACCCAGGAACCGCACCTAGCCATCATCGATTGGGACCTCAAGGCCATCCCCGGCGTTGAGTTCACGGCCTTTCTGCGCCGCGCCGAGGGCAGCCCGTCACCCAATCTGCCGATCATCATGACCATGGCCTCGGTCGACCGCATGAAGATTTCCCGCGCCATGAACGCCGGCGTGAACGAGATTTTGATCAAACCGGTGACGGCGGATGCCCTGTTGCGCCGCATCGTCTCGGCCATCGCCGCCCAGCACAAACCACAGGTCGCCGCCGGCGCCTACATCGGCCCCGACCGGCGCCAGGTGAGCGAGCCGATCACCGAGGAACGGCGCGCCGGCACCTGAGCCGCTCGCCCGACCACGACGTACGAAATCAAAAAGGCGCTCCCTGATCGGGGAGCGCCTTTTCATTTTGGCTGGGGTGCAAGGACTTGAACCTTGAATAACGGAGTCAGAGTCCGTCGTGTTACCAATTACACCACACCCCATTGGAAAGTCCGGCTGGCCGCCCCATATGAGGGGCAGGACCGCGCCAAGGCGGTTATATACCGATTGGCTTTCGGGAACGCAACTGACGAGACTCGGTTTTCGTCGTATATGCCAAAACCCTAATTACGATATAGAATTGGTGGACCCGAGCCCGCCGATCACTAGAATGGACGGTCAAGCGGGAATAACCCGCAGTGAACCGTTGGAAGTCTCAATGGCCAAGTGGCCCCAAGCAAATTCGCCGCACCGGCACCGCCGCCGCAGCAAGGGCACTGCGCCCTGCTTTGCGGCCATCGACTTGGGCACGCACAATTGCCGCATGCTGATCGCCGAGCCGTCCGACAACGGCCCTGTGGTGATCGACGGGTTTTCCCGCATCGTCCGTCTGGGCGAAGGCCTGGGCAAATCGGGCAACCTGTGCGAGGACGCCATCCAGCGGACCATTTCGGCGCTTCGCGTCTGTGCCGGCAAAATCCGGCGCCATAACGTCGTGCGGTCGCGTCATATCGCGACGGAAGCCTGCCGCCAGGCCATCAACTGCAAGGACTTCTTTGAAAAGGTCGAGGCGGAAACCGGCATCATGCTGGAAGCCATCCCGGCCGAGGAAGAAGCGACCCTGACCCTTGCGGGCTGCCTGCCGCTGCTGACCGGCGGCCATTCCAGGGCCCTGATGTTCGACATCGGCGGCGGATCGACGGAATTGAGCTGGATCGACCTGACGACCTGCGTTCCGCACCCGATCGGCATCCTGTCGCTGCCGATCGGCGTGGTGAACCTGATGGAAAAGAACGCGTCACCGGATTGCACGGCCGACCGCTTTCAATGCCTGGTCGCAGAAATCGACGCCCTGCTCGCCCCATTCGATGCCGAATACGGGATTTCCGAAACCTTCGCCCGCGAAGGGGCCCTGATGCTGGGCACCTCGGGCACGGTGACGACACTGGGCGCCATTCACCTGGGCTTGAGCCGCTACGACCGTTCCCAGGTCGACGGCCTGACCCTGGACTTCACCGATATTGAACGGCTGGCCGACCGGGTGTCGGCCATGCCCTGCGAGGCGCGCAAGGCCCTGCCCTGCATCGGGCCGGAACGGGCCGACCTGATGGTCATGGGCTGCGCGATCCTCAAGGCGATCACCAAGCGCTGGCCCGCCGGGCGGCTGCGCATCGCCGACCGCGGCGTGCGCGAGGGCCTATTGGTCCGCATGATGCAGGACGCGGCCAAGCAATGAGCACGGGTTCAGGCAAGTCAGGGTCCGGGCGGTCCGGTTCAGGCCGCCCCGGCACCACGAAAACGCGCACGACGCAATTTTCCGGGCGCGGCCTGCACAACCGCGTAAAAACCGCCAAGGGCCGCAAGACGTCGTCCAAGATGTGGCTGGAACGTCAGTTGAACGACCCCTACGTGGCCGAGGCCAAGGCGCGGGGGTATCGGTCCCGCGCGGCGTTCAAACTGTTGGAACTCGATTCCATGTTCGGCCTGCTGAAGAAGGGCGCCCGGGTCGTCGATCTGGGCGCCGCCCCCGGCGGCTGGACCCAGGTCGCCGTCGATGCCGTCGGCGCCGGCAAGGGCCCGAAAGGCGGGCAGGTCGTGGCCATCGACATTCAAGGCATGGACCCGGTCCAGGGCGCCACGGTAATCCTGCAGGACTTCATGGACCCGGACGCCCCCGACCGCATCAAGGACGCCCTGACCGGCCCCGCCGACCTGGTGCTGAGCGACATGGCCGCGCCCGCCACCGGCCATCGGCAGACCGACCATCTGCGCATCATGGGGCTGTGCGAGGCGGCGTTCGATTTCGCCTGCGAGGTCCTGGCCCCCGGCGGCGGCTTCGTCGCCAAGGTGCTGAAGGGCGGGACGGAAAACGAGCTTCTGGCCCAAATGAAACGGCGCTTTGCCATGGTCAAGCATGCCAAGCCGCCGGCCAGCCGTGCCGATTCCGCCGAAAGCTATGTCGTGGCAACCGGATTCCGCCCCGATCCCAAGGCCTGAGACCCGCTGAAACCCGGGGGTTTTGCGGGCTCGCAAAGGTGCTTGGCAAGGCCATGCGCATGTGTATGATGGGCCGCCAACTCGAACCCACAGACGAGGATGGCATGGCCGACCTGAGAGAAGCGCTGACGTTTGACGATGTTCTCCTGGTCCCGGCTGCGTCCAATGTTCTTCCCAACACCGCCGATACCACGACCCGCCTGACCCGCGAGATCACGCTGGGCATTCCGCTTGTGTCCGCCGCCATGGACACGGTGACGGAAAGCGCTTTGGCCATCGCCATGGCCCAGGCCGGCGGCATCGGCGTGCTGCACAAGAACATGACGCCCGAGGATCAGGCCGCCGAGGTCCGCAAAGTCAAAAAATTCGAAAGCGGCATGGTCATCAACCCGGTGACCATGTTCCCCGACCAGACCCTGGCCGACGCGTTGCGCATCAAGGAACACACCGGATTTTCCGGCATGCCCGTGGTCGAACGCGACACGGGTAAACTGGTCGGCATCATCACCAACCGCGATATCCGCTTCGCCGAAAACCTGAAGCAGCCGGTGTCCGAGTTGATGACCCGCAACCAGCCTGACCTGCCGCTGATCACGGTCAAGGAGAACGTGTCGCGCGACGAGGCCAAGCGGCTTCTGCACAAGTTCCGCATCGAGCGCCTGATCGTGGTCGACGAAGCCTACCGCTGCGTCGGCCTGGTCACGGTCAAGGACATCGAAAAGGAACAGGCCCATCCCAACGCCTGCAAGGACGACCAGGGTCGCCTGCGCGTCGCTGCGGCGACCGGGGTCGGCGACGACGGCCGGGTGCGGGCCGAGGCATTGATCGACGCCGGGGTCGATGTGGTCGTGGTCGATACGGCGCACGGCCATTCCCAGGGCGTTCTCGACGCCGTCAACATCATCAAGAAAATGTCCAACCGGACCCAGATCATCGGCGGCAACGTGGCCACCCCGGAAGGCGCCAAGGCGTTGATCGACGCCGGCGCCGACGCCGTGAAGATCGGCATCGGGCCGGGCACCATCTGCACCACGCGCATGGTCGCGGGTGTCGGCATGCCGCAATTGTCGGCAATCATGGAATCGGCGGAAGCCTGCGGCAAGGCGGGCGTACCCTGCATCGCCGACGGCGGCATCAAGTATTCCGGCGACGTCGCCAAGGCCATCGCGGCGGGTGCGGAGGCGGTGATGATCGGATCATTGTTCGCCGGTACGGACGAAAGCCCGGGCGAGGTGTTCCTCTACCAGGGGCGGTCGTTCAAGTCGTATCGGGGCATGGGATCGCTGGGCGCCATGGCGCGGGGATCGGCCGACCGCTATTTCCAGGCGGAAGTGTCCGACAGCCTGAAACTGGTGCCCGAAGGGGTCGAAGGCCGCGTGCCCTATCGCGGCCCGCTTGGCACCATCGTCCATCAGTTGGTCGGCGGCCTCAGGGCGGCCATGGGCTATACCGGTTGCGCCACCATCCAGGAACTGCGCACCAAACCGGAAATGCGCCGTATCACCGGGGCGGGACTGCGCGAAAGCCACGTCCATGACATCACCATCGCCCGCGAGGCCCCCAACTATCGCTCGGAACCCTAAGAGGACAGGCCTTATGGCGCGCATCGAATCCGAACAGAAACTGCGTGAAATCTATGCCGAACCCAAGGGCCGCGCGGTGACCAAAGTCTTCCATCGGCTGGAAGAGAATTCCCGGCGGTTCATCTCGCTTTGCCCCTTCGTGGTGATCGCGACCCAGGGACCCGGCGGCGCCGACGTGTCGCCGAAAGGCGACCTGCCCGGCTTCATTCAGGTGCTCGACGATGTCACCGTCGCCATTCCCGACCGCCCCGGCAACAATCGTCTCGACGGTTACGCGAACATTTTGGCGAACCCGGCCGTCGGCCTGATTTTCCTGATCCCCGGCATCAACGAGACCTTCCGTATCAACGGTACGGGTGAAATCCGCGACGATGCGGACCTGCTCGCCAAGTTCGAGGTTTCCGGCAAGCTGCCCAAAAGCTGCCTGGTGGTCACGGTGCAGGAAGCCTTCATGCATTGCGCCAAGGCGTTGATGCGCTCCCGCCTGTGGGACCCCGAAGCCCGCGTCCCGCGCGACGCTCTGCCGACCGCGGCGGAGATGATGCGCGCCCAGACGGGCGATCAGACCATCGCCGACGAGACCACCGAAGAAGCGGCGGCACGCTACAAGAAAGTGCTGTACTGAGCCTTCCCTAGCGCGGCCAGCGCGGCAGTTGGTCCAGCCCCATGTAGGTGATGATCGCCCCCAGGATCACCAGGGCGATCATGAACGCCAACAATGTATAGCGGTGGAAGTTTCCTTCCGCCGATGACTTGATCGCATGGATTTTCTGGAACGTGGCGCTGAAATGGCCGGCCACGGCCTGAATGCGCGCAAGTTCGTTGTGCTGCCAAAACTGATAGATCACCAGCATGAACACACAGGCGCAGGTCATGAGAATGATCAGGCCGGTCAGCGCGCTGACGTATCCCGACTTGGCCCCGACCAGTTTGGCGATCACGAACAACCCCATGAAGACCGCCAGGGTCGAGCCCACGGTCCACCACTGCTGGGCCTTGACGAACAGCAAGGCGTCGTTGGCCTTGTTATAAATCAGGGAGAGTTCCGCACGGACCTCGTCGTCGATAGGATCGGGAACGGGCTCGTCCAGGTCGTCGGGTTCTTTGTCAGCCATGATGTGCTCCTTTGCAACTGACAGGGCCTTGCATTATCGCGCGAAAGCCGCGCCATAGCCTCTATGCCTTAGGTATAGGGTATTGAATTAACTGCCTTTATCCGTCCCCTCAAATTTTGAATTCCCGAGGGTCAATGATCCGCGGCGGCACCTGAGGGGCCTTCAGGGGCGGCTGCGGCGGCGGCTGAATTTCCACGTTGAGGTCCCCCAGGTCTTCCGGCCCCTGCCTGGAAAATGGGTTGGTGATGATCAGGACCGAATTGCGCCGCACGGCGTCTTCCAGCCCGTCCTGCAATTGTTCGGCGAAGCGCGGGTTCCACGGAATCGAATAGTACCGGGGAGCGACCTCATCGGGCAGGCGAAGCCACAAGTAGATGGCTTGCCCCTCGTCGAAATCGACGCCGAGCACCATGGCCTTGTCCCGTGTCCGTTCGTACCAGGCGTATTCCATGGGCTTGGGCCGCGACAAAAGTTCCATCAGTTGCACATAGGCCAACGGCAGGAACAGCGAGACGGCGGCGACGGCGACGAAACGAACCCAGGTCCGGCGCGGGGCCCATACGGCAAGCGCCCCCAGAACGAAGGCCGTCAGGGTCATCGCCGCGAAGATGTAATAGATGATGTCCATGGTCGGTTTCCTTGCCTGGGTCTCAGTGCAATTCAGTGATCAGGGGCTTGCGCAGCTTACTGACGCTGCCTTCGACCAGATGCCCTTCGCCGTCCAGGCGAAAGCGGAAGGCGGTTTCTTCCTGATTTTTGCTGCGCAGTTCGACCGTGGTGGCGGCGATCTGTTCCGCTTCTTCCAACGGCCGCTTGACGCTGACCACCACCCGCACCGGCACCGCCGTCCCTTTTGGCAGCGGGCCGTACATATGGACGTTGACCACATATTCCCCGGCGGGGACGCCGCGGCTGTAGGTCATTTCGTAATTGCGGTCCGTGGCGTCGCCTTCGATTCCCAGGTCGTCGCGCAACAGGTTGAAGGTCAGGCCGCTTTGGTTCCAGAACCCGACGGGCAGTTCGTTCGGCGCCTTGACCCACAGGTCGACGTCGTAAGGCATGTCGTTGGGCCAATGCATTTCGACCATCACGTTGCCGGGCGCCTTGGCCTCTTCCCGCTGTTCCTGGGGGGGCTGCAAATGCGGCAGCAGCATCACCACCATGGCGACGAAGCCGATCAGGGCCAGCAGGATGACGTCCCGGAACACGGTGCCGGCGGTATCCTCGTCATCGAAGGTGTCGAGTTCTTCCATGGCGCCTGCCGGCGGCGTGCCGCCCCCTCCCCGTCTATTCGGCCGCCCGGCGCCGGGCGGTGTCGGCCGGCACCGGGGCCTGCAATGCGGCGGTCAGCAGGCGCACCGTGCCCGTGGCCAGGATGCGGTGATTGACGATCAGCCAGACATAGAGGATCGAGCCGACCAACGTGGTGTTGAGCGCCACCGACATGCCGCTGATCAGGGTCGCGACCATGGCCCCGACCTTGTTGGCATCGGACGCGGCCGTGGGGTCGACCCCCGACAGGGCGATGATGAAGCCGATGACCGTGCCGATCAGGCCCAGCAGGACCAGAGAATTGGCGATGTGGCGGACCACGACGATGCGGTTGGACAGGGTCAGGCGCAGGATCTGCGCCGCGCGGTCGGCCTCCCGATCATCGCCGGCGGCAAGGGCCGCCATATAGGCCGCGGCCGGTGATCCGGCCGGCGAACGGCCGTCCTCGACCTCGACCGTCTGGCGGCTGGCCTGCCACACTTTCCACGCCGCCAGCGCCGTGCCGTAGGCGAACACGGCGCAGATCACGCCGGTCAATTCAAGAAGCGGAGCATTGATGATGGGGTCGAGCCACCCCTGAAGATAGGCGGCCCCGACGAACCCGAGAGCGACCACGTTGACCAAAAGGAAATACGCGACAAGCAGATACCGGTAAAGCACCGTCAGGCCACTCCCCTGCATCGGGATGCGGGCGTCCACACCCGGGAACGCTGCCCTTATACCACGATCTTCCCGCCCTGATCGCGATTTCGGACGCGCTTCACGCAATTGCGATCCCCCGCCGCCCTTTCCGCCGCCGACGGAAATCCTTGGCCCCTGGGCGGGCCGGCGGGTAATCTCTGGCGCAAAGAAGAACACTTCAACAATCCAGCGACACCAGGGAGCGCGATCCATGACGCCGGGCGCCCGCGTACAGGCCTGCATTGAACTGTTGGCGCAGATCGCCGCCGAGGCACAGGATGCCAGCGCCGTCATCGACGCCTATTTCCGCACCCGTCGCTATGCCGGGGCCGGCGACCGCCGTACCGTGACGCATCGGGTCTATGAAAACCTGCGCCACCGCGCGCGTCTGGATTGGTGGATCCAGCGCACGGGCGTGGCGCTTGATTCAACCTCGCGAACCCGCGTGCTGACCCAGATGGCGGTCTATGAGCGGGTCTCGCCGGACGAGTTGGCGCGCCTGTTCTCAGGCACCCGGCACTGTCCGCCGACCCTCAATAACCGGGAACAGGAATTGGCGGAATCCCTTTACGGCCGCCCCCCCATGCACATCGACATGCCCGACTGGGTGCGCCTGGAATACCCATCCTGGATGGGCCCGTCCTTGCGCGCCATCTTCGGGCGGCGGCTGGAAACGGAACTCCAGGCGCTAAGCCAGACCGCGCCTGTCGACCTCCGCGTCAACACCCTGAAGGCGACGCGGGAACAGGTCCAGAGCGCATTGACCGGCGACGGCATCGAGGTCGAGCCGACACCGCTGTCGCCGCTGGGCCTACGGCTGCAATCGCGCGCCCGGCTGGGTGGCACCCATGCCTTCAAACGCGGGCTGTTCGAGGTTCAGGACGAGGGCTCACAACTTATCGCGCTGCTGTGCGGCGTGCGTCCGGGCATGACCGTCATCGACTATTGCGCCGGGGCCGGCGGCAAGACTCTGGCCATGGCGGCGGCACTTGGCCCCGGTGGCGGTAAGGGCGCGGAGGACGGCGCGCCGCGCGGGCGCCTGATTGCCTGCGACGTGTCGCGCTATCGCATGGACCGCATGGCGCCGCGCCTGAAACGCGCCGGTGCCGACATGGTGCGCCGACAGGTCGTCTCGGCGCGCGATGACAGCTGGGTCAAGGCCAACCACGAAATGGCCGACCGGGTGCTGGCCGACGTGCCCTGCACGGGCACGGGGGCGTGGCGGCGCAACCTGGATGCCAAATGGCGGTTTCGCCCTGACGACCTGGAACATCTGATCGAAATGCAGCGCCTGATCATGGTTCAGGCGGCGTCCCTGGTGGCCCCCAAGGGCCGGCTGGTCTACGCCACCTGCTCTCTGCTGTGCGAGGAGAACGAGGAACAGATCGACTGGTTCATGGCCGATATCCCCGGCTTCCGGATACTGCCACTGGCCGAAGTCTGGACCGAAACCGTCGGTGGACCGCCCCCCAACGAAGGCGATTTTTTGCGCCTGTCACCGGCATCGACGGGAACCGATGGATTTTTCTGCGCAGTTCTGGAAAAATCAGATTAACATTGTATACAAAATATAGTCTGCCGGAGAGGAAGCCATGCCCACCACGACCAATGACAATCTGCAACCCGCCCAAGGTGCCTCATGCTGGACCGGCCCGCAGTTGGCCGGGTCTCGTTCCTGGATCGTCGAAATGTCCGACGCGGACCGTACCGCCGTCATGGGTGCGCTTGACGCCAGCGCCGGCTGCGATCCCCTGACCATGACCGCCGACGATTTTCCCGTCGGCGCCTTTGCTGAGAACCTGGCTGCCCTGCGCCGCGAGGCCGCCTTCGGCACTGGATTTTTCCTGCTGCGCACGGGACTGGATACCCTGGATGAGGAGCAGGCCCGGCGGATGATCTGGGGCATGGGTCAGTATCTGGGTATTCCGCAGATCCAGGATGCCCGCCGCACCCTGCTGCACGATGTGCGCGATACCGGCGCCAACCTGCAGAAACAGGCCGACGTGCGCACCTATCAGACCAACGAGGCACAGCCCTTCCACAACGACGGCGGCGATATCTTCGCCCTGTTGTGCCGCCGGCAGTCGACGGGCGGCGGCAAATCGCTGATCGTCAGCGCCCATACCGTGTTCAACGAAATCCTCCGTCGCCGGCCCGACCTTGCCAAGGTGCTGACCGAACCTTTTTATTTCGACGCCCGCGGCCAGGCTCTGCCCGGCCGCCCCTGGTACCAGGCCCTGCCGATCTTCCAGTTCCATGGTGGGCATTGGTTCGTCATGTACAAGCGCCATTACATCGAGCTCGCTCAGCGGTCCGACGAAATCCCGCGCCTGACCGCGGCCCAGATCGAGGCCATGGACCTTTTGGACGCGCTTTGCGACGACCCCACGTACCATTTGTCGTTCGAGATGTCGCCCGGCGACATGGTGGTCGGCAACAACTTCACCACTCTGCACGCCCGCACCGCCTTCACCGACCCGGAACCGGCGTCCGGCGAAAAGCGGCACATGCTGCGCCTGTGGCTCGGCATCGAGGATGGCCTCGCCTTGCCGCCGGCCTTTGCGGAAACCCGGGAATTCGGCCCCCTGTTCGAAACGACACATCGCATCGCGATATAAAATTTCTTCCGTTGACACAATACCGGAATTTTATTATCGAAATTAACGGTTCGTTATGGTATTGTTGCTACGCTACCAGAAGGTGGAAACGCCTTGTGTGGCGGAGACGTCGGACGAGGCATCGGCGCCGGGGATTGGAGCCCCGGCCCGGGTTTTTCGTTCATCGGGAGAAGACAGATGAAACAGGCCCAGCACACGCAAGCCCCCCGCGAAAGCGATCATCCCTTGGAAGGCCCGCACCCGACCGACTGAGGCCGGGTCCGCCCTTTCCGGACGCCCCCGCGTCCGGGCTGCGCTTTAGCCAATTCCGTCGCGCCGTTTCATCACGGACGCCAAGCGGACCAGTAGGCCCGTTGCAGGACCATCACTGCATCGCTCGCCGATGCAGACATTCCCCCGCCTTTCCGCTAAAAATTCTCAACAAGGCCCAACACCCAGGGAGCACGCCATGAGTTCCTACGAAGACGACCTGCGCCGCCAGCAGCAGTTCCTGCGCAAGGCCGAGTTGCTGATTTCTCAGGCCAACCGCGAAATCATCGGCCCGATGATTCCCGAAATCAATGAAGCCCGAGTCATCAATTTCGCCCGCGCCGTCGCCCACCTTCGCGGCCGCTACCTGCAAGCCTCATTCAACATTTCCAACGTCGCCGAGGGCGAGGCGCCCTCCGACGCCGAGATCACCAATCTCCGCAAATACCGCGACATTTACGAAGAAGCGCGGAAAGCTTATGAGGAACTGACCCACGCCATCGAGCGCGGCTACATTCACATCTCCGAAAAAGACTAACCCCCTAATAAAAGGCCGACCACTTTCATCATGGACCACGCAGCCCTCGCCCAAGACGTGGCGGCACTCGCCGCCAAAGCTCAACGCATCGAAACGCCGGGCCCCAACGGCCCCTGTATCTGGCACCGCTGGGAAGGCGGCGGCCCGACCCTAGTCCTGCTGCACGGCGGCTGGGGATCGTGGACCCACTGGTATCGATCCATCCCCCTGCTGACGCCGCATTTCACCGTGCTGGCCGCCGACACGCCGGGATTCGGTGACAGCGGCGCCCCGCCCAAGCCGACGTCGCCCGACGACATCGCCGACATCCTTGTCGCCGGTCTGGACCAGCTTGTGCCCGCGGGCGAGACCTTTCATCTGGCCGGGTTTTCCTTCGGCGGCCTGATCGGCAGCGTCGTCGCGTCGAAAACCCCCGGCCGCTGCCGCAGCTTCGTCATGGTCGGGGCCAGCGGCTTCGGCGTGCTGCACGCGCCGCCCCAGGGCACGGCCCTGGCCGAGGACGGCATGACCGACGACGAGATCGACGAATTGCAGCGCCGCAACCTGCAGATCCTGATGATGCGCGATCCGGCCAACATCGACGATCTGGCCGTGCACATCCATCGCCGCAATCTGGAGCGCGGACGCATCCGCTCCCGGCCGATCTCGCTGACCGACCGGCTGCTGCGCGCCCTGCCCGACATCAAAGCGTCCATGGCCGGCATCTGGGGTGAATACGACATCACGGTAAAAGGCCAGGAAGGCCTGGATAAGCGCAAGGAAATCATCCGAAGCTTTCAGCCCGAGGCCCCCTTCCACATCATCAAGGGTGCCGGCCATTGGGTGATGTACGAAACGGCGGAGGAATTCGCCGACACCCTGACGAACACCCTGAAGACCCTCACCCCCTACTGACCGCCCATAAGCCGTTGCCTCACCCCCGCCCCTCGGCCAATAATCGAGACGAGGGAAGCAACGGAGGCATTAAGTCATGGCGGGCGTGCTCGACACCCTGACGGATTTGTATCGGGACCAGATGGCGCGGCACCAGAACCGCCCGTTCCTGGAGGCCGTGATGTCGGCCGCCGCCCTGGTCTGCGCCGCCGACGGGCAGGTGACTTTTCCCGAACGCATGCGCCTGGACCAGATCGTCGAGGCCATCAAACAGTTGCAGGTGTTCGACCCCCACGAAGCCGTCGACCTGTTCAACGATTACACGGCGGAAATCCAGGACGATCCGAAAACAGGGCGCGAAGCCGCGTTCCAGCGCATCGAACCTGTGGCCGACAATCCCGAAACGGCGTCGCTCATCCTGCGTGTCTGCATGGGCATTCTCGAGGTCGAAGGCGAAGACAACCTGACCGAACAGATCGAGGTCGTCAGCCTGTGTTCGCGCCTGGGGATCGAGCCCAAGGAACTCGGCCTTTACGTGGACGACCTCCCCAACATTCCCGACGAAAAGGCATGAGCCCCCAATGGAGCCGTTGACCGCCCTTGCCGTCGCCCTGGGCTCTGCCTGGGGCAGCGGGCTGAATCTTTACGCCACCGTCCTGGTGCTGGGCGGGCTGGATGCCTTCGGTGTGATCTCGCTGCCGGACAGCATGGCCGTGTTGTCCTCGACCTGGGTGCTGGCGGCGGCGGCACTGCTGTATTTCATCGAATTCTTCGCCGACAAGATTCCCGGCCTGGATTCCATCTGGGACCTGATCCACACCTTCATCCGCATCCCGGCGGGCGCCCTCATGGCGGCGGGCGCCGTCGGCGGGCTGGATTTCATGAACGCGGAACTGCAGACCGTGGCGGCCCTTCTGGGCGGCGGCATGATCGCCGCCGGGACCCACGCCGCCAAGGCGGGATCGCGCGCCGTCATCAACACCTCGCCCGAACCGTTCTCCAACTGGGGCATGAGTCTGTTCGAGGACTTTCTGGTGTTCGGCGGCCTGGCGCTGGCCGTATTCAACCCGGTCGCCTTCCTGATCGGCCTCGGCCTGTTCGCCCTGCTGGTGATCTGGCTGGTGCCGAAAATTTGGCGCGGCATCCGGCGGTTCTTCGGCGGCTACAAGGATCCGGACACCCTGCGCCATCCCAAACCGGGCATGGCGGGCATGGGATCGGCGGGCTTTTCCGGCGGCCCCGGCGACTGGGCCCCGCCTGACGGCAGCGGCCCCAAGGACGCGCCCGACGCCGGCACGACCGAGGTCGCCAAACGACCGGGAAGCGACATCACGCCTTAGGAGCCGCCCTTAGATGAGGCTGGCCGCCGCCAACCGCAACCTTCCCGTCACCCCCGGGCTTGACCCGGGGGTCCCCATGGATGGCCGGGTCAAGCCCGGCCATGACGGCGCCTAGACGATGTTGGCCGGCGTCCCGTTCTTGAAATTCTCGATATTGCGGATCAGTTGTTCCGCCATGGCCGCACGGGCCGTGTTTCCGGCCCAGGCCGTATGCGGCGTCAGGATGAAGTCGGGCCGCCCGACCAGGGCCATGAAGGGGTGGTCGGCGGGCGGCGGCTCCGACGACACCACGTCCATCCCCGCCCCGGCGATCAGGCCCCCGGTCAGGGCCTGAACCAGGGCGTCCTCGTCGATCAGCCCGCCCCGGGCCGTGTTGATGACCAGCGCCGTGCGCTTCATGCGCTTGAATTCCGCCAAGCCGATCATGCCGCGCGTTTCCGGCGTCAACGGGCAATGCAGGGTCAGCACGTCCGCCGTCTCGATCGCTTCGTCCCAGGGGATCAGGGGGGCTTCCGGCGCGGCGTCGCCCTTGCGGCCGACGAACACGACCTCCATCCCGAAGCCCTTTGCAATCGTGGCAACACCCTGGCCGAGCGAGCCGCGCCCGACCACGGCCAAGCGCGTGCCGTAGAGATCGCGCAGTTCATGGGTGAAGAAGGTGAAGGTGCCGGCCTGCTGCCACTTGCCGGCCTTCACGTCGGCAAGATAGCCGATGATCTGGCGGCGCAGGGTCAGGATCAGGCCGAAGGCATGTTCCGGCACGGAATGTTCCGCATAGCCCCTGACGTTGCAGACGGTGATACCGCGTTCCTTGGCGGCGGCCAGGTCGATGATGTCCGTGCCCGTCGCGCAGACGGCGATCAGCTTCAACCCCGGGGCGGCGTCCATCTCGGCAGCCCCCACCTTGATCTTGTTGGAGACCACGATGGTCGCATCCTTGATGCGGGCCGCGACCTCGCCGGGTTTGGTCTCGTCATGGTCGATCCATTGATGGGCGAACGCGGGCGGGCGCAGCACCGTGCCGGGGGCAAGGGATCCGTGATCAAGGAAGACGATGGTATCGGTCATGGCGGGAACTTTCGGGCTGGGGATTACACCCCATACTTATCGACGGCCCGGTCGTTCCATTCAATGCCGATGCCGGGTTTTTCCGCAGGATGGCAATGGCCGTCGGTCACGGGCAAGGGGTCCGCCAGGATCGGCTCGGCCCAGTCGACGTATTCCAGCCAGTGACGGGTCGGCGTCGCCGCCAGAAGGTGCACGCTGATTTCCGGGTACAGATGGCTCGACAACGGCAGATGGGCCGCCGCCGCCAGCTTGGCCGCCCCCAGCCAGCCGGTGACCCCGCCGATCTTGCCCGCGTCGGGCATGAAATAATCACATCCGCCGGCGGCCATGCATTTCGCCATCTCGCCCGGATACCAGCAATTCTCCCCCGTCTGGACCGGTGTCTTCACCACGGCACGCAGCGCCGCATGGCCGTAGAAATCGTCGTAATGGACCGGCTCCTCCACCCAATAAAGGTCCACCGCAGCCAGCGCCTTGACCCGGCGGATGACCTCTTCGACCTCCTGGCTTTGGTTGTAGTCGCTCATCAAGGGCACGTCGGGGCCGATCGCCACCCGCACGGCCCGCGCCACGGCGACGTCTTCTTCCAATGTCGGATAGCCCAGGCGCAGCTTCACCGCAGCGAAACCTTCGTCCAGAAGGTCCCGCGCCTCCTTGGCCGCCGCCGGCACGCCGATCATGCCGAGGCCCTTGGAATTATAAGCCGGCGTGGCAACCGCCTCGGCGCCGAGCAACTTGTACAAAGGCTGGCCTTTACCCTTGGCGGCGGCATCCCACAAGGCCATGTCGAGGCCCGAGATCGCCTGCCCCGCCGCCCCCTTGGCCCCGGCCAGGCGGGTCATGGCCATCAGGTCCGCCTGCAGCGCCTGCGGGTCCAGCGGTTTGCCCATGATGCGCTCACCCAGGGCCGCATACATGGCCATCAGCGGCTTGAGCGCCCAGGCCTGATAGGCGAAGGAATAGGCGCGGCCGGTGATGCCGCCCGAGGTCTCGACATCGACCAGGACCAGGGGCGCCTCCGATACCACGCCCCCCGCCGTGGCCAGGGGCCGGCGCATGGGCACGACCACGGGGCGGGCCCGCACGGCGGTGACGGTGTCGGTCATTGGTCGGATCCTTCTATTCGGTCCAGGCGCAGGCGATGGCGCGGATCAGTGAGGCGCCAGACGGCGGCATAGATCGCCATGACGGCGCCGATGCCCGTCGCCCCGCCGATCAGGAACATCACCAGCAGTTGGTATTTCACGGCTTCCACCGGGTCGGCGCCGGCCAGGATCTGGCCCGTCATCATCCCCGGCAGGGACACCACGCCCGTCGCGGCCATGGAATTGATGGTCGGCATCAGCGCGGTCTTGAGGGCGCGGCGGATAAAGGGGCGCAGCGCCACCTGGCGCGGAAAGCCGAGGGCGATCTGCGCCTCGACCGCCCAGCGTTCGCGGACCACCGTGTTGAACAGGGTGTTCAGGCCCAGGCTGATCCCGGTCATGGCATTGCCCAGGATCATGCCCAGGATGGGCACGGCATAGCGCGCATCCCACCAGGGGTCGGGCTTGAGCTGCGTCGTCAGGGCCAGGCAGGTCACCGATATCGCGGCGAAGGTCATGGTCGAGACGCCGATCCCGTAGGACCACCAGCCGGTCAGCTTGCGGTCCTGGCGGCTCATAATCTCGTAACCGGCGAAGCCGACCATGATCCCGACCACGCCGAGCGTCAGCCAGGGCGACTGCTGCGCGAACAGGGCCTTGAGGACCAATCCCACGAGCAGCAGTTGTACCGTCATGCGCACGGCGGCAATCACCAGCGAGCGGGTAATGCCGAGGCCGAGCCAGAGGGACAGGCCGCCGTTGATGACCAGCAGCAGAGCCGCCAGGGCCAGGTCGATCGCCGACAGGGGTATGGCCTGACTGGTCATGCGGACAGCCTGCCGTCGGTCATGGTCAGAAGCCGCTTGCCGAGCCGCGCCGCCTGGTCCTTGGCATGGGTCGCCAGGATGACGATGCCGCCGTCCATCAGGAAATCGTGGATCACGCCCTCGACCAGCGCCGTTGCCGCCTGATCCAGGGCGCCCGTGGGTTCGTCCAGCAACAGCACGCGCGGCCCCCGGTCGAAGGCGCGGGCGATGGCCAGGCGCTGGCGTTCGCCGGTCGACAGGCGCGACACCGGCCAGGTCAGGGCCTCGGCCTTGAAACCCAGGCGCTGCAGCACGCCGGTGACGGCCTCCGGGTCTTCGAAATGATCGCCCACCCGGTCTTCCCACCAGCCCGATTCCGGGCCGACGTACATCACCTGGCGCCGCCAGTCGGGGCCGGTCATGGACATGCGTTCGTGGCCGTCCAGCGTGATCTCGCCTTCCGCCGGGTCAAGGTCGGCCAAGGCCCGCAACATCAGGCTTTTGCCCGACCCCGAAGGGCCCATGACGGCAATGCAGTCGCCCGCGTCCAGGTCCAGGTCGTCAACCTGTACCAGGTGCGCGCGAAGGTTTCGGATCGACAGCATGCAGGGATATTAGGGGCCGGTCCCGAGCGTGGCGATAGAATAATCGGCAGCGGATCACCTGCTGCCCGTCTCCCACAAACCACGGCGCTGGGCCTTGGCCTGGGCTTCATGACCGGTATAGCGTTCGGTGACCGCGGCGTTCGCCTTGGCAAAGCCATTGACGACCATGTACTGGCCGATGTCGTCGTCGCCGACGAAGCACTGCGCCACGATCACCCCGCCGAACTTGCTTTCTTTTTGCTCGCAGCGGATCTCGCTGGTCTTGACCTTTTCCTGCAACTGCGCGGCGGCATAGAGGCCGCAACGGACCATCCGGCCCGAGGGATGCGGGCAAAGCTGATCCAGGCCGAAGGCGGTAATGCCCCAGATATCGACGATCTGCCCTTCGGCGCATTTCGTATGGCGGCGCGTACCGCCGATCATCAGCGTATCGCCGTCCATCACACAGGCGCGCCCCTTCAGCCCCCCGTCATCGCCGTCGGGCGAACAGGCGATCACCAGGAACAGCAGGCAAGCCGTTACGACCAAACCCTTTTTCATGACGGCAATATTAGCAGAATCCGGATATGCCGCGATATGGCCGAAAGTCAGCCTCCCTGAAGACGGAATCCCTTGACCTCGCCCGCGTTAACCCTCAGATTCCCCTTGTTCCGACGGGGGGCCCCGATAGGGGGCTGAGATTCCGACGGTCGTCCGAAGCGCATCAGCGCGAAGGAGGACAACGCGGTGACCCTTCGAACCTGATCCGGAGCAATACCGGCGTAGGGAACGGAACCCCCAAAGGGGCTCTCTATATATTTTCCTCGCTGCCGTGACGTCCCGGATCGTTGTGAAACGAATGCCACGATCTCGGGAGTCCTGATCCATGAACGTCATCCGCAAGCCCACCACCGGCGATGTCACCACCGGGCCGCTGCCCGCGTCGAACAAGATCTTCGTCGAAGGCACCCTGCCGGGCGTGCAGGTGCCCATGCGCGAAATCCACGTCCACGAAAGCGCCATGGAAGCGCCGACCGTGGTTTACGACACCTCGGGCCCCTACACGGACCCCAACGCCTATATCGATATCGAGGCCGGCCTGCCCAAGCTGCGCCAGGAATGGATCGTGGCCCGCGGCGACACCGAGCCCTATGACGGCCGCGACGTGAAGCCGGAAGACAACGGCAACGTCGACGACGACCATCTGGTTCCCGAATTTCCCGTGCGCAACGCGCCGCGCCGCGCCATTGACGGCAAGGCGGTGACGCAGATCGCCTATGCCCGCCAGGGCATCATCACCCCGGAAATGGAATTCATCGCGATCCGCGAAAACATGCTGCGCGAACGCCTGCCCGAAGAGGTCCTGAAAAAGGCCCGCGACGGGGCGGAAAGCTTCGGCGCCGAAATCCCCGATTTCATCACCCCGGAATTCGTCCGCTCAGAGGTCGCCCGCGGCCGCGCCGTCATCCCCAACAACATCAACCACCCGGAAACGGAGCCGATGATCATCGGCCGGAACTTCCTGGTGAAGATCAACGCCAACATCGGCAACTCGGCCGTGACGTCCTCCGTCGCCGAGGAAGTCGACAAGATGGTGTGGTCGACCCGCTGGGGTGCCGATACGGTCATGGACCTGTCGACGGGCCGCAACATCCACAACATCCGCGAATGGATCATCCGCAACTCGCCGGTGCCGATCGGCACGGTGCCGATCTATCAGTCGCTGGAAAAGGTCGAGCGGGCCGAGGACCTGACCTGGGAAATCTACCGCGACACGTTGATCGAACAGGCCGAACAGGGCGTGGACTATTTCACCATCCATGCCGGCATCCGCCTGAAGCATATCCATCTGACCGCCGACCGGGTCACCGGCATCGTTTCGCGTGGTGGCTCGATCATCGCCCAGTGGTGCCTGGCCCATCACAAGGAATCGTTCCTCTACGACCATTTCGAGGACATCTGCGACATCATGCGGGCCTATGACGTGTCGTTCTCCCTGGGCGACGGGTTCCGCCCCGGCTCCTCGGCCGACGCCAATGACGCGGCCCAGTTCGCCGAACTGGAAACGCTGGGCGAGCTGACCAAGGTCGCCTGGGAAAAGGACTGTCAGGTCATCATCGAAGGCCCCGGTCACGTGCCCATGCACAAGATCAAGGTCAACATGGAAAAGCAGCTGGAAGTCTGCGGCGAAGCCCCGTTCTATACCCTGGGACCGCTCGTCACCGACATCGCGCCGGGCTACGATCACATCACGTCGGGCATCGGGGCGGCCATGATCGGTTGGTACGGCACGGCCATGCTGTGCTACGTGACGCCCAAGGAACATCTGGGCCTGCCCGACCGCAACGACGTCAAGGAAGGCGTGATCACCTACAAGATCGCGGCCCATGCCGCCGACGTCGCCAAGGGCCACCCGGGGGCCGCCGCCCGCGACGATGCGCTGTCCCGCGCCCGCTTCGAATTCCGCTGGGAAGACCAGTTCAACCTCGGCCTCGACCCGGACCGCGCCCGCGACTTCCACGACCAGACCCTGCCCAAGGACGCCCACAAGACCGCCCACTTCTGCTCCATGTGCGGCCCCAAGTTCTGCGCCATGGAAATCACGAACCTGGTTCGTGATTATGCGAAAGAAGGCATGGAAGAAATGAGCGAGAAGTTCAAGGAAGAGGGCGCCGAGCTCTACAAGGAAGACTACCTGGACAAGAAGGCGGCGAGCGGCGACGACGACTAAGCCGCCCGCGACGCCCTGGCGTCCACTACCAAGTTAGCACCCGGGATAGCCTCGGGACGAAAGGCCGCGTATCTTTGATGCGCGGCCTTTTTGGTGGGCGCAGGCGGTGCAAGTTGTCAGTTGGATTTCGCCCCGACCTACTCTCAACCTCACCTCTTATTAGATTCTCTGGTTTCTATGATGCATTGCATTGCTGGAAGAGCCAGAAATCGTTTCATCAAGTCGCCGAAATTTTCATCGGGATTCTGTTCCAGATTTTGCATCTTTGAAAAAACTTGAGTTGCTTCGTTGATCTGGCGTGTCCACTCGCTTGGCTCTCCATCTGGCCCATCGGTGGTCATGCGCTTAAAACAATTCGCAAACTTTAGCCCTAATTCTGGCCCGAGCTCCGCTTCCATGGGAGTCACAAATTCAGGAACTGCCCTGCCCAAAATCCTGTCTCGAATCTCACGTTGCTGATCAGCACTCATTTCCAAGTACTGACGCAATGAAATATTTTCCGATTGGGCGAATACCGGGATAGCGAGAAACAACAAACTAGAAATGCAAACAATTCCACCAAAATAACGCATCAAAGACCTCTCAACACATAGCTTTTCCAGGACGCGAAGTGACATCAAGGAAATTTAACCCAACCACCTCTCGCCGAACACAAAAAGGCCGGGCAATGCCCGGCCTTTTCTTTGTCTGAGTTGCGACGATCAAGCCCCGAGATACGCATTCCGAAACGCAATCCGGCATTCCGCCGGGTTGAGGTTGCGTTTGAACGCCGTGGGGTCGCCGGGGAGCACGCGGCACCACAGGAAGCGCGGGCCGGGCTGGTTACGGATGAAGTCGTGGGCATCCGCGATCTGATCGGCCGAGGCGATTTCCTTGACGCTGGGAATGCCCGACCCCTGGGCGATCATGGCGAGGTTGGTGCGCTGGGCCGTGTGGCCTTCCTGGCCGCCGGTTTCGCCATGGGTGCCGTTGTCGATGCAGACGATGGTCAGGTTGGCCGGGGCCTGCGTCGCCACCGTGTTGAGGGAGCCCAGGCCCATCTGCAATTCGCCGTCGCCGGTGATGACGGCGACCTGTTTTTCCGGGGCCGAGAGCGCCATGCCCAGGCCCGTGGCGACGGCCGAGCCCATGCAGCCGGCCATGGTGAACAGGTTGGGGCCGTCGTTGGTCAGCCCGGCGGCGTCCTTGGACGATCCGGCCAATCCGGAAACGAACAACCATTTATCCTTGTCCGGGAACAGGGGGGCCAGAAGCTCGCGGCGGTCCAGCGTAATCTTGGTCATTGAAGGTTCCTCCCTCAAACGGCGTCATGCGTCGTTATCGTATAAGTTCACCACTGAGGCGGTGAGACGGTGAGGCGAAATAAAATCATCTCCCTCTTTTCCTCACTGCCTCTGTGTCTCTGTGGTTCAATTCATGTCCTTGTCCGCACAGGCGCCTAGAACGCTTTGGCGCCCAGGAACTTCTGGGTCAGGATCAGGGCGGCGCCCTGGTTGTTGCGGAAGGCGGCGTTGATGGCGGCCTGGGCGGCGGCCTCGAGTTCGTCGCGGCGGTCGACGCGGAACACCATGACGCCCATGGCTTCGAGGATTTTATCCACGGCCTGCCCCATGGGGTACTGCCAGGGGTTCTGTTCGCCATAGTCGCCGCGCATGGAGACCATCATCA
>TARA_R110002124_G_scaffold287257_7_pt1 | contig 55527 bp, 44 predicted proteins | sample TARA_R110002124 | Tara Oceans TARA_R110002124 (sample SAMEA4397445) | marine metagenome | biome: Polar Biome; feature: [SRF] surface water layer (ENVO:00010504); material: water (ENVO:00002006), including particulate matter (ENVO:01000060) such as... | depth 5 m
CGGGTTAAAAACTTAAGCTGAAACAATTTTGAAAGCAACCATCCTTGACTTATTCAAAAGTACCTCATAAAAAATCTCCTCTCTACCTAATAGCTTTACACTTTAATGTAGAAGGTTAAAAGATAGAGCCATTTCAAAGCATCTACACTCCTTCCAGCCTAGGTCCGTAAAACACTTCATTACATCAAAGGGCATAAAACATGAATACCCTTTGGCAAAAAGCATTTATACCTTTCTATTTACAGATTGCAATCGATTGCCTATAAATTATATTTTTATGAGATATTGCTTATCTTTACGCTCCTTATATAATTTACAATTATTGATTGAAATTTATACAAAAAAAACCCATAACATGAACAAACAAATTTTAAGTCTTTTTGCTTTGGCTTTTTTCATTCTAGCTTCTTGCGGAAAACCAACAGCAGAAACAGAAGACGGATGGATTAACCTATTTGATGGAAAAACCTTAAACGGTTGGCATCAATTGGATGGCGTTGCAGAATTCGAAGTAGTTGACGGTGTGATCGTCGGTACATCAGTTCCCAACACCCCCAATTCTTTTCTTGCTACGGACAAGACCTATGGTGATTTCATCTTAGAACTAGACATTAGAGTAGACGATGAATCAAGTAACTCAGGCGTAATGGCCAGAGGGCAACATAATCCTGATGCCAATGATGGCGCAGGAAGAGTATTTGGTTACCAAGTAGAATGTGACCCCAAAGAAAGAGCATGGTCTGGTGGTATTTATGACGAAGCCAGACGAGGATGGCTTTATCCACTAACTTATAACCCTGATGCAAGAAGTGCTTTCAAACTAGGAGAATTCAATACATATAGAATTGAATTTATTGGTAATAACCTAAAAACGTGGGTAAATGGTCAAGAAGTAGCTTATTTAGTAGATGACATGGACGCTACAGGCTTTATTGCTTTGCAGGTTCACGGAATAGGTAAACACCCAGAAAACGCTGGTAAGAAAACTTACTTCAGAAATATCCGAATTAAGACAGAAAACCTTACTCCTACGCCTTTTGAAAAAGAAGTATTTGTAGTAAGTACCATCGACAATAAATTAACTTCTTATGAAGAAGGTAATGGATGGAAACTTCTTTTTGACGGAAAAACCAGCGAAGGTTGGAGAAGTGCCAAAGGAGAATCTTTCCCTGAAGGAGGCTGGACCATTAATGACGGTGTATTAACAATAGAGGCTACAGACGGCAGGGAATCAGCTAATGCAGGAGATATTGTCACTATGGACCAATACAGTGCTTTTGACCTGGCCTTTGACTTCAAAATCACAGAAGGAGCTAACAGTGGTGTTAAGTACTTTGTAACCCTTAATGAAAACAACACTGGCTCAGCTATTGGATTAGAATACCAAATTTTAGATGATGAAAGACACCCTGATGCTAAGAAAGGAAAAGATGGAAACAGAACACTTTCTTCTCTATATGACTTAATTAAAGCTGATAAGCAAGACCGTTTCGTTCGACCAGTTGGGGAATGGAACAAAGGAAGGCTTATTGTCTATCCAGACAACAAAGTTGAACATTACATCAATGGTCTAAAGGTGGTAGAATACACCAGAGGATCTGATGAATTCAGAGCATTGGTAGCTGAAAGTAAATATGCGAAGTGGGATAATTTTGGAGAAGCAGAAAAAGGCCATATCCTCCTACAAGACCATGGTGATGAAGTTCATTACAAGAACATCAAAATCAAGGAATTAAAATAAAAGAATTTTATAAAGTAAAAAAGGTAAGCTTCACTACAGCTTACCTTTTTTTATTTAGTCCCCCACCTTCGCTCTAATCTAAGGCTTTCTTAACATCTTTAAGGAAATTTTTCACCTTTTCAAAAGAATCACCTGGACCTAAAGTCTCTATCGGTAGGTAGCCATTGTAATCACTACTTTTTATAATTTTCATCAAGGTCTTCAAATCAACTGGTTTTTGAGTCCCTAAGTAGTTTACATTTTCTTTTATTTGCCAATTTACAGCATGGTGTACGTTTCTACTGATTTCCTCATAGGGATCTTTCAAGGAATAACTCCCCACATCCAACACCAATCCAAACCATTCTTTATTTACATTTTCCATTATATAGTTCACCTGGTCAGCAGACTTTATAAAATCATTGTGGTTTTGCATGGCTACAATCACACCATTCTCAGCACCGAATGAAGCGCATTCCTGCATTGCGGAAATCACACCATCGGCAACCTCTTTCCACGCTGCACCTTCCACCTTGGATTTTCCTGCAAAAACCCGCAATACTGGAGCACCCATTTTTGAACTGGCTACAATCCATTTTTTTACTAGGTCTATTTCTTTTTTCCTTAGGTCCGTATTTTGTAAGGTAAAGTCATTTCTGACACCCGAACCACTAATATCCAAGCCCCAGTGATGCGCTTGTTTTTTAATACCATAGAGCACCTTATCTTCAGGCACCTCTGGATAATTAGAAATATAATAAGCTGTCAGATCAATGGCTGGAATACTATTTTCGGCACAATATCTAAATAACCTTTCTAGTGAAAGCGTTCCGTCACGCAATGAAGCATTAAAAGAAAAAGCATTTAAACTAAGCTTAAGGTTTTTCTTTGGGTCTTTAGGAAGTGGGTTTCTAGAGCTTAAACCCAATAAAGGCAAAGTAGCCAATCCCACTCCTTTTTTTAAGAAACTTCTTCTTTGTTTACTGTTCATGATTTTTAAACAACTAGGTAGATAATATGGAACTTTCACTTATGACGAATGTTTTTACTGTCAATCAACCTTTAAATAAACAAACATACCGCTTACACACTAAGATAAACAACAAAACAAGATTCTCATTAGATTTGAGACAATTTTAATTTATGCAATCGATTGTCTAAATCAGCTAAAAGTCTGGAATAAGCAAAAATAAATTTTTAATATTACTATTAGATTAAAAGAATAGATAATGCAAAACACAGCAAAACCTTCAAATAACACCTTCCTAACTGAGGATTTTCTTTTAAAAAATGATTTTGCCAAAGGCCTATATCATGACCACGCAAAGAAAATGCCGATAATTGATTACCACTGTCACCTTTCGCCTAAAGACATCGCCGAGGACCGTCAGTTTGATAATATGTCTTCAATCTGGCTTCATGGTGACCATTATAAATGGCGCGCCATGAGAACGCTTGGAGTCAATGAAAAATACATTACAGGAGAATCCACTGATCAGGAAAAATTCGAGAGTTGGGCTAAAATCGTCCCTCAAACAATGAGAAACCCATTGTTTCACTGGACTCACTTAGAATTAAAGGGCTACTTTGGTGTTGATCAATTGTTGAATGAAAATACAGCATCTGATATCTATGCGCACACTACTAATCTCCTTCAACAAAAAGAATACAGTACTCGTGGGTTGCTTTCAAAAATGAACGTAGAAGTGGTTTGTACCACAGACGACCCTATAGACAGCTTAGAATATCACCAAAAAGCCAAAGCGGACAAGCTTGCGATAAAACTTCTTCCAGCATTCCGTCCAGACAAAGCGTATGCTGTAGAAAGCCCCGCTGATTACTTGAAATACCTGGAACAGCTTACAGCAGTAAGTGGCATTTCTATCAAAACATTCGAAGACTTATTGGCTTCATTGGAAAATAGAGTAGCTTATTTTCATGAAAATGGAGGAAGGCTATCTGACCATGGCCTTGAGCAGTTGTATTTTTATGACAGTGACAAATACGCAATAGATGATTTATTTGCTACTATCAAAAAGGGACAAAAAATCCAACCCGATGAGGTAAGGTTCTTTAAATTTAAAACCCTCACTGCATTGTCTAAAATGTACCATGCAAAAGGATGGACACAACAATATCACCTTGGCGCACTTAGAAACACTAATGAAAGGATGCTAAGGGTATTGGGTCCTGATACAGGATTTGATTCTATCGGGGACTTCCCGCAAAGTGTAGCCCTTGCGAAATACCTGAACAACCTCGACAGTACGGATCAATTGTCAAAAACCATATTGTACAACTTAAATCCTGCTGACAATGAGGTAATGGCTACAATGGTTGGGAATTTCAATGATGGATCTGTCAAAGGAAAAGTACAGTTCGGATCCGGCTGGTGGTACCTTGACCAAAAAGATGGTATGGAAAAGCAAATCAATACGCTTTCCAATATGGGAATCCTTAGCTGCTTTGTCGGCATGCTAACAGACAGCAGAAGCTTTCTCTCTTTCCCACGCCATGAGTACTTCAGAAGAATTTTATGTAACCTCATAGGTCAGGATGTCGCCAATGGTGAACTGCCAGCTGATGAGGAATGGTTGGGACAGATGGTTGAAGACATTTGCTACAGAAATGCTAGAAACTATTTCGGTTTTTATTAAATAGCATCTGATGCATTAGCAATTTAACCCGGATTATGTAATAGGATTTCTCCGTCCTGACAATAGTCAGGGGTGAAGCCTGTCCCGTGTTTACGGGAAGTGTTGCAATCGCAAGAAAATCAAACTATTTGGAGATTTTAGCATAGCACCGCTATGGTGAAATTAAAAACAGCAACGAAGTGGCTGATTTTAAAGCGATTTCAGCACGTAATGGATTGTCTATTGCATATTTCGGGTTTAATCTCCTAGCCCTTGTTTTTTATCCGATGATATTACACTAGTGTACAATAAAAAAGCTTCATGCGGTTTATGCATGAAGCTTTTTTTATAGATCAAGTAGATAGGTCAATTAAGCTACTTCCACTTTCTTTTTATCAGATTTTTGGAAATAGTGTGCAAGACCAAAATACATTACCACAACAAAACATAGCATAGGTACATAATAGGATAAACGAATACTTCCACTGATATCAGAAACTTGTCCCTGAATTGCTGTGATGAGAGCTCCTCCCAATATGGCCATAATCAAACCAGACCCTCCAAGTTTGGTGTCATTACCCAAACCTTCTGCTGCCAAACCATAAATGGTAGGAAACATCAAAGACATACAAACGGATATTAACACCAATGCTATAACGGCAATCATCCCACTACCATATATTACCACAAAACTAAGTAGAATGGCTAATAATGAAGAAAACGCCAATAATATAGATGGCTTAAAGTACTTCATTAGTATAGTAAATAGAAAACGACTACCGGCAAAAAGCACCAAAGAGATCAAATAATAATCAGAGGCAGCACTTTCCATCACATTAAGCTCTGTCATTACATACCTTATGGTAAATGACCAAACGCCAATTTGGGCGCCTACATAAAAAAACTGAGCCATTACCCCACGGACATAATTCTTGTTCTTAAACAATCTTCTAAAACCACCGATCACACCATCTTTTTCTGTCTGTTCAGAAGCTACTGGCATTTTAACAGCACGAATAACAAACCATACTACTATCAGAAATAAAGCAACACCAACATAAGTACTTACAACACCTGCCAGTTCATCAGCTTGAATAGCCGCAAGCTCCTCCGGAGCCATGTTTGTTCGGTCTGTTGCCTCAGCGGTATTGAGTTTAGAGAGAATAAATATTTTACTTAAAAACACTCCAATAACAGACCCAATTGGGTTGAATGATTGGGCAAGATTAAGCCTTTGAGTGGCCGTTTCTGGTGGACCTATCACTAAAATGTATGGATTGGCTGCAGTCTCTAAAATAGAAAGACCTCCTGCTAATACATATAAAGCCAGGAGGAAAAAGCCGTAGGACATCATCATCCCCGCAGGATAAAATAACAAAGAGCCCAAGGCAAAAAGCCCTAACCCCAGAAGAATCCCAGATTTATAGGAATATTTTCTAATGAAAATTGCTGCGGGTAAAGCCAAGCAAAAATACGAACCATAAAATGCCAACTGAATCCAGGATGTCTGAAAATCAGTCATGCTCATTATCCTTTTAAAAGCTGCCAAAAGGGTATCGGTCATGTTGTGGGCTACTCCCCACAACATAAACAGGCAGGTAAGTAAAAGGAATGGCCAGAAATTCTTTTTGGAAATTAATTCTGTCTTTACTGGGTTTACTGTTTGGCTCATTGGTGATTTAGATTATTTGGTTTCTTATAAATAAGGGAAATCCGAAATTAAGGATTTATCTTTTAATTCCTTCCAAAATTCTTTAGGCAAGGATGTTTCTGAGGCAAGAATATTCTTTTCTACCAATTCGGGTTTATTGACACTTAGGGCTACACTTGACACACCGGGTACCATAAGTGAAAATTGTATGCATGCATGAAAAGGAGCTACATCGTATTTTTGACAAACTTCAAAAAATGCAGTTCTCCACTGAATTTTCATTTGATCTTCGGGATCGGAAGAGTTAAGTTTTTTATAATCAAAATAATCCTCCCCTGTTAAAAAGCCGGATTGAAAAATAGCTGCTATGATTATGCCTACATTATCCTTTCTCAATAATTCTAAAAAATCCATTAATTCAGGAGGATGGTGAATGAGTGAAAGACTATTGGCAACCATCACATAGTCCAATGGCACCCGCGAATAGATCTCTCTGGTAGTCTTCCAGTCCTTAGCCCCCACGCCGACACCATTTACCTTACCTGCCTCTTTCAATTCCTTCATGGCGGTTATGGCACCTATTAGCTCTTCCCATAATAAGGCTCGCTCTTCCTTAGTCTTTGCCTTAGCTAAAAATTCATCAGGATCATGGAGGGAAATCAGCTGTGGAACATATCCTTGCAGGAGGGCATTGTCTTTTTCGAAACATTCCAGAATTCCCTCATAACTTATCTTTTGAACCGCATCATGATGAATGCCTTTCCAAATATTGGGTTCAAATTGGGGCTCAGGAGTAGTAAGAGGCACTCTGGTCCAGCCGAGTTTATTTGTAATAATAACATTACTGCGAGGAATACGCTCCTCCGCTAAAAACTCTCCCAATACCTCAAGAGCCAAACCCGCCCCATATTTACCTGCAGTATCGAAGACCGTATTAGGGCTCGTTCTATTGAAAGCTTCCTTAAGGATGGCTTTTTTATCTGCTTTTGAATAGGCTTGGAAAAGGTTTCCCAATGCACTGCTCCCAAAGATAATTGATGGAAAATATAAGCCTGTTTTACCAAATGGCTTCGTATTCATTTCTCAATGGGTTCAATGCTTCTCAATTTTTAATTTTGTTTTGCACCATAGTGCTTGTCTCTTGCGAATGTTTCGAGATGGCGATGTTTTTTTGATTCGTATATATCTGCGATAGTAATAAGAATCCCAGTCTCTTCTACAGCGCCAAATTCATAATTCATTGCTGTACCAAAGGTCTTCATCGTTGAGGACAAATTCATATAGGTATTGATCAAAGGAGGAATGTTCTCTCCTAAAGTTCTCACCCTTGAATTGAGTAATTTATACCCTTCCTTATAAGACAGCCCATCAAAAACTCCTTTAAAATTCTGGAGATCTGTTTTATACTCTAAAGGCACTATAGGTAAAATCAACTGGTCATTGTCTGGAAAATAATGATTCATGAAATAAATCAATAAATCTCTGGCCTCCGCATTATAATGTGGGTACATGGTAACCTTTCCAAAAAGATATTTGACATCGGGATTGATCATAACCACTGCTCCCAATCCATCCCACAAATTGTCAAGAGAAAATATCCCTCTTCTATTGTCAACACTTGGTTGGTACTTTGGTTGGACAAAAGATCTGCCCAATTCTATGGTATATGGAAGGTAATCCTCAATAAACGAATCTGAGAAATTAAACAGGTGTGCTGTAGATAGGTTAACAGAGCCCTTATCTGTAAAGCCTGCATCCGAACATTTGATCAATCTGTACCCTGCAATGATTTCTTCGTCTTCAGGATTCCATGCGATCAACTGCTCGTAGCACTTTTCGCAAGTATCATTTTCGTCTATATCTATTGACAGTCCTGTGCCTCCTCCTGCTGCCCGAAAGGAAATCTCCCGTAGCCTACCGATTTCTTTCAACACATTTGGTGCATTGTGCTGATTAATCAGATAGATTTCATTTTCCCCATTGTTTACATATCTTAAAAATCGATCGGGTGTCAATTCATTCTTAATCGCATCCCTCTCAATCGGGTTGATAATGTCTTGCATAAATCCTACTTGTCTTGGACAATATTGTAAACTATATTTTTGACCTCTTGTGCCCAATATTTATCCGTCTTAGAAGCATCAAAATACTTGTAAGAAATCGGTTTTCCTATATGGACTACAATTTTTTTGTTTTTTTGGGCAAACATTTCGTCCGCCAAATAAAACATTTCAATATTGGCCTTTACTCCCAACTTTTTCCTAAGGTTCGCCAAATTATAAAAAAAAGATGAATTTCTCCCTTCTATATATATAGGAACTACATCTTTTTTATACTTCTTTGCTTTATTTATAAAGCTTTTTTTCCACTCTAAATCTTCAATACCATTCGGCTGTTTGCGAGAAACAAGACCAGCAGGAAAGATAATAACCCCATTATCTGATGCATAGGTAGCCTCTATAATCTCCACGCCTCTTTTGCCATGCCCTCCATGTTTGTTGACCGGCACAAATAACTTACCGAAATTGGGGATATTCATCAACAAATCATTGACTAAAAACCTTAAATCTTCCCTGTAGGCACCTAATACATGCATCAACACAATGCCATCTAAACCTCCCAAAGGATGATTCGCAGCGAAAATAACATTGCCCTCCAAAGGAATATTTTCTGCATTCCTCACCTCTATCTTCATCCCAAATTCAACTATTAATGCATTCACGAAATCCAACTCCTTTAAGTTAGCATTCCGTTCCATCACATCATTGACCTCGGTTTCGTGAACTATTCTCTGGATATACGATAGAAGAAAGCCCGGCATCCACTTTAATAAACCTGGATTTTTATCACCTATAACCTTCTTTATTTCAATGAATTTTTTCTTTGCCACCTACAACTTGTTTAATTAAGGATGTTATCCTTTTTCTTTCTGAAGATATCTACCTGAAAAACAGATTCATAAACTTCCTACTGAGAAACTTAGACACCAACCATTGAATATCTTAGTTGAAATCAATAACAAAAATACAGAAATTAATTTATCAGTTTCAATTGATTTGGGATTCCCCGCCTCGAATTTTACGCTCCTTCCTTTTAATTATAGTTATAATATCTTTAATTTCACCTACATTCATTCCGCATTATTGAAAATTCAACAACCCTAACAACCTACTTTATGAAAATAGCAATAACTGGAGCAACATCTGGAATTGGTGCAGAAAAAGTAAAAGCCTTGGCTCCCTTATGTGAACAAATATTTCTTTTGGTTAGAAGTGAAAAAAAAGCCCTGTCTCTGATAGAGTCACTCCCCTCTCCATCAAGTAAATTCACAATCATATATTGTGACCTTTCTGATTTAAACTCTGTTGCCAAGTCTGCGAGATCCCTTGCCGATAAGACCAAAAACCTTGATGTACTTATCAATAATGCGGGAGGGATTTTCCCTGAAAAGGAAATTACTAAAGACGGGCATGAACTCACCTTCTCGGTAAATCATTTGGGACATTTCCTATTGACCCAGCTAACCCTACCCTTACTTATCAGTGGAAATGGTGGGAAAATAATTAGCGTTAGTTCAGAGGCACACAAAGCAGCAGGGATCAATAAGCAGGATCTGGAACTTAAAGAAAATTTCAGCTCATTTAAAGCCTATGCCAATGTAAAACTATATAACATTTTATTTACAAAAGCCTTGGCGGAGAAATACAGTCATGAAAAAATAGCTGCCTATGCATTACACCCAGGAGTGGTCAATACTAATTTCGGTAATCAAAGCCTTGGACTATTCAAAGTGTTAATTTTCCTCGCTAAACCATTTATGATAAGCCCTAAAAAAGGTGCTCAAACAGGTATCTTTTTAGCTACAAACGAACAAGACCCAAGTAAAAATGGTGCTTACTATAAAAAATCAAAAGTCGCAAAAGACAATTCCTTGACCTCTTCCAAAGCTCTAAGAGATCTTCTTTGGGATTACAGCGAAGCCCAAATTCAACCATTTCTCACAGAAACTGGCACTAAATAAGCTTATTTTTTTCTCCGCCTATTGAATTTCAGCGAGTAATAGATGGCCTAATTCAGGCTCACCTATTGCTCGCTTTCTTCAATGGTTATGGTTTTCGAAATAATTGAACCTGTCATAAAATACCCCAATACTTGCCCCTCACCCTTAGAGGCTATAATATTCGATATGGGGTTTTCAGGTGGAGGGCTAAAAAGGCCTCCATCATTGGACAACAAAGACACGAATTGGACTAAGTAATCATAGGCATTCTCATTCAATCTGATCAACTGAAGCTTAACCTTATCATTCTCCTCAAAAGCAAACCCATTCAATTCGAATCCATTGTCCAGAATATTGGTGCCAAAGGTATCATCAAAGAGGAAATAATCGTCAGTACCATTTAAAAGCGTATCATTTTTTGTCACTAGTAACCTATAGAAATTACCATCTTCAAAAGGAATTTTACCGTATAAAGTCAAGTAATAGCCTTCCTCAGCAAAAAACCTCTCTTCTCTAAACCTTGAAGTAATGCTGTCTAAAACTGGAGGTTCTTTTGTAATTCCCTCACTTGTATATGCTACATCATCTAGCAAAACCTTCATCGTATATTGGTGTCCGGTAATTGCTACCTGATTATTTATTGGTAGATAATAGCCCAATTCTTCAACATAATTAAAGTCAACCGTTTCGCCAGAAGAATTGTCCTTAATACTGACGGAGGCATTTTTGGCCACCTCATTGTCTAAAGTATCATAGTAATCTCTGGTATAGGTAATCCTAATAAAATTATCCGAAGCATTGTCCGTCCATATTGCCTCAATGATAGGCTTTTTCGGGATATCCCCAAAATCAAGTTGCACTTCTTCCTGGCAGGACAAAAGTGAAATTAGGCAAATTATTATTCCAAAATTTTTCATATATCTTAAAAAGTAAAATTGTAGGTTACCGATGGCAAAATCCCAAATAAATAAGTTTTGACTACTCCTGGTCTTTGTGAAACTACAGGTATACCTTCACTGGAATCAAAATTAATGTCATTGTTTTTAATGTCTGAAAATTGGTAGGAAAATGGATTCTTCCTTCCATAGGCATTGTAAACACTAAAGTTCCAACTCCCCTTCCACCATCTACCTTTGTCTTTGTTCTTAAGCGTTAATGATAGATCCATCCTATGATAATCTGGGAAACGGCTATTGTTACGGTAAGCATCATATAAAGGTATGCGCTGATTGTCCAGCACATACGAGCCGACAGGAAAGGTTACAGCTACTCCTGTGGTGTATACAAATGTCCCTGAGAAAGACAATCTTTCATTAAGCTGATGGGTAAGTACCAAGCTCAAATCATGAGGTCTGTCATACCTCGGATTATAAGGCAAATCCATGTTGATTCCTTCAATTTGCCTATACACCCTTGACCAGGTATAACTTAGCCAACCAGTAGTTTTGCCAATGTTTTTTCTCAACATAAATTCCAAACCATAAGCCCAACCATCTCCAGTTAGAATCTCAGTTTCCACATTGTCTTTAAACAATACATTTGCATCCTGTTTGAGATCAATTATGTTTCTAAAATCACGGTAATAACCTTCCAAAGACAATTCCCATCTATTATCATTAAGGTTTTTGAAGAGTCCCAGTGAAACCTGATCACTTCTAATAGGTTCTATATATTTACCAGCTGGAATCCACCTATCTATAGGGAGTCCTGCTGAAGAGTTTGATGCCACCTGAATGTATTGGTAATTCCGGTTATAACTTCCTTTCAATGCTAAACCGTCGGTAAGGAGATATCTAAAAGCTACTCTAGGTTCAAGTCCATCAAAAAACTTCATCCTTTCTCCAAAGCTATAATTTAAGGTGTCTGAAATTGCAGCATCTCCAGTTGGTTCACCTCCTTCGTATAGGTAATTTGTACCATTGCCAATCTGTTGGTAAGCACTCCAACGAAGGCCAGCCTCAACGCTCAATTTTTCTGAAACCTCTGATTTTCCCGCTATGAAGAAACTGTTCTGAAAACCAATTCTAGTAGTAGACTCAAATGGTAGCAAGTTTTCATCATTGCTAAATTGTAAGTCTACAGGTGCAAAATAATACAGTTGGCTATGCATTCCGAATTTCAATTCTGTATCGTCTTCAGGTAGATAAGTAAAGGCAATTTTGCCCCCGGTTTCAGAAAAGTAATTGGACCAATCAAACCCATTGTCCTCGTCGGAAACAGTGATTTTATATTTGTAAAAACTGTAATAAGCTGTTACATCAAGAAACAATTTGTCGTTGATTTGCCTATCCCAATTGAAAGAGTTTATCCAGTTGTTCCAACCCAAACCAAATTGTTCTGACAAACCCAAAAAATCGCTTCCATAATAGGTGGAAAAGGTGAATTTATTTTTTTCTCCTTTTCTCCACATAAGCTTACCGCTCAAGTCATAAAAATACAATTGATTTTCTCTGAGAGATTCATTGGAAGAGAGACCTAAAAAAACGTCTGCATAAGTTCTCCGAGCTGAAATTAGAAAGGAGGCATCATCAGAAAACAAAGGGCCATCTACAGTAATCCTCGAACTAATACTTCCAATTCCTCCATCTCCTTTCAATTTCTGTGTATTTCCTTCTTTCAAGGAGATATCAACTAAAGAGGAGGCTCGCCCACCAAAATTAGCAGGTATATTCCCCTTGTAGAGGGCCACATCACTAATGGCATCAGGATTGAAAACAGAGAAAAACCCAAAGAAATGTGAAGGGTTGTATATTGGTGCTCCATCTATTTGAATCAAGTTTTGGTCTGAAGACCCGCCTCTTACAAACAATCCTGTAGTTCCTTCCCCTGCAGTGTTTACCCCTGGAAGAAGTTGAATACCTCTTAGCAAGTCAACCTCACCAAATAAGGCTGGAATTCTCCTCAATTCATCGCCAGAAATCTCACTCTTTCCGATAGCTGTACTTTTCACATTATAATCCTCCCTCCTTTCGGAAACCACCACCTCAGAAAGATTCATTTCATTGGGGCTTAAAAAAAACTTCAGCTCAGCCAATTCATCTTTTTTATTAAAAGATCTTCTAACAGCTTCATAACCTAAAAAGCTTATTTTTAAGCTATTTGGAAGAGGCTCTACTGGAAAAGAAAAGAATCCATTTACATCCGTAACTGTACCTTTGGTGGGCTGGTTTTCCCAATAGATAGCTGCTCCAGGCAATGGTTCACCAGACTGGCCATCTAGAACCTGCCCACTTACCTGGACTATACTCTGAGCAAATGAATCGAGCTCCGCTGATAAAAACACAAAAATGAATAAAATACAAACATACCTGAAAGCCACAAAGTTAAAACCAAGCATTATTTAAATCGAAAGATTATTGGTGGAAAATCCCCAAAACATTAATAAAGGATATACGAACATAACGGTATCACAACAAAATAGTTAAGTTTGCAATAAATATTTAACAGCAATTAACTTTATGGTTTGAAAAAATCAATAATTCTTCTTCATCCATTTCGTTTTAAGTTATAATGATTAATTTCAACCTATGATTTGGGCATATCCTGACAATAGTTTTATAATAACCTTGGCAATAGTATTCATTTTGTTGTACGGGTTTTATCTATATCGATTTTGGAAAATTAACCAGAAGATTACCGTTAAAAAGCGGCGGTTGGTATGGAAAATGGTTTTAAGAAGTCTGTACTTTTCTTTATTTCTTATCGCTTTTGCTGGTCCCTCAATAGGCAATGCAATGAAAGAAATTAAGCAAGAGGGAAAAGACCTTTTTCTCGCCATAGACCTTTCCAGGTCTATGAATGCGGAAGACATTAATCCAAGCAGATTACAAAGGGTCAAGTTTGAATTGAAAAACTTAGTGAAGAATTTCAGTTCGGACCGCTTAGGAATAATTATATTTTCATCTGAGGCATTTATACAATGCCCTTTAACTTTCGATCAAAATGTGATTCAACTACATTTAGACGGATTGAATAGTGGCCTAGTTCCTAATTCAGGGACGGATATAGCTGCTCCTCTAAAATTGGCGCTAAGCAAATTTCAAACAGATGAAAGTCAAGAACCAAAATCCAAAGCCATCGTTTTGATTAGTGACGGAGAAGATTTTGGAGATGGACTTGAGCAAACCCTTAGTGAGTTGAATACAGCAGGTATAAAAGTCTTCAGTATGGGGGTAGGTACATCCAATGGGAGTACTATCCCAAGAGGTAGTGGCGTAGTGATTGATCAAACCACCAATCGGCCAGCTATCTCTAGACTTACTTCAGACAATCTTAGAAAAATAGCCAATGATACAGGTGGAGACTATTTTGAATTAAGTGGGGAACAGAACGACATCCCTCACTTAATTGACACCATCTCAAAATTAGAAGGTACTGTGATGGCGAGCAGAACTGTAGAAGCCTCTTCCAACAAATATTTCTATTTTCTTTTGGCGGCTCTCCTTTTGGCAATTATTGATGCCGTTTTACCCGTCAGAACCTTATCATTTTAATTCAACTGAAAAACAACCAACACAATGGTATCCAGATATTTACTATGGATTTTGTTATTATTACCGAGTGACTGGAAGAATATAGCGATTACCAATGAAGCGATCGCTACAGCAGAAAGGTCTTTTAAGGAGGCTGATTATGAAAATTCAGTTAGACAGCATCTTGCCCTAGTTGATGAGCATGGGCTAACACAGCCTGAAATAAAGTTTAACCTGGCTTTAAGCTATCAAAGTAACGGGCAAGAAGAGGATGCAAAAAAAACATATGAAAGCCTTTTGAGTAGTGAGAAAGCTCAAATATCTTCTTATGCTTCCAATCAGCAAGGAGTAATGCTGGGTAATGAGAAAAAATACAAAGAGGCACTGGCCTTTTTTAAAACCTCCTTATTAAAGGATCCAACCAATGAAAAAGCACGGTATAACTATGAACTACTAAGCAGGTGGTTAGATGGCAATGAAGAAAATCAGGAAAACGAGGAAAACCAAGATCAGGAGGACAAACCAGAACCCTCCAACTACGCCAAGAGGATGAAGGCTCAGGCAGACGATTTGGTGGATAGGTTCCAGTTTGACGAAGCGCTTAACACAATGAATCGGGCTTTAGAAATCGATGAAACAGTAGCTTCTTATCAGCAATTTATAGACCATTTAAAGGACATCAATGAAATCAATAAATAAACTATTTCTAATCATCCTTCCTTTAATCGTGTTATTGCCGTATGAAGGAAAATCCCAATCTCAAGCAGATTATTTCAATAAAGCTGCAAGACAATACGTAAATGACGACATACAGGGCACCAGCCAATTGCTGGCAGAAGGTCTTGAGAAATACCCTCAAGATGCCAAGCTCAATGCACTTTGGGAGAAATTAAAAAAAGACCAGGAAGAGCAAGAGAAGAAAGACCAGGAGAATCAGGATCAGCAAGACCAAGAGCAACAAGAACAAGAGCAAAACCAAGATCAGCAGGAACAAGAGAAGCAGGATAGCGAAAAGCAAGAAAATGGTGAGGGGGAAGAACAAACCCCAGAGGATGGTGCTGATGAGTCTGACGAAATGGAAGAAAAGCGTGGGGAGAAAACAGAAGAAAATGAAAATTCTGAGGAGCAGAATAGCATGGAAAGTGATCTGAGCGAACGGGAAAAGGCGATGGAAGAACTGAAGCAAAGGTTAGAGCAAATGAACATTACACCTGAACAAGCTGCACAGATCCTGGATGCCATGAATAGTAATGAGCTTAGGTACATTCAACAGAACAAAAAGAAGCCTACTCAACAACCTAAAAGAGGGCTTCCTGATTATTAAAACAAATGACCCATAATATGAGAGAAGTATATATTATAGCCGCCACAAGAACTCCTATTGGTGGATTTGGGGGACAACTTTCTTCTCTCTCGGCCACCGAACTGGGAGGATTTGCCATTCGATCCGCCATAGAGAAATCTGGGATAACAGACCTTAGTTTAATCAGTGAGGTATTGATGGGAAACGTACTCTCCTCAAACTTAGGACAAGCACCCGCCAGACAAACGGCACTAAAAGCTGGTCTAAGCATTTCAACACCCTGCACGACAATTAACAAGGTATGTGCATCCGGCATGAAAGCAGTAATGCTAGGCGCTCAAGCCATAATGTGTGGGCAAGCTGAAATCGTAGTTGCCGGAGGGATGGAAAGCATGAGTAATGTCCCCTATTACCTTCCAAAGGCTCGTTTTGGCTATAAATATGGAGATGGAAACCTGGTAGATGGACTTCAAAAGGATGGCTTACTCGAGGTTTATCACGATTTTCCTATGGGGAATTGCGCTGAAAACACAGCCAAAGAAATGAAGATAAGTCGTGAATCTCAGGATCAGTATGCCATAAAAAGCTATCAACTGGCCGCTGAAGCATGGAAAAAAGGCTTATTCGATAATGAAATATGCCCCATTCAGGTCAAAGGCAGAAGGGGTGAAAAGAACCTTATTTCAGAAGATGAGGATTTCAAAAAGGTCAATTTCGAAAAAATACCAACATTAAAACCTGTTTTTTTACTGGAAGGAACAGTTACTGCAGCCAACGCATCAAACATAAGTGATGGGGCCTCAGCGCTTATTTTAGCGGATAAAAAAACAGCCATGTCAATGAACTTACCGATAATCGGTAAAATACGTGGATTTTCTGATGCTGCCAGTGACCCATTATGGTTTACAACAGCGCCCTCCTTGGCTATTCCAAAAGCACTAAAAATTGCAGGAGTCAATTCAAGTGACATCGACTATTATGAAATCAATGAGGCCTTTGCAGCGGTGGCTCTAGCCAATCAAGAACTGTTGAGTATTCCTGAAAAAAAATTAAATGTTTATGGTGGAGCTGTGGCTTTGGGCCATCCACTTGGGTGCTCAGGTAGCAGAATCATAACAACTTTACTTTCCATTCTTCATCAAGAAAATGGAAACTTGGGAGTTGCTGGAATATGCAATGGTGGAGGCGGTGCATCTGCTATTGTCATAGAAAAAATGTAATCAGCAATAAAACGCTAGGCTTTTAAAGGAAAATGGCACCAAATGAAACTCTACACTCTTGTATTCTTTCTACTTTTGCTTTACTCGGTCACTCCTGGATTTGCACAAGTTCACACCACTTATTATGATGCAGGTGAGACCATTATAAAAGAGAATTTTGAAACCTCAGAAGGAATGGCACATGGGGCCTATAAACTTTACAATACCTTAGGCCAATTGATTCAAGTAGGCCAATATGAAAATGGACAAAGGATGTCAGATTTTTATGACCTACACCCTATAACACAAGACACGCTTAAAATAACACCTTACTATAAAGATTTACCTCATGGTGAAGCCAAGTCTTATTATCCAAATGGGAGTCTGTCACAAATTGCTTCGTTTAAGGAGGGAGCTATTGAAGGTTTATTAGAAAGTTATTTTCCTTCCGGAAAAATTAAGAGCAGAACTGAGTTTTCAAATGGAAAACCAAATGGCTCCCATATCAGCTATTATGAAAATGGCGAAATTCATGAAAAACAAACTTTCAAGGACGGAACCTTAGATGGAATTCAGCAGGAATTCACTGAATCCGGACAATTGATAGAGGAAAGTAATTATAATAAAGGAAGTCTTGAAGGGCCTTTTATCACCTATTTCCCTAATGGATCGAAGGCCACTGAAATCAATTACAAAAACGGTATCAAGCATGGAGATTACTTAGGTTACCATGAAAATGGAACCATTGCCATAGAGGGGAAATACAACAGAGGATTAAAAAATGGCCGGTTTGTCACCAAAGACGAGTCTGGTGCAATCATAGGAGAAATGACTTACAAATCAGGAAAAAAAGAATAACAAACTTTACTTGGACAGGGTGAAACCAGCTAAACAAAGGTAGTTCTCAGCTAAGAATTTTCGGGATAGATTTTCAGGAAGATTGAAAAATTAGAACAAGCATCAGATTATTTTCTATTTTTGTGTTTAAAATCTAAGGCACAATGAACCAAGGTATAAAAAGCACACAATTCGAATTCCCCGGACAATTAGACTTTTACAAAGGAAAAGTAAGAGACGTCTATATATTTGATAAATTAATTGCTGTAGTTGCAACAGATCGCATATCAGCATTTGACGTAGTGCTACCAAAACCAATCCCTTTTAAAGGGCAGGTTCTTAACCAAATCGCGTCCTACTTTCTTGCCTCCACCGCTGATATTGTGCCTAACTGGGTCACCTCTACCCCTGATCCTAATGTCACCATTGGTAAAAGATGCGTTCCTTTTAAAGTGGAAATGGTAATAAGAGGCTACCTAGCTGGACATGCTTGGAGGGAATATAGGGATGGCAAAAGAAGTATTTGTGGTGTTGATCTTCCTGATGGTTTAAAAGAAAACGATCCACTTCCAACACCAATCATCACTCCTACGACTAAGGCCGACCAAGGACATGACGAAGATATTTCAAGGGACAAAATCCTTAGTCAAGGTATTGTCAGTGAAAAAGATTATATCCAATTAGAAAAATACACCAAAGACCTATTCCAATCAGGCACTGAAATGGCCAAAAGCAAAGGGCTAATATTGGTGGATACCAAATATGAATTTGGGAAGTTTGGAGATCAGATTCTCCTTATTGATGAGATCCATACACCTGACTCTTCAAGGTACTTCTACCTAGAAGGCTATGAAAAGCGACAAAAAGCCGGTACTGTACAAAAGCAACTTTCCAAAGAGTTTGTCCGACAATGGCTTATAGAGAATGGATTTCAGGGAAAAGATGGACAAACTATTCCGGAAATGACACCTGAAATCATTGAATCGATATCAAAGAGATACATAGAGTTGTATGAACACATCACAGGGCATGATTTTCAGCCTGCAAAAAGTCAAGGTGCACGTGAAAGGATAGAAGAAGCTATACTTGCAAATATTTAAAAGAACCGAACATTTTGGCCCCATCAATTTTTAAGCTAATTTTAAATCGGTATCGAAAATAACCACCTATTTGGAACAAAAAAATTTCACTGATGTTCAAGATAGGTAAACACACTAAAAATAATGAAATACGCAGTAGATAAAAAAGAACAATTTGTTGTTTTTACCATAATGGAAGAAAAGCTTGATAGCTCACTCTCTCCCCAATTAAAATCTGAATTACTTACCGTTCATGCTGAAGGCTATAAAAATCTGATATTGGATATGGGAAGTGTGAAGTATGCCGATTCCAGTGGGCTAAGTGCCCTTTTGGTCGGGAATAGAACCTTTAATGAAGATGGAGGTGTCTTTGTATTGTCTTCTCTTCAGGAGCATGTTGTCAAATTATTGAAGATATCTATGCTGGATAAGGTCTTCAAAGTAGTGGATGATAATGAAGCAGCAGCAGAAGCTATTTTTATCCACGAAATAGAGAATGGCCCTGAGAAAGATGAAGAAGAATAACTTATAAAAGCCTTTGGATTTCAATATCACCATTCTGGGTTCAAATTCAGCCATTCCTGCACATGGCCGTAACCAAACATCTCAATTGATTACCTGGGATGGTGAATCTTTTTTGATTGATTGTGGGGAATCTACTCAACAACAACTGAGAAAATTCAAGATAAAGTACTCCAAAATCAACCATATATTTATTTCCCACCTTCATGGAGACCACTATCTGGGATTGATGGGATTACTTAATACTTATAGCCTCAATAACAGAAAGCTCCCTCTTCATATTTATGGACCTAAGGGCCTTGATGAAATTATTACCATCCAGTTAAAGTACTCAGCCAACGTACTGAATTACCCATTAATTTTTCACGCAACTGTTCCACAAGGGAAAATAAAATTGGTGGATTTCCGAAATCTATCCATTTATTCCATCCCTTTGCAACATAGGATACCCTGCACAGGATTTATCTTTGAAGAAAATAAACCAAGGGTACACCTGAATAAAGAGATGATGAGTAAACATCGACCTAGCGTTACTGATATTCACATCCTACAATCAGGCCAAGATGTAAAAGACAAGGCTGGTAATGTGATTTATAAAGCCTCTGATTTTTGTGAAATTACGCCTCCTCGGAAATACAGCTACTGTTCGGACACAGCCTTTAATCTAGATTTGGTCCCTTTCATTAAAGAGACCGATTTACTCTATCATGAGTCTACCTTTATGGAGTCAGAAAGAAAACGAGCCAAACAGACCAAACACAGTACCGCCAAGGAAGCAGCCCTAATTGCCAAAGCGGCTAATGTTAAAAACCTTCTACTGGGACACTATTCGAGCAGGTATGATAAGTTGGATCTACTCCTTAATGAGGCCAAAGAAATTTTTGAAGCCAGTTTATTGAGTGAAGAAGGGACCACCTACACTATTAAATAAATATGGACATTAGCGAAAAGGTTTACCAATCCAAGAAAACCAATCTATTTATCATCCTAGCCGGAATCTTTCTAACGAATGCAATCCTGGCAGAAATAATCGGCGTAAAGATCTTTTCAGGGGAAGGTACAATTGGAGTGGCACCAGCCAATTGGACTTTTTTTGGAGATTATATTTTAGATTTCAACCTAACTGCAGGGGCAGTAATATGGCCCGTTGTTTTTATCACTACTGATATTATCAATGAATATTTTGGCAAAAAGGGGGTACGGCAAATCAGTTTTATCACCGTAGCCCTAATTGCTTATGCATTTATTGTAATCTCCTTAGTCACAAAACTCCCTCCGGCTACTTTCTGGCTTGAAGTAAACGCCGAAGACAACACTGGCAACCCTTTCAATATAGATTATGCATTCAACACCATCTTTAGGCAGGGCCTTGGTATTATCATAGGTTCTCTTATTGCTTTTTTAATTGGTCAGCTTCTTGATGTATATATCTTCCAAAAATTAAGGCGCATTACTGGGTCTAAAATGATATGGCTTAGGGCTACCGGTTCTACTTTAGTTTCCCAATTTATTGACTCTTTCGTAGTACTGGGAATTGCTTTTTATGTTTTTGGGAATTGGTCAATTGAACAAATTATAGCGGTAGGGATAATCAATTACTTATATAAATTCTCAGTGGCCATAGCTTTGACTCCACTACTTTACCTAGGTCATGGACTTATTGACCGTTATTTGGGCAAATCTTTTGCCGAAAGATTAACTGCCGAAGCTTCCGGAGATGAGTCTTTCACCTAATTAGAATTAAGCCCGTCTTACCATCATTGACAGCCAAATGTTTAGGTGTTTACCTGCCCTAAAACAATGCCATTAACCCACAATATTATTTTAAGGTGTCTTTCCTTGAAAGTGCCAACCTTTCGGCCAATGCACTACCGAGAATCAGCTGTAAGGTGTGATAGAGCATCAGTGGAAGCAACACTACGCCGAAAATCACAGGGTCAGGAAACAAAATCTTCCCCATTACAGCCCCTTGAACCAATGATTTTTTGGACCCACAAAACAAAACAGTGACCCTATCCACCCTTTCAAAAGAAAGCCATCTGCCCAAGAGGTACATTCCTCCAGCCATAAAACAAAATAATAGTAGCATCCAAAAGCCCAAACTCAGGATGTTTTGACCTTCGAACATATTTCCACCAAAAGATTGCGAGAAGGCAGAAAACACGATCAAAAGGATTACAAGTTGGTCAAAGTTTTTAAGTAGTTTAAGGTACTTCTGCACCCAGTTGATTAACCAATTGTGTAGAAAAAAGCCAATGACTACAGGTATTAAAATTTGCTTTACAAGCTCCCACACAGTACTCAACAGCTCAAAACTTGCCTGTTCAGCACTTAGAAAAAGCCCCATCCATAATGGGGTGATTACGATACCGATTATACTTGAAATACTGGCATTAAATATAGCCGCGGGGAGGTTACCTCCTGCAATAGACACCATCACTACTGAGGAAGAGACAGTAGAAGGTAGGGCTGCCAAATAAAAAGCGCCCAACCAAAATAAGTCTCCCTCTATTCCAAAAAAACCATAGAGTAATAAAATAAATAATGGGAAAATTATAAATGTAGTGCCTTGAATCAATAAGTGGAGCTTCCAGTTGGATAAGCCAATCTTTAAGGTAGAAGGACTAATCTTTATCCCATAAAAGAAAAAGATCAAAGAAACACCGTAGTAGGTTAACTTGTCAATAGTAAAATCACCTTTTAGTTCCCCCCATTCAGGAAACAGGTAGGCCAATAGAATAGTGAAAAGCAACAAAAAGAAAAATGTATTGATCCCAGCCCTCGCTAGTTTTGTTTTAATTGAAGCCATATTTTCAAATAGTGGGAATTAAGGTCCGGTCTCAAATCTGGAGTGATTTATCTAAAACATTATAACTGTTTTGCCAATTGATTTTCCAGACTCCTGCATCTCATGGGCTTTTTTAAAATTTTCCACTGAGAACCCTTTCAGCTCTGTTTTCAAGGTTGATTTCAAAATCCCTTTGTCCACCAAATCAGCAATCTCATTGAGAATTTCATGTTGTCTAATAATATCTTCTGTGGTGTACATGGAGCGTGTGAACATGAATTCCCAGGAAAAAGACACACTTTTATTTTTAAGCAACATCAGATTCAAGGGCGCATTGCTACCAGTAATCGTTACGATATGACCCTGCGGTTTGATAATATCGTTTAGCGCTTCCCAGTACCCATTTATATCCACACAATCCAAAATATAATCTACCTCTTTGTGCCCAATCCTTTTCATCTCAGATTGAAGGTCATGGTGATTTACAACAAAATCCGCCCCCATTGACTTGCACCAGTCTTGGGTTTCATCCCGTGAAGCGCTGGCAATCACTGTAAGTCCAGCAACCTGCTTTGCAATTTGTATCGCTATGGATCCAACCCCTCCAGCACCTGCAAGGATTAGAATTGACTTCCCCTTAGCTTTATTTGGATCTACCTTCATTCTGTCAAAAATAGCCTCCCAGGCTGTCAGTCCTGTCAACGGAATTGCAGCAGCCTCCTGTCTACGCAAAGATTTTGGTTTGGTTCCTACAATTCGCTCATCAATCAATTGAAAAGCAGCATTGCTCCCACTTCTGGTAAGATCTCCTGCATAATACACTTCATCTCCTTCTTTAAAAAGGCCAACCTTCTCACCTACTGATACGACTGTTCCTACTGCATCATATCCGATAATCTTGGGTTCATCCAGGATGATATCTTTTGCAGCACTTTGTCTTACTTTAAAATCGACGGGATTCATAGATACAGCCCCAACCTTTACCAACAAATCAAAACCTGAAGGGCTTGGTTTGGCTGTTTCAAATTCAATAAAACTATCCTTTTCAGCTATGGGTAGCGATTTTCTGAATCCTATGGCTTTCATATTATTTCTTTACTTTTGTATATACAGTTCATAAATAAGAACTTTTATAGCTTAAACCCGAAATATGCAATAGACATTCTATTACATAATCCGGGTTAAATGTTCTAATTCACAAAGAACTAGTCATTCCAGTGCTCATCAATTACCTTTTGAATATGCGGGTAATTCTGATCTGTTTCATTTAGCTCCACCCTAGAACGCTTCAATTCCTCCTTCAGTTGAGCAATCGTTTCCTTGTATTCAGGATCCGCATACCTATTATTCTTTTCCTGGGGATCCTTTTCCAAGTCATAGAACTCCCATGCCACAGGGGTGTGCGTGGTGAAATCATTTCCCCAACTGCTCTTGTTCCATTCGGCTTCAGGCTTATCGGTGTCCACCCAGTATTTTCCGTAATAAAAAATCAATTTATACTGCTTGGTCCGTATACCGAAATGGGCAGGATTTCCATGCCTATGCGCCAAATGCATCCAATACCTGTAATAGCTAGACTTTGGCCAATCATCTGGCTCTTCGTTTGTTTCTAAAATGGCCTTAAAACTTTTTCCCTGCATATAATCAGGCTTTGTTCCACCCGCAAGTTCGATTAAAGTAGGTGCAAAATCGGTATTGTTAATTATAGCATCAGTTCGAGTATTGGCCTCAATTTTTTCTGGATACCTTATAAAGAAAGGCATCCTCAGAGACTCTTCGTACATCCATCGTTTGTCTATATAGTCATGCTCCCCCAGCATAAACCCCTGGTCACTGGTGTAGACTATAATGGTGTTTTCTAGCAATCCATTTGTCTTTAAATAGGCCAGGAATCGCTTCATATTGTCATCAATACCTTTCACACATCTCAGGTATTTCTTAAGGTAACTTTGGTAAACCTCTGAAGTGTATTTTTTCTCTTCTTCATCCATTTCCCATTTAACCAATTCATTGGGCAAAATGTCTTCAGCGTTACGATAATTCTTATAATTCGGACCCTGCCAAATATTCATGGCTTGATTTCTTATCAGGTTTCTGTGGGAGACGGACGATCCTATATACCTGGTCAAACTATCCCTTTTACCTCGCGTAGCGACTGAACCATTGCTTCCATTATCATAAAGGCTTTCAGGTTCAGGTATGAAAACATCCTCCAGAAAACCTTCATACCTAGGGGCGTTTTCAAAATCATCGTGCGGAGCCTTAAAATGGTACATCAGAAAAAAGGGTTTATCTTCTACTCTTTCCTTTTCAAACCAATTGATTACCTGGTCTGTAATCACATCAGAAGAATGCCCCTCATATTGAACTTCGTTTGAAGGCCAAGCACCCTTCCCTTGAATCCTGAAAACCGGATCAAAATAAGTACCTTGTTGATTAAGTACTTTATAATAATCGAAAGAAGCAGGCTCCTCTTTTAGATGCCATTTACCTATAATGGCTGTTTGGTAGCCGAGTTTTTTTAATTCCATCGGTAAAAACTGCTTTTCCGGTGGAAGACTGCCTTCTAAATCTAAAACTCCATTGGTTTGAGCACGTTGACCTGTCAACACCGCAGCTCGACTAGGAACACAGATAGAATTGTTAACAAAACAGTTTTCAAAGAGCATGCCCGATTTGGCTAAACTATCCAAAGTGGGAGTTGGGTTGAGACCTGCCAACCGACTTCCATAAACACCGAATGCCTGACTAGTATGATCATCAGCCATTATATATATTATATTGGGCCGTTTGCCTTCATTTGCGACTTCATTGTTTTCCGAACTGCAGGAAAATAAGAGTAATAAAACCCACAATGATATGTTCAATGTAAAACAAGAAGGATAGTTATAATGGGATAGCAAACTTTTAAAAGACATAATCCATTTCATTTAATGTCAACTTATCATTTAATTGCCCCTGTTGTTTTTGGAGTGCTGCGAACAAACTTTTTCTCAACTCCTTATATTGAGGCTGATCTGCTAAATCATTCATTTCTAAAGGATCATTTTCCATATCGAATAAAAGCAATTTCTTGGCATTTGGATAAACGGTTAGTTTAAAACCACCTTTTTTGATCATTCGCTGATTATTCAAATAAGCACCATATATATCCTCTCGAATCAAGTCCTTATCACCATTTATTAAAGCCAAAAGGCTTTCAAACTCAACGTAGTCAGGTTTATCCACCCCTGCGATTTCCAAAATTGTAGCCATGGCATCTTGTATATAAATGTCCTGATTTAGCTTTTTCCCTTTTGGTATACCTGGTCCTGATATAATAAAAGGAGCCCCCATACTATGATCGAACATCGTCTGTTTTCCCAATAACCCATGTTTCCCCATGGCAAGTCCATGATCTGCCGTAAAGATGATATAGGTATTTTCCCGAAGACCTTTCCTATCTAATTCTTCAAAGATTTCTCCAATTTGATGGTCCATATGAGAAATTATCGAATAATACTCTTGCAAATGTTTTTTGATCGCATAGGGAGTCCGTGGAAAAGGAGCCAAAGCTTCATCTCTAAGTTCAGGCCCATTACCTATGGCTTCTTTATAGGGATAAACAGGTAGAAAGCTCTTTGGAACTTTTATATCATCTAATACATACAAATCCAAAAAACTACCTGGAGATTGCCGGGGGTCATGTACAGCATTAAAGGCCAAATACATGAAAAATGGGTTATCCTTTTTTGCTGCACTTCCTAGGAAAGATTTGGCATCGTCTCTCAGCACCTCACTCCAATGCGTACCACCTTCCCAAAAACCTCCTAGAGAGCGATCAGTTGGCGACCAGTCATCATTTTCTCCAACAAGTGGTCTGTTATAGCCTTTGGGCATGATTGTCCCTAGATCACCTTCTATTTTCTTTATTGAGTCAAATTTCGCTCCCATATTGCTTCCAGCCCATGTATCCTTGGGCATTCCTCCCCGAATATTAACCGTATGGTCAAATATATCAGAAGCAGGAACATCCACATGCCACTTGCCAGTCATATAGGTTTCATATCCGGACTCTTTAAGAAGTTGAGGTAAAGTCAAATTTGTGTTTTCACCTTTTCTCCACTCTTCCTTTATAGCAAAGGCATTCCAAACGCTTCTACCTGAAATCATCATACTTCTGGAAGCTGTACATACTGCACCAGACCAACTCCCCATATTGTATGCTTTGGTAAAAGAAGTGCCCTCAGAAATTAATTTGTCCAGATTGGGTGTATGCACATCATTTTTTTCGAGCTCATCCAAAACTGTAAAGGTCATGTCATCGGCAAAAACAAATAAGATGTTTGGTTTTTGCACATCATCCTCCTGTTGAATTTTATCTGGTGCACAACTGAGCAAGTTCAAGCTTAGCAAGAACATACAGAAATTGGAAATTCTCATTTTTCTAATGGTTATTGTGAACGGATTTATCGTTAATTAAAAGGAGTTATTTATTCTCCATCCAATCTTCATTGCATTTAACACACCTTTTTCGTGCCCCCTAAAATAAAGATCTCCGAAATTTTTGCATCAATTTTAGAGTTCCCTTAAAACGTAGGCAGCATAAGCTCTTCTACATTTATCAATAGAAACCTTAATTAAAAGTAAAAGGTCTCGATTTGGATTCATCCTTAGTAGGGAAATCTTTCGGGATTGGTAAGGTCACTTTTCCTGTGGCTGCCCATTCTACTCCTCTAGTAAATGAACTAATAAAGCCAACTCCCTCAAGAGACCCCTGATCATGCCCCAAAGTGGTATGAAAAACCCTTCCTTTTCCATAATCAATCACCATTAACACAGGTTCATGCCTTCCATCTCTATTTTTATTAGTCAAATCTTCTCCTGTGGCTAAGATGGTCATATTTTCCGCAGGTCCTCTTAATCTGGCATAGCATTCGTCTTTTGCAGATACCCAGGTATCTGGCATTCCCGCTGTGATAGGATGTTTTTCGGTCCGAATATGAATGGTAAAGTTGTTTTTTGCTCCATGCGAACCCGCAGATCCAGGACTATTGTCCTTTACTAATTTTCCTTCTGCATTATAATAAACATAGGGTCCATCCTTTTCATTGCGGCCTCCCCAGCCACCAATTCCTATCATCTGGTTGTATGCCAACCATTCCGGAAAAGAATTATCTGCTGCGTGAACACTTACAAACCCACCCCCCGATTGAACAAATTGTTCAAAATTTCTCATCGTTTCTACCGGCCATGGGGCAGCTTTCCAACCAAAATTAGAAACGATTACATCATACGCCTTAAAATCTGGACTAAAATCCGGGTCTGTCTTTGGTTCTTTCAAATCTTCCGTTTCTCCCACATCTGCCAAGCTCAAAAAACTACTGTTCTCTTCACCATTCCAAGTATATTTGGTCCGTTGAATCTTCACTTCAAAAAGTCCTGTTTCTTCCAACTGGCTTTTCATCATTAAGCTAGTTTTAGGCCAATCTGAATGGTTATTTTGCCCATCTATGATAAGAACCTTTATCTTGTCCTTTGCTATAGTTGCATGAGCGTACTGTGACATTATGGACAATGCCATTATTAATAAAGATTTTAAAAACATAACTACAAACGATTTTTTTAGCTTAAATACCGACTACTCTAGCAGGATACAGTATCTGTAAAATGACTTTTATTGTAACACAGGGTTTTTCACTATCCTGAAAAGGAATCCAATTTACTAATCTAAAAATTATTTAATAAATAACAGTGACTTTAAGGAAAAGGATTAATTATTCTGAACCATAATTCATTGAAATTCAAAACACCAAAAAATATTGAGAATAGCTTGTTAAACCCGGATTATGCAATAGACATTCTATTACATAATCCGGGTTAAACAAAACTATTTAATGAAATCATTTGTGAATTAATATTTCACAGGCTGTCTTCCTCTTACTAAATTTACCATGAGAATAGATAAAAAACACCCTCTTACCTGCTTGCATTCAAAGGTTTTTGTCTGAAAATTAAACTGTTAATTGGGTTTTAACAATATTACGCCTAAGCTTTACTGCATAATTTAGGCTTGTACTTTCCTGGAAAGCTGATGCTAATGGCTAGAAATTACCGCATTCAATTTATCAACATCATCTTTTAATTTTAAAAGTTCCTGAATTTGCTTTTCCTGATGTAAAATATAGAGTGTAAGCTCTTCTATTTTTTCCAGCAATTTTGTATTCATTTCACCTAAATCAATCCCTTCATCCTTTACACTACCTTCATCAGGAATACCAGGTAAATGTCCATTTTCGGCAATAAATAATTCGAGTTGCCCAAGATCCATTAAGGGATAGCCCTCCTCAAAAACATGGTCTGCCCAGTTCCCCATCGTAATGTTTACTTCTTCTGCCTGAACCTTACCCCTAACTAAAACTCCGCCACTATTGAATTCCGCCTGCAAATTATTATTAGAATATCCCCTTATTATCCAGCTCACACTAGTACCATCATTTCCATATTGACGAAGGTATTGACCATAATTATTGGAATTAATCTCTGTATAATTAGCATGGGTTCCCAAGAATTTCCCTGAACCCGCCACAGTCAATTTATGACTAATATCACCAGTGCCTACCCCTGCTCCTTTATCCGAAATTGAAAAAACTGGAGTAGTTGATCCGCCATAATAAAAATTACTTCCACCTTGATCATACCAAACCTGATTATAAGCTCTTGAACCACCTCCCCATTTCCTATACCTGGTTTTTAATCCAAAATCATTTACACCTATAGCAACCCCTCGTTTGTCAGCATCTTTTCCCTGAATAAATTGGGCAAACTCTTCCCCCCTAATCTCTAAAAGACCTCTTAATCTTGTTTGCCCGACAACATCCAACTTTACTTTTGGATCAGTAGTCCCAATACCAATATTACCATCTGATCCAATTTTGTTACCTGTGGATTGACTCATCCCATATCCACTAATCAGCACTAACAGAAATACTAAAGAACACCTCATATTAAAATCAACTTAGATTAACATAAAATATTTCATATAAAAAATACTGCCCATCAATTAAAAAAACACTATTAATTGAAAAATACAATATGAATATATAAAATTATTTAAAAATTTCCTAAACTAATTAACCTAATATACCGCAACTGTTCAAAGACTAAACAAAAGTAATGTCATTATATTACAACTAAAAACTAACCATCCTACATCTACAAGCATGTTAAATTCTCTAAAACCCAAACCATCCACAAACCCATTTTTAACTATTAAAATAATTTTCTCCTCATGGTAAATAAAGAAAATTTGAAATTACCCTTCCTACAACCTCAACACCCTTCGATTAAATACTAAACCAACAACTAAGTTAACCCCTAGCAATTCAAACCTTTATGATTTACAATTATGGAATATGCATGAAATGATATGAATAAAATATTGACTTATAATTACCTCATTAATTCTATATATTAAAAAAAATACTGAGAAACATTACTATATTATATCATCTAGTAAATCCTTTTAGACTCACTCCGTAAGCATACAACAATTGATTATAAGCTAAATTTTACAACAGCATATATTCTTGAGTAAATCGATAATTAATCGTTTAAATTTAGGATTACCAGCTTGATTCTTTACATGTTTATCTTCTTTTTTAAAACTTGGAGTAAAAAAACCAAGAGAAATGAGACTATTTAAAACGAAATATTTTACTATTTTAATTTGCATTCCATATTTTTTATTAAATTGTATTAGCTTAAACCACGTTTTCTACTCTAATCAATATACAAACTAAACTCTTTACTGAATGGAAGAGAAAGATTCGGATGCCCCCAATTCTGCTAAAAGCCATTTAAAGGATTTATTACCCGATGGGGAAGCAAATCACCTAATAAATCGGTTTCAAGGCTATGCTGCAATTTTTAATGGCTTGGGTATAGGCCTATTTTTGGGATTGCTACTTGGACTGTCTGTATCCCCTGTAGTAAGCGGAGTGATTGGCACTATCTCTTCATTACTCGCTATTTTAGTAGGACTCAACGAAAAGTTCCTAGACCCAATAAAAAGTCTTCGAATTGGCGCCTTTGGTTTATTCTCTGTCCTCGGTATTCTGTTGGGCTTGTATATACGCGCCAATGACCCATTCTCCCCTAGCTTGGCAGATAAAGTGAAAACTTTTACGGATATAGGATATACCGAAAATGAGGCCCGAGGGTTCGTGACCGGCTTTATACAATCCGACTCCACCGCTGCCATAAGACAAGCTAACGTGCTTTATAGCTCAGCGTTAAAAATCCAAGCTTGTGACTTTCTGGTATACGCAAGTTCGGAAACACCTGTCCCAGAGGTTTATAATACCTTCAATACAGCAGGAGGAATATGGGCTCAACTTTCTTCTCTTTTCAAAAAAGACCTTTCCGATAAAACAGGTGCAGAAGCACTGTTAATCCTTAGAGATGAATTTTGTGAAAACAGCACATTGGATGGAAGAACCATCATGGTTGAGGGAGAAATCACCAAACTTAACCAACAAAGTAATCTGGAAGAAATGACTGAAGCCTTTGAAAACTCCAATGCCCCCTGGTCTAAAATAATAAAGAAGCTAAATACCCAATTCAATCCCGATGAAAGAGTATTGGTAATTCATTCTTTGATTAAAATTTTCAACCATGAATAAATTATTTTGGTGCATTGTATTGATTTTCTTCCTTACCTATGGAGGATTTGCCAGACAATTTAATCCTGACAACGCAAAAAATTCATTAGTAAAAGTTATTGTTTCTACAAACAACAATGCATCAAATGCGCTAACAGGATTTGTCTGGAAATCACCAAACCAGGTTGTTACTTCTCTTCATGGAATGAGCCGTACAGGTAATATCCGCATTTTATACCAGGGACAGGCATGGAGAAAAGCCAAAATAAAAAAAGTGCTTCAAAAGGCAGACCTCGTACTTCTGGAACTGATGGAAGGAGAACCTTCACCACCCTCTGGTGTAATACCCATAAATCAATTCAACACTTCAAAAATAGAATTTGGAACAGATGTTTTTGCCTTGGGTTATAATGGTGGTGCAACCGGAAGTTCATCCAGGCAAATGAAAAAGGGATATGTAGATCCTGAAAAACTTAGCCATTTGATTCCAAAAAAGGACAAAGATGCCCTGGCGAAAATTGGATTTCCAGCCCTTGATCTCAACATCCTTTACCTTGAAGGAAGCCTGCTGCCTGGCTTTTCAGGTGCACCGGTATTTGACTCGAAGAGCCAACTAATCGGAATTGGAGATGGTGGGCTTGAAAAAGGAGCTAGTAATGTTAGCTGGATTATTCCTGCAAGCTATCTTACAGAATTGGAGCAGTCTAACAACACCACACTACCAATTGGCTTTGAGAACCTTACCCAACTTTTTTCTGCTGCTGCAGTAATTGAATCTCCCAGCACTGAGCCTGCCTCTTTGGAAACGGAAAAATTAATTTTATATGAATCTAACTTCAAATCATCGAACGTTGCGCCCGTCAATGCCATAGGTTTTGAATTTTATCCTACAAAAAACAGGTCTTTGACTGAAATGATCGAATCTTCTGACGATCCAGAAAATTTGCTTAAACTTTCTGATGAGTTTGAGTTGGACATGAACATTCAGTTGGATTATGATGCGATGCGATTTGACATTTATGAAGACATTAGTAATGGGGTGGTAGTAGCTGTACCAGAAGGAATGACACTCACTTATAACCCTGCTGAAGAAGCCTTTCAAGTAATCAATCCAGATAATAACGACATGCAGCTTTATTTTTATGGTGTACAAAATGATTTCACACAGACTAATTTCGAAGATCTTTTGATGTCAGTAGGTCAGATCATCAATCAAAATTTTTCTATGCGTTATGGTGTAAGTGGTTTTACAATTGACACCGACTACTCAGTTTGGGATGAATATCAGGGCGGACGAAAAATTGCTTGGATATTGTCTCTAGGAAATGAATACCTAATGGGGCAGGATGGATTGCAATACGGCCTCTATGTATACATAACCTTGCTTATGACTGAAGAAAAAACTTTTATGGCAATCGCTACCATCCCCGTACCTGTAGAGATGGTAGCCCTAGCTATATCCACAGGAATAGACTGCAATAACCCGGGGATTTTTTCTGAATACTGTATCTATTTCAATAAGATGTTTAAAACATTTTCGGCAGCTCATTTGGTGAATTTCGCCTATTGATATGACTTTAAGTTAAAATGCTAAACATGTATTATATATTTCTGGTCAGACAGATTAAATCGTCATTACAACCTCATTTTTAGGGCTGCTGAGAAAGGAAAACATGTAGCAGTCGTGCCTTTCCGTGGAACAAATACGATTTCCGCCCCTACTACTTCTTCACTAACGTATAGGCGCCGGAAATACACCCAGGCTTTCTTCGCCCTCTTTGCTTACTGCCTGAACAGCAAAAAAATAATTGTCCTTTGAATAAGGTATTTCGATGGACCTGTCCCGGGTGTAAATTTTCTTTTCCCACATAGCCGAACTGGTTTCCCTGATTAACACATAGTAGCCATCTGCCTCACCAAATGCTGGTGGCTTCCATTTAAGCCGGGAACTATTGGTGAGTTCACTTATCACAATCCCCACCTCTCGTGGAACGGAGGGTGCCCTAGCCAAGCTAGCCAGAACCACCAAATTTACAGCTGTATTTTTTCGCAGGTACTCGAAATCAATGTGTTCGGGTTTATCACCATAGGCTATCCCTTCCTCCATTCTAATATCCTGATGCTGTTGATTGTAATTTTCATTCATCTCGCAAAGTCGCACTGCTGTAAACCCTTCTCTTGAAAAAGGGGTGTGGTCTCCTCCTCTTAAAAAACGATCGTTCCGGTACAATAATTTGATTTCAAGATGATCCACATACCGTTCACCTACCTCTTTAATATACCTTGCAAGTTGCCTCGACTTGCTGTCATTTTCAGCGTTCGTTTGTCTCCTTAAGGTGGCCATCTTATCAGTTTCAAACAGTGGAACACCTTCACTAAAGACCCTAAGTTTGGTATTGTCTCGTATTTCTGTTCCACTGGACCTGCTATTACCAATCATATCATTGTTAATCATTGCCACAAGGTTCCATTGCTCTTCTTTGGCTCTTTTTGCTAAATGCGTAGCACCAATCAAGCCTTGTTCCTCTCCTGAAACAGCTACAAAAACGATGGTAGCAGGAAAGGATTTCCTCGACATTATTCTTACCATCTCTATTAATGCTACCACGCCCGAACCATCATCATTGGCTCCAGGGGCATCACTTTCGCTGTCCATAATGTCAGTAACTCTGCTATCTATATGCCCACTGACCACAAAGACTCTGTCATCTTTTGGATCACTACCTTTGAGTGTCGCCATGACATTACCCATTCTGGTTTTCTGAGCTACTCTTTTCCCATCCGCAGCAACGGTGAAATAATCAATTTCTGATGTAAGCCTGCCTTCCGCTAGCGGTTCAAATGAGCGAAACTTCCTCAAAACATATTGCCTTGCAGCTTCTATTCCCCTTTCCTCGGAGTCCTGACTAAGTGAATGCCGTGTTCCAAATGCCAGGAGACCATAAAGATATTCCTTCAAACTATCTGAAGAAACTTGAATGGCCATCCTAAGAATCTCAGGGTTTCGATGAATGGTAGTGACCTGAGAGTAACTCAAAGGAGACCAAATCAAAAATAATAGTACATAAATAAGTCTCATTGCTTTATTTTAAAATAACGTGAAACTAAACAAAACCTAATTCAGTATAATCCCGGCCTTATTAAAAGCACCTTGAAAGAAATACAAAATACGGAAATAGAAATAAATTAGATCAATTTTACAAAAAATACCCTATAAATAGAAACTACTGGAATAAATCATATTTCTTATAACATGATATATTTATTTACCAATAACATTCAAACACAAACTTCTTAACTGAATTTTATACAAAAGAACTCTCACAAAAGATTCAAATTTTACTGATTAAAGAAGAGGATTATTTCAAAACCTTTTATATATTGTACTACCCTGACAACCAATGACAAATAAAAATTATGCCCAAACTCTCAATTGGAATTTCCGGACACATAGACCTTATACACGGAGATTTTAATTTTATTAAGAAAAGAATAAAAGAGAAAATAGAGAAAATCACCAAGGGGCTTTTACCATCAGATGTAGTTTTATACACGGGAATGGCTAAAGGCGCAGACAGCTTAACAGCAGAAGTTGCTCTCGACTTGGGAATCAGGGTAGTGGCCGTAAGGAGTATTCTGAATAAAGATGAACCGTTACCCAATGGTATAGAAAAAAAAGTGCTTCCAAATCATTTCCTCGAAAATGAAGCGCAATTATATTATGTTGTTTTGGGGGACTTTCTCGTTCAGAATAGCGACCATTTGTTGGTACTTTGGGATGGTATATACAATGGTAAAAAAGGTGGCACATCTGAAGTTGTTCTTAAAGCATTGAATAGCCAACGTAAGTTCTCCCTCCACCAATTGGTCGTTCCGCGAAAACAAAACCCTTATCCCCTAGCAAATCTCCTAAAAGAAAGCCTGAATTTTAGAAATGAAAAATTTCAAAGAATACCATTTACTGTCCATTTTAGCTGGATTGAACTGGTATTACCTTTGGAAAAAAAAGAATCACTGGTAAAAAAGTGGCTAAGGATTTCATTACATTTTTTAAAATCTAAAATTTTTCTATCCTTCTGTTTGCCCATAATATTAGTGGTTTTAACGATTAGCTTGGGTGCTTTGGGGTTTTCGGAAATCTCCCCGTGGATTACCAATGAAAACGCATTTTATAAAGCTGTTAATCTTTTGACCTTAAGCGAATCAGTAATTATATCGCCCAAGAACTTACCCACTAGCCTTCAAGTCGCTAGATTATTAGGGCTTATTACAACAATGTCAGCCTTTGCGATCGCCTTTTTTCTGGCGCTAGGAAATGAATGGAAAAGAGTAAGACTGAGTATTTTTAGATTGATCTATAAAGCTCGCTATACTTTGGTAATAGGCTCTGGAGAAAAGAGTTTTGACCTTATCAAGGACTTAAGCCAAGCTGGAAAAAAAATAGTATGGCTTGTTTCAACAGATTCTGTGTTATTTGCAGAGGAGGTTGACAGAATGGGTGTTATCCTTATAAAAGGTCAGTCTCATTCTGAAGACACCCTCAAAAAAGTCCATTACCAAAGCGCAAATGAAATATTCTTAATGGATGACGATGACACGAAAAACATTCGTGGAGCATTGGAATTGGATAGATTAACACCAAGCGGATCTCTAAAACAAAAATGGTATGTACACATTCAAAGCAAAAGTCAACGTCAGCTCTTAACCACCCATATACGAAAAGAATTTTGGGCAAATATTCATGTTTTTGACACCAATGAGAATACCGCCAGAAGACTCCAACTCTATTATCCCTTTGATAGGTTTTACCAAAGTCCGGATACAAATACCACCCATGTTGTGGTATTTGGTTTTGGGAAATTGGCTCAAGAAATTGTTTTAAGTGCACTTCGGCTTGGACATTTCCCTTATGGGAAGCGGCTTAAAGTAAGTGTGTTTTGTAAAAATGCCAACGAAGAAAAAATTCAATTTGAATCGCATTATCCTGCTTTAAACCCTCACGCATCTTCACAATATCATTTAAACCTTCTTAAGGAAAATTTATGGGAAGATGAAAGTTTGTCTTTTCATGAGCTCCCGAATGCCGACAGTGAATTATTGTCAAACCAAAACCTTTTATTTACCCAAATATTAAAGGAAAAACATATTGTTAGTCTATATGTATGCCTGGAAAACGGGTTCGAATCCGGTGAGATATTGTCTGTATTACTGCCCAAGCTAAACTTTATTAAAACACAGAGAAATTGTAACCTACAGGTTTTCTGTTTTTACAATTTTCCAGATAAAAATGAAGAGAAGGCGACAGAATACCGTTTCAATTGCCTTGCTCCCGACATACCTGTGGTTTGTTTTGGTAATTTACTGGATGAATGTTCAGCAGTTGCCATTCGAGACAGGGCACTTGATGCCCTCCCCAAACAAATTGCCTATTGGTATATAAAAAAATATGGAGACAGTTCCTTAAATATAGAACAGGCTTGGTTGCTAACCAGTGAACAAGAAAAAGAATCCAATCGCAATGCTGCAGATCATCTGTGGATCAAAATTAGGTCCATTTGGCATATTATAGACTGGAAATTTAACCCAAAAACCTTTGAATTATTGCCTGATGTGGTCATAACTCCAGAAAATGAACTTCCATTATGTGAAACCGAGCATAGAAGATGGTGTGCTGAACTTCTTCTAAAGGGATTTAGGTCTTTACAAGACGCTGGCCTTACTATGGAAGAGATCGAAGACCTAAGGGAATTATGGTATAAACCCGGTGGAAAAGACTTGCTTAAAGCTCAAAAATTGCATATAGATTTACTGCCATTTGAAGACATTGAACCTTCCGAACAGGAAAAAGATTTAAACCAAATTCGCAATATCCCTAAATTCCTTAAAGCTATAATAAATACCGAATAATCTTTTACTTCTTCCTATATGTCTAGTCAAGAATTAATAAAACGCTGTTTTGTCATCGGACCCATGAAGGACATTGATAAGCTCCGGTTGCTGGCGCATCAAATAGTAGCTCCTCTTGTTCAACCCTATGGTTTTGAAATTATTACGCCAGATGAAGGTAATATTGGCTCCGTGATGGACCAGGTGCTTCTCTATTTGGAACAAGCCGACATCCTAGTCGCAGACATCACCGGGAATAATCCTAATGTGATGTACGAGTTGGGAATTTATCACTCCTTCGGTAAACCTTCAATAATAATAAAGAACAGTTCTCAATCTGTTGAACAAGAACAAACCCCATTTGACATTGCGGCCTATCGGTTCACAGCACTCCCCTTTGATGACATAGCTGAATCGAAAAAAATTCTGAAGCCTAGTATAGATGCTATAATCAATGTTTTGGGTGAAATCGATTGGTTCCCTAATCCTGTTACCCGGTTTTATGATTCCCCAATAGCCGAAATTCCCACCGCAGTAGGTCTATCGAAAAATTACCTTAAAAATTTTATGGGAATGATCCTACCCAAGGTATTTATGCGACAAGAGGACAATGATAATTTTGAGCTGAAAGTATCTGAAGCCGATGGTATTGACGACAAAGGCAACCTTAAATACCGCCTATTAACCTATCAGGAAAGAGAAAATATGCGCTTTGAAATACTGGTCCCAATAAAAATGCACATGGCCAGTCATGAGTATATCCGCAATCTCAAAGAAAGTAAGCTGATTGAATACAAGGAAGCAAAAGTAAAGCTAAGAACAAGAGAATTTAACTTGCATATCCGACGTGATGAAAACGGACACCCCGTATTGATCGATATCCCTACTGTACTTGTTACTTTAAACGAAAGCATTCAGCGAAGAAGAGGATTGCAACAAACACAAATAGACAATACTGAATGGATTTTATTAGAGGCACAGGAATTAGAGCGATTTGCCAACAAATGTGAACTGTTTCAAAAGAAATTAGCAAAAGATTTTCCAAGTGTTAGGAAAAAAATAATTATCAATTGGAGGTGGAATCCTGAATCAGATTTGGATTAAAAGCCAAAAAAAGAAATTATAAACCCCGTAGGGATAAAAAATGTATACCCATTGGTTGAAAAAAACAAATGCAAAACCATTTTAGGGGAATTGTTGCGAAAAAAGGCAACAATTCTCCCAAAAACCTCTCAAATAAGCGCAATTACATTGTATCTTCAATGTCCTCCATTCTGGGTATAGGAAACAATAACGCTACTTCAAATGCTCTTTGAAAAAATCAATCGTTCTTCCCCAGGCAAGTTTTGCAGCAGCCTCATCATATCGAGGAGTGGAATGATTGTGGAAACCATGGTTAACTTCAGGATACATATAAGCCGTATAGGTTTTGTCATTTGCCTTTAACGCTTTCTCATAATCTGGCCAACCTGCATTTACCCTGGTATCTAAGCCTGCAAAATGTAACATCAAGGGAGCATTTATGGCCGCAGTTTCTTCTGCCGTAGGTTGACCTCCATAAAATGGAACAGCTGCCGAAAGATCAGGCACCCTAACTGCCATCATATTGGAAACCCATCCTCCAAAGCAAAACCCAACTACCCCTACTTTACCCGTGCATTGCTCATGCGTTTTCAAGGTTTCAAAACCTGCAATAAAATCCTGCAACATTTCCTCTCTATCTCTTTTGCCTTGCATAGTTCTACCCTCATCATCTGTACCCGGGTATCCTCCCATAGGTGACAAGGCATCAGGTGCCAAAGCAATAAACCCATCCAAAGCAGCCTGACGCGCAGTGTCCTCAACATAGGGATTAAGCCCTCTGTTTTCGTGCACTACAACTATCCCCGGCAATTTCCCTGATACCTCTTTTGGACGTACAAGTAATCCTTTCATGGTGCCTGCTCCCTTTGGGGATTTATAAGTAATGGTCTCTTCAATTAGACGAGGATCGGCTTCAGAAAACCGACTTGTCTTGGCATAATTGGGCATCAAAAAACCCATGATAGCGGCGACTGTTAAACCTCCTACTGCAAAGTTGGAAAGCTTATTAACAAATTCTCTGCGATCTATCCTACTGTGGGCATAATCATCATAGAGGTCAAAAACTTCTTGGTTAAGGTCTTCTTTTTTCAGGGGTTTCATGGCATGGTATTTTAGGTTATTATTGAAATAGGCAATTCTAATTCATTTTTTCAATAAAATTTATGAAAAATATTTTTTTTCATGCTTTTAAGAACCTGCTAAGTAATGTCGCTTTTCGGTAAGTCTTAGGCAGGATTATCTTTTTTTCAAATGCCTTTATAGCTTCTATTCGCTATCCCGCATTATGGGATTCAATATAAAAAATATTACAGATATTCGTTCTTTTTTTCTCTGTCTTTCAACGTTTTAACCCGGATTATGTAATAGGATTAGTGATAGCCTGTCCCATGTTTACGGGAAGTGTTGCAATCGCAAGAAAATCAGGCTGTTTGGAGATTTTAGCATAGCACCGCTATGGTGAAATTGAAAACAGCAACGAAGTGGCTGATTTTAAAGCGATTTCAGCACGTAATAGAATGGCTATTGCATATTTCGGGTTTTACACGTTACAAAATCAGAAATCGCTACAAAATTCTAACGTTTGCCCTATATCCTTTTTTCAATATAAATAATTTAGGAGGTAAGTTATTTATAATGGTAACAAAAAATGTAGACAGGATTGGATTTAGTCTGAACCCAGCTCACAATTTTCAGTATCTAATTCTGTCTCTATAGTGAAATGTTTGAAATGGTATTTTTCCAAATGTGCTTTCGCCTCATTTTTCACTTCCATTAATTTTTCAAAAGAGCTGATTCGCTCCAATTTCAAATGAGTTGAAAATACATGGTGCTCCCCTTCGAGAGACCAAATATGCGTATGGTGTAGGGACTGTACGTGATCAATCGAAAGCAGTTCCTTTTCAATTTTAACCAAGTCGATTTCCTTTGGCACTCCCTGTAAAAACACATACAAGGTTTCCTTCAATCTTCCTATCACGCCCCAAAGAATATAGGCCGTAATAAGCAAGGAAAGTGCTGGATCTAGAAAAGGGATATCCTTGAAATTCAACACGATTGCGACTATCATAACGGCCACCCAGCCTAGTACATCTTCTAGTAGATGCCAGGAAACCACTTTCTCGTTCAATGTTTTTCCCCCGCTCATTTTCCAGGCCGCATATCCATTAACAAGGACACCAATAACTGCAAAATAAAACATCCCTTTCGCATCTGCTTGTTCAGGATTCAGTAAGCGACCAAATGCCTCACTAATCACATATATTGACCCGCCTATCAATACAATGCTATTAATTAGTGCCCCCAATAGCGAAAACCGGGCGTAACCAAAAGAGAATTTTTTATCCGAGCCTTGTTTGGACTTTTTATCCAAATACCAGGCAGTACCCAGTGACAGACTGTCTCCCAAATCATGAACTGCATCAGAAATAATGGCAATACTATTTACATATAGCCCTCCAACGATTTCCAAAAGGGTAAACCCCAGATTTAGAAAAAACGCAATTTTTAGATTTTTACCGGATTGATGGTGGTGGTGATGTGCTGCCATAATTATTCTTTATCAAGCCAAAATAGGTTCGCAATATTTATTCAACCTAGCCATGTAAAGCGATTTAAATATGCAGGATGAAAAAGATGAAACCTGCGGATAATACGCTATTGAAATTTTTATTAAAGCAAAAACCCACCTCAATTCTTTTAATTTTTTTTACTTGTGCCTACTTGCTGAAGGTTAACTTTAGCAAGTAGGCACTTCAATCCCAATTAAAATGAATTGACCTGCAATTCTATTTCATTTTTCCCAGGAGAAAGTCGAATAGATCCGAAACGGGTATTGACTTTTTCACCATTAAGGGAGATGGCATCATTGGCATTGTATTTAAGAATTAACTCTGCAGAAACATTGGCAGGCAATTCAAAAACATAGCGTTGCAAACGATTATTTACTTTTCTATAAGAAGCACTAACCTTCCCAGTGATAAAGGGAACGGTTATTTCCGTTTCTGTCAAGCTTCCTAATTGAGGTTTTATTTCCAATAATGCTGCACCTGGAGATTTGGGTTGAATTCCCCACATTTTTCGTGCAACTATATTTCCTGGCACAGCACCCCAGGCATGGTTCCAATCTGAGTTAGGCTTGTACTTCATGTCCCAGGCCTCCAAAGTTACTGTTGATCCAATAGCAATCATGTTCCACCAACTCCGGTCATGGGTAGCAGTCATCAGTTCTAGAGCATAGTCTGCTTCACCAGCATTGTACAAGCCATCCATTAGGTACTGGGAACCATAAACACTACAGGCCATCCCTCTAGATTTTATAAAATCGACCACTGCATCCACATTTTCTCCCGGCACCATATTAAATGCCAAAGGCATCATATTGGCATGAAGTGAGGAATGACCTGCACCTTCACCGTCTAAATAAATCCCTTTTTCAGGATCCATTAGTTTTTCATTGACAGCCTTTTTTACTTTAATGGCCATCAATTCGTATTCTCTGGCTTCATCATTTCTATTGAGAAGACGAGCAAATTCACCCATGATTTCCAGGTTACGGAAGTACAATGCATTGATTACTGTATTGATTGGAGTGAAGACAAATCCATCTCTTTCTCCTTCCGCAGTCGCTAACTTCCAACCTGTATCCTTCTGTGCTGGTGGCCAGTCAACAATGTCTTTCATTTTGATTTTGGGATCCTTAAAACCGAGCTTTTTCATGAATTCAGGACTTGCATTTGCTGAACTAATTAAGCCATCTCCCCTCGCCAATTCCATTAGCGTTTTATGCTTCAGTTCATCATAATATTTTTCTATAAGCTCTGTATTTCCTGTGTACATATAATCCTCGTAAAACATCAAGGCTACATGCAATTGCCACTCGGTGGGCCAAGTAGGGTTTTCCATAAAATACTCAATGGTCCTTCTGGCAATTGGGTATTCCCAATCTACAGCATAGTGACTAAGCTGATTGATATAGGCATCCGCTTCGTAAGGAATTCTCTCCCTGTCACCGTCTACATATATTCCGGCGAAAGAAGTGGCCTTCATGGAGTACTTACATAGCTCCCACACTTGATTCAAAACAGTGTCTGAACTGCTAAAACTACTTTGACTGCCATCAAAAAAACTAAAATAAGCTTCTTGAGTAAGCCCTTTTGGTTTCTTTTCTCCAACAATTTCCGCATATCGGAATGGGAGTAACACAGGAAAACTATCAGGAAGGGCAACGGCAGCAGGCCCAGTATTTCTCTTGTCTTTTGGCAATGCCAAGGTATATGCAGTTTGACCGGGACTAACTTTAACTTCTATCTCCTCAAATCTAATATTCCCTTGAGGTTCAGCATTTAACCTTCCCTCTTTGAGTTGTTCACCTATCCTCACGGTTAAGATCTCATTTTTTGAGGCTTGATAATCTAATGATAAGTTTGCAAAAGCAGCTTTTCCAAAATCAACCAGCCAGGTATTGGTTGCTACTTTTTGAATTGATTTTGGAGAGATTTCTTCCTTCTCAAATATATTACCTGTGGAAATGTAATTATCAGGTGCCCCTACCTGAAAACTTTGACTGTCTGAATACCTTCCTGTCCGATTGTCCTCGTCCCAAATCCTCACCTTCCAATAATAAGCCTTACCTTCCGTCAGTTCAGGTCCCATATAAGCAATATCAGACACCTCGCCACCCAAAACTTTTCCACTGTTCCAAACATCTCCAATATTTTTCTTACTCTTCTCTGCTGAGCTACTGACCAATATTTGATAAGCCGATTGAAAGTCCAGTCCTTCTGGCACCTGCCAGCCAAAATCAGGGGTTTTATCAATAAGTATTTTTCCAGATGGTTTCCTTACCATTTCGATATGCCTATTGATTGGAGCAGCCGTAGTATTGTCCGAGAACTCAGCTGTCATGGCGTCCAATTTTTTGTCAAATTGCGCCACTTTACTAGCATATCGAGGATCCTTTGCCAAGTTGTTTATTTCCATCGGATCTTCCGCCAGGTTATACATTTCGGCTATTGATTGGTCATTAATATAGCGAAAATACTTCCATTCTGCAGTTCTAAGTCCCTCACTTGGTGGTATGTTATCAAAATCCCATAGATGTTCTATTAATACAGTATCTCTATTAAGTTTTTCTCCTTTGATCACTGGAACCAAGCTCTTTCCTTGATATCCCGATGGAACATCAACTCCAGCCAAATCCAATATCGTAGAAGGAACATCCACATTGGCTGCCATTTCTTTGGAGTCTGATTGTTTTTTCAATCTTGGATCCATAACGATCAATGGTACCCTGACTGAATTGTCGTACAACAACCATTTCCCAGCCAATTGACGCTCGCCCAAAAAGTAGCCATTGTCTCCCATCAGGATGATGACGGTATTTTTATCCATCCCTTTGGCTTTTAATTGTTTTCTAATTTTAGCAATCTCAAGATCAATCCCAGAGATCATTCGGTAGTATCCTTTTACACTATGCTGGTATTTTTCTGGTGTATCGTACCTCCAAGTCCACCTAAGCCTATTAAATCCGCTTTTAACAATCTCAGGCTGAGCATCAAAATAACGATCTTCAGATATTTTCGCCTTAGGGATAGTTACCCCATCAAGTAGTGGAGCTGTCTCATCTTGCCAGAAGTATTGTTTTTCTGCGGAATCATGAGCATGTGGTGCACTAAAAGAAAGAGAAAGACAGAATGGCTGATCAGCATCTGCTTCATCAATAAAATCAAGTGCCTGCTGTCCAGTATAACGTGTCAGGTGTACGGTATCCGCTCCAATGGTTTTGAAATAATAGCCACGTCGATCTGAAAATCTCCCATTCCTGTCATAGGATTCGAAGGAATCAAACAAGCCATTCAAGTCTTTATAGTTAACACCAAATTTGCCAAAAAATCCTACTTTATAACCTGCCTCTTTGAGCAATTTCGGATAGGCCGTTTCCATATAGGCTGATTTTATCGGGCCTGTTTGAAAAGTGTAAGCATGGCTACGTTCATATAAACCAGTAAAAATGGTCGCTCTACTTGCAGCGCAAATAGGTGTAGTCACCAATGCATTTTGAAAATAAGTTCCTTCTTCAGCCAATTTATCCATCTCAGGTGTATGGATTAAATCATTCCCTGAATAGCCTAAGGCATCCCACCTTTGGTCGTCAGTAAGAATAAATATAATATTTGGCTTTTGATCTTGAGCTTTACTTTCAAAAGAATTGAAAACATTAATGGCTAACAGAAGTAGCACAAGTCTTGTTGAAATGAAGTACATGGGAGTATAATTAATGAACGATAAATGTACTGTTTTTCGATCAAATAGCCATACTGCACTTACCTGTACAGAGATAAATTTATCCCAAAACTACGCTCTTCTTTTTTAATTTAAGCCTGCTTCAATAACAAAAATTAAAGGTAGTTCTATATTAAATCAGTAGGTGAAAAAATATTATTAATCCTAACTCAAGCCCCCTCCAATGTCCTAAATCAAAGTTCCGCCGTTATTTTATTTAAAAAAATTACTGTTTTTTTCGGAACAATGAATCAACAAATTCTTTCCTATTAAAAACCTGTAAGTCACTCATCTTCTCCCCTACACCTATGTATTTCACTGGTATTTTAAATTGGTCCGAGATTCCAATTACCACTCCACCCTTGGCTGTACCGTCTAATTTGGTAATAGCAAGCGCACTAATTTCAGTTGCTTTCGTGAATTCCTTGGCTTGAATAAAAGCATTCTGACCTGTAGACCCATCAAGAACCAGTAAAATTTCATGTGGAGCATCTGGGATAAACTTTTGCATCACTCTTTTGATTTTAGTAAGCTCGTTCATTAAGTTTACTTTGGTATGCAATCTTCCCGCGGTATCTACAATTACCACATCAGCCTTCATTTCTACGGCCTTTTTGACAGTATCAAATGCTACCGAAGCTGGGTCTGTATTCATTCCATGCGAAATAACAGGAACGTCTACGCGCTCTCCCCAAAGGATCAACTGATCCACTGCTGCGGCCCTAAAAGTATCAGCAGCACCAAGTACAACCGACTTGCCTGCTTGCTTAAATTGATGGGCCAATTTTCCAATAGTAGTGGTTTTCCCTACACCATTGACTCCTACCACCATAATAACGTAAGGTTTTTTGTCGGTAGGAAGATCAAAACTACCAAGATCTTGAGTATTGTTCTCTTCTAACAAGCCGGCAATCTCCTCCCTAAGCAAGACATCAAGTTCTCCGGTGCTTATATATTTATCTCTAGCAACCCTTTCCTCGATTCGTTGGATGATTTTAATGGTAGTATCTACCCCAACATCGGATGTGATAAGAATCTCTTCTAACTCATCCAAAATGTCTTCATCCACTTTAGACTTGCCTACAATGGCTTTTCCTAGTTTTGAAAATAGGTTATCGCTGGATTTTTCCAGTCCCTTATCTAAACTTTCTTTTTTCTCTTTAGAAAAAAAATCAAATATTCCCATAATTTTTATAAATCTGAGACGAATATACGCAAAAATCCCTTTCGGATGGAACCGAAAGGGATAGTAAAAGTTTTGTATGCCTTGAAAACCTTATTTCTTCAGGATTTCCTGAACCATTTGGCTTGGCACCATTTCTTCTTTAAAGGTATAAGCTCCAGTTTTTTCAGATCTAACTGCCTTAATTACCTTGGCATAAGTCACGCCACCTTCTTTTTTCAGTGTTGCTACTACTTTCTTAGCCATAATATTATCGTTTTACCCTTGGGTTGTGTGATTACTTGATTTCCTTGTGAACAGTCACCTTTTTCAAGATGGGGTTGAATTTCTTAAGTTCCAACCTTTCTGTAGTGTTTTTTCTGTTCTTAGTAGTGATGTACCGAGAAGTCCCGGGCATTCCACTTGTTTTATGTTCAGTGCACTCTAAAATCACCTGAACTCTATTACCTTTCTTAGCCATTTCCTGTTATTTTAATATTGGTGTGAGGCAAGTCTTATTTAATAATAATCTCTCCTTTTTTCTGCGCCTCTTTTAATACAGCGCTGATTCCTTTTTTATTTATCGTTCTCAAAGCTGAGGACGACACCTTTAAAGTGATCCATGCGTCTTCTTCAGGGATATAAAAGCTCTTCTTATGCAGGTTAGGGTAAAATCTACGCTTAGTTTTATTATTGGCGTGTGATACGTTATTTCCTACCTGAGGCCTTTTTCCAGTAATGTCACAAATTTTTGCCATGATATATATGTATCCAGTAATGATTGACTTTTTTCAATTGGGTTTGCAAATATCGGAAGATTTCATTAAATAACAAAAGTGTACCCCATAATTATTTAATAAATCCCTGCGCTCCAAGTTTTTGGTTTTGATTAATGATTCCAAAACCCTTTTATTATATTTGCCAAACAGTGCAATTGTGCTGCAAATATATATTTAAATTGAACAAAAAAAAGGAATCCAGAATGAAGAAAATCAGCTCAAGTCAGGAAGCCATTCAGCTAGAAAATAAATTTGGTGCACACAATTACCACCCCTTGCCAGTGGTCCTAAGTAAAGGCGAAGGGGTTTACCTTTGGGATGTAGAAGGTAAAAAATACTACGATTTTCTCTCTGCGTATTCTGCTGTAAATCAAGGACATTGCCATCCTAAAATAAAAAATGCTCTTGTAGAACAAGCCGGAACACTCACCTTAACATCAAGGGCATTTTACAATGACACACTAGGGCCTTATGAGGAATACATCACCTCCTATTTCGGTTTTGACAAAGTACTCCCAATGAATACTGGAGCGGAAGCCGTAGAGACAGCCATCAAGATTGCTAGGAAATGGGGATACGATAAAAAAGCAGTACAACCACATCAAGCTAAAATAATTGTTGCCAAAGAAAATTTTCATGGTAGGACCACTACTATTGTTTCTTTTTCCACAGATGAGGATGCACGTAATAATTTTGGGCCATATACACCAGGTTTTATACAAATCCCTTACAACGATCTGGAAGCACTCAGTGCGGTGCTAATCAATAATCCTGACACCGTCGGTTTTCTAATAGAACCGATCCAAGGGGAAGCAGGTGTAATCACCCCTAACCAAGACTATATTAAAGAAGCCAAAAAACTTTGCAAGGAACACAATGTATTGTTAATGGCAGACGAAATACAAACCGGCATAGCTAGAACAGGTTCTCTACTTGCCGTTTGTGGGAATTGCAGCTGTCAAGGACATTGCGAAAAACAAGACAGCTATGTAGAACCTGACATCCTAATTCTTGGAAAGGCACTTTCTGGTGGCTTTTTCCCTGTTTCTGCTGTACTTGCCAACAATACCATTATGGAGGTTATCCATCCCGGACAGCATGGGTCCACCTTTGGAGGTAACCCACTGGGCGCAAAAGTAGCCATCGCTGCATTGGAAGTCGTGAAAGACGAAAGATTAGCACAAAATGCCCGGCATTTGGGGGATTTATTTAGGAAACGCATGGAGCAGCTAATAAAGAAGACCCAACTCATCAAGCTCGTAAGAGGTCGTGGCTTATTAAATGCTATAGTGATCAATGACACTGCAGACAGTACAACTGCCTGGGACATTTGTGTCGGTTTAAAAGACAATGGACTCCTCGCCAAACCTACTCATGGAAATATTATCCGCTTTGCCCCTCCACTTGTAATGACTGAAGAAGAACTTCATGATTGCTGTGACATCATTGAACGCACAATTTTAAATTTTAAAAAATCCTGAAAAGCTAAAAATGAGAAACCAAGCGGTAATTTTTGATATGGATGGTGTGATTTGCCACACCAACCCCTTCCACTCTGAAGCCTTTAAAGTGTTTTTTGGAAAAAGGGGACTTAACCCCACTGAAGAAGAATTCGAAAAACACATGTACGGCAAAAGTAACAAGTACATTTTCAACCATTTCTTAGGAAGAGAAATTGTAGGGGAAGAATTCACAAACCTTGAAAATGAAAAAGAAGGCCTGTTTAGAGAAATATATGCAGACAATATTAAAACGATCCCAGAATTCCTTCCATTTCTCCAAGGATTAAAAAAAGAGGGGTACCGTACAGGTGTGGCTACTTCGGCACCGAGAGCCAATTTAGATCTCATCATGGGTCACCTGAAATTTTCACCTAATATGGAATCAATTTTAGCTAGTGAGAATGTTAAGAACCACAAGCCTGACCCTGAAGTCTACCTTACCTCCGCAAAATTACTGGATGTAAACCCTGCAAATTGTTTGGTTTTCGAAGATTCTTTTTCAGGGGTTTCTGCCGCCATCAACGCGGGGATGCAAGTGGTTGGGGTTCTCTCTTCACATGCCAAAGAAGATCTACCTCCTTGTCAGTTGTATATTAATGACTATTCAGAAATTGATCTACAAACTGTAGATCAACTTTTACGATAAGGAATACCTAATAAGCTCCCTTTTTAGTAGGAGAGTGATCAATTATACCAATACTATTAAATACCTAACCTTAAAACAAAAGCCATGTTGAGAAGGCCCAGAAGAAATAGAAAATCTCCAGCTATTCGTGCGTTGATTGAAGAAACTAGACTGTCTGTCAAAGATTTTATTCTACCATTGTTTTTAATTGATGGAATCAACCAGAAGGTACCCGTAAAGTCTATGCCTGGAATATATCGGTATTCCTTGGATCAAATGTTAATAGAAATTGAAAGCTGCCTTAAATTAGGCATCACTACCTTTGATATTTTCCCAGCATATACTGAAGATAAAAAAGATCGATGGGCTACAGAAAGCCATCGAGAAGACACCTTTTACTTAAAAGCACTCTTTACCATTAAGCAAACTTTCCCGGAAGCATGCGTTATGACGGATGTAGCCATGGATCCCTATAGTATAGATGGACATGACGGACTTGTCGAGAATGGGAAAATACTGAACGATGAAACCCTGGAAATTTTAGGGAAAATGACTCTTGCCCAAGCAAGGGCTGGTGCAGACATAATAGGCCCATCCGACATGATGGATGGACGAGTAGGCTATTTGAGAAGATTACTTGATAAAAATGGTTTCCAAGACGTATCGATTATGTCTTATACAGCAAAGTACGCAAGCGCTTTTTACAACCCTTTCCGAGATGCACTAGACTCTGCCCCTAAAGCTGGAGACAAAAAAACCTACCAAATGGATCCTTCAAATAGCCAGGAGGCTTTGATTGAAGGCCAATTGGATTTTGATGAAGGCGCAGATTTTCTAATGGTGAAGCCGGCCCTAGCCTATTTAGACATCATTAAACTATTGCATGACCAGTTTCCCCTCCCAATAGCAGCTTATAACGTAAGTGGTGAATATGCCATGATCAAAGCTTCTGCTGCCAATGGCTGGCTGGATGGCGAAAGGGCAATGACTGAGTCATTACTTAGTATAAAAAGAGCCGGAGCAAAAGTCATTCTCACCTACTTTGCCAAAGAATTTGCCCTCCTACAACAATAACATATGTTTTAAAATCAATAACAAATCCCTACTTTCATTGCAAAACAGCTATTAAAAACGGAATTAAAATTCTTAATAGTTAAAGTTATTGCAATTATTTTAAAAAAATAGGAAAATAAATTTTTTATTGGAATAATACCAATCTCCTGGACGGTACTGAACACTTAAAAACCATCACTTATTCAAAATAGGTGATGGTTTTTTTATTATAAATCCATTATATGTATTGCAGAAAACAATTATTACCACTTATATATTCTATACAACTCGTTTTTTACAAATATTAGTATTGAAAAATATAAGGTGTAAATATTACCCTTGAATACATTTTAAAACATAATAAATCTATTTTTAAGGTCTATTTTAACCCTTGTTTTGTAAATTTTACACTTATCAGGATTAAATTAGTTGTTTTTTTGACTATTAATTGTCTAAATTTGTATCGAATTAAAATTGAAAGTAAAAATTCAACCTGTAACACATTAATTCTTTGGAATCTATGAAAAACATTTTACCACCTTTATTACAAGTCAGTTCTAGTGGAGTTGACTATGCCGACGCAATCGCTCAGAACCTCCTTACAACAAACAATGTTTGGATGATGCTGGCTACGGCTCTTGTATTCATTATGCACCTTGGGTTTGCCGGTGTAGAAGCTGGTTTTGGCCAGGCAAAAAATACTGTTAATATTCTTTTTAAAAATACAGTAACACCTATTATAGGTATTTTGTCTTATGGCTTACTTGGCTTTTTCCTAATGTACCCTGGATTTGACGTTCCAGGTTGGTTTGGTTTTGACAGTGCCGGATGGAGCATGTTCTGGTTTAGCCCTGCAAGTGCAGATGTTAGCACTGAATATGCAGACGCTGGATACACTTACTGGACAGATTTTCTTTTTCAAGCCATGTTTGCTGCTACTGCCGCTACAATTGTATCAGGCGCTATTGCAGAGAGAGTTAAGCTTTGGGCTTATCTAATTTTCACAGTGATCTTTGTTGGAATGGTTTATCCAATAATTGGTAGCTGGAAATGGGGCGGAGGAGCTCTTGACGCCATGGGCTTTTATGATTTCGCAGGTTCAACTTTGGTTCATTCTGTAGGTGGCTGGGGAGCATTAGCTGGAGTTATTATGGTAGGTCCTCGTATAGGTAAATATGTAAATGGTAAAACAATAGAAAAGCCAGGATCAAGTGTTCCTTTGGCAGTGATTGGTGTTTTCCTACTTTGGTTAGGTTGGTTTGGATTTAATGGAGGCTCTGTTCTTTCTGCTGATCCTGGATTAGTGTCTTTCGTACTTGTAACAACATCTCTTGCGGCTTGTGCAGGTGGACTAGGAGGTTTTTTCGCTGCCTATATCGCTTTCAAACGACTTGATTTAGGGATGGTATTGAATGGAATCCTCGCTGGACTAGTTGGTATAACAGCAGGCGCTGATGTTATCAATCCCATATACGCACTATTGATAGGCTTTATTGCAGGTATACTTGTGGTATTGTCAGCAATCTTACTTGACAAATTAAAACTTGATGATGTGGTTGGTGCTGTTTCTGTCCACCTTACTTGCGGTATTTGGGGAACCTTAGCAGTTGGTATTTTCTCTAACAATCCTGAGCACACCGTTTTAACTCAACTAATAGGTATCCTTATCTGTGGCGTGGTAGCCTTCTTTTCTGCCCTTGCTATCTTTTTCGTATTGAAGAAGACAATAGGAATAAGAGTATCTGAAGAACATGAGATATCCGGACTTGATAGTCATGAGCACGGTATCAGAGGTTACACTATCGTTTATGACGAATAGATTTCAATAAAAACTTTAACCAGGGTCCTGCGATTCTAAGCACAAACTAGAAGAGCAGGCACCCATTGGTTCTAATTATATTTTCAAATTCAATCAAAATACAGATGAAAAGATTTTATACAATATTAACAATCCTATTTTTATTGCCAGTTACATTTATCTTGGCTCAGGAGACAGAAGAAACCCAATCAAAATTTGCACTTTCAGGCTCAGTAGACGCCTACTTTAGAAGTAATTTAAATGCACCGAACAAGGGTGATGCTGCGCAGGCTCCTGCCACTTCATTTGCCAACTTATCTGGATTTTCATTGGGAATGGCGAATGTAATTGCCACTTATGAAGGTGAAAAAGTCGGTTTTGTTGCTGATTTGGTTTTCGGACCTAGAGGTGAAGATGCCGTTTTCGGATCTCCGCTTTACGCTGGTGGAATGGCCGGTAGTTCTCAAATTGTAAACCAACTTTACATGTACTACAATGTAAGTGATGCGGTTACTTTCACGCTTGGTAATTTCAACACTTATTTAGGCTATGAAGTTATTTCTCCAACTGGAAACTTCAACTACTCCACTTCTTATATGTTTTCATATGGACCATTCTCGCATACAGGACTAAAAGCTGACTTCCAGCTTTCTGACAACTGGTCTTTAATGGCTGCTATCATGAATCCTACAGATATGACGGAATTCAACTTTTATGGTTCTTACACATTTGGTGGGCAACTGGGTTATTCTACTGATGCAGGTGGAACATACTTAAACGTATTGTATGGAGACCAAGATGGAAAACTAGATATGAACACTTTACCTTCTTTCGGTCCAAACTCTATGGGAAACACTTTTCAAATCGACCTTACAGCTGGTTATGACGTAACAGAAACCTTGTATCTAGGACTTAACACTACCTATAACACTACCGCTGCTGGCCAAATGTATAGTGGTACATCTATACAGGATGCCACAGGAGATGGATATGGTTTTTATGGAGTTGCTGGTTACTTACAATTTGCCACTTCTGATAAATTTTCCCTTGGAGCAAGAGGAGAATATTTCAAAGTATTCAATGATGGACTTGATGGTGTTGTTGGTTTAAATACAGTTGGTGATGGCAGAGTGGTAGCAGGCACCCTTTCTGGAAACATCAAAATCACAGATAACTTTACCATTATCCCAGAAACTAGACTGGATATGATGTCTGATAATTTCTTTATCAACAATGATTACCAAAGCTCTAAAAATTTAGCTTCATTCTTAGTCGCAGGTGTATTCTCCTTCTAATCTAAGATAAGAGATAAAACTTCAAGCATAAAAAAGCCATGGTTAACAATGTTACCATGGCTTTTTTTATGCTTTTATTTTTCAGCAGATGAATGCAAATAACTGCTCTGTTCTCAACTTTTATCACTTAACATCAAAGTGTTATTAAATTTTATCATCTTTAAGAAGAAACACGCTAAATAACGTCCCTTCTCCTACTTTACTTTCCACACTCACACTTCCGCCGATACTCTCAATTTGATTTTTAGTGATAAATAAGCCTATTCCTCTAGAGTCCTTATGTCTGTGAAAAGTCTTGTACATACCAAACAAAGATTCTCCATTTTTTTTAAGGTCAATTCCTAAACCATTGTCTTCAAATTGAATTTCAACTGTATCTTCGTGAAATTTTAGGCGAACTTTTAAATAACTATCTCTTTCTTGCGACTTGTACTTAATCCCATTCGTGACAAAATTTAGCACTATACTTTCAATATATGCCGAAAAACCTGACACATGCACTTCACTTTTCACTTCATTTATTATCTCCACTCCTTCCTGCATGGCGATAGGGTAAACACTCTCAATCGTTTTATTTATAATATTAGACAATTCTACACGCTCCAATTCCGCAGTCTCATTTAAGTTTATGTTTACTATTTCAGTTAAGTGTTCAATGGTTTCTGAAAGATTGACTCCTCCTTTTTTAAGTAAACCAATAATCTCCATGTCAAATAAATTTGGGTGCTCAAATTCCAATAACTCAAGTAACATGTTCATTCCTGAAGAGTGTGACCTAAAGTTATGAGAAACTATGTGAGCGAAATTTTTCAAGCGATCATTTTGTTTCTGTGTTGTTTGGAGAAGCGTAGAAATTTGGTTTTGCGCATTTTTTAAGGCCGTGATATCTATAAGTTGTGAGATAAAATACAAGATTTTATTATTGGTATCTTTCACTACCGAAACGACCAAAATGGCAGAAACTTCATGCCCCATTTTATGAACATACCTTTTCTGCACCTGATAGGTCTGCCTCTTACCGGCTATTACCTCTTTAAGGAAAGCTAGATCAGAAGCCAAATCATCAGGATGGGTTATGTCTTGGAAAGTCAGTTCTTGAAATTCTGACTTACTGTATCCAATCATATCACAGATTTTGTCATTGACATTAAGCCATTTCCCTTCTATAGACACGATGGCCATTCCAATCCCCGCATTCTCAAAATTCCTTTGAAAGGCATTTAAAGAAATCGCTAGCTTTTCGCTCACAATTTTATTTTCTGTAACATCCTCAGTATACATGATTATACCTCCAATATTGTTTTCCTCATCATACCAAGGCTTCACTTCCCAAGACAACCACTGAACAGTACCATCATCTTTTACAAATTTATCCTCTTTTTTACTTCTGGTTGCACCCGCAAGACATTCCCTATGGATTCTTTTCCAATCCTCACCTATCTCAGGAAAAACTTCATAGTGAGACTGCCCTATCACAGACTGGTCTTCAATATCATAGTCTGACATCCATTTTTCGGAGACTGCCAGGTATTTAACTTCCCTATCAAACATTGCTATTGCAATAGGTGCCTGTGAAATAAAAATAGCTTGTTTTTGGACCTTTAACTTTGAGAAATTAATGTCCTGATGGGTTCCAAACATTATTTTTGGCTCACCATCATCTGTGTAGGATATTACCTTCCCCCTTGCATGAATCCACCTGCTGGATCCATCCTTATGCCTCATTTTGAATTCACATTCATAATAATCGGTTTTCCCCTCAAAACAGGCTTGCAAATTAGATTCTGCAACTTTTAAACCCTCAGGATCCATTAAGTTTACCCAAGTTTGAAAATTAAGAGGTTCTAATTCACTTACTTTATACCCGAGAATTTCCGCCCACCTATCATTAAAGATGGTCTCACCAGTTTGAACGTCCCACTCCCAAATGCCCAAATTAGTACCTTGTACTGCATATTTAAACTTTTCTTGTTCAGCAGCCCAATTTAACTGAGCAATTTTTTTACTATGTATATCCTGAAAAGTCCCAAAAACCCTTACTGGTTTTCCATCAATAAATTCTGCCTGACCAATTGCTCTTACCCACTTTTCTTTTTTGGTATAGGTAATTAATATTAGATCAAGCTCATAAGATTCTCCTGTCTTTAAAGTATTATCAAATGCCTTTTTAATAGCCTCTCGACTTTTCCCTTCTTTATAAAAGTCAAGTGCTTCTTCCATCGATGGCACATAATCATCGGGCACTTCATGAATAAGACGGGTAACCGCACTCCATTCCGGTAAATTATTCTCGAGATCGATGCTCCAATACCCAATCTTAGATTTGAGGTTACATTGGTGATGAAAACTCTCCTTCTCTATAGCTTCAGTTAAGTTCTCAATAAAAAAAATAAATTCACTTGCTTTCTCTGCATTGGAATCAGGAAGGCCAAACCCATTTAGCTTCAAAGTCATTACCTTTCCATTCATCGAGTGAAGCTTAATCGTATAATTTTGAATGGCCTCAGATTCGGCTCTCTCTAAAAAAGCAATTAAAAGTTCTTTTTCTCCAATCTTCATTAAATTAAATAGACCAGGAAACAGCCCACTATCTTCAGAAAAACCAAGTGTAGCCAACATGTCCTCATTACATTCGGCATTCCATTCCTCCTCTTTTGTAAAACTCAATATTCCTTCATTAAAGTGAGATTTTAAAAAATTCAGGAGATCAGTTTTTGGGATTTTTTCAAAAATAGATGGGTTAATCATTTTCTTCAATTAAAGTTTTTCTAGGATAAAAATTTAACTGCAATAGAACAAGCAATCTCAATAGACCGCACTCTCGGGTCAAACTATATTAGACGTTTTTATAAATCTAATTAGTTAAGAAACAAGTACTCAGTGTAGTCGCATTTTGGTGATAAAATCCCCATTAAACTACAAATTAATCTGGTTTAACACTCAATAAATCTGAAAAATTGTAAAGAAAGCATAAAAGGAAATGCAAAATACAAATTTTTTGAGAGGGAAATTGTAAACAACCCTGCTTTGTAAAACCCATAGATCAATAAACCCTTAAACCAAGAAAATTGTTAACAAAACTTCAAAAAGCTCATTTATCTAAGTTTTAATAATGAATTGAACGCCTAATTTTATTTGTCCTAAGAAAATTGCTTTAACCCGAAATAGGCAATAGACATTCTATTACGTGCTGAAATCGCTTTAAAATCAGCC
>TARA_R110002124_G_scaffold153244_1_pt1 | contig 55212 bp, 55 predicted proteins | sample TARA_R110002124 | Tara Oceans TARA_R110002124 (sample SAMEA4397445) | marine metagenome | biome: Polar Biome; feature: [SRF] surface water layer (ENVO:00010504); material: water (ENVO:00002006), including particulate matter (ENVO:01000060) such as... | depth 5 m
TGGTGCACCGAGAAGGATTCGAACCTCCGACCCTCAGATTCGTAGACGGATTTGACTGTTTTTCATAGCTGAACATACATGTGCAAAAAATCCATTTTTCTATTGAAAAACAACGAACTAAGTACACATACTTGAACATCGCAGTTCAGCCCTACACCGCATATGTGAGAGCCTAGGCGGAGCCTAAGAATGCAACTCACCGATATTTCCATCAAAGCCTTACAGCCACCAGCCAAGGGGCAAGTTACCTATACAGACGACACTGTGCCCGGGTTTGGCGTGCGCATCTCTCAAGGCGGCATCAAGTCGTTTGTCGTCGTGCACGGGCGCAATCGCAGACGAACAACCATTGGCCGTTATCCGACTATTAGCCTCCAGGATGCGCGCAAGGCGGCAAAAACGTTGCTGGCTGAGCAAACACTTGGCAAATACACAACAGCACCGATCAGCTTTGAAGAAGCGCTCAAGCTCTTTCTTGCGGCGCATTTCCCGGCCAATTACCCGAAGCCAAGCACCAAGAAAGAAACAACGCGCCTGCTCCAAAAACACTTTCTCTCCTCTTTCCGCCGCGCGAAGCTAACCGATATTCAAGCTCGAGACATTTCTCGCGTCATTGACCGGCTCCATCCCACGCCTTCGGAGGCACGTCACGCCTTCGCGGCAATAAGACAATTCTTCAATTGGGCGGTAACGCGAGAGTATGTTTCGTCAAGTCCCTGTGAACGTCTTCGTCCTCCGGGGCGGGCAGTGTCTCGTGATCGTGTCATTAATGATGACGAGCTGAAACTCATTCTCGCTCACGCCTTTGCCGAGGATTCAACATTCAACAACATCCTCCTCTTACTCCTTCTGACCGGTCAGAGGCGCAATGAAATTGCATCGCTGCAGTCAGACGGGATCGACTTCAAATCCAAAACAATCACGCTTCCTGCGCTGGTAACAAAGAACAAGCGTCCGCACACATTCCCGTTCGGAAAGATGACCGAAATGATTTTGAAGAAAGCATTGGAAAAAGCGGAGAAACGAGTTCCTGAAAACGCCAAACAGGACGCTCCTCTCTTGCTCTTTCCCGCCAGAGGAAAAGACACGCCATTTGCAGGATGGTCTAAGGCTAAACCTGACTTTGACAAAGGATGTCCGGTCGCTCACTGGACACTTCATGACCTTCGGCGCACATGTGCAACCAATCTCGCGGCCCTCGGCGTTCCCGTACATGTTACCGAGAAACTATTGAACCACGTCTCGGGCACCACGAGCGGTATCGTCGCTGTATACCAACGGCACGCCTATATAGATGAGATGCGCGAGGCAATTGAGGCATGGGAGAAACGAGTCAGGATGATTTCGCTGAAAAGAGCGAGGAAATCTGTAGAGAGTGCCTAATTTTTTTAGAAAGACATGTTTCTCGAAGCAGGACTTCAGTTGAAAATCTTTAACGTCCATATGCAAAGCGTGGCGTCCAGCTTTTCTCCAACTGCTCATCCCCGTCCTCTTCCTCGTCGGGATCGATCGGCAGGCTCTCGCTTGATAGAACCGTGAGCGTATAACCGTAATTGCCGAGCCCAAGAACCTCCTCATCGAGCGTGATCTCTCTCGAACCGTCGAACCAAGTGTTGAGGTCTGTCTCCGCGCAGGCGCGCTTGGCCTGCAAAATATTATTGGAGTCAGCGTTAAAGTCCCGCGTGAGGGATGTCGGCAGGGGCGTGCCCTTTTTCAAAAAGGCGAGCTTCCCGAGCTTCTTAAAGTTATCCGAAAGGAAGGCGTAGGCGACCTCCTTTTTCTGGCTGACAACCACGGCCATCGGATAGGTACAGCATTCGGCGGCGCGGATCGCGGCGGCGGTACGGGAGCAGCGTGCTTCATCGGCCAAGGTAAGAATACCTTCAATTCCGATCTGACTCTTTTGCAGCAATTCTTTCGTGAAGGCTGACGGCATGAGAAGTCCGCTGGCAAAATGGTCGGCTTCCAACTCGATTGACGTGCTCTGAGTAAAGTTCGCGCGAGAAAGGTGCGTTCCGCCTTGCTTGATGATTTCGTCCGGATGCCCCGGAAGGAAGTAGTGGCCGAGTTCATGAGCCACGCAGAAATTCTCGAAACCCTGATTGCCATATTCAGTGGAATAGATGAGCGAGACCTGATCGCCCGCAAAAATGAGCGCGCCAGAAATGCCCTTAGCTTCAGGCACTTTCGCATGAACCGTGATGTCCTTGGCGCGGGCGATTTGGAGCGGATCGACCGGAAACTTTCGGTAGCCCAAATCCACAGCGATTTTTTCGCCGAGCTGCGTTGCCATCTTTAAACGGAACGCAGCCATGATGCTCAATCCGGTTTTTTCTTATTTAGCATCATGTCGATAATGCCCTGAATATGCTCACGATCCCGATCAGAAAGCTTCGCCTCATCACGGAAGGCTGTTGCGGTCTCGGTGGTGGCACCGAGCAAATAGTCCGCCGTGACCTTCAACGCCTGCGCTAGGGCGCGAATATTGTCGAAGGAAGGCTTTCGCCGTTCAGCTTCAAAATGAGCAATTGCCGAAGGCTGCATTCCCGCGAGACGCGCCAAGTCGGACTGGCTCAACTCTCTCATTTCACGGGTCTGTCGCAAGCGCTCACCGAAGCTACCGTTTGTGTCGCTTGACATGCTGTTGACGTTTCCGTATAGTTATACATGACTAAGTCGTCAGACCCCTTCGCGGGGATTATTTTTGCGATGGGCTATGACAGATCGTCTAGATCGATATGACAGTTCGAATCTGAAGTCAACACACGGATTAGAAGGAACCACAGATGACAGGAAAAAATCAGCATGTCGTGCCACATGCGGAGGGATGGGCGGTCCGAGGCGAGAACAACTCGCGCGTGACCTCCATTCACCACACGCAGAGCGACGCCATCGATGCCGGGCGCGCGATCGCTCAGCATCAGCACAGCGAATTGGTCATTCACGGTCGTGACGGGAGAATCCGCGAGAAGGATTCCCACGGTCACGATCCTCATCCGCCGAAAGGCTAAAGGAGATACAGATGGACAAGCACCAAGACGACGGGCACCCCCATCGCTACAAGGTGACCGTCAACAGTTCGGAATATACTTTCGACGATCCGATCCTGCAGGGACGGCAGCTCCTTTCATCCGCAGGATATGATCCGGCCGATGAGCACGTGCTGATCCAGTTGCTAAAGCACGAGACCCGCTCCATCAGCCTCGATGAATCTGTCGACCTTCGCGCAGACGGTATCGAAGCTTTCAGGGCCTTTAGGAGCGACCGCGTATTCCGCTTTACGCTGAATGAGCGCGGCTGCGAATGGGGAGCGGCGGCGATCACTGAGTCGGAATTGCGCGCCATCGCCAAGGCTGGAGAGGGCGAAGTCCTCGTCCTTGACCGCACGGACGAGGAGAGCAAGGACTTGGCTCCCGATGACGAGGTGGTGCTGGCAGAAGCTGGAACCGAACACATCCGCACGGCCAAGCGGTTGGTGACGGTATTCTTCAAGAACAAGCCGATCGAACTTCCGCGCGAAGTATACACGACCGAGCAGCTGATTGGGCTCTTTCCGATCGAGGAAGGCTATCTCCTGAACCTGAAAGACGGCGACGATCTGATTCCCATGAATCCTGGCGAGCACATTCGCCTCAAGGAAGGAATGTACTTCTACAGCCAGGTTCCCGGCGGTGGGTCATCATGATGAACGCGGAAGAGGAGTTTGAGGCGCTGAAATCGATGCATCCTACGGCATCACTGCACAGCGAAGGCGGCGAGCCGGTCGTGCTTTTGCCGAACGTTGAGTTTCGCTCGGCCGGGACATTGGTACAGATGAACCTCCTTCTGCTTCCATTCTCCCACAGCGGCTACATCACGCGCCTCTTCTTCGAACAGAAGATTTTGGGTACGACGCGAAACTGGCAGGACAGCAACTGGACGGAGCACACGGTGCTTAGCCGCAAATGGTGGGCGCCCTCATGGAATCATGTGATTGAGGATCAGTCTTGGACAAGCATGTTGTGGGCGCATCTGCGCGCAGTCGCATGACGATACATTTCAAAATCACACGCCCTCTTCTGTCAACTATCAGAGCAGACCTCATCCGTCCGCATCCGTTCGCTTACGAGCGTGTCGGATTCATTTCCGCAAGCCTGTCGGCGGCGGCAAACAATCTTTTCGTTCTTGCAAGAGCATACCGACCGGTCTTGGACGAGGATTATCTGCGTGACCCGTCAGTGGGCGCGATGATGGGTCCGGAAGCAATTCGTAAGGCGCTGCAATGGGCGATGAATGACGGCGTGGCGATGTTCCACGTGCATACGCACGGCGGACAAGGTCGCCCCGGGTTCAGTGGTGTCGACCTGCGCGAACAGGCGAAGTACGTTCCGAATTTTTTCCAGGTCGCTCCGCAATGCCCGCATGGCGCGCTCGTGCTAAGTGATAATGCCGCGTACGGACACATTTGGCTGGATGAAAAGAGTCCTTATCGGATTGTTGGTGAGTTTACAGAAGTCGGCATCCCACTTTCCCAATGGAGGGCAGCATGAGTCGCTTTGACCGTCAGGGTTTCTTGGGCGCGGACAGCGAACAAAAGCTCGGCGGAGCAACTCTCGGAATTGTCGGTCTTGGCGGCGGCGGATCGCATATCGCCCAGCAAACCGGTCACCTCGGCATTGGCGGCTACGTCATAGTGGACCCGGATGTCATCACCAACACCAACACCAACCGTCTCATCGGCGGCAAGCTGAGCGACGTCGAGCAAGAGACCACCAAGGTGGCAATCGCAAACCGTCTCGTTAGCGGTCTTTTAGAACATCCTCGGATCATGTCGATTTGCGATAGCTGGCACAATGCGACCGAAGAGTTAATGCGTTGTGACGTGATCGTGGGAGCGGTTGATTCATTCAAGGAACGCGATCAGCTTGAGCGCTTTGCTCGTCGGCATCTAATTCCCTACATCGACATGGGCATGGATATTCACCCGTTGAAGGGCGGGAATTATCTCATTGGCGGTCAAGTCATTCTCTCGATGCCGGGGAAGGCCTGTCTACATTGCTGCGGCGTCATTACCGAGGATCGCCTAAAAGAAGAAGCGGGGCGCTATGGGGAGGCTGGAAGCCGTCCCCAGGTGGTTTGGTCAAATGGCGTGTTGGCGTCCACAGCCGTCGGGCTTGTTGTACAACTCCTGACGCCATGGTTCGGAACACCGTCAGAGTTCATCTATCTCGATTATGACGGCAATCGCGGCACGCTGGTGCCCAACGACCGCATGGAATTGTTGCGAAACAAAGCATGTCCACACCACCCTGCCGACGAAGTGGGCGACCCGCTCTTCGACGTTCAGGGGTATTGCAGCGACATGGCTGAACGCGAAGCCGGTAAATATTCACTAAATGGCGCGGCTCACCAGAATAACTGGGTGCGGCACATCTGGACATCTTCGTATCGAAGAATATGTGCAGCGTGGTTCGAAATTTTCGCCAAAGACAGATGATATTTGTGCGAAGGAGTTGTCCGAATTCTAAAAGACTCGATCGCCACGCGCAAATTGCAACTTAACTAGCTGCCAGGGTTTGCAATACACAAGGCCGTTAGGCCCGACCGCTCCCACGATTCCGCCAAGATGTTTCGCGATGGCATCGCTGGCACCTCAATAGTTTTGAACAAAAATCCGGCACTGCCAACGACTTCACTTATGAGAGCCGACACAATATTTTTCTTATGTTGCTCCGACGTTGTGACGGTGAGTACCAGAAGGTTCGGCAGGCCAAGATGTGTCTTGTGTGTCTCATTCGCCAGCACATCACGATAGGCGAGAAGCTTGGCGAGATAGGAAGTCTGATCCCTCCGACTACGCACAACGGGCATGGTGGCACGATCAACTTCGAGCGCAAAAAAACGATAGCTTTTCTTCCCGTCGTGCAGGTATTGCAGACCGAACAGCCCATCTGGAATAACACATGTCACGCACGAAGACTGGCCACGAGGAATACGAAACGGATGCGAACTATTCCGGGTCTGCTCCGGTGCCTTAGCCAGAATTTCCCGCGCTGAAATAAACCGCAAATTTGGATCGTCCATCGCTGCCAATTCTATGGATGCCAATACTTCACAAGTCATAAGCGTATGAGCGAATTGCCGTTGAGTTCCCGCCCCGCGATTAGAGGTCTCGCCACCTTCTAGGCACCCTTCCCGGCCACATTCGGCTAAAGCGCGCCGTGCCTTGTCCGTCGCCTCATAGACAACGGGCATATAGCGGGAATTGGCAAACTGCCATTGCTCTTTCGGACGATCGATGTATTGGCCTTCGTGATAGAGATCGCCGAGACGCTCTTTGAAACGCGTTTCCGATGCACCGCCAACAAAGGCATGAATGAAGGTTGAGCGCAGATAGCGATAGCGCTCCAGTAGTTCAAATATCGCCAAGTCGCGCGCGGTAAGCTCAATGCGCTTGCCGGTGCTTGTCCGCTTCATTCTTGATCTGCGCTTCTGTCCCATATCAGAAGCGATAACATTTCGTCGAGAACTAGAAAACGTAAGCTATGTCCACACATCACCAGTTGCGTTGAACCATGAACAACAATGTTGATGTTCATCTTACAGTCCCACCATATCGATAGACGAAAAATGTGTCGGATACTGATGCTTAATTTCCAAAATCAACTCGCGTACGCACACGTAGATATCCCTCAACCCACTAGGTGTTTGAACAGAACGTCCACCATGCGAATCTCCGACCCGCGATAATCCGGCAGTCATCTTTCCAGCCACAGCAGGCGGCCTATCAGAATCATCTCCAGCTGTAAATGCGATCGCATGAGAGCCATCAGTGGAAACGTGTTTTGTGCCATTACACACACTTCGCACCAGCTCGAATGTATTCCCAGACACCGATCGCAAATCTTTTTCAATGGATTTTTCGCCAGCTTGCTTTAGATGATCCTTAATGTGGAAAACGGCAATACAAGCCAAATATGCTTTTCTTCGAGATCTACGATCATCTCGAAATTCCAATACCGTCGGCAGGACCACCTCACGCATATAATCTTCAGGACTCATGTCCGCCTCACTACGAAATAATCACCACTCACTCGCCGGTGCCGTATCTATCGTGTCTGGATTCACGCGTGGCCTCACGATACTCGCCTCAGAAACATCTTCCAAAACAACATCCCGGTTCACATCCTTCCAATAAACCGCATATCTCTCACGCATCATGCCGCGCACCTCTTTCTGCTCCTCATCCGTCATGCGCGGCATAGCTTCCAGATGGCCGAAAGGGATACGCAGAGACACCGCAGCGCTCGTCATGTTGCGCACCGAGGCCGCAAACTGGCCCTTACCCTGCCCCTCAATGAACTCGGGCGTGCAGCGAAGCATGTGACCGAGTTGACGCGCATCCTTGTCGGAAACGCCACCCGCAAACTTGATGCTGGTATTGGCCGCAAAGCTCTCCTGGAGCTTGGCTGAGAGCTGACCGACATATTGATGCGCCAGGATCATGCCGACATTGAACTTGCGGGCCTGCTCTAGGATGATCGAGACATTCTGATCGAGATAGTCGGCGCATTCGTCCACATAGACAAAGGTCGGCATGCGCTTCTCTTTGGGAAGCGTTGCGCGCTCTTGGGCGGCCTGAGCGATGAGCGCGATAAAGAAACGGCCAAAGATTTCGGTGCCAGTTTGTTTCAGAAGCTCCTTGGCGGTATTGATGAGGATCACCTTGCCCGCATTCATCTCGGTGAAGAGATCGAGCTTGTTCTTGGGATGCGAGAACATACGCTCAAAGGTCTGGTTTTCGAGGATGCCCCAGAGACGGCGCACCACTTGGCGCTTGGTGTCCTCAAATTGCTTGCTGTTGAACTCCGTCTCGAAGAAGGCCCGCGCCGTGCCATCGAGCTTTTCAATATGCTCTTTGTATTTCTCGTAGCCCTTTGGCTCCATGAGCTCGCGGAAGGTATGAATGGTCGCGCCCGGGATGTGGAGCATGAGGCGGGTGATATAGCGGAAGATGACGCTTTGCTTCTGGGTGAGCTCGGCAGAAAGAAGCGAACCCAGGACAAAGTCATAAAGCTCTAGGACACCATTCATCAGGCGTTCGCGGTCGAGTTGCGAATACCCATTAATCCGCTCCATGCCCACGTCAAAGAGGTTGAGCGCGACGGGATATTCAATGTCGGTGGGATCGATGAGGCAGAGCTTGCCCGCCAGTGGTTCACCAGGGCCAAAGAGCCCTAACCCGGCAATGTTTTTGATGAGGTCGCCCTGGGAGTCGATGACTACGACAGAGCCCTCCCCCTTGGCGACACGTTCCAGATCGTGGGCAATTAGATATTGCAGCGTCTGGCTCTTGCCATGGCCTGAGCCCGCCACGATCCAATGATGCTCAAAGCGGACGGCATCCGGGATATCGAAGGGAATATTCGCGCGGAACAGGGCTTCAAAGCCCGTGTGTTTGAGATACTCCCAAACAACTGCCTCCGCCTCACCTGCATGATCCCTCGGCATGAGGAGCTTGGGGGACTCAAACTCCGCCCTCGTATATGGCACGTCCGAGGCACCGTGCTGGTTGCGTTCGAACTGCTCCTTGAGCGAGGCAAAGAGGCCCGCCTTTCTCACGCGCGGCGCATAGAACGGGGTGATGAGCGCCTCCACGGCTTCGCCTGGGACAGTCAGCGTGTTGATGAGCGGCACCGAGAACTGCGTGACCAGACGCTCGGCATCGGCAGACTTGAGGAGCTCCTCCTCACTCTGGAGCGCTAGGGGCGGCAAATGGCGACAGAAGCCAGCCAGAGCCGTCGCAATCGTCTCACAGGCGATATCAACCGCCTCAGGGTTTGAAAGCCTCGCTACGAGCTTTGAGAGGGCATCCTGATACCGGCCAAGATCGATCTCCGTGGAGGCTGTAGGCGGTTCCGGCGCATCCACCCCAAAGCCCTCTTCCAGGTAGAGGGCATGCGCCAGCGGGAATATCAGCGCCGCCACCTCAAACGAAGGATGCAAGCCATTCAAGAGCTCGATCACGCGCCGCCAAACAAGCATCTCGAACTCGTCCGCGCTCGGGAACGAGCTATTCCGCTGAAGCTCACAAGCTGCCTCATAGAGGCGCTGGGCCTGCTCACGGCCACGCCGTCTCCTCACCCCCGCGCTATCACGATAGAGGGTGTAGAGCCAGTATGCGAGGCCAAGAGCGGCTAGAACCGCAACATAAGGCAAGGCATAGGCAAGAGCCGTCAGGACAGCGACAGACACCGCCCCTTTCTTGACGAGCTCTAGTTCGTCGTCCACCGGCTATAACTCGAAACTGGTCGCCTCAGCCGTCGCGGCATTGCCCTCAATGAAGGATTTGAGAGCCTTCAACGCCTCGGTCAAACGCTGTTCGTAAATTTTTGCGTCCACCGGCGTATCGAACATAAAGCTATCCGGCTTGCCCTTCATCAGGTCTTTGACCCGCAAATGCCAGCCGTTAGCGATGCTTGCCGCCCATTCGGCATCAAATTTTGAAGCGGTACGGGAATCTGGCACACGTTCGGCGACGATATAATCCTTGAGGCGGCGATCCCGGATGACGGCCAGTTCTTCTTCCGAAAACTGAACCGTCGTCGTCACCTCAACCTGGTTGACCCTCTTCAAAAGCCCTACCGTCTTGTCGCTATGTTCAATTGAAACGCGCATAGGTATCTCCCCCCATTTAATACAGTGGTGCCATACAAACTCATACGCTTACGGACAATGAAGTGGGATCGAAGCGGATGATGGGGAGTGGAGTCAAGAGATTTGGGTGGCCGGGGTGGAAAATTGAGCTTGAAAGGGCAATAAGTCGGACCAAGACAATCTGTAGGCAAATCAATAAGTCATTGGAATCACTTCGATATTCCGCCACTTTCTCTATATGGCGTGGGGATACGGTATCGCCCCCTGTATCCCCCAGCGTATCGCCATGCTTTTGGGTCCATTTTGTATGAAAAATTGGGGACCGGGAGCGACCCGATCCCCAAAGGACCCTTTAGAGGGAAGTGTCGGTGGTAACGTTCACGTCTCGCAAAGCGATGCGCGCGTTAAGCCATTCCTCGACTTCCGATAGCAACCACACAACACGATTTTGACCGAGTCTGATCCGCTTGGGGAACGCCCCAGCCGTTTCGAGCCGTGCAATATGCTGGCCGGAATACGGGATGCCACAGACAGTTTTCAGCTCCTTTTTGGACACGACTTGCTTTTCATATCGAGCCATCGAACATCTCCCTTAATAAGGGAGCGTCGACGCCCCGGGTTGGCTAAGCCGCACCAGTGGGCAGAAGGAGGATACGAGCGGCAAAGCCACAAGTCGAGATATCATGCATGCATTGTGCGCAGGCTCGCTCAGATATCTTTGTGATTTTTGCCCGCACAAACTAGAAATTCCCAATAATCTTATTCGCGTCGACATCGCCTAGAGAGTTCAATGATACTTGACCTGATGGTGCGGACGGCTCCCACCTTCGGCGTCTAAATACGATGATTGCTTGACGTCTCTCGCGATTAAATCCGCCGCCCGGTCCGCCAAATCTACGCGGGAAATCCCCGACCCGCCACCAAAGACGCCGCGGTACGCATCGCGCTCAGCATCATTGCCGGATCGGCGATACCCTTGCCCACAATATCATAGGCCGTTCCGTGCGCGACGGTCACATGCAGGTAGGACGGCCCGAGGATGATGGCACAATTGCCGGAAAAGCCCCACGTCTTGACCGCGATATGTCCTTGATCGTGGTACATGGCCAAGACTATGTCGTAGCGACCTTCAACGCATTGACGGAAAACAGTGTCTGGGCTTACGGGCCCTTCGACATCGATGCCTTCCGCCCTCGCCATTTCTACGCCGGGCGCAATGGAATCGTGGTCCTCTGTGCCCATTGCGTGGGGGTTAAGCCCCGCGACCACAATCCGTGGGTGGGTGATCCCCCAGTTTCGCATCGCACCATCTATCTGCCGCAAAGCAAGCGCCACAAGATCGGGGTTGACGATGTCGCAAACCTGCCGCAGCGGAATATGGTCGGTCAGATGCGCAACGCGGAGCGGTCCGCTCAACAGTACAAGATAGCTTTCTCCTGGCGTCGGGCTGACGATGCCCGGCACCTTCCGGGCAAGTTTTAGCGAACCGGAACTGATTGGCGCCATAACGCCGGCCGCAATGGCACCACTAGCTGCAAGGGCACTCATTTCGTCAAGCCACAGTGCCGACGCCTCGCCGCCGCACACCGTGTCCTCCGCAAAGGGCAGTTCGTCCACCGCTAAGCCACCTGAATCGATAATGTCGACGATGGCGTGGTCATCGCTCAGATCGTCGATCGAACGGATCACCCGTACGCTGCACGGCACGCCGGTGATTTCGATCGCACGCTCCATTGCAGCCGCGCTGCCGATCAGGACGGGAATGGACAGTTCATGCACATGGCCAGTCGCGAGGGCACGGGCAATCACCTCGGGACCAACCCCTGCCGGATCTCCAATCATCGTGCCGATAATGGGTCGCACTTGCTTGCTGATCACGTTCTGCTCTCCTCAGACGTTGTAGACATCGACCATTGTATCGGCAAGGTCGTTTAGAATGACGGTCTTCTTCCGAGCGATAAGCCAAGCATCGCCGTGTTCCGCCAGATCGTAGTCCGCCCATCCGTAGTAGGTGAGGGTTCGATCCTCGCGCACCGACTGCACCGTCCAGGAAGTCCGCGCATGGACACCACCTTGCTGCTTCTCGACGGACAGCAGCGTAAACATGTGGCAGGTCCGCATGAGCGGCATCGTCGCGGATGACCGGCGCGATCGAATGCGGTAGATGCGATCCTCCAGACCGGCACGGCTTGGATAGTAGATCAGCGAGACTTCGCTTTGCGGATCGACCGTGAGTTCTCCGTCATCGTCCCATGCGGGCAGCCAGAATTCGGCGTCCTCGCGATAAAGCGCTAGCCACTCGTCCCATTTCCGCTGGTCAAGACAAAGCCCTTCCCTGCCAAGAAATCGCTGGACTGAGATCCAACACCGTTCGTCGCACGTCATTCCGCAGCCCTCGAACGATCACTTTCACGGGTTTCGGACGCGACGACCTGCTCTTGAGCAATCGCCAATTTTATTCTCTCGATCCATTCCTTGTGCATGGTTACGAAAAGCCCTTCATCAGCTACATTAACGCTGCTCATGGTCGCGTCGATGTTGAGCCCCTCGCCAAACTTCCCTGCTCCTTGAACACCTCGCATCGCTCCACGCGACAGGTCATTGTAGCGGCCGCTATCGTGCCCATACGCGACCTGACAATTGTTGAACTCCGTCAAATCATCGGGCGTAGCCATTCCGCTGGCATTGAAGAAATCTTCATACTGCCGAATGCGCAATGTTCGCGCCCGTGCACTTTCGCCGACCGGCGCGATGCAATATGTCGTGATTTCCGTTTCATCGACTGCGATCGGGCGCACGATGCGGATTTGGGTGCTGACCTGATCCATAAGAAACACATTTGGAAACAAAAGGAGATTTCGCGTGGCTTCAGTCATCCACCAGGTGCGATCTTCACCAAATTTCTGTTTGTACTGGTCAATCATTTCAAAATTTGGCCGGGAGGCTGAACTGGCCGAAGCATTCCATATCAATGCATGCCCGTGATCGAAAGAGAAGAAGCCACCCTGATCTGTCTTCATCCACGCGGATACGTTCGCACTTTTCGTGCCGCCTGCTGAACCGCTCATTATCCGGTTTGCAACAGTTAACAGATAGTTGGAATGCACTGTCGGCACGTGATACCCGTCGAGACCGTTTTCAGTCTGCATCTTCCAGTTACCGCGATAGGTATATCGCCCAACTCCCCGCACAATTTCGAGTTTCCCTTTCGGCGACTGGTCCACCATCAGGTCGATAAATGTCTTCGCGCCCGCAAGGTAATCCTCCAACGGGGGCACATCCGCCGAAAGGCTGGCAAAAATGAATCCCCCATATGAATCCAGGCACCCTACCTCCTGAAGGCCGAGATCACTTTTATCGAAATGCTTCGGATATGCCCCATTTTCCTCGTCGGTAACGTTCAGAAGCGCACCGTCGTTGCTGAATGTCCAGCCGTGAAACGGACAGGTGAACGTCGTTCGCCTACCGCGTTTTTCCCGGCATAGCCGCGCCCCTCGATGCGTGCATGCATTGATAAAGCATTTCAGGTCACCCTCCCGGTTTCGGGTTAGAAGCACGGGTTGCCGTCCGATAGTAAGCGTCAGAAAGGCGCTCTCGTGGGTAAGCTGGCTTTCATGGGCAAGAAATACCCAGTTGCGCTCGAAGATGTGCTTCATCTCGAGTTCAAACAATTCTGGATCAGTGAATATGGCGCGGTCGAGCATAAAGCGCCCGGTAGACGTGTCCTCAATAAGCCATGAATCGAGGCTGCGGCGAATACGATCGACTGAGTTGCTTAAGTCGGATGTCTTCATATTCTTTTCTCCTCGCCATTCGGCCGACCATGAAATCGGCACACCATAGTCTCTCCGTCATGCCACCGGCACGTGGCCCCATGTACTAATCTTTTCGTGCGACACCACGCTCCAGTCTTCATCATCGACCGTACGGGCGCCGGTGCCGAACTCGACTTCGAATCCGGAAGGCGTTGCCACGTAAAACGAAACCATATGATCGTTGGTGTGCTTACCCAGCGTATTGCGCAAGGCGACGCCGTAGCGTGTCACCCGATCAAGCGCGAACCCCACATCGTCGAGAGACGCGACCTGAAGCATGAAGTGGTGGAGCTTCTTGCCACCCGGACCCATCGTGGGGCCCAGCGCGACAGTGTGGTGACGCCGGTTACAATGATAGAATTCGAGGCTGATGGTCTGTTCGCCCGAAATGGGAATGTCGATCGTGTCGGACAGCCTGAATCCCAGTGCACCGGCATAAAAATCACGCATCTGGGGCAAATCAGAGGTCATTAAAACAATATGACCGAGTCCCTGGTCTCCAGTAACGAATCCCGAGGCGACACAGCTCGAGCGGAAGGGTGCGTCGAATTTTTCCAGCGGACCGTAGAAAATTTCGACGCACAGCCCATCGGGATCGCGGCAAACCACGAGATCCTTGACGCCGCGCTGCCTGCGCAAATCAACCGTCGCATATTCAACGGCGACACCGCATTCTTCCAGCTTGTCGCAGATCGCCGCCAACTCAGCCGCATTCGCCACCTCGAATCCGGCATAGGCAATGTCGTCCGCATCGCCGCGGTGAGCCGCGATGCGCCAGGCCCGGTCGTCGTTGCGGAATTTAATCGTGTCGGCGTCTTCAGACGCAACCCCGAGACCAAGGAAATCCGTGCCAAAGCTCTTCCAGCGCGAAAGGTCGCTAACGCTCAATCCAAGATAGCCGAAAGATAAAACCGGCATCTAATGTTCTCCCTAAATGTATTTCTCAATCAAATCATAGCCGGCAGCGGCGGCCCCAATCCCGCGTATGCCAATGCCGCAATCGGCCATAAGAATCCCACCCGTTGAGGGACTTGAATCTGACCGCGAAGCAAAATGCACATAGGAGCCAGCATATTGCTCCGGAGCAGGTACGCTGCCCGTTGCCATCATTGCGGCGGCGGTCGTAGGCAAGTCGAGTTGGTCGATGGTCATTGTTTCGAGACCCAAGCTCTGTGGCCCCCTAAGTTTGGTATGAATGGGACCTGGAGCGACGCCATTGACCCGCACCGCAGGTGCGAGTTCGAAAGCAAGCTGATGGATCAATCCGACGACGGCATGTTTTGATGCGGTGTAAAGCGGCCCGCCGCCGCCCGGATAAAAACCAGCATTGGAAACCGTAAAAATCAGCGACCCCTTCGATCGGACCAGAGACGGAATTACAGCCTTCGCCAGATTTAGATACCCCTTGACGTTAACGCCGAAGATTTCATCAAAGGCGCCGCTCAGGCGTTCCGAGGGCATGTCGTCGAGCGACATCGAATAATCCCACAGCCCAGCGTTGCCGATAGCGCAATCTATCTTGCCGAAACGCGCAAGCGCCCGTTCGGCAGCCCTGTGCATATCGTCAATATTCCGCACGTCACCCCAAACGCATTCGAGCACGTCGTAGCGGCCACCCTGCATATCCGCGAACTTGTCTTCCAAATGGTCTACCACAGTGACCAACGCGCCTTCGAAAATAAACATCTCGACAATCGCACGCCCCAAGCCGGTCGCGCCGCCGCTAATGAGAACGCTTTCTCCAAAGAGCCTCTTCATGGAAACCTCCGGCACAATAGGGGTGTCAGATCACTCATAATCTTCCGCACCCTGCTAAAAAATGTTGCTAAGGTTGGCTGAAAGAAGCACCGTTTGCTCCAGATAGATATGTCGCTTGGCCAAACGGAATCGCGAGCCGACGCGCCGCAAGACATCCCGCCTGCGGCCTCTCCAGCTGTCTTCTTCCGATTCCAACCGTGTGCGATAGAGATGGAAGTTAGCTTCGACAGTAATGTCGTCCCCGTTCATGGCAATCGGCCGCACATTGGTAACAAAATGCCGGGTACGGGAAGGCGGGTCTTCCGACCACGCGTAACCTACGGCCATTTTACGCACACGCGCTGTTAGCAGTTCCTTGTCGTCGTCAAAAAACGCCATTTGCCCGATTTCGGTAAATTCGTTCTCGATGTCTTTGGCCGTCGTTGTCCGACGGATCGGCATCCAGTAGTGAATATCGTCAGTCAACAATTCCAGCCACTCAGAGAACCGCCGCTCGTCTAGAAGCGCCGCCTCCGCGTAGAAGAACTGCTCAACCTCGTATTGCAAACACACCTTCGCGTCGAGGCCTTCAGGCAGCCCGTCGGAAACGCCGGTTCCAGCACTGCTTTCACTTGCAATTTGCATCATATCCTCCCGCGCGGTTCGGCCGCATGGCTAGCAATCAGCGCCGGCCAATCTTCCGCTTCCATCCATTCCGCCCATGATCGACAAAGCCAAAGCTGGGCATGTTCGTTGATGACAGTTTCCACGCGAGACTGACCAGAGGGATCTACTTCCACCATGTCTTGCCCACGACCCATCGCAAAGTTCAAGGGCCGACGGCTACTCGTCATCGTTTCACGACTTGTGCGTGTGCTGTGATTCCAGTTTTCGCCATCGTCCTGTTCCAGCAAGCCCGCCGGACCGAAGAAATGCGTGGCGATCCGAACTACCTGGCGTTTTTCTTCCTCCGGCGCGTTCTTGTCGACGAAGGTGAACCACCAAAGCTCGGTGACCGACGGTCCACGAGGCACACGAAGGCAAAGCTGTGTTCCCGCGGTCGATACCCAAAGGTTGGGAAAAATATTCGGGTGCCCGCCGGATTTTATCCCCACTGGACCAAGCGTCTCAGCAGCGCTCTCCGTGAGACGCCATGTCTGACCAGGAAGGGAATCGAAAACGGCTTTTCTCTCATCGTCTGACATCGCGGCAACAGCGTCTTCTTCCTCCATCGCAATCCTCGGACCGCCCACTGCATGGCCATACTCTCCAAGCATCACCATCTGATCATTAGGATAGAGAAGTTTCTCGTCAAAGAAACCAGAGCGGATCGCTGAAGCATGACTGATCTTTGGATGATACCAATCAAACAGATTGTCGACAGCGAGCTTCCAATTACAACGAACACGATTCTTCTGAACACCCGGCACAGCAACCAGCTCACGATCCGTTCCCATGAGGTCAATGCCGAGCTTGCCTACCCAACCAAGATAATCGTCGAGATCAGGTGCCTGCGGATCGAGCGTTGCGAAAACAAAGCCCTTGTAACTCTGAACCTTGGCCGCCTTCGATAGGCCCCATTCCTCGCGCTTGAGACCACCGCGATAAAATTCGTCAAACCCCGGCACGCCGACAAGATCACCATTCAGATCGAAATTCCACCCGTGATAGGCGCACATGAACGAGCGTGTCTTGCCCTGTTCGGCACGGCAAACGGTGTTTCCACGATGCGGGCAGGTATTTATCAGCACCTGGATAACGCCTTCGCGGTCGCGAACGGCGATCACCTGATCCTCGCCAATATAGTTCATGAAAAAACTGCCGACTTCTGGCAACTGGGACTCATGACACATGAAATTCCATGCACGACCGAAGATACGGCTCAATTCTTCCTTATAGATTTCCTCATCGGAAAAAATTTTTCTATCAACAAGACCGAGCTCAACGTCGACGAATTCTGACGGTGATCGCGATTTTCCGACCTCCCCCAGGCCGGCTTTCACAAACCATTTGTCATTTTCCATCTAACTTTCTCCTGTTATCGCAATCCTCGATAGCTCTAATCCCGTCACAAAACGTCACCACTCACGCCCGTACAACTTTCGTCGACAACAACCTCTAATTTACCTCAGTGCGCCCGACGCATTACAAATAGAGAGTACTCATTTACAAGGGCTCTGAAGATCAGCGCTGGCTGATAGAAAGCGTATCCAAAAGAACTTCAAGTACCGCCTTTATCTTGATCTGACGCAACAAGCGGGAACGCTCATTTCCCGTTCGGCAAATTCTAACATGGTCAATTCTGCCTCACTTTTGGGGTGTAGCAGCCGACGCGCGGCTTTCAAGGGGGAGGATGGAGAAGCCTCAAAACCCGCGTGCCGACTGCGACTAGTGCTGACCATCAGGTATTCCCAACGTGAGACCGTCGAGATCGTTGGTCATGATCATCTGACAGGCAAGGCGGCTATTTTCCGTCGAGCCTCCGGCAAACTGCAACAGGTTGGATTCCATGCCGCCGGGCTCGGCCATGCCGGTCCGAGCGATCCACGCGGCATCAACATGCACGTGGCAGGTCGCGCAGGCGCCCCCCCCACCACAATCGCCGTCGATACCCGGAACGCCGTTATCGACCGCCGCATCCCTCGCGGTCGTTACGCTCTTGACGGCGATGGGATATTCAGCGCCGTCTGGTTCGATGAAAATGACTGTGAGCATTTTTACTCCTGTCGATCATGTTGGATGAAACGGTGGCTTGAGCATTTTCTCGATGAACCGGGCGCACCGCTTTGTCGCATATTAATGCGCCAGTTCGGGCCCGACTCTAATTCGCTGGCAACTTCACCGGCAACTCCGCATAACCTTTGATGAAATTTGAGAACACTCTCTTAGGTTCGCCAACCACTTCGATCGGCTTATCCGGCCAACGTTTCAGTATCTCTTCCCAGACAACACGCAACTGCATTTCCGCCAGTCGGTTGCCGACGCAGCGATGGATGCCGAAGCCGAAGGAGAGATGCTGACGCGGCCTTAAACGATCAATGATAAAGCGGTTCGGCTCATCGATTGCTTCCTCATCCCGGTTACCCGAGACATACCACATGACGACCTTGTCGCCTTTCTTGATCTGCTTTCCACCCAATTCTGCATCATCAAGTGCAGTGCGTCGCATGTGGGTCAGCGGGGTCTGCCAGCGAATGATCTCCGGAACCATAGTTTCTACGAGTGCGGGGTTATCCCGCAATTTTTTGTATTGATCGGGGTTCTCGTGAAGCGCGAGCAGACCGCCAGTGATTGAATTGCGGGTCGTGTCGTTGCCGCCAACGATCAAGAGAAAGACGTTCCCAAGATACTCCGTCGGGCTCATGTTTTTAGTCGACTCTCCTTGAGCCAGCATTGTAATGAGGTCACTGCCCGGATCAGTCGCGTTGACACGCTGGTTCCACAACTCAGCGAAACATGCACCACATTCAAGAAGCTCCGCTGTGCGCGCCGCCTCTCCTTCCGGTGTCTTGAAAGCTTCCTCAGACATCGCGATGTCCGACCAGTGGGTGAGTTTTCGACGATCTTCCCAAGGAAAATCAAATAGGGTGGCGAGCATTTGCGTCGTCAGTTCGATAGACACACGATCCACCCAGTTGAAGGTTTCGTTGATAGGCAGCGCATCGAAAATCATTCCAACACGCTCGCGGATCGTCCCTTCAAGCTTAGCCAGATTCGCCGGCGCAACAATCGGACTCACAACCTTGCGTTGCACGTCGTGCTTGGGCGGATCCATCGCAATAAACATTGGAAGCTCCAAACCGGCATTGCCGTCGCGCAGCGTTACTCCACCAAGCCCAATGTCGGACGAATAAATGCTGTGGCTCGTCTCCACTTGCATAATGTCTTTGTATTTTGTCACGGACCAGAACGGTCCATAGTCACTCTCGGCGCAGTAATGCACAGGATCCTCACGACGCAACCGTTCGAAATACGGCCACATTCCATTGGACCTGAAAAGCTCCGGATCGCTGACATTTATTTTGTCGAGTGGAATGTCATATGGATCGATGACAGACTGAGTGTGCGCGGCTGAACTAATGTTCTTCATGATTTTGTCCTCAATTATGGATAGATAACTTCCGACGCAACCGATTCTATTCGGTGGTAACCGTCACGCGGTTGCCCGGCCCCCCGACAGTCCCTTGAACTTCCTGACGCTTGAGACGCGGCAGCACTTTTTCCGCAAAAAGTTTCATATTTTTCATGGCGAGTTCGTGCGGCATGCCGCCGTAGCTGAAAATGGAAATCAACCCGGCCGCATCAACACGTTTCTGGTTCTCCATGATCTGTTCAAAGACCTGATCTGGTGTGCCCCAGATTTGAAGCTTCGCCAGGAAATCGACAAACTCGTCGACACCGTGTTTCTCAATGTTGTTGGCTAGAGAACCGTAATACTCATAGCCCTTGATGTCCGCGAGCCCTTTGTTATTAAACTCGTAATGATTCAGAGCCGAACGGCTATATCCCCTGATATACTTTTCGTACATTTCCTGCGCGACAGATGCGTCTTCGTGGCAGGCGATGAAGCTCGCAATAATCGGCTTCGGCGCCTCGGCGTCGTTTATCTCCCTGTAGATTTCCCGATAGGTGTTGAGCTCTTTGACAGTCGTTTCCCAAGGCTTCTGAGCAATAATCAGAATGCCGATGCCAAGCTTCGCCATGATCCGCGCTGATTCTGGCGAAACTGCTGCTGCGTATGTTCGCCCGCGAAAACTCTTGAAAGGAGAAGGTCGGATCGATGTTCTCTGCTGTTTGTAAAACTGTCCGTCAGACTCGATATAGCCAGTTTCGAATGCATTCAGGATTGCCTGAGCATATTCGACGAAGCGCTCACGCGATTCTCCCATATTGATTCGGAAGCCCTCGAACTCGATTCTGCCGAGTCCGCGACCGACACCCAGAATGGCACGTCCCTTTGAAACGTGATCGAGTACCAATACTTCCTCTGCTAGTCGAATTGGATCGTGCCAGGGCAACACCATCACCATAGATCCAAGATTAACTTTGCTGGTGCGGCCGGCCATATAGGTTAGGAACTGCGCCACATTCGGGCACATAGTGTATTCGTCGAAATGATGTTCGGCCGCCCAGATAGAATCAAAACCCAGCGGCTCGGCCATATCGGCCATCGCGATTTCATGGGCATAAACTTCTTGGTCGGTATACCCGCCAGCAAGGTTCTGGAAGAACGTGCTCATGCCGACATGCATGGGAAACTCCTTTTGTTCAATTCCGCTTCACGCGGTGTCAATGCCAAGTGTTTTCTTGATCGATTTATGGAAATGCGCGAGAGCTGGCTCATTGGCGCCGAAAGTTACAAAATCTTGCGCGCCCGAGTGAAAATCACGCTGAATATTTTCCGCCAGCGGAAAATCTTCCTGCTGCACGGTCGCCATCAGTAAGTCCATGTTCTTGGTCCAGTATTTTCGGGCTTTTTCGGCAATGGCAGGTTCGGGTGTGTAGAGAGAAACGTGCATTTTCGATTCATCCGCGCTGTCGCCAGGATAAACCCGCCAGGTCTCCAGATGATCGCCCTGCATAATGAAGACCGTATTTGGAAAGAGCACGTATACAAGGGCGGAGTGGCGAACTAGATCCCACTCGCTTTCTGGCTTCTGGCGCAATGTGTCGATCGTCTTGCGGGCGCCGATCATGCGCAAATTACGCGCCATACCATCGAACGTACCGATATTTGAGTGTAAGATCGGCGCGATCGTGTTTTTGTGCAACGTACTCAGATGATAGGTTTCAAGAAACGTATCGATCACGAGCTTCCAGTTGAGGCGCGCACGAAGCACACGTGTCTCATAGTGTGCGTAACTAGTAAGACCGAACGTGGCGAGGTCGTCAGCCATTCCTGCAAGATGACCGTCTATGTCGATCAACTCGCCTGGCGTCGGCATTACCCAGATCATGCCGTATTTCTCCACCACCGGCAAAGACGTCAGGCCGTTGCGCGCCTTGTCAACATCTTTAAAGCCTTGCTCAAACGGTATCGACCGCAGCCTTCCGCGCCGGTCGTAAGTCCATGCGTGATAAGGGCAACTGAATGAGGTCTTGCCGCTACCGCATCCGGAAGCGACGCGTGCACCGCGATGGCGGCAGACATTGATGAAAGCGTTGATCTGCCCCGCTTCGTCCCGCACAGCTAGGATCGGCACGCCTGAAAAATCGTCGGTTACATAATCGCCAGGATTTGGTAATTCGGAGCTCAACCCGATTAGGAGCGGCTCTTGCCGAAATAGAATTTCTTGCTCCCGACCTGCTTGACCGGCGGAGATATAGTCACTGATGTTATGACGATATACCCCCTCGCTCATGGCGGTCTCGCCCGCGTCCAGATAGCCGAAAATCTTCTGCAACTGTTCGACTTGGGCTTCGTGTTTCATGATTGCGCGTCTCCTGACGATGTCCACTTGATTATTCGTTAGCGAAATAATGGTTCCCGGCGCTCCATGAACGCTGCCAGACCTTCCGAAACATTGTCACTCATCAGCGCGTCAACGACCGCGCTCCGTTCCATATCCAGACCTTCCTGGAGTGACCCGTCGAGCCCATTCCGGCAGAGCTGCTTCATAGCGGTAAGGCCGTCGGGACTTTTTTTGGCGAGATCAGCACAATAAGCTTCTGCCTCGCCAACAAGCGCGTCATCCTCGACGACTTGGTTTACAAGCCCCCAAGCCAGCGCCTCGTCCGCCTTCAACCAGCGTCCGCTGAACATCAGATCAAGGGCGCGCCGCGAACCAGCAAGGCGCGCGAGACGTTGTGTGCCGCCCCAACCCGGCACGAGACCGTATCGGGCATGCTGACATCCCATCTGCGCTGACTGACCGGCAAAAACCACGTCGCATGCCATCATCAACTCCAGCCCGCCCGCAAGACAAAGACCGTTCACCGCTGCAACAATCGGGAGAGGCGAGACTTCAAAACGACGCAAAACACGATGACCGTCGGTAATAAATGCCCCCAACCGGCCACGGTCCCTACGGGCATTGAGCACCTCATCGAGATCTGCGCCGGTGCAGAAATGCTTGCCACGCGCAAGCAACAGGACGGCACGAACTTTCCCGTCGTCCTCGAACCGTGCGAGAGCCTTGTCAAGGCCAGCCATGATGGCAGACGAGAGGCAATTGAACTTGTCGGGCCTGTTAAGCGCCACGACTCCGACGCCATTCCGGATTTCAATCTGGACCGGAGCTCCTATGCCGCTGGACATATCCCCTCCCTCACGCATAAGGCACGGCCACACGGCCGACTTTCTCGCGCGATATAATCATCTTCTGGATTTGCTCGGTACCGTCGCCAATTTGCAGCCCCATCACGTCGCGCAATCTCTGCTGATGGGGCAAATCGGTGCTGTAACCGCCATGCCCATGCGTGAGCAGGCAACGATGAATGACCTGGAAAGCCGTTTTGGGCGCCCACCATTTACACATCGCGGCTTCGGCCGTATGCGGTAAATCATTGTCGCGGAGCCAAAGCGTCTTGTAACAAAGCAGGCGCGCTGCCTCGAGCAACGTTTGGGCTTCGGCCAGCGGTTCCGTGACGCCTTGATATTTGGCCAGCGGATTACCGAAAGCGACACGCTCGGTTACATATTGCCAAGTCTCCTCCAGCGAGGCAAAGGCCGGGGCAAGACATTGCAAGCCAATCAGGGCACGGGAATAGTCGAAACCCTGCATCACCTGGCGGAAGCCTTCCCCTTTTGTGCCGACCATGTGGCGCGCGGGCACTTCTACATTGTCGAAGAACACTGATCCGCGACCGACGGCCTTCGAACCGACATCGTCAAAACTCGAACAGGTGATGCCTGGGGCATCCAGCGACACCAGAAAGGCCGAGACACCCCCCGCACCAGGATTGCTTTCATCCGTGCGCGCGAGTACGAGAATATAGTCGGCCTGTTCGGCCATCGAAATCGAGGTCTTTTCGCCCGACAACAGGTAGCCGTCGCCATCTGCAAGCGCCTTCATCTGCAAATGTGCTGCGTCGGAACCGCCGCGTGGTTCCGTCAGACCGAGCGCAACAACTTTTTCTCCCGAGCAAATTCGCGGAATTATTTCATCGACCAGCTCTGGCCTTCCATGCGCGGCGAGGATAGATCCCATCAAGGAGCCGAGCAGCTGGACATAACCGACACTAATGTCAGCGCGGGATATTTCCTCGATGATAATGCCTGTCGTGACACTATCGAGGCCAGGCGCGCCAAACTTTTCGGGTAAATCGGCACCAATCAGACCGAGCTCACCCATATCCCTGATAAGACTGCGCTCAATTGTTCCGGCGGTTTCACGTGCTTTGTAGGCAGGCGCGAGCCGCTCGCGGGCAAACCGCTTTGCAGTGTCTCGAATTGCCTCCTGATCAGATGTATAAGCAAAGTCCAAAACGTCACCTATTTCATATGTTTGCGGAATTCTGGTTTGCGCTTTTCGTTGAGCGCATTGACGCCCTCTTTCGACTCCGCCGAGTTGTAATAGAGACGGAGTGCCTGCATACCAAGACCACCAATGCCGCGAATATGGTCAGTGTCGGCATTAAACGATTTCTTCGCGATCGCGATCGCCGTTGGACTGCGCTCCACAAGCTCTGCGCACCAGGCATCCACTTCCTCGTCCAGCTTGTCGTCAGGAACAACCGCATTGGCAAGCCCCATCGCCAACGCCTCGCCCGCGCTGTAGCGTCGACACATGTACCAGATCTCGCGTGCTTTCTTCTCCCCGACGATGCGGGCGAGATAGGCGGTACCAAAGCCCGGATCGACGGATCCCATCTTGGGGCCCACTTGACCGAAGATTGCACTCTCGCCCGCAACCGTCATATCACACAATGTTGCCAGCACATTGCCGCCACCTATGGCATAACCCCGGACCTTGGCGATGACTGGTTTCGGCACATCGCGGATGACCGTGTGCAGTTCCTCAACCGGCATGCCAATCGTTCCGCGCGTCTCACCGCCGCCGTAAGCACCATCATGATCCGACTGATCACCGCCAGTGCAAAAGGCCTTGTTGCCCGCGCCAGTCAATACAATCGCGCCGATTTCCTCATTCCAGCCCGCTTTCTGGAAAGCGTCGATCAATTCAACGCAGGTGCGGGGGCGGAACGCATTATAGACCTTCGGTCGGTTAATGGTGATGGTTGCGACGCCATTTTTTTCTTCATAAAGTATGTCTTCGTAGTCCATGAAAATCCCCGTTAGCCGTGCATGGAAAGGCCGCCCGAAACGCTGATCGTCTGGCCAGTGATAAAACTCGCATCGTCGCTCAGGAAGAACGCAACCATGCCCGGATAATCGTCCGGTTGCGCCAACCGGCGCATCGGGATCGCCTTGGTAAGTGCCTCAGTCAGACGCCCGCCGCCAGACGCGTCCACGGATGCGAGCAGCGGCGTGTCCGTCGGACCCGGACATATCGTGTTGAACGTGATGCCCTTCTTGGCAAATTCTCGCGCCATCGTCTTCATGAAGGCGATGACGCCGCCTTTGGCCGCGGAATAAACAGCCTCGCCAGACGAACCAACACGGCCCGCATCCGATGAGATGCTCACGATCCGACCTGCGCCTTGCTCAGCTAGCTTGCGGGCGACGACATGGGTGAGGTTAAGAGGCCCGTAAAGATTGATGTCGATCACTTTTTTCCAGAAATCGGGTTCTGTCTGGATAAAGGGTCTGGCCTCATCCCATCCGGCATTGTTCACCAGTCCATATACCGGACCAGCAACTTCTTCAAAGGCGTCGACTGCCATCGCCACGGTCACATAGTCAATGATATCGACCTTATAGGCCCAGGCTGCGCCGCCGTTTTTACGAATTGCTTCGGCGGTGGCCTCGGCGCCCTTCTCGTTCATATCGAAGATGGCAACTTTGGCACCCTCTTCGCCAAGCCTTAGCGCAATTGCTTTTCCGATACCGCTCGCACCGCCGGTAACGATGACCGGCTTCAAATCGAGTCCTCGCATGTTTCCCTCCTCCGTCACCGCGACGCTTCAGACATAAATTATTGTGTCATGCCAACGACAGTGCATTTTTTCTAAAACTAGTTCGATTTTAAATGGGGTGCAATATGTTTCGAACGTATGTTAGAATTTAAATCGTGGGCACCAAACAAACCTTGATGGGGCATTCGTGACGACAGAGAAAAGTAAATCTGACATAAGCCGCGCGAGGATACTGGACGCCGCCGCAAAGACGTTTCGTCAAAAAGGGTATGCGGCGACGACCTTGATCGAAATCGCCAGAGCCGCCGATATGCAAGCGGGAAGCCTCTATTACTATTTCGGCTCAAAGGACAAGCTCCTTGAGGAAGTCCTCGACATGGGCATGAGGCAGGTTCACGAGGCCGTCGAGAGAAGCCAAGAAGACCTACCCCCAGACTCATCGCATCGCGACCGCATTCGCGCAGCCGTCGAGGCGCATCTCATAACGTTGCTAAAACATGACGACTATACATCCGCCAATATCCGCATCTTCGGACAGGTCCCCGAAGACATACAGCGACGCCACATCAGGCTGCGCGACGACTACGCCGAACTCTGGCGGCGCATACTTGCCAAAGCTCAGAGGTCGGGGTCGCTGCGCAGCGACATCAACCTCGGTCTCGTGCGTATGCTGCTCATGGGAGCGCTCAATTGGTCGGTCGAATGGTACCGGCCGGGTAGGACGTCCATACAAACGATGGCGGACCATATGTGTCTGATGCTGTTCAGTGGCATCGGATTAGATGAGCCCGCACGAAGTAGAGAAGACGAAATTGTTGCGTGACAGGAGTTTTTTGAGAGACGAAGCACATGGAAATCAAAAATACCAATTTCGGTTTTTCCGATGATGAACTGAAGGCTCTACCCTCTGTCTATCGCGCAGATCTCTTCTCCGGAAAAACGATAGTGGTCTCCGGCGGCGGAAGCGGCTTCGGCAAGGCCATAGCCTGCCTCTTTGCGCGGCTGGGCGCAAACGTCGCTATATGCGGACGCAACGAAGAAAAACTTGCCGCGACGGTCGCGCTTCTGGAAAGCATGGGTACCCGCGTTTTCAGCACCTCGCTGACCATACGAGATCCTGATCAGGTCAACCATTTCATCGACGATGTCTGGAACAAGTTCGGAGCGCTCGACGTTCTCGTAAACAACGCCGGCGGCCAGTTTCCACAAATGGCCCTCGACTTCAAGGTCAAGGGCTGGAATGCAGTCATCGACACTAACCTCAACGGCTCCTGGTACATGATGCAAAGTGCTGCGCGGCAATGGGTTGCAAGAAAGAGCCATGGCTCGATCGTGAATATCGTCGCCGACATATGGCGCGGAATGCCCGGCATCGCACACACCTGCGCAGCGCGCGCTGGCGTTATCTACCTCTCCAAATCAGTCGCGGTCGAATGGGCGCCACATCGCATCCGCGTCAACTGCGTCGCACCTGGCGTCTGTGAGACGAGCGGCTTCATGCAATATCCTCCCGAAGGACTAAAGACTTATCCAGAATCAAACCCCATGCTGCGTGTTGGGGACGCTCATGATATCGCAGAGGCGGTCGCCTACCTCGCAGCGCCCAGCGGCAAATTCATTACCGGCGAAGTACTTACAGTCGATGGCGGCGAACAGCTTTGGGGTGATCCATGGCCTCCCGGGCGGCCAGATTATTTCCAGCCGAAGAGCACCTAAAAATTCCGAACAGGCTTGCCCAAGAGGGGAGACAACGATGTTCAATCCAATTCTGCCCAAGGAGCGCGTGAAGGCAATGAATATCGCCGGATTTTGGCCAGGCAAGCTCACCACCGACTATCTGGATGACTGCATCGCTGAAGCGCCGGACAAAGTAGCTGTTGCCGATTTTAATTCAACGACAAACAAGGAAACCCGCCTCAACTATCGCGACTTCGGAAAGATCGTCGATCGCATCGCCATCGGCCTCGCGGAACTCGGTGTAGATAAAGGCGATGTCGTGTCTTGCCAACTGCCTAACTGGTGGCAGTTCACCGCACTACATCTAGCTTGCGTGCGGATCGGCGCCGTGACCAATCCATTAATGCCGATTTTTCGCGAACGCGAACTGTCCTTCATGCTCCGCCTTGCAGAAAGCAAGGTGCTCGTCGTACCGCGTGCCTTTCGCGGATTTGATTACCCTGCGATGGTGGGCAACATCCGAGCTGACCTGCCGCGGCTGAAGCATGTGCTCGTCATCGGCGGCGACGGCGAAACCAGCTTTGAGAAAGCCCTTCTTGATACGCCGTGGGAACAGCGGCGCAACGCCGACCGTCTCTTCGCGGCACGACGGCCAGATCCCAACGATGTAACGCAGTTGATGTATACGTCGGGTACAACCGGCGAGCCGAAAGGCGTCATGCATACGTCGAATACGCTTCTCTCCAATATCCTTATCTGCGCCGCGCGCCTCGGACTTGGCAGGGACGATGTGATGTTCATGGCGTCGCCGATGGCGCACCAGACAGGCTTCATGTACGGACTGGTGATGCCTGTTCTGGTCGGAGCGACGGTCATTCTGCAGGATGTCTGGGAACCAAAGCGCGCCTCCGCTTCGATTGCCCGGGAAGGCATCACCTTTACTATGGCGTCAACACCATTCCTGTCTGATTTGACCGAAACGGTGGCGGCGGACGAGAGCAACGTATCCCGTTTGCGCATCTTCTTGGTGGCTGGCGCCCCAATCCCCCGCACGCTTGTCGAGCGGGCCCGCCAAATCCTCGGGACGAATATCGTGTCAGCCTGGGGCATGACCGAGAACGGCCTGGTGACAACGACATGCCTCGACGATCCGGACGACAAGGCGATCAATACTGACGGACGCGCGCTGCCAGGCATGGAAGTCCAGGTGGTCGACAGCGAGAACAGGTCCCTGCCCGTCGGCGAGGAAGGTATGCTCAAGGCGCGCGCCTGTTCGACTTTTGTGGGCTATCTCAAAAGACCAGACTGGTACAATCACGACGCGGAGGGCTGGTTCGATACAGGTGACCTCGCGCGCATCGACGGCGAGGGCTATATCCGGCTGACCGGACGCTCCAAGGACGTCATCATCCGCGGCGGCGAGAATATCCCCGTGGTCGAGATCGAAGGCCTGCTCTTCCGTCATCCCGACATTCAGGATGTGGCGATTGTTGGCGTACCGGATGAACGGCTGGGCGAGCGGGCATGTGCGTTCATCGTGCCAAAGCCTGGCCGCGAGGTCGGCTTGCGCGAGGTTATCGACTTCCTTGAAGAACACAGGATGGCGAGGCAATATCTGCCGGAACGGGCGGAAATCGTGAGCGAACTGCCTCGAACGCCGAGCGGCAAGGTGCAAAAGTTCAAACTGCGCGAGATCGCCGTCGCCCTGCGGGCCTGACATTCCCCAAGCAGCCGATGACGGAAGGCCGACAACAAGCGTGTGACGGACTATTCGAAAAGTTCATACCTATCCCGCGTCGTCGCCCAAAGAAAGCAACCTGACAAGCCACGGGAATATGCTTATAATAAATTGGTTGGGGCAAGATCGGCCAACCGGCATCCCATATGTCACGTATTCGCAATCCTCCAGAAACGCAATGGAAACACCATCATGACTGAACCCTTGGTCGCAGCTAGAGACGGATCGATAGCGGATGCCTATGCCGTCCCGCTTGATGAGATCGACGTCAGCAATCCGGAACTGTTTAGGACTAATACGATCTGGCCGTATTTTGAGCGGTTACGCCACGAGGATCCTGTCCATTACTGCAAGAAAAGCGAATATGGCTCGTTCTGGTCAGTCACGAAATACAAAGACATCATGCATGTCGATACCAGCCACGACATCTATTCATCCGAAGCAACGTTGGGCGGTGTTGCCTTGCGAGACCAGGAAGAAGGATTTTTCCTTCCTATGTTCATCATGATGGACCCACCGAAACACGACGCGCAACGCAAGGTCGTAAGCCCCATCGTCGCACCCGGCAATCTGGCGAAACTTGAAAGCACGATCCGCGAGCGCGCCGGCAAGATTCTAGATTCTCTTCCGATCAATGAAACATTCGACTGGGTGGACCGGGTCTCCATTGAACTCACGACGCAGATGCTCGCTACTCTATTCGACTTTCCATGGGAAGAGCGCAGGAGACTTACCTATTGGTCTGATATGGCAACGGCCGGCACCGCCTTTGGAGACGAAGCGGCCGAAAAAAAGCGCAGAGACGCATTGCGCGATTGCGCCGTCTATTTTACGGAATTGTGGAATCAGCGCGTCAACGCGACCGAACCGGGCAGCGATCTCATCACCATGCTGGCTCAAGGTGAAGCCACAAAGAATATGGAGCCGATGGAATATCTGGGAAATATCCTTCTCCTGATTGTCGGCGGCAACGACACGACCCGCAACTCGATCACCGGCGGTCTACTAGCACTGAACCAGAACCCCGATCAATACAAAAAGCTGCGAGACAATCCGGCGCTCGTCGAATCCATGGTCCCCGAAATCATCCGTTGGCAGACACCCTTGTCGCATATGCGCCGTACCGCACTTCAGGATACGGAGCTTGGTGGCAAGCAGATCAAGAAGGGCGACAAAGTCGTTATGTGGTACGTCTCTGGCAACCGAGACGAGGAAGCGATCGAAAACGCAAACAGCTTCATCATCGACCGCAAGCATCCTCGCCAGCACCTATCCTTCGGCTTCGGCATCCATCGCTGCGTCGGCAACCGGCTAGCAGAAATGCAACTCCGCATCGTCTGGGAAGAAATCCTGAAACGCTGGCCCGACAAGCCGATCGAAGTGGTCGGTGAACCCGAGAGGGTTTTTTCAAATCTGATCAAGGGCTACTCAAGCATGCTAGTCAGAATTTCCGGCTAAAGCAAAACACCGGAATGGATATATTCCGGCATCAGTCGCGGAATGTTGCGGATGGGGTTGTGTCGCTGCCGCTACTTTGTAAGGAGTGAGGATGAGAAAGATAGGCCTCGGCATGTGCTGGGAGGAACTCACCGTCGGCGAAGAATTCCGCACCATCGGCCGGACGATCACCGAAACCGATCTGGTCAATTTCATCAACACGACAGGCATGGTGGAGGTGCTCTTCACCGATGTCGAGTATCTCAAGGCCCATGGTCCCATGAAAGGCCGCGTGGTACCCGGCGCGCTGGTTTATTGCATGGCCGAGGGTTTACTCGTCCAGTCGATGATGCAGGAGACCGGCCTCGCCTTTCTGCACATGGATTTCAACGTCAAGAAACCGACCTTTGTCGGCGACACGATTCATGTGGAATGCGAAGTGCTTCAGGCGCGCGCGACATCCAAAGGACGCGGCCTAGTGCGCACCCGTAACAAGATCGTGACCCAGCGGAACGAAACGGTGGTCGAATATACACCGTTGCGAATGATGGCCGGTCAGACTGACGCCAGTTAGGGCGCGCCGGAAACCGCAGCCCGTCCCCGCACAAGACACGGACAGGCCAAAGCCCCGCACTGCCGGCCAAGTGGCCGTGCGTTCCCAACGTCTCACGTATCACATGGTCGTATAGCCACCGTCGACGACAACCTCGGAACCGGTCATGTAAGACGACTCGTCAGATGCCAAAAACAGGACCGCGTAGGAAACCTCGATCGGTTCAGCCGGACGACCGATAAGGGTGGCGCTCAACATTTGTTTAGCGACATCAGCGTCACCGAGAAGATCCTTTGTCATATTCGTACGAATGATACCAGGATGAACGGAGTTCACGCGAATGTGAAACGGTGCATAATCCACCGCCGTTGACTTTGTCAGCAAGCGGACGGCACCTTTTGATGCCTGATACGCAGCAGTGGCGGGCGCGCCGATCAGACCATAGATCGAAGAAATATTGACGATCGAGCCGCCGCCGGCGGCCCTCATCGCGGGCAAAATATATTTGGTGCCATAAAATACGCTTTTGACATTGACGTCGAGGACACGGGCGAAATCGTCATTCGATGTGTCTTGCACGGTCGAAAAAACGAGAATGCCCGCATTGTTCACGAGGATATCTACGCGACCAAAAGTCGACATTGCCTGCTGTGATATCTGCTCCCAGTCGGAAGCACTCGACACATCGTGTCGGAAGAACCGCGCCTGTCCTCCCTGATCGTTGATCTCCTCGACCACGGCGTTGCCGCCCTTCTCGTCCATATCCGTGACTATCAGCGTCGCGCCTTCGCGCGCAAGCAGCAAGGCGTGGGAACGCCCCATACCATTGGCACCACCTGTCACAAAAGCAATTTTACCGTCTACCCGCCCCATGTCGTTCTCCCTTTGCGGCGGCAAAAACCGGCCCCGCTATCAAAATCATCGTTTAAGCGATACCTAGTTCACGTTTGGCGAAATCGGTAACGCTCTTATAGTCAGCCTTACCGTTGGATGCGCGAAGAGGCAGAGTTCCGACCAGAATACGCTTTGGCGTTTTGTAGCCAGCGAGATGTGAGCGCACGTGCTTGCGCAAGTCCTCTTCGTCAAACTTCGCGCCCTTCGCCAGCATAACGATGCCTGTGACGGCCTGACCCCATTTCTGATCGGGCACACCGACGACAAGCGCATCCTCGACGGCGGGATGCGTCTTCAGAACTTCCTCTATCTCCTCCGGGTAGACCTTCTCGCCCGCCGTGTTGATGCAGACGCTGCCGCGCCCCAGCAACGTCAGGCTGCCGTCCTTTTCCACAACGCACCAATCGCCGGGAATGGAGTAGCGGGCCCCGGCGATGGTCTTGAAGGTCTTGGCGGTCTTTTCCGGATCCTTGTAATAGCCAACGGGAATCGGCCCCCCCAGGGCGATGATGCCCGGCTTGCCGCTGCCGGGTTCGACCGGCTGATCGTTTTCATCGAACACGCGGCACCGGCCGCCGATCTGGAACTTGGCGGTCTTGACCTCGCCGGCGCTCGTCATGATCGAACTGCCGAAACCAAGCCCCTCCGAAGCGCCGAAGGAATCCATCAGAATGACATTCGGCAAATGCCTGAGCAGGCCGCGCTTCACTTCCGTGCTCCACATAACGCCGGAAGAAACGATCGAGACGACGCTGGCCAGGTTGTATTTGCCGGGCGCCTCGTCGAGCGCCGCCAGCATCGGCCGGGCGAAAGCGTCGCCGACGATCGCCAGCGAATTGACACCACGGCGCGAAACCGCGGACCAGAGTTCATGCGCGTCGAGGGTCGGGTTCTCCAGCATGACGATGCAGCCGCCGCTCATCATATTGCCGATAGCCGTAATGAAGCCGGTGCCGTGCATCAGCGGGCAGGCAGGCATCGCCCTGGGCCCCGGACCGGAAGTCTTGATAAATTCAACCAACGCGGGAAGCGTCTCCGGGATCGGACCCAGCACTCGAAGCGTCGTAAGCTGAGCTTCGCGCATGTCGTCGTGGCGCCACATGACGCCTTTGGGCATGCCCGTCGTGCCGCCCGTATAGATGAAAAGCATATCTTCTATCGAACGCTCGATGTCGAGCGGCGCGCCATCTCCGCCGGTGACGATCTTTTGGTAATTTTCCGCGAAGGGCGCGGCGGATCCGTCTTCGTTCACCTCGATGAAAGTGGCGACTTTCGTCAGCCGGTCCTTCAGTTCGACGATGATGTCCCGGAACTCGGAACCGTAAACGACCGTTTGCGCGTCGGAGTCATTGAAGATGTAGAAAACTTCGTCCGCCTTGTAGCGGTAGTTGATGTTGACATGGACAAGACGGCTCTTGAAGCAGGCCGCCATGGTCTCGACATATTCGGGCCGGTTTCGCATATAGAACGCGACCTTGTCGCCGGGCCTGGCACCGCGCGCGATCAGCCCGCGCCCGAGATTGTTGGACCTCCGGGTCGTTTCCCCCCATGTGATCACCCGATCGCCATGAATGAGCGCGGGTGCATCCGGCGGCAAAACCGGCGCGATGCTGTCGAGAATGTCACCGAAATTCCACGCCATATGATCCTCCCTGAAAAATCCGGTCCTCGCGGGTCAGCTTTCTTGCGATCGAGCCGTTCCGTCCCCAACCGTCCGTTGTCTCAACCGCCCCGTTGCCGGACGTTCCGGCTAGAGATCAAACCCGCCGGAATGCCGGTCAACGAAAATTCCGCATTATGCGGACGTGAACACCGGCAACGCGTATCCGTCGCCGGCCTCGGTGAATTTGACCCTGACTTTCTGTCCGATGCGAATCTTGTCGATTTCGCAATCGACGATATTCGTGAGCATCGAAACCCCTTCATCGAGCGTAACATAGGCGATGACGTAAGGCGGCTTGGCTTGCCGCGTGACCGAATAGCTGTAGATCACGCCACTGCCCGAAGCCTCGACGAACGCCGTGTCCTCCGAGAAGCAATGCGGGCAAATGGTCCGCGGATAGTAGTGCGCCTTGCCGCAGGCGTTGCAAGTCCGGATCAGGAGTTGCCCCTTGGCGGCGCCCTCCCAGTAGGGCTTGCTCTCGGAATTGACTACAAGGTTGATCTTGCTTTTCTGATCGGCGTTCATGCGTCTTCATTCCCGAGAATAACGGTTGCGCTGCCCATGCGCGATCCGAGAAGCCCGCCGGTGCCATGCGCCAGCGCAATATCGCAATTGCGAACCTGAACCTTCGGATGAGCCTCACCGCGAACCTGACGAACCGCTTCAAGAACCTTCGTCATGCCACCGCGATTGCCCGGGTGATTGTTGCACAATCCCCCGCCATCCGTGTTGAAGGGCAACTTGCCAACGCCGGAAATCAGGTTGCCGTCCGAGACGAACTTCCCGCCCTCACCTTTTTTGCAAAAACCCAGATCTTCGAGCGTTTCCAGCACTGTAATGGTGAAGGAATCGTAGATAGAGACGTATTTAATGTCGGCGGGCGTGACACCGGCTTCAGCGAAAGCTTTGGGCCCGCTCCAACGCGCGCCGGAATAGGTCAGATCGACCTGGCCCGCCGCGAGATGCTTGGGCGCCTCACCGGCGCCGAGAACCTTGACGCGGCTACGCTTCAGCGACTTCGCCACTTCCGGACTCACCATTACAATGCCGCCGCCACCGTCAGTGATGACGCAACAGTCGAGCCTGTGCAACGGATCGGCAATCATCGGTGAATTGACGACATCCTCCACGGTCACAACGTCGCGGAGCCTAGCATGTTCATTGTGCTGGGCGTGATGGGATGCGGCGACCTTTATCCATGCGAGTTGCTCGCTGGTGGTGCCGTATTCATACATGTGCCGCATCGCACACATGGCGTACATATTCGTGACGTTGGGGCCATAAGGCATTTCGAACGGAAAGTCCGGCGCCTGCTGGTTGTAGTAACGGACGGGCTTACCTTCTTTCGCGTCGGCAACCGGCCGGCCGGCCAGCGTGATCAGCGCCACATTGCAATGCCCCGCGGCGATGGCCTGCGCGGCGTGATTGACATGGACGATGTAGGAAGACCCGCCGGTCTCCGTGCTGTCCATATGACGCACATTGTTGAGGCCCATGTATTCGATCATGTTGATCGGGCCCAACCCCGGTGCGTCGCCGGCGCAGAAATAGCCGTCAACATCGTCCTTTGAAAGACCTGCGTCCGCCAGCGCGCCCTTCGCGATCTCGGCGTGAAGTTGCGGCAGCGTCTTGTCCAGCGCCGCGCGGCACGGATGCTCGTAGATGCCGACTATGTAGGATTTTCCGTTGATACTCATCCCCATTCCCTTATAATGTTTTGATACTTCCTACTGCATTCATAGGGGAAACGTCCAGTCCATATTGTAAAAAGTAGGGAACTTGGGTTGCTGTCTGTCGGAAGAACAGGCTGAGCGAGGGAGAGCGCGTTGGGGACTATAAGGATAGAAACCGCCGGCAGTGTCAGGACCGTCACGCTTGCGCGCGCCGACAAGCGCAATGCCCTTGACGCCGGAATGCTTGAGGGCCTAACCGCCGCCTTTCAAAGGATGCCGCCCGAGGAAGAACGGCTCACTGTCATTCGCGCCGAAGGCTCCGTGTTCTGCTCCGGCCTTGATCTGCGCCTGCGAAGCACGGGGACGCTGGGGGCAGCGTCCATCGAAACGATGCTGTATGCGATCGAGACCTATCCCTTGCCGGTGGTCGCCGTCGTTCAAGGCGATGCTATCGCGGGCGGCAACGAGTTGGCGCTGCACTGCGATTTTGTCGTCGCCCGTGAAGATGCACGATTTGGTATGTCGCTGGCAAAAATCGGCCTCGCCCCCACCTGGTTCCTAGCGAAAAAAATTCTCGAAATCGCCGGGCCGGTCGGTGCCCGCGAAATGCTGCTGCTGGGCAACCTACTGACCGCGCGCAGGATGCACGAACTCGGGATGATCGCCCGGATCGCGCCTGCCGCCGGTCTGGAAGATGAGACCGCGCAGGTCGTCTCCCGATTGGCCGCCAACGCGCCGCTGTCCTTGCGAGCCATGAAGGCCATGCTGGTGCGCGCCATGACCTACAGGGACGGCATCGTGCATGACGATATCGATGGACTCGTGCACGTCGCGGGAGACAGTACCGACGCGCGTGAGGGCATTGCCGCCCTTCTCGACCGCCGGACACCAATTTTTAGAGGCCTTTAGTCAAAAGAGTAACAAGACACATGTCCGTTCGAATGGAAAAAGCCTGGCGTGCGCTCACGCCCGACAACGTCGCAGCGCTTGGCGGCGAGCTTGGCGTCTACCAGCTTGCGGACGAAAAAGAACAGATCCTCCGCATCGGCTTTGCTGGCGGGCGTTCCCTGTTCGGGTTGCGGGGCGAACTCCTCAAGGCGCTGGAGGAGCGTCACGGTCACAGCGTTTTTTTTCGCATAGAAATCAACTGCCAATACCAAAGTCGCTACGAAGAGCTTCTGATGGTTCACAAGGCCGATCATGGATCCCTCCCGGCGGGAAACGCATTCGAGAACAGACGTAAAATCGGTCGACTAAGCATCGGCTGAACTGCGACATCGGCTAGCAATCACACAAGGGCGCAAAAGCCTGACCACAACAAGGGAAGGAAGATCATGGATTTCGCCATGACGGATGAGCAGCGGCTCATCATCGAACAGGTGCGACGGTTCGTGCACGAGGAAATCGTGCCCCTTGAAAGCTACCTTGATCCCGATGAAAGCCAGCTTGATCCGGAGAATTACCAGCGCCTCGTTTCGAAGGTGAAAGACCTCGGCCTTTACGGCCTTGGCATCCCGCCCGAATTCGGCGGCCCGGACATCAACACCACCACCCTGACGCTGATCGCCATGGAACTTTCCCAACATCGCGCGGGCCTCTATTCGCCCTGTTATGGCAGTTTCGGCGGCGCGGGTCTTGCCCAGTTGTATGAGGGGAATGACGACCAGAAGAAACGTTATCTCTATCCAACTCTGGACGGTGAAAAACATGGTTTTTTCGGATTGACCGAACCATCCGGCGGATCCGACCCGGCGCGTGCCATTCAGACAAAGGCCGTCAAGGATGGCGACGACTGGATCATCAACGGTTCAAAGATATTCATTTCAGGCGCGGACAAGGCTGACTACGGGATCATTTTTGCGCGAACCTCGCCCGACAAAAGCCGCGGTGGCATTACCTGCTTTATCGTCGATACGGACACGCCCGGATTTCACGTCCGCCGTGTCATTCACACGCTGCGATCAGCCTATTACGCGACGGAACTTCAGTTCGAAAACATGCGCGTGCCATCCGCAAATGTGCTGGGTGAGGTGAACAAGGGATTTGCCATCGCCAATGACCGGCTGAGCCGACAGCGTATTCCCTATGCAGCCAGTTGCATCGGCGTCGCCATCAAGGCGCAGGAAATGTGCATCGAATACGCCAAGCTGCGCGAGACGTTCGGCGCGCCGCTCATGAGCCGTCAAGCCATTCAATGGATGGTCGTGGATAACGAGATCGACATCCGCACTAGCCGCTGGGCAACGCTGGACGCCGCCTGCAAGGCGGATCGCGGCGAACCGTTCCGCACCGAAGCTGCCATGGCAAAACTCCTGGCAACTGAAGGCGCCAGCCGCGTCGTCGATCGCGCGATCCAGATTCATGGCGGCTATGGCGTCACCAAGGATCTGCCGCTGGAGCGCTGGTACCGCGAGATGCGCATAAGGCGCATCGGCGAAGGACCGAGCGAAGTGCAGCGCCTGGTCATGGCGCGCGACCTTTTCGGCACCTCCCTCTGAACAAGGCGTAATGAACAATGGATGACGACGCCGAACCAAGACCGCAACCGCTGCAAGGCGTGAAGGTGATCGATCTGGGCCAAGTCTATCAGGGTCCCTATGCCGCCTTCCTGATGGCGAAAGCCGGAGCCGATGTCATAAAGGTCGAACCGCTTCACGGTGAGCCGATGCGAATACGCGAGGCGCTGGGTGGCGGGGCGTCGCTGCCGATGGCCATGCTCAATTCCAACAAGCGCGCCATCACGCTCAATCTGAAAAGCCCGCGGGGATGCGAACTTCTCAAAAGCCTCGTCAGCCGCAGCGACGTTCTGATCGAAAACTATGCGCCGGGTGTGATGGATCGTCTCGGCATCGGCGCTGAAGTGCTGTTCGATATCAATCCGCGCCTCGTCTACGCCTCGGCGACAGGCTATGGCCTGTCCGGACCGGAGCGAGACAGCCTGGCCATGGACCTTACCGTCCAGGCCGCGTCCGGCGTTATGAGCGTGACCGGTTTTCCCGATGGTCCCCCGCTGAAAGCCGGTCCTGCGTTTGCCGATTTCATCTCCGGCACCCATCTTTACGGCGCAATTGTCACAGCACTGTTCGAGCGAGAGCGAACCGGGCGCAGCCGCATGGTTGAAGTTGCCATGATTGATACGATCTATCCGACGCTAGCTTCCAACCTCAGCATGATGAAGCCCGATTCAATCGTGCCACCACCGCGCACTGGCAATCGGCATGGCGGCCTCGCGATCTCGCCCTACAATGTCTATCCCTGTAAAGACGGACATGTCGCGATCATCTGCCTGATGGAAGCACACTGGATGAATCTGCTTAAGGCAATGGGCCGCGAAGACCTGAAAGACGATCCGCGGTTCCTCGACAATGCCGCCCGCGTCACGCACATGGATGAAACCGACGCAGTTGTAGAGCAATGGACAAAAAATCTGACCCGGGACGAGTTGTTCGAGATGTCGCGCGCATACCGCCTGCCCACCGCGCCGGTGCGGAATCTCGTCGAAGTGATGAACAGCCCGCATATGCACGAGCGTGACATGCTGCAATGGATCGACCATTACAGTCTGGGGCGCATCGTAGTGCCAAACAGCCCGCTGCGGTATCACGGCACCCCGCAGATGATGGGCGTGCCCAACCCGAGGCTTGGCGAACACAATCATGAAATTTACGGTGGTTTGCTAGGACTCAGCGACAGCGCAATAGATATTCTGAAGACCGACGGGATAATTTGACGCAGAGGCAAGTTGATTTTTTTGTCAATGTGTCAACACGCCATGCGTTTCAAGACTACTTCCTACCATCGACAGTATCCGGCAAAAACATTATAATCTTTTGTAAAATCATATATGGATGATCGAACCATCCGAAGTTGGCCTCTTTTGCCGACAAACGGGGAAAAGTACTTTAGGAGGAACCATGACAGTCGCGTCAAGCCTGTCGTTCGAGGACGCCGCATCGAAGGGAATGATCGTCGCCTGGCACGCAGCTCAGGCGCCGGACCAGCTCGCGATTTCATCCGAAAAAGGCAACCGCAGTTTTTCGGAATTGAATGCGCAGGCCAACCGGCTGGTCGGAGCGTTACGAGACGCGGGCCTTCAACCCGGCGACGGCGTGGCGCTTCTCTGCACCAACCGTCCCGAATTTGTAGAGACGGTCGTAGCCTGTCAACGCGCAGGCTTCCGCATGACCCCCGTCAATTGGCACCTCACGCCCGCAGAAGTCGCCTATATCGTGGACAATTGCGAGGCCAAGGCTTTTATCGCCGACGAGCGGCTTGCGCTTTCGGCAACGCAGGCCGCCGCGGCAGCGTCCAGCCTGCGCGTCAAGCTCGCAGTGGGCGGACCAATCGAGGGTTTTACCTCCTACGACACGCTGGTCGCGCGCGAGTCCGGCGCGAATATCGACGCCCCCCTCATCGGCAGCCAGATGCTCTATACGTCGGGCACGACCGGCCATCCGAAGGGCGTTTACCGGGGCAGCGCGCCAGCGGCCTCGTCACTTTTCAACAAGATGGTCGAGACGGCGCAGTTCAACAGCGCCACGGACCTGGCGGTGGTGACCGGGCCGCTCTATCACGCGGCGCCGCTGTCCCTCAATCTCCTGCTTCCGCTCTCGTCTGGCGTCAGCACTATACTGATGGACAAGTGGGACGCGGAGGAAATGCTTCGCTTGGTCGACACACACCGCATCACGCATACTCATGTCGTGCCGACCATGCTTCACCGCATTCTTCAACTGCCGCCGGAGGTTCGGGCCAAATACGATATCTCGACGCTGAGATGGATCCTCCATGGGGCGGCACCCTGCCCCGTGCATGTGAAGCGCGAGATGATCGAGTGGCTAGGCCCGGTCGTTTTTGAATATTACGGCGCGACGGAAGGCGGCGGCGTCTTTGCCCATCCGGAAGAATGGTTGGATAAGCCCGGCTCGGTGGGCAGACCGACAGAGGGTGTCGTTCTGCAAATTCAAGATGAAAGCGGCAAAGAGTTGCCGCGGGGTGAGGTTGGCACCGTCTATTTCAAGGCGCCGGAAAGTGGCCGGTTCGAGTATTTCAAGGCACCGGAAAAAACCGAGAGCGTCTACCGCGGCGATTTTTTCACCATGGGCGATATGGGCTACGTCGACGAAGACGGATTTTTGTTTCTGACCGGCCGCAGCGCCGAGGTCATCATCTCAGGCGGCGTCAACATCTATCCATCTGAAATAGACCAAGAGGTTCTTCAGCATCCCTCGGTCAAGGACGTAGCCACGATTGGCGTGCCTAATGCGGAATGGGGTGAAGAAGTGAAGGCGGTCGTTCAGCTCAAAGATGGTTACGAGCCGAGCGAGGCGCTGGCCCAAGACATACTCGATTTCGTGGCGACGCGGCTGGCGGCCTATAAACGCCCCCGGTCCGTCGACTTCGCGGATGACCTGCCGCGGTTGACGACGGGAAAAATCGTGCGGCGGACGGTTCGCGACAAATATTGGCGAGGCAAAAAGAAAATTTAACTATCAACATGGCGTGACAGAAAGAGAACACATGACTGGGTTGTGCGAGAACCGCGTCGTTATCGTGACGGGCGGTGCCAGAGGTATCGGACGGGAATATTGCCTGGAGTTCGCCCGTCAGGGTGCCAAGGTGGTGGTGAATGATCTCGGTGGCGAGCGGACAGGCGAAGGCCGATCGAGCGAACCTGCCGAGGCTCTAGCGAAAGAAATCAGAGCCATGGGCGGCGAGGCGATCGCTAATGGCGATGATGTGTCCGACTGGGACGGCGCCAAACAGATGGTCGATCTAGCGATCTCGACCTTTGGTAGCCTTGATGTGCTCGTCAGCAATGCCGGTATTTTGCGCGACCGCATGATGACCAACATGACGATTGACGAATGGGATGCTGTCATCAAGGTTCATTTGCGCGGCACGTTCTGTCCGGCCCATCATGCCGCAAACTACTGGCGTGCGCAGGTAAAGGAAGGCAAGATAGTCGACGCGCGGATCATCAATACAACCTCCGTCTCGGGTCTGCTTGGCAATCAGGGGCAATGCAACTATGGCGCGGCCAAGGCTGGTATTGCCGCCTTCACGGTCACGTCGGCCATGGAGCTTGCTCGTTACGGCGTCACCGTCAACGCGATCTCACCGGGCGCGTTGACCCGGATGACTGAGGACCTCGGCTATGCCGTGGATGTGCCCGAGGGTGAGTGGAACCCTCGCGATCCGGCCAACATTGCGCCTATTGTCGTCTGGCTCGGAAGCAGTGAGTCGAAGGACGTAACCGGCCAGGTCTTCGAATCCACGGGCGGGCGGCTGACGGTCTTCGAGCGCTGGCATCGCGGACCGGCCGTTAACCCGCAGCGCCGTTTTGATCCGGCAGAGCTTGGCCCGATCGTCGAGGACCTCCTCAGCAAGACGAGACCGCCGGACCTGATCGGTGGCTGATGGGGTAGCGACACCATATCGAACCAGCCGACGGGCTGAATGCCATCACAAAACCAAGGATGGCAGCGGTACCATCTAAACTATGATTGCGATGGAAGAATTCGGTCATCACCTCATCGTCGAGCCCCTCGTCGAAACGGTTGTGATCGCAGATGGTTTCCTGCGTGTCGGCGCAAGCAGTTCGGCTGTCGCCACCGGTAAGTTCCAGATGCTCCAGCGCCCGCTTGTAGGTGGCCAGGTGCAGATGAGCCCGCCTCATTGGTCAGCAGACCGTGCAGTGGCATGGGCGGGACCGACGAACTCTCAGCGTCGGCCGCTACTTCAAGCATCCGACCATGATCGACACGCAATTCGGCAATGTTAATCACCAGCTGAACTGCTATGCCCAGTCGCTTGAAGTTCACCGATCAGCACATTGGTATACTGAAACAAAAGGGCCCATCCTTGGATGCGGCCCCTCGTCTATCCGAATGCACCTTTCGTGATCCGCACAAGAGCGCGATCACCCTGGCAGCGCTTGTTCCAACCCGTCAAAGTCCCAGAACGGCTTTCGCGATAACGTTGCGCTGGATTTCGTTCGAACCACCATATATCGAGGCCGCGCGGCCGAAATTATAGGCGCTGGTCACACTTACAGCATAGCCGGGCCCGACCGGTGCTTCATTGGCAGTTCCGATCAGATGCTCCTTCTGGAAGGGCATGGAATAGAAGGCGACGGCCTCAACGGCAAGCTCGGAAAGCGCCTGCTGAACCTCGGTGCCGACGATCTTCAGGGTTGAGGAAAACGGCCCCGCAGACCGGCCCGCCACCTCTTCCGCGATGATGCGCAGATTGGTGTATTCAAGGCCCGTGAGCTTCACCTCGACCTCGAAAAGCCTTGCCATGAAGCCCTGATCTTCCGTCAGCATTGCGCCGTCACCCAGCCGTTCCTTGCGCGCAATTTCTTTGATATGCGCGATCTTGCGCTTGGACTCAGGAACACCCGCAATGCCGGTACGTTCGTTAACGAGCAAAAACTTGGCATAGGTCCAGCCCTTGTTTTCCTCGCCGATGCGATTTGTCACCGGCACCTTGACGTCAGTGAAAAACACTTCATTCAGGTGATGCAGGCCGTCAATGGAAATAATCGGCTTCACCTCAATGCCGGGCGTCTTCATGTCGATCAGAAGGAATGAAATGCCTTCCTGCTGTTTGACGGTCTCGTCCGTTCGGACGAGACCGAAAATCCAGTCGGCTTCGTGCGCATAGGACGTCCATATCTTCTGGCCATTGACGATGTAGTGATCACCCTGACGCACAGCCTTCGTCTTCAACGAGGCAAGGTCCGAGCCGGAACCAGGCTCTGAATAACCCTGACACCACCATACATCGCCCGACAGAATGCCGCCCAGATGCTGATTCTTCTGTTCTTGATTTCCGAAGGTGTAGATAACCGGCCCGACCATCGACAGGCCGAAGGGTGAAAGCCGGGGCGCATTAGCCGATGCCATTTCCTCGTTGAAAATATGCTTCTGCATCGGCGTCCATCCAGTGCCGCCAAATTGCTTGGGCCAATTCACAGCAACCCAACCCTTATTATAAAGCACTTTTTGCCAATTCTTCAACGCACCCCGCTCAGCGGCGGCCCCTACGGTGTCCCGCTCCGCAAGCTCCTTTGGCAGCTTTTGGGCAATGAACTGACGAACCTCCGCACGGAAGGCCTCGTCCTCTTTCGTAAGCTCGATATCCATCTACTGACCTTTCGCGGCAACGATCCGGGTGTTTGTATTTTTCATTATAATGAATTTATCTGAACGGGTAAAACCGAATTGTCCACCGCTTTCAAAGATTTAGGATCACCTTGGCGATGACGTCGCGTTGAATCTCATTCGATCCACCATAAATGCTGGCGGCGCGGCCGTAGCCGTAATCCGCCCATACGTTCCTGGCATGGGCAGGGCTGACATCCCGCGCATTGGCGCCGCCGGGCAGGGATCCTTGCTCGAACGGTTCGATATAATAGCCGACGGCTTCGACGGCGAGCTCGCCCAAAGCCTGCTGAACCTCGCTGCCGACGATCTTCAGCAGGGACGATTGCGGTCCGACCGCCTTTCCCGCCGCCGCATCGGCAAGAATCCGCAGATTCATGTATTCGAGACTGGTGAGCTTGACTTCTATCTCGGCGAGTTTGCGCTGGAACGCGGGATCGTCCATCAGTGCTCCCCCATCCGCGTTCCGCTCCGCTCGTGCTATCGCCCTGATATGCGTGGCCTTTTTCTTGGACTGGGGGACGCCGCCGATGCTCGTTCTTTCATGGACAAGCAGGTACTTGGCGTAGGTCCAGCCCTTGCTTTCCTCGCCTATGAGGTTTTTGACCGGCACTTTGACGTCGGAAAAAAACACTTCGTTGAGATGGTGCAGACCGGCGATCGAGATAATCGGACGCACTTCGATGCCGGGCGTCCTCATGTCGATAAGCAGGAAGGAAATCCCTTCCTGCCGCTTGGCGCTCTGTTCGGTGCGCACCAGGCAGAAAATCCAGTCGGCCTCATGCGCATAGGACGTCCATATTTTCTGGCCGTTGACGGCGTAATGATCGCCGTCGCGCACCGCCATCGTTTTAAGCGAGGCGAGATCGGAACCGGCGCCTGGTTCGGAATAGCCCTGGCACCACCAGACTTCGCCCGAAAGGATGCCCTGCAAGTGGCTGCTCTTCTGTTCGGCGTTGCCGAAGGTGTAGATCACCGGGCCGACCATGGTCAGCCCGAAGGGCATCAGACGCGGTGCATCAGCTCTGGCGATTTCCTCGTTGAAGATAAACCGCTGCGTCGCGTTCCATCCCGTGCCGCCATACTCCTCGGGCCAGGCAGGCGCCGCCCAGCCCTTCTCGTAAAGCGTCTTGTGCCAGCGCTTGACCACACTTTTGTCGGTCATCACACCCAAGGCCGGCAAATCCGCGCATTCCGACGGAAGGTTCGCCGCGATAAATCCGCGAACCTCGTCACGAAATGCCTCATTCTCCGGCGTGAAGTCGATATTCATATGTATCTCCCCATTGCCGGGCCGGTGCAAATATTCCCGCGCCGCCGCGAGTCGCGGCAACACTCATCGACAGCTGGATCCATGCTTCCCAAGATCCAAGTCGCGGTCTAGGCAGCCCAGCCCTGCAAGCGCGCGGCCTCAAGACGAACCAGCTCCGGCCCGCCCAGCAACTGCCGGTCGAGACCAATCCGCTTGAACCAATAATGCAGGCCGAGCAGATCGGTGAAGCCCATGCCGCCATGAACCTCGGTCGCGGTGCGCGCGACGAAGCGGCCCACTTCCGACAGGTGGCTCTTGGCATGACATGCCATGAGGCGCGCGTCGCCCGGTACCTCGTCCAGCGCATGGGCCGCATACCACACCAGCGAACGTGATGGTTCGAGAGCGGCCGCCATCTCGGCGCAGAGGTGCTTCACGGCCTGAAACGACCCGATCACGCGGCCGAACTGCTTGCGCTCTCCCGCATAAGCTACCGCCTTCTCGATCATCATCTGACCCGCGCCGAGGGTGTCGGCGGCAAGCATGACCCTGCCGGCATCTATCACCCGCGCAACCGCGTCGGCGCTGGATCGGGGCAAGGGCTCGGCCGCGACCTGATCGAAGACAAGTTCGCCAACCGATCGGGTCCTGTCGATGGTGTTAAGCGCCTGCCGCGACAAACCCTTCGCGTCGGGCAAAACGAGATGAAGTCCATGGTCGCTGTCGGCCACGATGTAGAGACCGGCCTCAGCCCAGTCGATCACGAAGAGGGACTTGCCCGTGAGCGTTCCCTTCCGGGCTTTCACGCCGGCATCTTCACGGATGCCGATATTTTCCGTGACGGCCACGCCTGCGACAATCTCGCCCGCGGCGATCTTCGGAAGCCACTTTTCCTGCTGGGCCTCGCTGCCTGCGAGCATCAGCGCGAGCGGCGCCATGACGGCGGTCCCGAGGAAGGGCAGCGGTGCCACATGCCGCCCGATCATCTCGTAAACGATCGCCGCGTCGAGAAATCCCAGACCCATGCCGCCAAAATCTTCCGGGATCAGCATTCCGGGGATGCCCAGCTCGCTGGCGCCCGCCCACAGGGACCGCTGAACGGTATGCGTGTCCCCGGCGGCAAGGCGCACCTTGTCGAGCGGCGCATTCTGTTCAAGAAAGCGGCGGACGCTATCCTGCAACATGCGCTGCTCTTCCGACAATGCAAATTCCATCGGATAAACTCCTACTTTGCCAGCTTCGGTTCGCGCGGCATACCAAGCCCACGTTCCGAAATAATGTTTTTCTGAATCTGCGCCGTACCGCCGCCGATGATGAGCCCGAGCTGAAACATGTACCCCCACTGCCACAAGCCGTGACTACGCAGATAAGGGCTGTCGTCGTAGAGAACGCCAAACTCTCCCATAACGTCGATCGCGAGCGCCGATATTTGATGGGTAAGTTCGCAGGATTGAAGCTTCACGATCAGGCGCGCCAAGCCGGGGTCCTCGCCCCTGCTCGCGCAGGTCAACTGCCGGAGCCCATTGAACTTCATGGCGGCAAGTTCCGCCTGCAGCCGTACCAGGCGGTCCCGGAAAATCGGATTGTCGATGGCCCGCTGCCCGTCGACAGTCTCCTCGCGCATCAGATCGACAAGGGCCTGGAACCTGGTTTCCATAGCTGCCGGATCGCCCAGCATTCCGCGCTCGTATTTCAGCGTCGCGTTGGCGACAAACCACCCCTGCCCGCGCTGGCCGACGATCTGCGTCTTCAGCACACGCACATCGGTGAAAAAGACTTCGTTGAATTCGGCATGGCCCGTCATGGTGGTGAGCGGACGGACTTCGATGCCCGGCGTCTTCATCGAGAAGATCAGATAGGAAATGCCTTCATGCTTCGGCTTGTCGGGCTCGGTGCGCACCAGGCAGAAAATCATGTCCGCCTCGTGCGCGGTACTCGTCCAGATTTTCTGGCCGTTGATGACAAAATCATCGCCATCCACTGTTGCCTTGGTCTGAAGACTGGCGAGGTCGGAACCTGAACCCGGCTCGGAATATCCCTGGCACCAGACTACCTCACCGCGAAGCGTCGGCTTCACCCATTTTTTCTTTTGCTCCTCGGTGCCAAGTTCCAGAAGCGTCGGCACCAGCATGGAGATACCCTGGTTCTGCAGCGCCGCAGGCACACGAGCGGCGGAAAATTCCTCCGCGATGATGCGCGATTCCAGAATGTCCGGCATGGCGCCATAGCCGCCGTAGTCTTTCGGAATCGTCCGCGCCGCATAGCCGTACTGGATCAGCAGTTGCTGCCAGGAACAGGCTTCGGGAGACGGACGCCCGACAGCGCCGAGACCCTTAGGTGCCTGATTTTTGTGTTTTGTCAGGAACGCCCTGACCTCTTCCCGGAAGGCTCCGTATTTGGGGCCGTATGCCAGATCCATTTTCGATCTCCGATGCGTCGATGGCGATTGGCTCTATTTTTATTTCGCGGCGGGCTTGAAACAGGGAAGCTTGAATCCGTCGCCGATGTCCTTGAAGACAAGCGCCACAGGCATGTCGAGTTTCACCGCCTCCGGGTCGCAGTCGAGCAAGCGTGTCGCCATGCGAACGCCCTCTTCCAACTCCACGACCGCAGCTATATAGGGCACGTCGCGCGCGAATGCCGGATGAAAGGGCTGGCAGGTCACTGTCCAGGAAAAAATGCGACCGCGCCCGCTGCTCGGCTTCCACTCGTAATTCGGCGAGCTACATTTTGCGCACATGTATCGCGGCAGGAACCGCCAGGTCTCGCAATAGCTGCACTGCTGGAAGCGCAGAACGCCGTCCTGGCAAAGCTTCCAGAATTCCGCGTCGATCGGATCGACAGTCGCGGGCTGAGGATATTTCGGTTGCTGAATTTCCATTTTTATCTCCTCAAAATCGCGATGCTGCCATCGCCGAGATCACCCCATCCCGTCACGAGTCCGATTTCAGCGTCCGGAATTTGCCGCTTGCCTGCATCGCCGCGCAATTGGCGGGTCGCCTCAAGCACATGATTGAGGCCCCATACATGCGCCTCGCTCAAAAGTCCGCCATGCGTATTGAGTGGGAACTTGCCTCCAAGTTCGATCTGTCCATCCTTGACGAAATCAAGCGCGCCGCCCCGCTCGCAATAGCCCAGAGCTTCGAGCTGCAGCAGCACGACATAGGTAAAGCAGTCGTAGATCTGCAGAAAGTCCATGTCCTGCGGCGTCACACCGGCCATGGCGAAGGCACGCGGCGCGGCATAGCTCAAACCGATCTTGAAGGGGTCCGGCCGCGACGGAATATCGTCGGCGGGATAAGGATGGCCCTCGGCCGCGCCGGAGATGTAAACCGGTCTGTGAGGCAAATCCTTCGCCCGCTCGGCACTTGTCACCACAACGGCGCAGGCCCCATCCGTTTCGAGACAGCAATCAAATAAACGGAACGGAGAGGACACCATGCGCGACCTCATGTAGTCGTCCATCGTCATCGGTTGACCGCAGGTCAGGGCGCGTTCGTTGAGCTGTGCATGCTTGCGGCACGCCATTGCAATCCAACCCGTCGCCTCGGGGCTGACGTTGTAGAGTTTAGAGTGACGCGTCGCGAGCCAGGCATACATCTGTACTGGCAACATAACGCCATAAGGGAGATAGTAACCCCGGATGGTCGAGGTCAGCGTATTCATGTTCATCGGTCGGCTGGGTGGAATGCCGGCCTTGGGACGCAGCGCCGAATATCCGTTCCAGCCGAGCGTGACCAGCACGTTGTCGCAGACGCCAGAGGCCACGGCCATGGCGGCATTCTGCAATGCCGTCGTCGGGCTGGCTCCCCCCATGTTGACCGTCGAGGCATATCGCAGCACATCGACGCCGAGGTTAGCGGCCAATTCCTCCGAGGTTGTATAGACGGGCGGCGGCACCATGCCGTCAATGTCCTTCGGCTTCAGCCCCGCATCCGCGATGGCCTGCCTCGCGGCATCGAGCATCATGGCCACGGCCGTCTGGTCCGACCCCTTTACATAATCGGTCTCGCCGATCCCTACGATCGCGGCCTTGTCACTGAAGTTTATCACGGGCACACCCTCGTCATCCTTGCTCCCCGCACGTGGCTCTCTAAATGAGCGACCGCAGGCCTTCCGTTTGAAAAATACTCTGTAGCTAGATCAAGTCGCCGGAATGAGACAGGAATGGACGGATTCCTGTCCCTCGATCTGGCGCGCCAGCGTCTTGATTGCCAGTTCGGCGTCCTCAAGATCGAAATTATGAGTATGCATGAGTTCAAGAGGATATTTACGGCGCTCGATCATCTCGATCGCTTTCTTGTATCCCGACGACGTAACGCCGATCGCGCCCTTGATGGTGATTTCCTTCATGACGATAAGGTCGGACACGAAGTCGGAGACAGGCTTAAATCCCTTGACGCCAGCAAGGACGACCGTTCCACCCATACGGACACAATCCAGTGAATCACGAACCGGCTGAGTCGCGTAGGATGTGACCTCAACGATGACGTCCGCGCCCTTTCCGTTTGTCAGCGCCCGCACGCGATCAACAACATTCTCGTTCTGCACATCGATGATGTGATCGGCGCCAAGAGCGAGCGCCATCTGGAGCTTGTTTGAATCGGCCGCAAGCCCTGTGACTATAATCTTTCCCGCGCCGGCTTCACGCGCGGCAACGACGCTCGCAAGCCCGCGCTGTCCGGGCCCAAAAATCAAAACAGTATCGCCAACCTGCGTCTGTGGAATCTCCACCGCCCAGCGGAAGCCTGCGCCCAGCGGATTGAACATAACCGCCAGCTCCGCCGGAAGGTTCTTGTCCATCTTGTGAAGGATCGTGTTGGGCGCAAGATACATATATTGCGAATAGGCACCCCAGAGACCCGGCGCCTCCGTGAGCGGAATATACGAGTAGATCTGGCGGCGGTCGCAGAGGTGATAATGCCCGCCGACACAGGTGTCGCAGCAATGGCATGACAGCATCGTCTCGATGGCGACCCGGTCGCCGACATCGACACCCCAGCGCCTGGCAGCCTTGTCGCCGATCGCCTCGATGATTCCGAGAGGTTCGTGCCCCGGGATAACGGGCATCGGAGTCCGAAGAGCGCCCTCATATTGCTCATAGTCGCTGCCGCAAATGCCGCAGGCTTCAATACGGAGGATGGCGCTATCGTCTTCGATCTGCGGGATCGGAAAATCGCGGGCTTCCAGTTTCCGCGGAGCCGTCAGCACCATCGCCATCGATTTTTTCGGCAACATTTTCAACTCCCCGTTTCGTGTCGGCACCGACAATGCATCGATAACACATATATATTTTTTTAATGCTTGTATGTGTTATACAGGTTCAAAAGCAAGATGCGAAGACCTAAACTTCCGGCTTCGCCAAATTTGGGAGGATTAAAAATAATGGCCGACGAAACACCCAGGGTTCCCCTGCTGTCTGTGGCGGATGCGGCAGCCGCGGCAGCGAAAGCCGGCATATCCGAACAAATGGCGCCACTCAGCGTCTTCCGGGTTTTGCTCCGACATCCCGATGTAGCGCGCGAGCTTGCTTCGACGCTGACCACCCTGCTTTTCCAAGGCAACAAGCTCGATGCGAGATTGCGGGAACTCATCATCATGCGCATCGGCTGGAAAACGAAATCGCTCTATGAATGGACGCAGCATTGGCGGGTCGCCCGTATGCTAGACATTTCGGAAGCGGACCTGGTCGCGACGCGGGACTGGAAAAATGCCCCCTGCCTGTCCGACGCCGACCGCGCCATTCTCGCCGCGACCGACGAGACGCTCGACGGCGGCATGATTTCAGACACCACCTGGGCCGCATGTGCGGCGCACCTAAAAACGGACGAAGAACGTATCGAACTGGTTGTCGCCATCGGCAACTGGACACTTTTCTCGCAACTGCTCAGAAGCCTGAAAATCCCGCTTGAGGATGGCGTCATTGCATGGCCACCGGATGGCAAAAAACCTTGAGGCGGACGAAAAGAAGCAATTCAAGAACAGGATCGAGACAATGAGCGAAAAAAAGACGATTTCAAAGGATCTGGTCGGCATGACGTTTCCGACCGTCGACGTGGAGTGGTCTGATAAGGACGCGATGCTCTATGCACTTGGCGTAGGCGCTCGCCCCGTCGACGGGCTTGATTTTATTTACGAAGGCCGGGGACCGAAAGTATTACCAACTTACGCCGTCATCCCAGGTGGGCGAGGGCTCGCCGGGTTGATGAGTGGCGTCGAGATGAAGCTGGAAATGCTGCTGCATGGCGAGCAATCTGTCGAGTTGCTGCGTCCCCTGCCCTCATCGGCCAAAATCAAGGTAACGGGACGCGTTTCCGAGGTTTGGGACAAAGGCAAGGCGGCCGTCATCGGGGTTGAGAGCACAGGCTCCGACGAAAAAGGACCACTCTTCAAAACTCATGCGACGCTATTTGTTCGCGATGCCGGCGGATTCGGCGGAGAGCGCGGGCCGTCAGGCGTAGACTCGGCACCGCCGGCCCGGACGCCTGACGCCGTCGCCGAGGACGTGACTCGCCCCGAGCAAGGGGCGATCTACCGCCTCTCGGGTGACCGCAATCCGATCCACATCGATCCGGATTTCGCCAAGTTGGGAGGCTTTGAAAAGCCCTTTGTTCACGGGCTTTGCACATATGGCTTCGTCGGCCGCGCGGTCCTGAGCGAGCTTTGCGGCAACGACCCCGCCCGCTTCAAATCTCTCCGCGGGCGCTTTGCCGCTCAAGTCCATTTCGGCGACACCATCATAACGAAGATGTGGAAAGCGGGCGATGGCATCGCTATCGTGCAGGCCGAAACCCAAAACGGCAACGTCGTCCTGTCTCAGGCCAGGGCGACATACAAGTCCTGACGGACGGAAATTGGTCAAAGTGAAAAAAATATCAAACCACTTTGCTCATCTGCTTCAACCGCTCGATCTGGGGTTTACGACACTCAGAAATCGCGTGTTGATGGGATCGATGCACACCGGCCTCGAAGAGATGCCGGACGGCTTCGCGCGGCAGGCCAGGTTCTTCGCAACACGCGCCAAGGGTGGTGTCGGAATTCTTGTCACCGGCGGCATTTCACCGAACAGGGCGGGAAGGCTCGCAGAGCGCGCGTCGGTCATGACCGAAGACCTCGTTGAGGGTCATCGTGTGATTACACGCGCCGTCCACGACGAAGGTGGAAAGATCGTTCTCCAGCTCCTGCATGCTGGCCGCTACGGTCGGCACGCAGAACTGGTGGCGCCCTCCGCAGTCAGATCCCGCATCAACCCGCTTACGCCCCGCGCCCTGAGCGATGAGGAAATCCTTCAGACTATCGAGGATTTCGGCACCGCCGCGGCGCTCGCCCGCGAAGCCGGATACGACGGCGTTGAAATCATGGGTTCGGAGGGCTATTTTCTCAATCAGTTCACTGCGGCGCGTACAAATCAGCGCACAGACGACTGGGGCGGCTCGGCTGAGAACCGGCGGCGCTTGCCGGTTGAGGTCGTGAGGCATGTCCGCAAGCATTGCGGCCTGGACTTCATCATCGTCTACCGGATATCCGTCCTCGATCTCGTCGAGGGGGGAAATTTCTGGCCGGACGTCGCCGCCCTTGCAAAAGATATCGAGGGGGCTGGAGCGAACATCCTCAACACCGGCATAGGCTGGCATGAATCGCGTGTGCCGACGATCGCTCATATGGTGCCGCGCGGAGCTTTCACCTGGGCGATCAAGCGGCTCAAGGCGGAAGTCGCGATACCTGTGGTCGCTTCCAACCGAATCAATACGCCGGAGCAAGCGGAGCAACTGATTGCGGACGGACAGGCCGACATGGTTTCGCTCGCGCGTCCGCTATTGGCCGATCCCGATTTTGTCGCGAAAACGGCATCAGGCGCATCGTCGAACATCAATACTTGCATCGGCTGCAATCAGGCCTGCCTCGACAATGCCTTCACCGGACGGCTGACAACCTGCATGGTCAATCCTGCGGCATGCCGGGAAGTCGAATTCAAGATCGTGCCAGCAACCAGAGGAAAGCACATTGCGGTCCTTGGCGGCGGCCCTGCGGGTCTTGCCTGCGCTGTGACCGCTGCCGAACGCGGCCACAAGGTGGCGCTATTCGAAGCCGACATCGAAATCGGCGGTCAGTTCAATCTGGCGCGACGGATTCCCGGCAAGGAGGACTATGCCGAGACCATCCGCTATTTCAGAAACCGGCTCGACGAATTGGGCGTCGAGGTTCGTTACGGCAAGTCGGCTTCGCTCGCCGATCTGGAGAGCGGAGGATTTGACGAAATCGTCGTCGCAACCGGCGTTCGCCCACGCCACCTCGACATTCCAGGTGCGGATCACCCGTCGGTCCTGACCTATGTAGAGGCGATCACAAATCCCGCACGCGTCGGTGCCGAGGTTGCCATTATCGGTGCCGGCGGCATCGGCTTCGACGTGGCGGCGCTCCTCTCGCACCCGCATGGCGCGCACGATCCGTCACAGCCCGACATCGAGAGATTTTCCTCCGAGTGGGGAATTGATTTAAGTTATACACAACCGGGCGCATTGCTGGCTGCCAATCATCAATGGCCGTCTGTCCGCAAGGTTCATCTTCTCCAACGCAAGGCGCGCGACAGTTTCGGCGCTGGCCTGAGCAAGACACGGGGATGGGCAAACTTCCTGGAGGTAATGTTCCGCGGCGTTACGATGACCGGCGATGTAACCTATCTGAAAATCGACGACGCCGGGCTCCACATCAAAGCAGGCGGCAAACCGCAGACGTTGAAAGTCGACACGATTGTCGTCTGTGCCGGGCAGGAGTCGGCGGACGACGCGTTGTCGTTCGCACGGTCCCTAGGCAAACCCGTTCATGCAATCGGCGGCGTCGATAAGCCGCAGCAACTTGATGCGGTCAGGGCGATCGAGGACGGCACGCGCCTCGCACTCTCTCTTTGAGAAAACAAAAGAAAAAACGAAGGCGCGGCAAGAGACCATATGAAGTCAGGGTTGTCGCATGAACGCTAACGTCCTCAAATCCGAACTGCCCTCGGCCGCAACGGTAAAATCCGCGACCCGCGTTCTGGAGATTTTCGAGTATTTCGACGAAGTCAGACGTCCAGTGACGATTCAAGACGTGGCGCAGGCGCTGAGTTACCCTCATTCCAGCACCGCCGCCCTTCTGAAAAGCCTCGTCAGCCTCGGCTATCTGGAGCACGACGACCGGGTCAAGACTTTTTTTCCGAGCATCCGGATATCCCTGCTGGGAAACTGGGTGGAAGCCGAGGCGTTACCGATCCGGAATGTCCAGCGCCTGATGAGACGGCTTTCGGCCGATACGGGATGCACGATCATCCTGGCTACGCGTCTGGGCGCTTATGCCCAATATGTGAAGGTGATTCAAGGTACGTCGCCCATTCGCTTTCATGTCAAGCCAAGCACCCGGCGTATGCTCGCTTTTTCGACGATGGGCCGTGTTCTGCTGAGCGAACTCCCCTTGCCCGAAGCGAGACGTTTGATTCAGGATGCCCTTGCCGCCATGCCGGAGCGGCGGGGATCGATGCAGGAGATCGAAGACGAACTGCAAAGAATCAAAAAACGCGGCTTCGCGCTTTACAGCGATCTCGTGACGCCGGGAGCCACCCTGCTGGCAATGCCCATTCCGATGGGTCCGTCCGGACGCCCGGTCGCGATCGGGATAGCCGCGCCCAACGAGTATTTTCGCAATCGCAAACAGACGTTCACGGAGTTATTGAAAAAGGCCATCGCCGAGCACATCTCACAAAACGGTCAAGGCTTCAAGGAGGCCCTCGACGACGAGGAACGACTTGAAATAGACGACGATATAGCGCCGTAGTCATCCGAGCTTTGTATCCAGGAAGCGGGCCATCTCGTCGATCGCCGCCCGGCCTTCGCTCAAGACCGGCGCAAACCAGTGCCAAACATGAATCATGTCCGGCCAGACATGGAGATCGACGGATACGCCGACCTCTTTCAATCTGTCGGCCAATAAGTGGCTATCCGAGAGCAAGACCTCCGAACTGCCTACCTGAATCAGGAATGGCGGCAATCCCTTGAGATCGGCAAATACCGGCGATGCCAGAGGCGTCCTGCGCGGGGTTGAAGTTCCCAGATAGGCCGCCGTCCACAGCTCAAGATCGGCATGGCGCACCATCGGGTCCACATTCGCTTTCGCGCTGTAGGATGCGCCGATATTTTCAAGATTGGCCCAGGGCGAAATACAAACGGCCGCAGCCGGAAGTCCGAGACCGGCATCGCGCGCCGCCAGAAGCACGGCAACCGTCAGGCCGCCGCCAGCCGAATCCCCTGCAACAGCGAGCTTGGCCGGATCGACGCCCGTCTCGATCAGCCAGCGATAAGCAGCAAGCGCATCATCGACCGCTGCCGGAAATGGATGCTCCGGAGACCGCCTGTAGTCGATCAGCAGAACCCGGCCATTCAGGGCAAGAGCTGTGCGCGCCGCAAGATGGCGATGCGAGTCGAGAGAACCAAGCGCATAGCCTCCTCCATGCAGATAGAGCAGAACCCGCTTGCCGGCACCGGCAGCCGGCGCCAGCCATTCGCCGGGAACCCCGCCAGCGGAAACCGGCGTGACCGTTACGCCTTCGGGAAGACCGAACGCCTTGCCAGCCTCGTCATACGAAGTACGAAAATCCTCAAGAGAACGAGGTTCCTCGGTCACAAGGCCCGTAAGCAGCTGACGAACGACAGCAAGTTCCTCAAGACTCATTCTTCACGCCCTCCTCAGGCTGCCGCGCCATGGCGCAGCAGACGGCCCGGCAAACGACCTTCGGTGCCCAACACATCGACGCCATTGCGCCGGATCAATGTCCCGTTGACGACGACGGCCGAAATGCCCGAGGCATCGGAAATCAGCCGGTCTTCGCCAGCAGGCAGATCATAGACCCTGCGAAGGGAACTTGCGCCAACCGTTTCGGCGTCGAAGATCAGGACATCGGCGGGCATTCCCACAGCGAGGCGACCGCGATCCTTGATGCCGAACACCTCGGCGGGCCGCGA